>Ga0136624_1000599_pt1 | contig 14171 bp, 17 predicted proteins | sample AntDrymUQ4692206_2_FD_104802 | JGI IMG/M metagenome (GOLD analysis project Ga0136624, IMG submission 104802) | Polar desert sand microbial communities from Dry Valleys, Antarctica - metaG UQ469 (22.06) | ecosystem: Environmental > Terrestrial > Soil > Desert | place: Antarctica: Dry Valley... | reverse complement strand
TAAGTACGCTACTCCCTGCGGCCTTACACAAGATTCCCGCATCGGGCCGGTCCTCCGAGAGAAGGAAAGCGCCCGGGATCTCCGGGCGCGGTTAGGAACGTTCCCTGGTTTGCGGCGGGGGCGGCGACCCCCGTGGTGGGGCCTCCCGCTTCTGTGGGGCATGGGGCGACGTCCGGTCCGCTAGGCTCCGACCGGGGCGAGGAACTTGTGGTCCCGGGCGATGCGCTCCAAGAGCTCTGAGCGCTCGTCCGGGTCCAGGTCCTCGTGGCGGGCGCGGTCCTCGAGGCCGGCGAGATGCGCGGAGGCCTCGAAGCGCCGGGACGCGCGGAAGATTCCGACCGCGTACAGATGCTTGCACGGTATCCCGGCCACCCCGTCGAGGGGTAAGATGCACCGACGTGAGCGACCAGGGAGGGCGACGATGGCGAGACCCGAGGACTGGATAGGTCGGACCGTGATTATGGGAACCGACATGTACGGGGACGACACGGTGGGCACGCTGGAGGAGGTGAACGACAGGGGCGTGGTCGTCCGCCACGGGATAGTCGAGGTCGAGTCAGAGGTGGTCGAGTTCGAGGCCGACCCCGAGGGCGAGGTGGTAGAGATCGAGTCAGAGATCGAGGGCGAGCCCGAGCGGCAGTCGATCTTCTACCCCTGGAGCAAGGTCAACTGGATGTACCACCCGGAGGAGTAGAGGGTAGGTGACCATGCAGCAGGGGAGAAGCTTCTACCCGGTCGACGATGCCGCCAAGGCGGATGCTCAGGACCGGGATTACTGCGGCCCTCTCGCTTGCCCGCATGGACGCACGAAGACGGTGCTCAGGAGCCCGCAGACAACGCGGGCGCCCCGGGCGGTGCGGAAGCTCAGAACGGCTCTGAGAGGTCGTGGTGGCGTGGGTTGCTTGGAAGGTAGCGTGGACGAGAAGAGCTTGCGGCTATTGAAGGCGATGAGGGAGCAGCTAGGAGAAGCCTCTGCAAGTCGTACCGTGGACGCGGTGGCCGCGGCGAACAGTCTAGGAATGGAGAGGGGCACCCTCGGCTTCCACCGCAGCCTGCACGAGCTGGTCCGGGCCGGATACCTAGAGGAGCCCGCAAGCCCCGCACTGGCCCCGCAGGGTACGTACCTGATTACGTTCGAGGGTATAGCGGCGGCAGAGGACGCTTAGCCCCGGTTCGGTGCAAGAGGGCACCAGGAGGCCGCACGGAGGCCGTGGTGGCGTAGGACGTTCGGGAGGATAGGAGGCAGGACATGGGAGAGAACCCCGACCACGACCGCGAGGAGGTCCCCGGCAGGCCGGTGGTCTCGCCGGAGAACACTCGGGAGCAGGCGCGAGAGGGCAGGGAGCAGCGGGCCGAAGAGGGTAGGGGGGACCTAGCCACGAGGCTCCGCCTTTTCTTCCGGGGGCTTTTCGGGCGCCGGTGAGCAACTACGCGGAGGTTCCGGGGGAGACGCAGGGCGAAGCCGACGAGGAGCGGCGGGAGCGGGGGGTCGTCTACGTCGGGTGGAGGGAGGCCCGGACGCTGGGGGACGTCGAGGAGCGTGAGCGGCTGGTGGACCGCTACGCCGAGCGCAACCCCGGCATGGTGGACGGGTCCGACGCGGCGATAGCCCGCGAGCCCATCGGGCGCGGCGAGGTGGGGATGCCCGTCCGGCGGATCACCGGGCGCGGCGCGGAGGTGATGCGGGAAGACGCAAGCTAGGCCGCCCCGCTCCTGTCGCTGTGTCATGCACGAACGCGAATATCCATCTATCGCGCAAATTCCTGTCGCGGCCGGTCCTGAAGAGGGGGCCCCAAGAGGGCGTTTCCGGCCCGTTTGGACCGGCCGCATGCAGGATCGTGGATACGGATTTCGGAGAACCCCCTCAGCGCGAACGTCGCGGAATGGGTACAGCGCGAAGTTGCGAGAGTCCGACCTACCGGGCGATCTAGCTCACGCGAGGTTGGCTCCTGAACGCCTCGGCGGGACTCCGGAAGGGTGCGCTACCCTCGCTTTTCGGGGGCCAGACGGTTCGCCCCGAAGCCATTCGGCCCCCGGGTCCGGGTACGACTCCCGCCACCGGCGGCCGGCCGACTCCCGGGACGGGGCCGCCTTTGCGCGCCGCTGCGGGGCGACACCAAAGTGGCCACGGCGCCCGCATCGTGCGAACATAGAAGAAGGATGGGAAGCCCGAGCGGCACACGGACGAAGGCTACTGCCGCGCGGATAGGCAACCGCGAGGAGGCCGTCCGGTGGGCCCGCTCCCTCCTTTCCGAGGGGGACTTCATGGTACTCGACTCGGAGACCACGGGCCTCGGCACCCCGATAGACTTCGTCGAGGTTGGCGTCCTCTCAAGCCGAGGGGAAGTCCTCTTCGACTCGCCGATAAAGCCCTCGTGCCCCATAGAGCCCGGCGCGTCCCGCGTCCACGGCCGCACCGCAGAAAGCCTCGTGGGCGAGAGGCGCTTTTTCGAGCTCTACCCGGACCTTCTTGAGGCGCTTTGGGGCAAGCGGGTGGTGGTCTACAACGCCCCCTACGACCGCAGGGTGTGGGACGCCGCGGTGGGGCGCCTGGGGGCTAGGGCGGCCCTGGCCGGGGGGCTGCCCCCCTGGGAGTGCGCGATGCGCGCCTTTGCCGCCTACGTGGGGGAGCGTTCGAAGAGGGGCGGCCATAAGAACCAGAAGCTGGTGGGCGGCGACCACACGGCCCTCGGTGACGCGCGGGCCACGTTGCGTCTGATCGAGCGGATGGCCCAAGGCGTCTGATCGGGCGAGAAGCCTTCGGCGGGGCCCCGCCCTCCGGGCGCCCTCTAGCGGCCCCGTGCCTCGGGTGTGTAAGCACAGGTGTTACACTTGTGCTTACACACCCGGGGAAAGGGGCGGCCATGCGCAAGGTGGGGACCAGAGAGCTCAAGCAGCACACCGGCGAGATAATAGAGAGCGTCAGGACGGGGGAGAGGGTGATCCTAACCCTGCGGGGCGAGCCCGTGGCGGTCATATCGCCCATAGACCGGGAGGCCGTCGAGGAGGCCGTAGCTTCCGAGGCGGAAAGGGCCGAGCGGGAATCCCTGGGGTGGCTGGCCGCGAGCGAGGACGCCTTCTCGTTCTGGGAGAACGAGGAGGACGAGGTCTGGGACGAGATCGCCCGGGGCGTCGAGGGTTAGTCGGGCTTGGATTCGGAGGCCTACGCCAGGGGGACGGTGGTCTTCGTCCCGTTCCCGTTCACGGACCTCTCGGGCCGCAAGCGGCGCCCGGCCTTGGTCGTCTCTCTGGACGGCTTCCACGGCGAGGACCTGATACTCTGCGCCATCACCTCCAAGGTCCCGCGGACGCCCTCCGCGTGGGAGGTGACCATCGAGGCGCACGATATGGCCGACGAGGAGCTGCCAAAGAAGAGTGTCATCAAGGCCGGCAAGCTCTTCACCATGCACCGCTCGCTCATCTCCGGCCGCTACGGTTCCGTCAACGAGCACAAGCTGCGAGAGGTCCTGGGCAAGCTCCGCGAGCTCTTCGCGCCCGTGGGCGGTCCCGCGGAGCCCGACTCGCCGGATGACGAAGCCGAAATACGAACGGAGAAGGTCGACGAAGCGGTCTTGGCGCTCCTTCACTTGAACGCCTTCTCGGACAAGTACGGCTGGCGGGCTTGGAAAACGTTCGACTGGGACGCGATGGATCGCCTCCACGAGAAGAGCCTGATCTCCGACCCGAAAAGCAAGGCCAAGTCGGTCGTGCTGACCGACGAAGGCCGTCGCGCCGCCGAGCACGCGTTCCGCAAGAGGTTTGCCGGCCCGTGATGGCCGAGGCGGCGCGAGTGCGAAGATATGCGACAAGATGTTACAAAAACGCTGCAATCGCGTAGCAAGCAGTCCCGAAACCGGCTTCCACGAACGCAAGGGTATCCTTATATCCTTGCGTTCGTTGTGTCCACGGTGTAGGGTAAGGCCGTGGGAGCTGTTGGCGTCTTCAAGGGGAGGGGTGTGGAGGGAGAATGCTGCGCGAGGAGATCAGGATGCGCCGCTTCAACGTCGAGGAATACCATCGGATGGGCGAGGCCGGCATCCTGGGCGAGGACGACCGGGTGGAGCTGGTCGGCGGGAGGCTCGTGGAGATGGCTCCGATAGGCTCGCGCCACCTCGCCTGCGTGGTCGCGTTGAACCACCTGCTGGTCGAGGCGTCGGGCGGGAGGTTCTTCGTGAGCGTGCAGAACCCCGTGAGGCTCGGCGAGCGCGACGAGCCGCAGCCGGACCTGAGCCTGCTGGGACGTAAGCCGCGCCCGGAGGCCACGGCGCCTCCCGGCCCGGCGGAAGTGCTCCTGGTGGTGGAGGTCTCGGACACGACGCTCTCCTACGACAGGAACACGAAGCTGCCCCTTTACGCGCAGGCCGGCATCCCGGAGGCGTGGATCGTTGACCTCGCGGGGCGCAAGGTGGAGGTCCACTACGGTCCCGGACGCGGCGTCTACGGCGGCTCCCGGACGTTCGGGCCGGGCGAGAGGGTCTCCTCCGCCGTCTTCGGGGGCATCTCCCTCCCCGTGGACGCGGTGCTCGGGTGAGCGTCGCGGGGGAAGTCTCGGGCGCGGAACTGCTCCCGGCGCCGACGATCGGGGGTGAACCCGTCGGCGGGCCGGTCGCGGCTCCGCCCGCCCCCATGCCGAACTTCTCGGGCGCGCAGACGGACGGGAGGCTCGTGGAGCTGTGGCTGGCGCGCAGGGCGCCCTCGACCCAGCGCAAGTACGCGGAGGACCTCGGCAAGTTTTCGGACTTCACCGGGGGGAGGCCCTTGGCGGAGATCACGCTCTCGGACCTCCACGACTTCGCCGAGTTCATCTCGGTTTTGATGGCCCCCTCCAGCCAGGGGCGGGTCTTGGCCACCATAAAGAGCCTGCTCTCCTTCGCCAACAAGGTCGGCTACCTGCCGTTCAACGTCGGGGCGGCGGTGGAGCTGCCCAAGGTCAAGGACACCCTGTCGGAGAGGATCCTCACGGAGGCCGAGGCCCACAGGATCATGAACGCCCCGAGGGGGGCGTTCGCCGACAGGGACCGGGCGCTGCTCTCGGTGCTCTACGCCGGGGCCTTGCGCAGGGAGGAGGCCGTGGTCCTGAAGTGGCGTGACCTCAAGGACCGCGGGGACCTCGGCGAGGGCGTCGGGCAGGCGGCCGTCTTCGGCAAGGGCTCGAAGACCGGCGTGGCGCTGCTGCCGGCTTCGGTATATTCGCAGGTGCTCGCGCTGCGCAAGGTGGCCGCGAGGACCGCCGACGGGGTCCGGCACGAACGGTACGCCGGCGAGGACGAGCCCGTGTTCAGGAGCAGGAAGGCGAGGAACGGCCGGGGCGGGCACCTCGAGGTCAGCCAGGTCAACAGGGTCGTCTCCAAGGCGGCCAAAGACGCGGGCATCGACCGCGCCGTGAGCCCCCATTGGCTCAGGCACGCCCACGCGAGCCACGCCCACGCCAGGAAGACCGACCTCGCGCTCATAAGGGACACCCTGAGGCACTCCTCGATCGCCACCACCGGGCGCTACCTGCACGCGAGGCCGAACGACTCCTCCGCGCTGCACCTCGGGCTCTGACGTCCTCTGCATCCTATATGGGGTACGGATAGCAGTCGAACCAAAACCATCGAACTCCTTCTTTCTTAACAAATGGCGCCCGGGTAAGGAGGGGTTGGACAGTGCGGGTAGCCTTCTGCTACCCGCCCGGACGGAACGGCCCGCTCCGTCTCAAGAACTCCTGCACATCCGGCCTGGACAGGTTGCGTAGGGCCTCCTGGGCGATCGGGCTCGACAGGTTGCGTAGGGCGTCCTGGGCGACGGGGCTGGATAGGTTACGCAAAGCCTCCTGTGCGATGGGACTGGACAGGCTGCGGAGCGCCTCTTGGGTCACAGGACTCGACAGGGCCTCCCGCGCCACGGCCGAGTCTAGAGGCGGTTCAAGGCCCGGCGCCGGGAAGGCGCCGGGCGAAGGGAACCGGCCAGATCCTGGGTACGGCACGCTCGCCGCAGAAGCCGGCACGGCGGAGTCCCTCACGGGGGCGGACTGGGTTGCTTCCTCGGCCGGCGCCTCCTCTTCGAGGGGCAAAAGTTCCTGCGCCTCCCCGATGGCCTCTTCGCTCACCGCCTCGGCGGAGACGCCCCTCTCGCTGGCCTCGGCCATGAACCGGTCGGGCCTGTACATGTGGAAGGCAACCCCCGCCCGGTCGCGCATCTCTTCGACCAACTCCGGGCGGGGGCCGATGGTTTTGCCGTGGGAGATCCACCACCAGTCCTCCTTGCGGTCGTCGGTGACGAACACGACCGGCTCCTTGCGCTTCTCCGCTTCGTCGAGGATCTGCATCCAAACCAGCAGGTCGCCGTACGCACGCTCTTCCCCCGTGCCCCGGTCGTCTTCGTGACGACCCTTGTCCTCGTCCTTGTAGCCGGGGGGGACGCGGGCCCCGTAACGCTTCCGCCCTTTCTCGAAGATCTCCTTCTTCTTCTCGTCGGGGTAAGGGGAACCCACCTTGCCGGCGTAGAGTTCGTCCACTACGCGCCAGACGGGGTCGTTCTGGGGCGAGTTCGTCTCTTTCGGGAGGTCTTCCTCGCGCTCCTTGAGGCGGTCGGTCAACTCTCTTAGCGAGTCCCGCACCCGTTCCAGCACGTCCTCGGCCTCCGTTATCGGGTCCCTATGCAGCCCCTCCAGCCGCTGTTCTGCCTCGGCGCGGGCATTGTCCAGGTACTCCCGGAGGGCCTCGTACGATCGGCGCTTATTGTGTATGACGCCCAAGCGGCGGTCCAGGAACTCGCGGGCGACCTGGTGCGGCAGCCACAAACGATCCTTCAGCCCCCGCAGCACCGCGATCATCTGTTCCCTGGTATCGCCAGAATACCGGTAGAGGTTCAGCAGGACGTTGGCGTCCAGCACGAGGATGCCCTCTTCCCACAACCGGTCGAAGTCCTCCTTACTCGGCCGGTAGCGGCCGGGGAACGCGTCCCTCAATCTCTTTCGCCCCCTTCCGCGAACCCGTCGCGCCTGGTCTCGTTGCCATTCTCTGCCGTTGCGGTCCTTTGGTTTGCTTCTAGCCTCCCCAGGTACTTTTTCACCGTGTTGTAGGAGAGCCCCGTCTCCCGGCTCATCCTACCCTGAGAGAACTCTTGCTCCTTCATCCCCGCCAGCACCGGTGCCCACCGCTCGAACCCGTCCGGCCGCCCCAAGACCTTCCCGCTCCTCCTCGCGCGCTCGAGGCCGGCCTTGGTCCTGTCGGAGATCCTTAGCGCCTCCTGCTGGGCGTAGTAGCTGGTCACCCCCAACACGATGTAGGCTATCAGCTCGTTGTCGGTGTCGAGGAAGGGCTCCGTGTAGCTCTTGAAGGAGACGCCGCACTCGTCGAGCCTCTGCAGATAGGCTATGGTCTTTCGTATGCCCTCCCGGCTGAAGCGGTCCAGCGCCCAGAAGAGCAGCACATCGAAGCGCCTCCTCGAGGCGTCGGCGAACATGCGGTCGAAGTCCTTGCGCTCGCGGCGCCCCCTCGTCCCGGATTCCCGGTCGACGTATTCGGCCACGAGCCCGTGTCCGTCCCACCGCTCGCAGAAGTCCCTGAGCTGCAGGAGCTGGTTGTCGGTCTCCTGGGAGCCGTCGTCCTTGGAGACCCTCAGGTAGATCGCGACCCTCGTGGGCCTCGGGCTCAAGCCCCCTTCTCCCGCAGCAAGCCTTCCACCTGAAGGAGGAGCGTCGGCACCTCGGTCTCCACCGTTGACCAGACCAGCTCGTCGTCCAGCAGGTCGTAGCCGTGGATCAGGCGGTTGCGGAACGCGACGATCCGGCGGTGCTCGCTGATGCGCGAGGCGGTTTCGGGGTCGAGCCTGGCGACCCGCCCGACGGCCTCGCCGATGATCTCGAGGTTGCGCTCGATGGCCTGCCTAAAGAGCCGGTCGCCTCGGTAGTCGTCGAGGTCCCTGCCCTCGGCCGCCGAGATCACGAACGAGGCGCAGTCCTGCACGTCTTCTAAAGCCCTGAGGACCCGCTCCTCAGGCCCCATACAAGGGCACTCGGTATCGCCTCGACGTTTGCGGCGAAGCGCCGGCTCTTCCCGAGGGCGCCCTCCATCACCAGGTCCACCCTCCCCCCGAAGAGCGCCTCGAGGTCCTCCTCCAGGCCGAAGTACCTGCCGAAGAGGTCCTGGGGGTCGCGCCTCTCAAAGGAGACGACAAAGTCCAGGTCGCTGGTCTCGGGATCGAACCCGTCCCCTGCCGCCGAGCCGAAGAGGTCCAGCCTCTCAACGCCGTGGCGCCGGCAGAGCGCCGCCACTTCCGCTCTTCTATCTTCCACCGCCGCGATCATGCCGCCACCCTACCACAAAACGCCCGTTTTCTGATACCGTGCCCGTGAGGTATCAGAAGCCGCTCCCCCAAAGGCTTTTCGGGATGCCATCCGTGTACCCGTTTCTTGACGGGTCGTGAGCGCTACACCCGCCCGGGGTCACGGCGGAGGGAGCCGGCGCGGCAGCGGAGTCGAATACCTCGCGGGCCGCCTCTAGGAACGCCCTCAACGCCGGGGACTTCCACCTCTCACCGTGCCAGGCCATACGCGTGCGGACGTCGAACGTCCCGCCCCACGCGAGTGCTGAGAGGTCGCCGGCCGCCAGCTCGCCTTCGACCGCGACGGACGGCAGGACGGAGACGCCCATGCCGGCGGCCACGCACCGCTTGATGGCCTCTATACTCTGGAACTCCATCCTCTCCGGTGGCACCACCCCATCCGCCCCCAGGTGGCGCTCGAACTGGCCCCTGTAGGCGCACCCCGACTCCGGCGCCTCCGGCAAGAGCAGCGTCTCGCCGGCGATATCCGCGGGGACGACGCGCGAGGACGAGGCTAACGCGTGGGCGGCCGGCGAGATCACCACTACCCCCTCCTCGACGAGGTCCTCGGTCTCTAGGCCCGCCGGCGCTGGGCGGTCGCCCGACGGCTCGTCCAGCACGAAGGCGACGTCCACCCCGCCCTCCTCGACAACCCTCCGCGCGCTGCCGACGAGCCTGCCCACCGCGCTCGGCCTGACCGACAGCCTCACCTTCGGGTGCCGCTCGTGGAACAGCGCGAGAAGCCTCGGCAGCCGGTAGGTCAGAAGCGTCTCCGGCGCGCTCACGGTCAAGGAACCCGTGACCTCCCCCGAACCCACGCCCGCGTCCGCGACGGCAACCCTCGTCTCCTCGGCAAAGGCGAGGAGCCTGCGCGAGTGGGAAAGCATCACCACCCCCGCCTCCGTCAGCGCAATCCTCCTGCCCAACCGATCGAAGAGCGGCACCCCGAGGTCCTGCTCCAGCGCCGCCACCTGCGCGCTCACGCTGGACTGCACGTAGCCCAGCTTCGCCGCCGCGCGGGAGAAGGAAAGCTCCTCCGCCACCGCCCTAAACGTCTCCACCTGCCTCAACTCCACGGGATCCTCCACCTATTTGTTATCTCTGTTGTCGATACTTCGTATCTAAAAATTTCGTTAGACAAGATACTAACACGGCGCTACGATCGGCCCAAGCGATACGGGCAGTCCGGCGAGGGAAGGGTCGACATGGCGGAGGAGGCTGGCGGGGGAGGACGCGGGGGCATACGGCGGGGCGTCGGCACGGGTGCTGTGGCGCTCCTCCTCGTGGGAACGTTCGGGATCTCGCTTTCCTACGGGATGCTGCTGCTCCTGCCACTGTACGTCCGGGAGCTCGGGGGGAACGAGGCCGATTTCGGCGTGGTCCTCTCGTCGGCCGCCGTGCCGGCCGTCTTGTGCATAGGGCTCTTGATCCGTTTTCCGGAGGCCCTGCGGCCCCACTCGTTGGTGGCGCTGGCGATCGCCGTCTACGCCGCGGCCGCGGTCGGGGCCTCGCTCGTGGGCGGGGGCTGGACACCCCTGATCGGGATCGGCGTCCTGCTCGGCACCGCCTGGGCGGTCGTCTACACGGCGACCCCGATGGTGATGAGCGGGATGGTCACCGACGGGGAGAGGGCCGCCTACTTCGGCTACCTCACCGGCACCCAGCAGGTCGGCATAGGCGCGGGGCCCGTGGTCGCGCGCTTCCTGGTCGAGACCGACCTCGGTTTCCGCGGCACGTTCCTGGCGGCGGGCATGGTCTGCCTCGGGGCGGCGGCGCTCACGACGGCCGTGGGCTTCCTGACCCCCGACCCGCGCGCCAGAGGCAACGAGGACCAACCCGGGGAGCCAAGTGCGACCTTCAGGGGGGCGATCGGCAAGATTGTGCGCTCCGAGGCGGTCTTTTCGCTCTTGATGGTGATGCTCTTCGCCTGCCTGTTCACCTCCCTCACGCAGTTCCAGACCACCTTCGCCTCCGCCCGGGACCTCGAGTACTCGGTCTTCTACGTCGCCTACACGGTCGCGGTCATAGCATCCCGATTCGGACTGGCCCCGCTGGCTTCGCGGTTCGACGCCCGGCTGGTGATCGCCACCGCGGTGAGCGTCATGTCGCTCGCGGTCGCGGGCTTCCTGACCGTGGGGGAGAGCGTGTTCCTCTACGCGGCGGTATCGGCCTTCGTGGGCCTGGGGTACGGGCTGGCGCTCCCCAGCGTGCAGGCGCAGGCCGTGAACGTCTCCGACGAGTCGGTCAGGCCGAGGGTGCTGCCCCTGGCCGGGCTCCTGTTCCAGGCGGCGATCCTCGTCTTCCCGCTGTTCGCGGGTTGGCTGATCTCGGCCTTCGGCTACCCGGCGCTCTTCGCGGTCCTGGTTTCGTTCGCCGCGGCGCAGGCGGCAATCGCCTGGTGGCGCTATGCGGCGTCCGGTAAGGCGAAGCAGTAGGCGGCGGGCGCGCGGCCGGCGTAGGACCCGAGTGGGGACCCCCAAGTGGGGACCCCGAAGCGGGAACGGGCAAGGCGACGGGAATAGAGGAGGAGAAGGCGATGGGCCGTTGGGCCGATTACAGGGCGTGGAGGAAGCGGCGCGAGGAGCTCCTGGCGGAGGAGCAGGATAGGGCGCTCGCGCGCGAGGCCCGCAGGATGCGGGAGGCTTTTGCGTCTGCCGAGGGGGGCGAGCCGGCCGTCGAGGTGCGGTGGGGCCTGGCGGAAGACGGGGCGAGGGTCGCGGACCTCTTGGAGCTCAACGGCATGCCGAGATGGGTGGCGTTCGAGGAGCTGTTCGTGGTAGCCGCTGAGCGCGGGGAAGTAACCGCGGCCGTGCGCTACCAGACCGGACGCGAGCGGCTGCTCCTCGGGCTCCTCGTCGCCGATCCCTGGCGCGACCGGGGAGCCCTTGCGGAGGTTCTCTACTCGGGGGCCAGGGCGTTGGCGTGGGAGGCGGGGATCCCGAGGGTTGTCGTCCGCGTCCCCGAGAACCCGCGTCGCGCGCGAGATGCCGGCTTCCGTCGCCACGGCCGGGACCTGCAAGCGGACGCGACCGCCCTTCCCGATCCGCCCCCGAAGCCGTCCGGGAGCTCCCTGCGACGGGCGTTCTCCCTCTGGGGTCGCCTGTGCGTCCCGTTCTTTGGCACCACCCCCAACGACACGAGAAGGTGACGGGGTGGTGGCAGCGGAAGAGCTATCGCGGCCGGATTGCGAGTTCATGGAGTCCGTCACCCGCCGCGGCGGCAACGGATGTGGGAGTTTGGTTACGAGGCACGCGAGCCCATCGGGGACGGCCTGAGCGATGCCCGTAAGCCTCCTCACTAACTCCGAGAGGAAGCGCCGCTCGGGATTCCCGAGGGAAATTCCGACGGAGGACCTCCACGCCCACTTCACGCTCACCGGCCGCGACAGGAACGCCATCCCGGCAACCAGCGCCCCGGCCAACCGCCTCGGCTTCGTCCTCTCTCTGTGCGCCGTCAGGTACCTGGGCTTCTGCCCGGAGGATCTCTCAGGCTGCCCCGCGGACGCCGTCTGGTACGTCTCCCAGCAGCTAGGCCTCGCGCCGGAGGCGGCAGCCGGCTACCCGGAGCGGGAGCAGACGAGGACGGAGCATCTGAAGAGGATCTACGCCCACCTCGGGTACAGCAGGCCGACTGCCACCGACCTCCGGGGCCTGTTCGGGTGGCTAGTGGAGAGGGCGCTCGAGCACGACGACCCCGCACTGCTGATGCGCCTCGCCGCAGACAAGCTCAAGGCCGAGAAGGTGGTGAGGCCGGGCGTCTCACGCCTGGAGCGGATGGTCGCCGCGGCCCGAGAGCGAACCGACGAGGTGACCCACCGCGCCCTCGCGCCCGCACTGACGGACGGCGTCCGGGCGGAGCTGGACGCCTTGCTGAAGGTGGACCCCGCGCTGTCGCCACCGCGAACGCGCCACGCCTGGCTCAAGGAGGGGGCGACCTCCAACACCCCCAAGGCGATCATCGACCAGCTCGAAAAGCTAGAATTCTTGCGGGACCTCGGCGCCGACGCCTTCGACGTCTCCGGGCTCAACCCCAACCGCCTGCGTTTCTTGGCCGGCCTGGGCCGCCGTCACACCAACCAGGCTTTAGAAAGACTCGCTCCGGAGCGCCGCCACCCGGTGCTCATCGCCTTCCTCTCCGAAGCGCACACCGAACTGACCGACGAGGTGGTGGACCTCTTCGTCGCCTGCTTGGGCCACGCCGACGCGAAGGCCAGGCGGGAGCTCGATGAGTTCCGCAAGGGCTCCGCGAGGGCCACCAACGAGAAGGTTGCCCTCTTCCGCGAGCTGGCCTTGGTCCTTCTCGACCCCACCGTCGACGACGCGGACGTGGGGGCCGCCGTCCGCGAGAAGGTCGGACCGCCCGAGGAGCTGCTGGATCTGGTCGAGGAGGCCGAGAGGCTCATGAGGCCGCCCGACGACAACCACCTCGACTTCTTCGCCGCCCGCTACCCCTACGTCAGGCGATTCGCCCGTCGGTTCCTCTGCGCCTTCTCCTTCCGATCCAGCCGGCGCGAGGACCCACTGCTCGAGGCCGTGGAAGAGCTGCTAGAGCTCGATGAAGAGGGAAAGAGGTCGGTGCCCGACGACGCTCCGGTGGGCTTCGTGCCCGCCAAATGGGGACCGCTCATCGTAACCAAGGACGGCAGGATAGACCGCCGCTACTGGGAGATGTGCCTGCTCTGGCAACTCCGCGGCGCCCTCCGCTCCGGCGACGTTTGGGTGGAGGGCGCCAGGCGCTACGCGAACCCGCAAGGGTTCCTGGTACCGAAGGACCGCTGGCCGGAATTGCGCGACGAGGTAAGCCTCCAGACGGGCACCTCTCCGGACGGCCCAGCGCACCTCGAAGCCTGCCGCAACGAGATGGACGCGGTCCTCTGCCGCCTCAGGATCGCCGCCTTCCGCGGCGCGACGGTGAAGGTGCAGGAGGGAAGGCTCCTCTTCGACCGCGACCCGGCCGAGGGCCTTCCGAAGAGCGTCGAGGAGCTCGGGCGGGAGATCGCGGCCAGGCTGCCGAAGGTGGAACTGACGGACCTGCTTGTGGAAGTGGACCGCCTCACGGGCTTCTCCCGCTTCTTCACCCACGCCGGCGGCTCCGAGCCGAGGACCGCCGACCTGCGCGTCCACCTCTACGCCTCGATCCTGGCCCAGGCCACCAACATAGGTCCGGTGAGGATGGCCGAGCTCTCGGATCTCTCCTACAGGAAACTCGCCTGGGCCTCGACGTGGTACCTGAGAGAGGACACCCTCAAGGATGCCGTCACCGCAATGGTGAACTACCACCACGCCCTGCCCCTGAGCGCGGCCTGGGGCGGTGGCGCGCTCTCCTCTTCGGACGGCCAGCGCTTCGCCGTGGACGTGAAGGCCCGCAACGCGAGGGCGAATCCCCGCTACTTCGGCTACGGGCGGGGCGTCACCCACTACTCCTGGACAAGCGAACAGTATTCCCAGTACGGCACGAAGGTGGTCCCCTCGACGGTAAGAGACGCCACTCACGTCCTCGACGGCATCCTGGGCAACGAGACCGACCTGCCAATCTCGGAACACACCGTGGACACCCACGGTTTCACGGAGATGGTCTTCTGTCTGTTCGCCGCACTCGGCCTGCGGTTCTCCCCGCGCATCCGCGACCTCTCCGACCAACTCCTCTACCGTATGGAGGGCGTCGGTACCGGGGACGGGCCGCGGGCGGAGGCCTTCGCCAAAGACCTGCTGCGCGGCAAAGTGAACGAGAAGCTGATCCTTAGTCCTACAGTGACACTTCTGCGATCTCTGCGTTATCCTCTGCTCACCCACGGGAGAGGAGCCAGATGAGTGCCCAACGCCAAGCTACCGGGACTATGAGTACGGTGTTGGAGAACTGGC
>Ga0136624_1000598_pt1 | contig 14180 bp, 13 predicted proteins | sample AntDrymUQ4692206_2_FD_104802 | JGI IMG/M metagenome (GOLD analysis project Ga0136624, IMG submission 104802) | Polar desert sand microbial communities from Dry Valleys, Antarctica - metaG UQ469 (22.06) | ecosystem: Environmental > Terrestrial > Soil > Desert | place: Antarctica: Dry Valley... | reverse complement strand
CGGCGACCTTCGGAGGCTTGGCCTCCTTGAGCGCCTTTTCGGGCTTTCCCGCACTTGCCACACCGGTGATCCGGTCGCCGGCAGCGAGCGCAAACATGGCCACCAGAATCACCACCGCGGCGATAAAGCGGTGATCCCTCGGCCTAGGCCGTACTCGGGATAACGACCGTGAACCAGTCACAGTCCTTGCGTCGGGAGATCAGGCCTCGGCGATGAGGCCCGTCATAGCTGGGGTAGAACGTTCGTCCAGCTAGTCGTTGGGATCGGCGTCGCGAGTGCCCTCGAGGCCCTGTGGTGCCGGCCTGTTGGGGGCCTGGCCGCGGCGCAGTCGCTGGACCACCCGGCCGTCGTAGAGCGACTTCGGCGCCACGAAGCAGATCGGTCGCTTGCCTGAGTTCTTGGTGAGCGGATTGGGGTCGTCGAGATTGTCGTCGGGGTCGGGCCTCTCCCCGCCCGCGGGCGCGCAGTCGATGCTCTCGTAGCCGCCGAGGGCCAGCGTGCGGTTGAGCGCGTTGGGCTGCAGGTAGGCGTTGCCGCGGTCGAAGTCCGGGCGCGTCTCGTACCTCTGGAACGAGCGGTTCTCGATCAGGCCGGTGTTGGTCTGGTAGCGCTCGCCGCCGTTGTCGCCCGAGATGTCCGACGCCGCATTGGAGATGAAGCCGGCGATCCGTGCCTGGTGGAAGTTCGCATAGCTCAGGATCGGGTTGATCTCGTCGAGCCAGCTGTTCAGGCCAACGAACACCGGCTCGGCGCCCTTGAGCACGCGCTCCAACTCGGGCAGGCTGCGGTCACCGGCCTTGATCAGCGGATCCAGGTCGCGGAACAGGCCCTCGAGGTCCGGCGCGAGGTCGCCGAGGTCGCGCACCGTCGGACCCAGGTTGTCGGCCGAAGGCTTGAGTGCGTTCACGAGCGGGCGGGTATCGGTCGAGAAGGTCTGCAGCCTGGCCAGTGTGGCCTTGGACTCGTCCAGGAAGGTGGGGAAGACCTGGAAGGTCTCCGCCAACGCCTCGTCGCGCGAAGCCGTGGCATCGAAGGTGTTATCCGCGTTCACGATCAGGTCGCCCAGCGCGCCCTCGCGCTCGTTGATCGCCCCGAACACCCGCCCCGTGTTCTTCACCAGGCGCTTGACCGCCAGCTCCTGCGTGTCCAGCTCCTCGAGAAGGGTCGCGCCGTCCACGGCGAAGCCCTCGATGTTCCCGAAGGCGTCGTTCAGATCCTGGCCGCGGCCGTTCTTGATGGCCTTCGACAGCTCGCGCACCCACTGCTGGAACGCGGTCCGGGTGGGCTTGTCGAAGGCATTGAAGATCTCGTCGAGCTCCACCGTGGGCTCCACGTAGACGTCCGCGAGCCGCTCGCCGTCGGGAAGCGGCGGCCCGGTGGCGTTGCCGGTGGACAGCTCCACGTAGGTCTCCCCCAGCAGCGTCTTCTGACGCAGGATCGCCCGCGTGTCCGAGGGCACCGGGGCGTACGGCTCCTTCAGCTCGAGCTCCACCAGCGTGCGCGCGCCCTCCTTCTCCAGTTCCTTGGTCTTGACCTTGCCAACGTTCACGCCGGCGAGGCGGACATCGGCCTCCACGGACAGCGTGGCGGCCTCCGGGAACGACGCCTGCATCCGGTAGGCCTCGGGCCGCAGCGGGATCGAGCCGCCGAAGGCCAGCCACAGGAACAGCAGGATGCCCACGCACGACATCGCGAACACCACCATCGCGAGGATCCGGCCGAGGCTTGGTGTCTCTTTGACCATGGCTTAGCGGCCCGGGAGGGTTGGGATTTGGATGGGGAGCGCGCCGGTGTCGGAGCCCGTCTTCGAGCAGACACCGAGGTCGCCGAGCGCCGTGGCGAGAGGAGCCGTGGCGCCGTTGATGGCGGTGAGCGTGGTGCAGTTCACCGATCCGAGGGTGACGCGGCGGAACACGCCCTGGCCGTCGGCCGTGGCGAAGAGGCTGGTGGTGTTCTGGGCGGCCCAGGCGAGCCAGTAGAGGTAACCCTCCTTGCGGTCGCGATCACGTGCGAAATCGCCGCTGGGTGCCTCGGTGCCGCCGGGGTTGTGGGCGCCGATGTTGAAGAACCGATTGAGCTTCTCGAACGACTGCGTCAGATCGGGTGCCGCCTTGTTGAGCCCGCGTGCGGCGAGGCCGAGATCGCGCGTGAAGGGTCCCGCCACGCGGGCGAAGGGGCGGATCTGGTCGCGGATCTGCGGGGTGGCCTCGCGCACGAAGGGCAGCACGGCCGCGTTGGTCTCGTCCAGCTGTCGGAACGGCGGGCGCAGGGCCTGCAGCGCGGGGCCGAGGCGGTCGCCGAGGGTGTCGACCTTGCTCAGCGTGGACTCGGTCTGGCGCAGCGAGCCCGGCAGCTGGCGGACCGCATCCGAGATCTCGGCGTCGGCGCCGGCCAGCGCCTCGAACACCTCGTTGGAAGAGCGCACCAGCCGCACGATCTCGCGGTCCTTGGTGGAGACCTCCTTCGTGAGCAGGCCGTACTTGTTGATCAGGTTCTTCAGGTTCGTGCGCCGGCGGGCGATCGCGCTGGTGATGCGATCGGTGTCGCGGTTCAGCGGCCCCAGCCGGGCGAAGGTCTCCTGGAGGTCACCGCCGCGCCCCTCCAGGCCCTTGCCGGCGCCCGAGATCAGCAGCTGGAGGTAGTCGCGCGTGTCGCTGTCCAGCGCCGACAGGACCTCGTCGGGATCGATGTCGGGCGCCGTGTTCGACGACCGGATGAGCCCGTCGGGCGGCATCGCCTTACCGGTGCCCGGGTCCACCTCCAGGAACATGTCCTTGAGGCCGGTCTTGGTGCGCAGCAGCGCCGTGGCGTTCTGCTTGATGTAGCCCTTGTACTTGGACTCGAGCTCCATAGTGACCACGGCCTTGCCGTCCTTGAGCTCCACTTGGCCGATCTGGCCGATCTCCACGCCGGCGGTGCGTACCGTCTGACCCTGCCCCGGCTGGACGGCCTGGGCATCGGGCAGTTCGACCTTCATCTGCAGCGGCTTGTCCTCGACCAGCGGGAAGCGCAGCCGCTGGTTGGAGAGGATGAACGCGCCGATGCCGGTGGCAAGCAGGACAAGCGCCAGGATCGCCACGAAGTCGCCGAGGTGCTCGCGGAGCGTCTTCTTCACCGCTGTTCCTCCAGCAGCCGAGCGCGACGGGCCCCGATGCCCTCGGCGAGGTCCTCGACGGCCGTCAGCGCATCGTTGAACGCCTGGGTGGCCGTTGCGGGCCCGACCTTGGCGCTCGTGGGCTTCTGGCCGTCTGCCCGAGGCGTAAGCGTGCCATCCGGCGCCACGTTGGCCGCGGGGGACTGCAGGTTGGGCAGCTGCTGGGTCTCACAGGGGACGTCCGGTCGGCGCGCAGGCAGCCGCTCTCCGAAGGTGGTGGGCGGCACCGGGCGCACCTGGGGAGCCAGCGGGGCGGCGGAGGTGTGGAAGTAGCTCTGGTTGGCGTCGGACTGGCGGCTCTCGCCCGACAGGCCGACCAGGCCGCGCTGGAGCTTCTGCAGCACGTTGCCGGTGTTGTCGGGGTAGTCGGGGTCATCGAAAGACGAGGTGACGAACGGAACCAGCACCTCGTTGGTGCAGGCCGACAGCGCGCGGCCCTGCTGGAACAGTCCCACCGAACGGCGGTTGAACGTGGTAAGGCGCGGGATCTGGATGCGCAGCTGGCGCGCGGCGGACTGGAGCTCGTCCGGGCCGACCAGCGCGCGCGCCTGACGGATGAACGGCAGCGACGCCTTCAGCGTGGGTCCGCTGGAGCGCACGCCGGGGAGGGCGTCAACCGCGAACTGGCGCAGATCGGGCAGCGCGGCGTTCACCGACGCCAGCGCCGGTGTGCCCACGCGCAGGGTGTCGCGCAGGGCGGGGATCGAGGCTTCGAGGGCCACGTCCTCGCGGGCCAGGGAGCCGGCGAAGGTGTTGAAGTTGGTGACCAGGCCCTTGAGCGCATCCTCGTCGCGGACCAGCGCCGCGAAGGTCTTGGCCTGGCCCTTCATCAGCCGCTGCAGGTCCCGTGTGGGCTCCTGCCCCAGGGTGGCGTCGTTGGCCAGCGACAGGTTGCGGAATGCCGACGCGCCATAGCGCAGCGACTCGTTGAAACCGCGGGCGCCCTTCCCGGAGAGGCCCCGCGAGTACTCCTTCAGGAAGACCTGGAGGTCGGAGCGGGTGTCGGACTGCAGCGCGGACAGGATGTCGCCGAGCTGGACCGGCGCCGCGGTCTGGTTGATCGGAATTGGCCTGCCGCCGTCCGGGATCTTCGGGGCCGAGGGCGAGCCGGGCTGGATTTCCACGAAGAAGTTGCCCTCGAGGAAGACGCGCGGGCGGATCTTCAGCTCGGCGTCGTCGTGGATCGGCAGGCCCTTCTCGAGGATCTCCATCTCCACCCGAGCCGCGCCGCTCTGGCGTCCCGTGAGCGCCTTGACTTTCTTCACCTTGCCCACCTCCACGCCGGCGATGCGGACCGGAGAGTTCGGCTTGAGGTTGTTGGCCGTCTCGAACACGGCGCTGAGCTTGTACGGGGCCGAGAACGGGTTGTTCTTCGTGAAGGCGACGAACATGGCGAGCGCAATCAGCCCGACGGCGATCAGGCCCGCCGTGAAGCGCGACATGCCGCGGTCCCTGGGATTGCGGCGCTTGCGCCTCATCGGACCCTCAGCTTGTCGACGTCCTGCAGATTCCTGAGCCCGAGGTCGCGCGACACGTACGTGCCGCCGGAGAGACCCGGGTAGTTGCTCATCGCGACCGGGAGCCCGCTGCCGGAGGGCGTGCCGTCGGAGAGAGAGCGGCGCCCGTAGTCGCGCACGAAGGGATCGGTGAGCCGGCGCGGCAGCCCGCCCTGGCCGTTCTGGCAGTCGGCGTTGCCCTGGGCGTCGATCGCCGGCTGGAAGGGGGTGACGAACGCGCGGCCGGCGGGCTCACCCAGGAACTCGGCGCCGTAGGGCCCGTCGGGGGTGCTGAAGCCGGGCGGATCGGGCTGGCCGTCGGCCGGGAGGTCCCACGGGCGCGAGTTCTGGGTGTTGCCGATCGTGTTCGGCTGTTCGCCATTCACGCTCTTCACGCCCTGGTTCTGGATCGTTCCGCCGGGGCCGGCCTGCGACTGGTGCTCGCCGAGCTCGTGGAAGAAGTAGTTGGCGTAGCTGCAGACCGTCTGGTACGGGGCGATGAACTCGAGTGCCGGGCGCGTGACCGCGAGCGTGGTGCGCAGGTCGCGAATGGCCATCAGGGTGTTCGGGTTGGCGAACAGGTCGTCGAGCTCCTCGAAGGCGCCGGCGAGGTCCGCGTTCAGCCCGACCGTCCGCGGCAGCACCGGGGTGCCCACGTCGAAGGCGCGGTTGATCGCGGGCAGCGAGCGGGGCAGCTCGTTGACCGCCGGGCGCAGACGCCGTGAGAGGTCGGCGAAGTCAGCGTAGAACGGCCGCTGGACGCGGAACGAGCGCACCGCGACGTCCATGGTGGACGGCGACTTCTCGATCGTCTGCTGCAGCGCCCTGGGGTCGCGGCCGATGGCGTCGAAGGTGGTGGCCATCTTGCCGAACAGGTCCGCCTGGATCTTGGCCACCGGCGCCACTTGTGCCGACGCCCGTCCGATCTGCAGGAAGAACTGGTCCAGCTCGGTGTCCGGATCGTTGAGGTTCTGCATCACCGGCGTGAGGTGGGTGAACAGCGGGTTCAGCGCCTGGATCGCGGTGTTGATCGAGGCGCCGCGCGCGGCGAAGGCATCGCCGAAGCCCTCGAGGGCGGCCTGGGAGTCGCGCCGGGTCTCGGGCTGGAAGGTGTCAAACACGTCCTCGAGCTCCAGGCCCTCGCGCGCCTGCGCGAGCTTCATGCGGTCGCCGGTCTTGAACGTCTGGTCGGACTTGCCCGGCGTGATCTCCACGTACTTCAGCCCCAGCGCCGACCGCGGGCGCACGGCGATGATCGTGTCCTTCGACAGCGGCTCGACGGTCTTGTCGAGCTTCATCGAGATCACCGCCGCGGAGCGACCTCCGATGCGGTCGGGCGTGATCTCGTCGACCACCCCGACGCGGAAGCCGCCGACGCGGATCTCGTTGCCCTTGACCAGCTTGTTGCCGGTCGGGATCTCGGCGTCCAGGTCGTAGGTGGGCACGAAGGGAAGGCCGGCGTTGGCGTTGTAGGCGATGAAGACCGCGATGATCGTGACCAGCACGGTGACGGCGCCCACGAGCACGGGGCTCGCTACCAGGGACGCTGTCGAACCGCGGCGGCTCATGGCGCGAGCAGGTAGTCGAGGAGCTGGTCGGCGCTGGGTTCACCGCTGGGTTGCACGGGAAGCGGGTCGCCGGTCTTGTCCTTCGTCCCACCCGGCAGCGCGGGAACGCGGTTGAGCAGATCGGTGAGGCCCGGGGGCAGAGCCAGCTGCGGCTTGGAGATGTCGCGCTGGCCGGGCAGCGCGCCGGCCTCGGGCTCGCCCGTGCCGCGGCGCTCGCCCACCCTGCGCGCGGGCTTGCCAGCCTCACGGGCGACGCTCGCACCGGCGCCACCGGGGCTGGGATCGGGCGCGTTGATGCCGGGCTGGTGCGGACCGAGCCACTGGTTGCACTTCTCGAGGGTCTCCTCGGCTTCGGCTTTCTCCGCGCCCGATAGCCGCATCGGCGACTTGTTGTTGTACTCAGAGCACTCGGTTTCCGTGAGGCCCAGGCGCAGGACGTGGCCGAGGTCGTCGAAGCCATTGATGCTCAGCGTCTGCCAGAAGAAGTAGTTCCACAGCGACTCGAAGCCGGTGAAGCCACCACGACCGCCGTTGTTCTGGCTCGGATCCGACGCCGGCGGGGCGTCGATCTTGCCGCGCGCGTCCTTCTCGCCCGGCGTGCGCTCGTCGATCGCGCGGCGGCGGTCGTCGAGCGACTCGAACAGCTGGCGCAGAGGCCGCGCGGTCCCCGGGGCGTTCGCCGCCAGGCGGCGCAGCTCGGCAACCTCGTTGGCGCCGCGCTCGAACGCGCGTCGGCCCACGTCGGACGACTCGCCCAGGGAGCGGATCGCCGGGCGCGAGGCCTCCGAGAACGGTCCCAGCTTGGTGAGGAAGCGGTTCAGGTCAGGGGCGGCGGCCTGGGCGTCCGACAGCAGCGGGATCTGCTCGTCGGCAAGGCCCTCGAGCGAGGCCATCGTGGGCCGCAGCTCGGCCAGGAAGCCGGGAAGCTTCTTGAAGGTCTCGCGCAGCTGGGTGCGGCGCGAGGCCGAGATCTCGGCGGTCCGCCCCGCCTCCTCGATCCAGCGGGTCACGTCGCGCTTGCGCTTCTCCAGCTGGGCCACCACCGTGTCGGAGTCCACGATGAAGTCCTCGATCACCCGGTTCTGGTTGCCGAGGATGCGCAGCGTCTTGCTGGTCTCACGTAGGCCGGGATGAGCGCGCCGCAGGACCTCCCGGAGGTCATCGGGGCGGCCCGCCAGACCGGTGCCCAGCTCGGTGATGATCAGCCGCAGGCGCTCGCGGTAAGGGCGGCGCAGGACGTTGTTGACGAGATCGGTCGGGATCGTCGAGGTGGTCTGCTCGACCGGCACCTGCGCCCCGTCCTTGAGCTTCTCGTCGGACTTGCCGGGCTGGCAGTCCACGTAGTACTCGCCGATCAGCGACTGCGGCTTGATCGTGCACGTGGCATCGGAGCGGAAGTCACCAAAGCCGGGCTCTGATACCTCGGCGGTCACCTCGGCCTTGGGGGGCGTGTCGGTGGTCGCGGTGAACTTCGTGGTCTTGCCCGCCTTGACGCCGCCAACGCGGAAGTCGCCGCCCTCGGTGAGCCCGAACGCGTTGTCGAACACGATCTTCACGGTCTTGCCCTTGGGCTGCTCACCCTTGGCGCCCGCGAGCACGGCGGCCGCGCCGACGACTACGACCAGGAGGAAGGCTGAGAGCAACCGCCTCATCGCACCGCCCTGTCGGACTCGCGGCACCCGAGCGCGTCCTGCTCGGCCTGGCTCAGCACGTTCGACCCGTCCGGGGCGGGGACGTCCGCCCCACCCGGGCAGCGCTTGAACTGATTGGTCTTCGGCGTCTTGAACCCGTTCTGGGGGAAGTTCTCGGCGAAGTTGAACTGGCCGCGACCGATCGCGCCGTTGGCGTCGAAGAAGCCGCCCGTGGTAGAGAAGTCGTCGAACCAGCCGAAGAAGTCGGTGGTGTAGGGGCGGGCGAACCCGATCACCGGTGAGGACTTCTTGAGGGCCTCGACCGTCTCCGGGAAGGCGCCCTTGGTCTCACCCAAGCTCACGTTGCGGTTGCCGGGCGCGATGGTCCGGCGCTGGGTCTCCACCGCGATGTCCGCCAGCGGCGGCACCGTGGCGAGGAAGTTGATCAGGTCGTTGTCGCGACCGGCGCGCCGCACGGTGAGTCGCAGGTCACGGACGGTGGGCTCGGCATCGGCGGCGAAGCCCCGGGCCTCGGAGAGGAACGGCGCCAGCTGCTTGGCCACCGGCTTGGACGCGTCCACGAGTGGGTCCACGTCGTCGAGCGCGGCACGCAGGTTCACGAAGGTCGTGTTGGCGCGGCGCATGAACGGCGGCAGCCGCTCGATCGACTCGGCCAGCGCGAGCTTCTGGTCGCCCAGCGCGCGCGTGGTGTCGTTGAGGTTGCCGATGAGGCCGGAGAGGTCGTCGCGGCGGCTGGCCAGCGTCGTGACCAGCTGCGAGCTGTCCACGAGGAAGCGCTCGAGCGTGGGCTGGTCCTTGCTCAGCTCGTTGAACAAGCGGCTCGAGGTGGAAAGCGCAGGGTTCAGGTACTGGAACGCGTCGTTGGCGTCCTGCCCGCGGTTCTCGAACTGGCGCGCCTGCCCTTTGAAGAAGTCCTGCAGTGCCTTGCCGGTCGAGGGGTCGAGAGTGTTGAAGAGCTGGTCGAGGTCGACTGCCGTACGGGTCTCGGAGATGTCGATCCGGCCGCCCTTCTTCAGCTCGGGCGCGCCGTTGGGCGGGGGACTGAGATCCACGTACCGATTGGCGATACCCGACAGGGAGAACTGGCGGATCGCCGCGCGCGTGCCCTTGCGAAGGGGTGCGTACTCGTCCTTGATGGTCAGCTTGATGTCCGCCTGGCCGTCGGGCGTGATCTTGATGCCCTGCACGGTGCCGATCGCAGTGCCGCCGACCTGTACGGGGTTGCCCTTGACCAGCTGGCCGGCGTTGATGAACTTGGCCGTCACGGTGTAGCCCCCGCCGGACCCGCCGCCGAAGAGCACGAACGCCACGAGCACGACGGCAGCAATCACTGCGCCGATGCCGGCAACCCGCCCGATTCCGCTCACGTTCGCATCTCTCCCGAGATCCCTCTCCCACTGGCCCGCCGAGCCCGCCTCATGCGGTGCCTCGCCGGTCGCAGCGGCAAGAACTTAGCGCAGTCCGAGGAACGCCGTCGCGGGTTCTGTTGCGAAACGCACAGGGTTTGTTGAGCCAGTGTTAAGGCGCCATACGGCGCCGATCAACTATCCATTAGCCCAGCAGCGCAACCAGAACGAACACGACGATCACGAGAGCAATGCCCGCGGCCACGAAGCTCACCGGTTTCTTGTCCGCCCAGAAGTCGGGCTGGGCGCGGTCGCGCGAGTGCCTGCCCTCGGGAGGCTCGCCGACCCAGTCGTCGTCATCGTCGTATGCCATCCCGACAGTCTGACGCGCCCGGCCGTTGCAGTGCCCGGGGTGGGACTCGAACCCACACGCCACTAGGGCAAGGGCTTTTAAGACCCCTCTGTCTACCGTTCCAGCACCCGGGCCGAATGAGTGTATGGCTGGGGGCTCACGCCCCCAGACCCCCAGCGTTGATTGTCGTGGTGGCGTTGTGCAACCGGGGGTTCACCGCCTCTCGGAACGCAACTTCCCCATTGCTAGCGTGTCTTTGAGGCTGGGGGAGCCACTTCCCAGGATGACCCGTGGAAGCTTCTGCACTTAGACACCAGGCTGCGCTGCCACTGGGCGGCCGCTCGCCGCTACTGCGCCTGCAGAGCGATGAGAAGCTCGTGGCGCTCACGCGCAGCGGGCACAACGGCGCCTTCGAGGCGCTGGTCCAGCGCTACCAGCCGCGGCTGCTCGCCTTCTGCCGCCACATGCTCGCCTCGCAGGAGGACGCCGAGGACGTGCTCCAGGAGGTCTTTGCCGCCGCCTACAACGCGCTGCTCGGGGACGACCGCCCGATCAACGCCCGCCCATGGCTGTACCGGATCGCGCGCAACCGGTCGCTGAACCATCTGCGCAAGCCGCGCGACGCAGGCCAGGACTCGATGGACGTGTTCGAGCAGGACAACGGCGTGACCACGGCCGAGACGGTTCACCGGCGCGAGGAGTTTCGCCAGATCGTGAGCGACGTCCAGGACCTGCCCGAGACCCAGCGCACGGCGCTGCTGCTGCGCGAGATCGACGCGCTCTCCTACGACCAGATCTCCGAGGCGATGGACACCACGGTGCCCAGCGTGAAGTCCCTCCTCGTGCGCGCGCGCGTGAGCCTGGCCGAGGCGGCCGAGGCGCGGCTGCTCACCTGCGAGGAGGTGCGGATGGAACTGGGCCAGGTGGCCGAGGGGCTCACCCGCACCACCGCCCCCGTGCGCCGCCACCTGAAGTCCTGTGAGCGCTGCCGCACGTTCCGCTCGGAGTTGCGCAACACCAGCAAGGCGCTCGCGGCGGTCTTCCCGCTCGGGCCGCTGGTGTTCCTGAAGAAGCTCGGCATCGCCAAGCTCGGCTTCGGCACGGGCGCGGCCTCGGGAGCCGGCGGCTCCGGCGCCGGTGGGCTCGCGGGCGGCGCCGGACTCGCCACGGGTGCCGCGGGCGCTGCGGGCACCGCCGCCGCGGGCGGCGCGATCTCCGCGGGCGCCAGCGCGCTGGTCTCCAAGGCCGCCGCCGGCATGGCCGCCGCGGCGATCGTCACGGCCGGTGCGGTGGAGGTGAACAACGTTGCCGAGCGGGACTCCTCGCCCGCCCCAGTGGTGAGCGTCCTGCCCGACCCGGTCCAGGTCCCCCCGCCGGCGCCACCCGCGGCCCGGCCCGCCTCCAAGCCCGCCCCGGCGACGACCCAGCCCAAGCCCGAACCCAAGCCCGAGCCTTCGCCCGCCCCCGTAGCGGCGCCCCCGCCGCCCGCGCCGGAGCCCGCGCCCGCTCCTGCCCCCGAGCCGGCCCCGATGCAGGAAGACCAGTCCACGGCCAAGCTCCCGCCGCGAGCCGAACCCGTGCCCGACGAGGGCACGGATCAGCCCTCGGTGATCGCCCCGGGCGGGGAGGGTATGCAGGGACAGCCGCCGGCCCCGCCGGCCGGTGAGCCGGCGCCCGGACCGGGCGAGCCCCCTCCGCCCGCGCCCCCCGGCCCCTGAGCGGGGTGCGGGTCAGTCCTCGATCCGAAACGATCTGAGGATGGCCACGATCGAGGACTTCGAGAAGCTCGAGATCCGCGTGGGCCGAATCGTGTCGGTCGACGAATTCCCCGAGGCACGCAAGCCCGCTTGGAAGCTCGAGGTGGACTTCGGGCCCGAGGTCGGTAGCAAGCGCTCGTCGGCCCAGATCGCCCACTACCCGCGCGAGGAACTGGAAGGCCGCCTGGTGCTGGCGGTGGTGAACTTCCCGCCGCGCCAGATCGGCCCCGTGCGATCCGAGGTGCTCGTGCTGGGCGTGCCCGACGATCAGGGCCGCGTGACGTTGCTGTGCCCGGACGCCGACGTGCCCCTCGGCGGGCGCATGTACTAGGCCGAGGTCAGGCGACGGGCGTCAGCCCCATTACCTTCAGCCGCCGGTCCAGCGCCTTCATCGCGAATGCGCGCGTCTCGGCGATCGAGTAGCCGAAGACCTTCACGTCGTCTCCGGCGTCCTTCATCCACGGTGGCGTGAGAACGCCGTCGGCGGCGGGGCCGCACTCCACCAGGGTACGCTGGATCGCCTCGCGGTAGCGCTCGTCGCGCTCGGTCATGTCGCGCAGGAAGCGCGCCGAACCGGGCTCACGGCCCGGGCTCCGCCGACGCCTCCACCGTCACCCTCCCGGTGGGGCCGCTGAGAACGAGGCGGCGCCCGGGACGCAGCCCGTCGAAGTCGGCGGTGGTCCTGGCCACTCCCCCACCGGCTGTGATCCTCTTGCCAGCCCCTTCCAGGCTGTACTCGGCACCATCGGCCGAGCGCAGCTCCACCCGCACCGAGATGAACGGCGGCACGAACACCCGTCGGGGAGAGAGGCGCCCGCCGCGGCCGGTGATCAACGCCTGGGAGCGCGCGGGGATCTCGTCGCCGGCGCCGCCAGGCTGATCCTCGGGGCTGCCCGGAGGCGCCTCGCCGGTCTCGCCGGAGGGCGGCGCCTGCGCGCCCCCGCTCCCCCCGCCTTCGGCGTCCTCCTCGGCCGGCGGCGCAGCCTCCGCCTCAGGCTCGGTTCTGTCCGCGTCCGGTGCCGGCTGTGCCCCGGTGTCCCGGGGCTGGGGGTCGTCCTCGTCGTCGCCGCCGCAACCCGCACCGAGCGCCGCTGCGCACAGCAGCGCCACACCCAGCCGCCGGCCCCCGGAGCTCACCCCAGGTTGGAGTGCAGGAACTCCACCGTTCGCTGCCAGGAGCGGTCGGCGGCGTCCTTGTCGTAGGTGCCCAGCCGGTTGTGGTCATTGGCGAACGCGTGGCCAGCGCCCTCGTAGAACTCGAACTTCACCGTCTGCCCCGAGGCCTCGGCGATCTCTGACTCCAGGCCCTTGGCGTCATCCACCGGCACGAAGTCGTCGGCCGTGCCGAAGTGGCCGAGAACGGGAGCATCGATCTTCGAGAAGTCGGGCTTGCCGTGGGGCATCACGTAGTAGTAGGTGACCACGGCATCGACCGTCGGGTTCAGCGTGGCCGCCCACACCGACAGGCCGCCGCCGAGGCAGAAGCCCACCGACCCGACGCCGCCACCCTGGACGCCATCCTGAGAGGCGAGGTGGTCCACGGCGCCCCGCATGTCCTTCTCAGCCTGGTCCATCGACATCGCCATCATCTTCTGCTCGGCCTCGTCCGGCTGGTCGGTGGTCTCGCCCCGGTAGAGATCGGGCGCCAGCGCAAAGAATCCCTCGCTCGCGAAGCGGTCGCAAAGCTGCTTGACGTGGTCCTCGAGGCCCCAAAACTCCTGCAGAACGATCGTCGCCGGGCCGCTGCCCGACTCGGGGGTGGCGAGATAGCCGGGGGCGGTGCCGCCGTTGGCCTGGAACTCGACATCGGGCATGTGGGGAGTCTCCTTCGCTTCAGGTTTCTTGATCGGGACTGGAATGTAGTTCCCGCGATAGCTCCCACCCAACCGCCACCCCCACCAGCATGCCCATGCGCGTCTCCTCGGCCAGCAGGGTCCGGATCGCTGCGGCGCGCTCGCGCTCGTCGCCCTCGGCGGACGCGCGGCGCACCTGTGACTCGTGCGCCTGATCAAACCAGCCGCCGCTGTGGAGCGCCTCGTTGAGGATTCGCTGCAGCTGAGGCGCCATCCGGGCCACGAGCGCCTCGGCCTCGCGGAAGCGCCCAGGATCCGACAGCGCCTCCACGGCGCGGTCGATCTGCTCATCGGTGAACGCGGGCTCGGACGACACGCTCAGCGCCGGGTGAGGGCCGGCAATGCCAGGCCGAGGAGGGCGCCGGCCGCGGCGCCCACGACGCCCGCCACCACGTTGGCCTCCACCACCGCGAGCGGAAGCAGCAGCAACACGGCAGCGAACACGTAGACGCCCATGAGGTCGTTGTCGCGGTCGTCGCCTGCCCTCGCGGCCCGCCGGTCTTCGGTCAGCCACGCGCCGAGCATGCCGAGGGCCGAGCCGTTGGCGCCCAGCACGACGTAGACGTCCGCGCTCTCGAACAGCGGCCCCACGTCGGCAGCCACCGAGGCGGCCGCCCCGGCCGCTCCGGTGAGCAGGAAGACGACCAGCACCGAGAACCAGCCGAAGCGTCGCTCGATCATCGTCCCGAAGACCCCGAGCGCCACCAGCGTCACGAACTGGTAGCCGAGGTTGTCGTGCACGAAGAGCGTGGTGAGGTAGCGCCACGGCTCGTCCGCCACGCCCACCACCACTCCGCCCACGTCATCGAAGCCCAGCTCCTGCGTGGCCAGAGCGAGCGTCACCAGCAGCGAGACCGCGATCAGGCCAAGCGTGACCGTGGGGCGCGTGTCGGGGGCGATCCCCTCGATCTCGTTGGCCCGAAGCCGGCTCAGGCGGGGGCGGCGGCGCTGCTTGGGCCGGGGCTCGGTGTCCTCTCCGCGCTCGAGCTTGGGCGCCCGCTT
>Ga0136624_1000597_pt1 | contig 14213 bp, 15 predicted proteins | sample AntDrymUQ4692206_2_FD_104802 | JGI IMG/M metagenome (GOLD analysis project Ga0136624, IMG submission 104802) | Polar desert sand microbial communities from Dry Valleys, Antarctica - metaG UQ469 (22.06) | ecosystem: Environmental > Terrestrial > Soil > Desert | place: Antarctica: Dry Valley... | reverse complement strand
CCTCTTGAACCCCATTCAAGTGCGCTACCAGGCTGCGCCACGCCCCGACTCGCGACGAGTCTAGCAGAGGCACTTTCGTCACTCGGCCTCGCACATGGGCGGCGGCTGTCGCGCGGTTGTAACGTCGGCACGGCAAGAGGCGCCGCGTGCCGGACCAGCGGCGAGCAAGGTAAGAGCAGTGGCATCAACTTATGTGATCAACCCGCGCACCGATGCGGAGTTCGCGAGCGCCGTCAAGACGGAGGGCCAGACAGTCGTGTCGCCGGCGGACCTGCAGCGACGGCTCCGGCCGGCGTACCCGCTGGTCGTCGTTCACGCGCGCCAGCTCGACGGGGAACGGTGGCGAGTCTGGTACGTGTACCGCGACGGCCATTGGATCGCACCCGACTGAGCGGCGCGCCGTTGAGACCTACCGGAGTGACTCAGTCGCGAGCCCACGTGTCCATGCTTCGAGCCCGGCGAGCTCGTCCTTCTGTTCGCGCGACAGCAGGTCGATAAGGCAGCGCTGGACGCTCTTGCCCGCAAACAGGGCGCTATTCACCTCCTGCGCTAGCAAGATCCGACAGGTCAACCGTGACCTCGACCTCCACCGGCAGGGTGATGCCGGGCAGGTAGCGTCGATTCTGGCGCTCATCCCCGATCTCCTGCGCCTGCTGTTGGTCGCGGGCCAGGAGGAGTACCGGACCGGTCTTGGCGAGGTGCAGGGCGAGCGTGGTGCCCATGTGCCGGCACCGATCACCGCTCTGCGCGCGTGACGGTCCATTGGTGCGCTCAGCGGCCGGTGCGGCGCGCCCTGGCCACCGGCGCCTTTCTCGTGCCGGCACGCTGCCCGGTCTTGATTCGCCGAGGGGGTGGTCGCCGCTCGAACGAGTCGCGGGCGCGTTCCCGGAGGACCAGCCGGATGGGCGTGCCGGCGAATCCGAATGCCTCGCGGATCCTATTCTCGAGGTAGCGCTTGTAGCTGAAGTGGACGTTGCCGGCGTCGCTCGCGAACAGCACGAACGTCGGCGGCTCGATGCTTGCCTGGGTGGCGTAGAAGAACCGCGGCCGGCGACCCCTCACGGACGGTGGCTGCTGGCGGAATGTGGCCTCCCGCAGCAATGAGTTCAAGGCGCCCGTCGGGACTCGGCGGCGGCGCTCGGCGGCGATTTCGACCGCGCTCTCAAGGACGCGTTCGACCCGCTGACCGGTCTTGGCGCTGATGGCGATGACCGGCGCAAACTCGAGGAACGGCGCTTCGCGCCGGACGTCGGCCACGTACTCGTCGAAAGTCGTGCCCGTCTTCTCCACCACGTCCCACTTGTTGATGGCGATCACAAGGCCCACGCCGTCGTCGACGACGTATCCGGCCACGTGAGCATCCTGCGCGGTCAGGCCATCGGCGGCGTCGAGCAGCAGGACGGCGACGTCTGCCCGGCTGACGGCCTTCATCGCGCGCAGCGTCGCGAACCGCTCGGCCGCCGGCCCGGAAGCTACCCGGCCGCGGCGCCGGATGCCCGCCGTGTCCACCAGCCGCAGGTCCCTGCCGCCCCACAGCAGCGGCATGTCGATGGCGTCGCGGGTGGTGCCTGGAATGTCGCTGACTATCGCCCGCTCGGCGCCCAGAAGCGCGTTCAACAACGAGCTCTTGCCGACGTTCGGACGGCCCACGATGGCGATGCGCGCGGGCCGGTCATCCAGCACGTACGCCGCCTCCTCCGGGCCATCGACGTCATCCTCGCTGGTGGTGGCCTCGGCCGGCCACTCATCGACAACGAGCTGGTCCTGCTCAGCCTGCCGACGCTTGCGCTCGACCTCGGCTTCGGACTCTGCGGGCAGTGCCCACACCAGCGTGTCCAGCAAGTCAGCCACGCCCCGACCGTGCAGGGCGCTGATCGGGTGCGTTTCCTCCCACCCCAGCTGGTGGAATTCGGCGGCCTCGAGTTCGCGCTTCGGGTTGTCGGCCTTGTTGACCGCCACCAGAACCGGCACGGCGGCGGTGCGCAACAGCTCATTCGCCTCCAGGTCGCCGGGCGTCATGCCGGCCGCTGCATCCACCAGGAACAGGATGACGTCGGCCTCGTCGATGGCCAGCCGCGCCTGTTCCTGCACCCGCTCCTCGATCGCGTCGCCCGGATGTGCCTCCAGGCCGCCGGTGTCGGCGAGAATGAACCGCCGGCCGTTCCATTCCGCGACGTCATACAGCCGATCACGCGTCGTTCGAGCCCGGTCCTCGACGATGGCGACTCGCTCGCCGACGATCCTGTTGAACAGCGTGCTCTTGCCGACGTTGGGCCGGCCGACGATGGCCACGGCGGGCAGTCCCTCCGTCGGCTGGACATCCGCGGAACGGCCGCGCGACGGTCGCCGGGTCCGGCGCGGCGGCACTCAGGCGGCGCCGGCGACGACTGCCCGGCGCTTCGGACGGCCGCGCTCATCGAGCGAGGTACTGCGATATGCCGGCTCGGCCACTGCTGTCAGGGCGGCCTGGGCGAGATCCCTGGCGCGCGCCGGCGTGCCTGGGGCGCCGGCGAGCAGGTAGATCTGCTCGGCGACGGCCTGCAGATCCTCGATCGGCGTGGAGGTGCCACCAGTGATGCCCACGATGCCGGGGCCTTCGAAGGCGGCTGCGTCGGTCAGGTCGCGCGGGCCCTCGATCTGTACCACCGGCTTGCCGGCGATGTCACACAGCCGAGTCAGCTCGCGGGTGTTGGCGCTGTTGCGGCCGCCGACGACGATCATCAGGTCCACCTGCTGGGCCAATTCCATCGTGTCCTGCTGGCGACGGATCGTCACCGGGCAGACGGTATTGACGACCTTCAGCTCGTGACAGCGACTGACCAGGAACGCGGCCAGCTTCTCGAACTTCCAGGGTGGCTGCGTACTCTGGCTGATGAGCGCCATTCGCTTCTTGCGCGGGATGGTTGCCCAGTCCTCCTCCTCGTCGACGAGGATGGCATCGGGTGCGAATCCGAGCAGGCCCACGACCTCCGGATGGCGCGGCGTTCCGAGGAGCACGATGGTGTAACCCTCTTCGACGAGCTTGGCCAGCTCCTTCTGCTCCTGGATCACCCAGGTACAGGTGCCGTCGATGACGTCCAGCGCCTTTTCGTCGGCGCGCGCCATCACGGCCGGTGTTACGCCATGGGCACGGATCACGACGGCCGCTCCGGCGTCCACGTCATCGAGGGTGTCAACGGTGCGGATGCCGGCCAGCTCCAGCTGCTGGATCACGCCCTCGTTGTGCACCACCTGTCCGAGGGTGTGCGTCTGCTTGCCCTCGGCGGCGGCCAGGCGCGCGTAGTCGATCGCTTCCCGAACTCCATAGCAAAAGCCGGTGCGACGCGCGATCAGGACCTGTTCGACTGTTCCCATGCTGCGTCCATTATCTCACCCCGGCCCGCCTCGCCCCCCGAGAAGCGACCGCGGTGGCGCGGCTCGACCAACGCTGCGATGTGCTCCATGATCTCGTCCGACGCCCGGGACAGCGCGGCGCGCCGGGTCAGCGAAGCATCCATGTGCACCGTGAACGGCCGTCCGACGCGCACCGTGATGGGTACACGCAGCCGCGGCGTTCGCTGGCCCGGGCTGATGAATCGATCGGCGCCGGAGATGCCGACGGGCAGAATCATTGCGCCGGTGCGCGTCGCCAGCATGGCCACCCCGGGCTTTGGTTCCTGGAGGGTGCCGGTCCGGCTGCGCGTGCCTTCGGGAAAGATGCACAGCACCTCTCCCCGATCCAGGACCCCGCGGGCCATCCGGAACGCTTCCATGTCACTCCCGCCGGCGCGCACGGGCATCATGCCCTGGCTGCGCAACAGCACGCCGACCGGACCCACGAACAGCGCCTCCTTGGCCAGGATATGCAGCGGCCGGCCGAGCACCGGCGTGAGCCAGCCGACGACGAGCGGCGGATCGGCGTTGCTCAGGTGATTTGCGACCACGATCAAGGAACCGCTGCGCGGCAGATCCTCGAGGCCGTGCACGCTGACACGTGCCAGCAGCGACAGGCCGCCGCGCGCGAGGGCGGCCGCGGCGCGGATGAGTAGCGGAACTCCCGTGCGGGTCGGGGTGCCGGTCTGCCGCGGCTTCGAGATCAAGGGCGCTCCTCTCGGACAATCTCACGGGCTCGGCGACGAACCGCTGCCACGACGGCGTCCACCGTCTGGCCGAGCGTGTTGCCGTCGGTCGTGATGACGACCGCCTCATCCGGCACGCGCAGCGGCGCCGTCTCACGAGTGGTGTCACTGCCGTCGCGACGGCGCAACTCGGCTTCGATTTGGCGCAGCTCCTCCGAATCGGCGCCCGCACCGCGCTCCGCTGCCCGGCGCCGGGCGCGTTCCTCCAGCGAAACGTCGAGAAACAGCTTCAGGTCGGCGTCCGGCAGCACGACGGTCCCGATGTCGCGGCCGGCCATGATCATTCCCCCGTCGGCGGCCAGTTGGCGCTGGGTGGGCATCAGCGCGGCCCGAACCTGTGGGTGCCGCGACACGCGGCTGACGTTGCGGTCGACGGCGTCCGTGTGCAGGCGCTCGGTGACATCAGTCTCGCGAGCCAGTAGCCGCACGTAGCGCTCGTTGTCATCGGCGGCGAGGGCGATCTGGCCGACCAGTTCGGCCAGCGCAGGCCCGTCGTCGGGATCCGTCCCTTCCTCGACGGCCAGCCAGGTCAGACCCCGGTAGAGGACGCCGGTGTCCGCGAAACGGTAGCCCAGGACGGCCGCGGCGCGGGAGCCGACGCTGCTCTTGCCGCTGCCGCCGGGGCCGTCAATGCTGACGCTCAGCCGGCGGTTGGAGGCTGCGCTCCGGCGCTCATCCTCGGCACTGACAAGCGCCTCGAGCTGCTTCCGCTCCCTGGCGCTCAGCGGCCGGATGTCACCCAGCGCCATGTCGCCCAGCCGCACGGTGCCGAATCGAACACGAGCCAGCCGCTCGACCGGTGCGCCAATGGCCGCGAACATGCGGCGCAGCTGGCGTCGCCAGCCTTGACGCAGCGTCGCGCTGTACCAGGTCAGTCGCTCCACGTCCGGCCCGAGCAGCCGAGCGAGGCGACGCACTTCGGGCAGCGTCGCGAGATGCAGGGCACCGAGCGTTGCCCGGCCTTCATCCAACGGCACGCCCGATTCCAGGGCACGTCGCTGGCGCTGGTCCAGCGGGCCGCGCAGGCCGACGGCGTACTCACGTTCCACGGCGTGCCGCGGATGGAGCATCCGCTGCGCCCAGTCGCCATCATTGGTCAGCAGCAGCAGCCCCTCCGAATCCCGATCGAGCCGGCCGACCGGATAGATGCGCACCGCGCGCCGTCGGGTGTCGGGCGGTACCAGGTCTATTACCGTCCGCTGGGCGTGGCGGTCGCTGACCGTGCTGGTCACGCCGGCGGGCTTGTTGAGCACCAGGTACACCGGCTCGGGGGTGGCGCCGAGAGGGCTGCCGTCTACGGTCACCACGTCGGCCCTCGGATCGACGCGCTGCCCGATCTGAGCGGGCGCCCCGTTGACCGCCACGCGCCCGGCAGCGACCATCACCTCTGCCGCCCGGCGAGACGCCACGCCGGCGTCAGCGAGCACCTTCTGGATGCGGACCAACTCAACCATGCTCGCCGCCAGCGGGGTCGCTGTGCTCGAACGGTTGATCATCGTCGGCCGGCTCCTCCGCCTGCGCCAGGCGCTCGGCCACCTCGGCATCCAGCGGCGGCAGGTCATCGAGCGACGCCAGGCCGAAGCGCTCCATGAACTCGAAGCCTGTGCCGTACATGAACGGGCGTCCGGGAGCGTTGGCCCTTCCCTGCTCCACCACCAGCCGGCGATGCATCAGGCTGCGCAGAACGTAGTCTGAGTCAACTCCCCTGATGCGCTCCACCACCGCCCGCGTGACGGGCTGGCGGTAGGCGACGATGGCCAGCGTCTCGAGTGCCGCCGGCGAGAGCCGGACTCCGTCGGCGCCAACGTATCGAGCGACCAGTTCGCCCGCCTCGGCCGCCGTGGCCAGTTCAACGTGTTCGCCGGCAGCGACGAGGCGTATGCCGCGGTGGCGCAGGGCCACGTCGAGGTCGCCGATCCGGTCGTCGACGACGGCTCGCGAAACACCCGCCAGGGTGGCGATTTCGCGGCGGCTGAGCGGTCGCTCGGCCACGAAGAGCAGCGCCTCCAGCTGGGTCACGGAGAGCTCGCCGGCTTCAGAGGCCGCCGCCTCCGCCGGCGCGTCCGGCGCGTCCGGCGCGTCCGGCGCGTCCGGCGACTCCGCTGCGCCAGACGGCTGCTCGATTGCGTCAGACCGCATTTCGATTGTCCGGCCCACCCCGGATTTGGATCGGGCCCCACGGCACGTGCTGTTCGATGACCACCTCCCGGCCCTTGGCCATCTCAAGCAGCGCCAGGAAGGTCACCGCCACCACCACCCGATCGGTAACGTCACGCAACAGGTCCTGCAATACGATCTGCGGCGCCTGGCGCAGGCATTGACGGATGACCGCAGCCCGATCCTCGAGCGTCACGGTGCGCGGCAGGACGGCCGCCGGCTCGGGCGCCGGTGGCGTCAGAGCGGCCGATCGGGACAGGGCCGTCCGCAGCAATGCGGGATCGAGCGACGGCAGCGGCGCCGGCCGGGCGCCGGCGACGCCGGACGCAGCAGCGGCGCCGGGCTCGCGATGAAACAGTGCGCCGCCGCCGGCAACCCTCTCCGCCAGCCGCTGCCCGGCATCGCGGTAGCGGCGATATAGGATCAGACGCGCGCGCAACTCTTCTTCCGGATCACCTGTGTCGGTGGGGCCGGGCGTTGCCGGCGGCTGGGCCCGCGGCAAGAGCGCTCGCGACTTGATCAGGATCAGCTGCGCGCAGATGCCCACAAAGGCGCTGAGCATGGGCAGCCTGCCCTTCTCGAGCCGCGCCACGGCGTCAAGGTAGGCACCGGCAAGTTCGCCCAGCTTCACCGACAGGACGTCCAGCTGGCGTTGCTCGATGAGCGACAGCAGCAGGGCCAGGGGTCCATCGAACGATTCCAACCGGATCCGGGTCGCCTCCTCGGGTCGGCGCTCGACGCCGAAGCTGACCTCAGCCGACCCAGTGCGGCCCGCGCCAGCGGCGGACTGGGCAACCGCCATCAGCTGGCCTCGTCGGCAAGGCGCAATGCCTCCGCCAGCAAGTCTGTGGCCGGTTTACCCTGCCGCCTGATCAGGTCGGCTGTGCGTGGGCTGCAGCCGGCGGCCAGGGCGAGCCTGGCCGAGGTTTCGGCGTGCGTCTCGATCACGGCAAAGGCACGCCTGAACCCCGGCAGCCGGGCCGCCGCACGGCGCAACCCCGCGCCGTAGCGCTCGCCGAGCGACCAGGCGACGCGGTGCCATAAGCCAACCGAACTGCCCTTGCCCGAATCATGCAGCAGGCCCGCCAGCAGCACGTCGGGCTCGTCGTGGCCCTGGGCTCTCAGGGCCTGCACAACGTCCAACCCGTGCCGCCGGTCGGCGCGGTGCATGGCGTCGAAGAGCCGCAGCTGGTCCGGGGTCAGCCAGCTCTCTACGCCGGCGCGCTCGGAAGAGCTCACGCGGCCCGCCACGTGGCGCAGGAACTGGCGCGTCTTGCCGGCCCACCACGCGCCCATCACAACGGCAGCGGGATCCTCGCGGCGTCGCCGACGAAGAACTCCATCAGCGCACCGGCGACCCGCCCGATGACCGGCCCGCCGATGAAGATCAGGGCGAACAGCAAAAGGATCCCGTACTGCTCCACCTGCCGCAGGCTATATGCGAATCGCGCTTCGACCAGCCCGAGCAGCACGCGCCACCCATCGAGCGGCGGGATGGGCAGGAGATTGAAGAGGAAGAGGACGGCGTTTATCAACACGAAGTACCAGGCCACGCTGTAGATCAAGGCCAGCGGCAGCGAGCTGGCGATGTCGAGCATCAACGCGGGGTCGCTCCACAGGATCCGCACTGGGATGGCCATGGCCGCAGCCATGACGAAGTTCGAGATTGGTCCGGCGAGTGCCACCAGCGACTCTCCTCGACGGCCGTATTGCAGGTTGTACGGGTTCACCGGCGTGGGCCTGGCCCAGCCGATGGGGAATCGGAAGAACAGCGTGCTGACCAGCAGGATCAGGCCGCCGAGTGGGTCGAAGTGTGACCGCGGGTCAAGCGTCAGCCGACCCTGGTAGCGCGCCGTCGAGTCGCCCAGCCGGTACGCCGCCCAGGCGTGACTGAACTCGTGGACGGGGAAACCGATCAGGAGGATGATGCCGGCAGCGAGCAGCGGCGGCAGGAGGTTCTGGATGTCCACGGGCACCTGGGCTGCGGGTCGAAGGGCGCGCCTATGCTAACCGGGCCGGCGGCAGGACCGGCTACAGGCGGCGGAGCAGCTCGTCCTTCTTCTGCTCGTACTCCTCGGCATCGATCGCACCCCTGTCGCGCAGGTCGGCCAGGCGGGCCAGTGTCTGGGTGATCTCGAGTGATTCGTCCGGCGCTGCGCGAGCATCGAGACGGCGTTCCGCCTCTGCTGCCGGTCGCGGCTCGGCGACCTCTGCCTGTGCTGCTTCGGGCACCGACGTCTGCTCGCGATTGCTGTTGACCGGCGCCGTGCGCAGGGGCGGTGAGGGCGGGCGGCCGTAGACGTACTCGGTCTCCAGCGCGTGCTTCTGGTTGAGCATCACGCGCTTGAACTCCTTGGCGCCGTTGAGCATCCGGAAATAGTCAACCCCTGACTCGCCGGCCGCGGTCAGGATGTCCAGGTCGCCGTAGTTGAGCATCCGGCCCAGGACGTTCTGGTCGAGGATGGCGTCGTTGATCTTCTCGAGCGAGCTGTCCGACGACCGCTTATTGAGGATGCCCGTCACCTTCATCAAGCGTCGATTGGTGACGATGTAGTCCTGCGCCCACCAGTGCCACCAGCGATAGGCGAACAGGACGAGCCCAACACCCAGGCAGACGAGTGCCACGACACTGATCAGTTGGGCGACCTGCTGATCCGGCTGGAAATACATCACCCCCACCAACAGTGCGATGCCCAGCAGGAACAGGACGACCGCAGCACGGGCCTCGAGGATCAAGGCCAGCCAATGCTGTCGGGCACGCAGAACGATGATTTCGCTCTGCGAGAGAAGGGTCTCCGAGTAACGCATGGTGCCTCCCGCTACGCCCGGGGGTGCGCCCGTGCGTAGACCTGTTTGATCCGTTCGCCGGTCAGATGCGTGTACAGCTGTGTCGTAGAAATGCTGGCGTGGCCGAGCAACTCCTGCACTACTCGCAGGTCCGCGCCGCCCTCCAGCAGGTGCGTGGCGAAACTATGGCGCAACGTGTGGGGTGTCACATGGCCGCTCAGCCCGGCCTGCAGGGCGGCGCTGCGCAGCCGCCGCCACGCACCCATGCGTCCCAACCGGCCGCCACGCGGCGTCAGGAAGAGCGGTCCGCCGGCGCGCTCGTCCAGCGGACGCGCCGACCGGCGGCCCAGGGCCAGCCACTCGGGTCGGACCTGCGCAACGTAGCGCCGCAACGCTTCGACGGCCACGTCGCCGATGGGCACCAGTCGCTCACGGTCACCCTTGCCGATGACGCGAACCCATGCCTCCTCCAGCGACAGGTCTTCGCAGGCCAGCCCGAGCGCCTCACTGATGCGCAGGCCGGCCGCGTACAGGAGCTCGAGAAGCGCGCGATCGCGGATGCCCATCCGGCTGTCACGTTCCGGCGCCGCCAGCAGTGCCGCCACCTGTTGCCGGTCGAGCGTGTCAGGCAGGTAGCGCGATTGGCGCGGCAGGTCGAGCAGCGCGCCCAGGTCTCGCTCGACCGTCCCTTCCGCGAACAGGAAGCGGTAGAAGGCGCGCAGCGCCGCCGCCTTGCGGCGGTGAGTCGACGGCCGCAGCACACGGGGCGGGCGCACCAGCGAAGCGAGGTAGTCGCGCGCCGGTGCGGCGCTGCTGCGCCACTCGACGACCGTAGGCCCACTCGTGGCGAAGCCACGCAGATCGCTGCCATAGGCACGCACCGTCGCCTCGGCCAGGCCACGCTCGGCGCGCAGGTAGTCGAAGTAGGCGTCGATCGCTACCAGCAATTCGGGCGGCGGCTGGGTCACCATCAAGCTAACCCGGCTGGCGCGGCGTCACGCCGGCAGCAGTGCCGCCTTCTGGCGCAGCAGGTCCCAGAAGGGCAGCGCGCCGCGCGGCTCGACGAAGCGAATCGGCCGGTCGAGAGCTGTGATGTGAACCGAATCGCCGATGTTCAGCGGATGGTCCTCCCGGCCGTCGATGCTCAGGATGCACTCCGGCCCGTCCACCACCCGGACTACGACGGTGTGCGCTGGGCCGACCACGATCGACCGGATGGACGACAGGTAGGCGGCGATGGGCGTCACCACCAGGTTGCGCGCGGTCGGATCCAGGATCGGGCCGCCGGCGCTGAACGAGTAAGCGGTCGAACCGGTCGGCGTGGCCACCACGAGCCCGTCGGCAACATACGTCGCCAGATGCGATTCATCGATCACCACCTCCATCCGCACGACGCGTACTTCGCGACCGCGCACGATGGCGGCGTCGTTGAGGGCAACGAACGTTCGGCTTCTCTCGGTCGCGCCGGCGAGCACGAGCTGCGCCTGCAGCATCAGTCGAGGCTCGATCTCGTACTCGCCGCTGATCAGATCCGCAAGCGTCGCCGGCAGCGCCTCGGGCTCGATCTTGGACAGGAATCCCACCCGGCCCGAATTGACTCCCAGTACCGGCACCTCGGTCGCCACCAGCGCCCGCGCAGCCCTCAGGAACGTGCCGTCGCCGCCGAGCACGATGAGGCAGTCCGTACCGGGAAGCGACTGGCGCAGCTCATCGTACGCCGCGGCCTCCGCCGACCAGGACTCCACCCCGCGGGAATCGCACCAGGCGACGGCCTGCCGGCGCAGCTCTAGCGCCACGTCCTTCGTCGGGTTGACCGCGAAGCCGAGGCGCATCAGGCGCGCCGGAGATGAAGCAGGAATTCATGGTTGCCGGCGGGCCCCCGGAGCGGCGATTGGATCTCACCCTCAACTATCAGTCCAAGCGACTCGGCATGCGCGCGCAGCCCGTCGACGGCCGCCCGGCGCACTGACGGGTCGCGCACCACGCCACCGGGAGCAGCCGACGCCGCGACCTCGAACTGCGGCTTCACGAGCGGCACGATCTCGCCGTTCGGCGTCAGCTGCGCGAGCACGCCGGCCAGCACCCGAGCAAGCGGAATGAACGACACATCGATCACCGCCAGGCTGATCCGCTCGGGCAGGCTGATCGGCCGTGAGTCAGAGGGGTCGAGGCGGCTGGCATGCGTGCGCTCCATCGAGACGACGCGGGGATCTGTGCGCAGCGACTCGGCGAGCTGTCCGCGCCCCACGTCGAGAGCATAGACGCGCGCCGCGCCGCGCCGCAACAGGCAGTCGGTGAAGCCGCCGGTGGAGGCACCGACGTCGAGGCAGATACGGCTCTGCGAGTCGATGCCGAAAGCTTCGAGGGCGGCCTCGAGCTTCTCGCCGCCGCGCGATACGAAACGCGGCCGCGCCACCAACTCGAGCGCCGAGTCGGGCGCCAGCAGGTCGCCCGGCTTTCGGTCCAGCCGTGCCCCGTCGCCGGCGCCGACGCGCACACGTCCGGCCAGCAACAGCGCCTCGGACTCTTTCGTGGACGCGGCCAAACCGCGGGCCACGAGCATCTCGTCAAGGCGCTGGCGGCGGCTGTGCTTCGGGCTCAGGCGGTGCGGGCCTCGAGCGACTGCGACCGGTTCGCCGGCGTCGCGCCGAGCGTGGACAGCGCCTCGTGGACCTCGGCCAGGATGCCCGACGCGTCGAGCTGAAGCGCGCGCCGCAGGTCCGTAACCGAGCCGTGATCGACGAAGCGATCGGCGGGCAGGCCGATACGGTGTACCGGAACCGCCCGCACTTTCTTGTCGGTCATGCCCGCCTCGCCGAGCACCTCCATCACGGCCGAGCCAAAGCCACCGGGCAGCGCGCTCTCCTCGAGTGTCACGACCAGCTTCTTGCCGCGCGCCTGCTCCAGGATCGTGCGCGCATCGATGGGCTTGGCAAAGCGCGCATTGACCACGGCCACCGACCAGCCTTCGGCGGTCAGTTGCTGCGCCACCTCGACGCCGCGCATGACGATCGGTCCGAAGCCTATGAGCAGCACCTCCGTGCCCGACTGCAGCACCTCGGCCTGCCCGACCGGTATGGGCAGCGGGTCCACCGCCGGCAAGTCGAAGCCGGAGTCGCGGGGATAGTGCAGGGCGAATGGATGGTCCTGCCCGAAGGCGGTGTGCAGCAGCCGCCGCAGCTCCTGCTCGTCCTTGGGCGAGGCGACGATCAGGTTGGGCAGTTGCCGCTGGGCCGGGATGGCGAACATGCCCTGGTGACTGGTGCCGTCCTCGCCGACCAGGCCTGCCCTGTCGACGCCGATGACTACCGGCAGGTCGTTCTGGCAGACATCGTGGACCGTCTGGTCGAAGGCTCGCTGCAGGAACGTCGAGTAGAGGGCGACGTACGGCCGCCGGCCGCCCAGGGCGAGCCCCGAGGCGAGCGTCATGGCATGCTGCTCGGCAATGCCGACGTCGTACATCCGGTCGGGAAATGCTGCCTGGAAGCGTGACAGGCCGGTGCCGGTGGGCATGCCGGCCGTGACGGCGACGATCCTGTCGTCGGCAGTGGCGAGCTGGATGAGCTCCTGCGCCATGACGGCGGTGTAATTGGGCGGTTTGGTCCGGGCGGCCGCTGCCTGCGCCACCGACGGCGTCGCATCGCCTTCTCCGCGGGCGGCGGCAAGGGCAGCCAGGTTGCCGTCGGCGCCGCCGGCCACGAGGGTCATGGGCGGTAGTGCCGCTCCGTGAAAGCCCACCTTGTCGGCCACGGCGGGCTGGTAACCACGTCCCTTCTGCGTCCGCACGTGGACCAGCATCGGGCCCTCGAGGTCGCGCAGGGACTGCCGCAGCACGTGTGACAGAGCGCGCAGGTTGTGGCCCGGAACGGGACCGACGTACGTGATGCCCAGATCCTCAAACAGCTGCCCCGGCTGCGCGAAGTTGACGACCGACTTGCGCAGTCGGCGCGACCACTCGAGGGCGGACGGCCCGACGATCGGCAGGCGCTCGACCATGTCGTCGTAGATGCGCTTTGAGCCGCGCCAGGTTCGCGACAGCTTGATGCGGCTCAGGTACTGGCTCAGGGCGCCGACCGTCGGCGAGATGCTCATCTCGTTGTCGTTGAGCACGATCAACATGCGCGTGCGGCGATGACCGATATCGTTGAGCGCCTCCAGCGCCATGCCGCTGATCAGGGCCGCGTCGCCGACCACGACCACGATCCGCTCATTCGTCCGGCGCTGGTCGCGGGCAATGGCCAGCCCCTCGGCGATGGACAGGCCGGTGCCGGCGTGGCCACCGTCGAAGACGTCATGCTCGCTCTCGCTGCGACGCGGAAAGCCGCCAATGCCACCCAGCTGGCGCAGCGTCCCGAACTCGGCCAGCCTGCCGGTGAGCAGCTTGTGGGCGTAGGCCTGGTGGCCCGTGTCCCACACCAGGCGGTCGCGTGGGCTGTCGAGCAGCCGATGGAGCACGACGGTGAGCTCGACTACCCCGAGCGAGCTGCCCAGGTGACCGCCGGTGCTGGCGACGGTCTCGATGATCGCGGTCCGCAACTCGTCGCACAGCGAAAGCAGCTGCTGCTCGTCGAGATGCCGCAGATCGGCCGGCCCGGTGATGCTCTTCAATAGCGACAAGTGCGATCTCCGTACAGCGCAACGCGTGCGCACGCCTCTCCGAAGACGAAGCTGGCGGCGGGGGTGTGATCCCTGCCAGCGTCGCCGACGCGACCGGATTCTACGCCCGGACGCCGACGCGGCCCGATTCTGGTGCCCCCGCACGGCGACGAATCCGACCCGACAGCGGGAGGCGGCTGGCCCTGCCCCATGGGTGGCCGCCATTGCCCGCGGTGCAACAAACCACCGCCGCCGTCGGCGGCGGTGCCCGTTCTCGCCCCAGAAGTAGGTGCACTGTGCTGCAACGAGCCGCTCGGTTGCAGCTGGGGCAACAGATCGCCGGCCGACGGTCTGCGGGCAACCTGTTGGCGGCGGTTTATTGCGTCCACAGCACAGCCAGCCGACGCGCGGCGCTCTTCCGGCCGGCCCGGCGGCCTAGCGCTTCTCGGCCTCGCCGAGTGAAAGGTCCAGCGCTCGCAACTGACCGCCGGCCGACTCCACGAGGCGCTGCACCCGCAACTCGGCCTTGCTCAGCAGGCGGCCGCAGTGGTCGTG
>Ga0136624_1000596_pt1 | contig 14215 bp, 10 predicted proteins | sample AntDrymUQ4692206_2_FD_104802 | JGI IMG/M metagenome (GOLD analysis project Ga0136624, IMG submission 104802) | Polar desert sand microbial communities from Dry Valleys, Antarctica - metaG UQ469 (22.06) | ecosystem: Environmental > Terrestrial > Soil > Desert | place: Antarctica: Dry Valley... | reverse complement strand
GGCCAGGATCAGCGCCAGCGCCGCGCCCGCCGAGATCGGCCAGATCGTGCGCACCTGGAATCGATAGGCCACCTCCAGCCCCGGGTTCTCGGCGAACGCCGCGCTCTGGGGGTTGGGATCGTTCGCACGGGTCGAGGCGCGCAGCGCGTCGCCGGATCCCCAGATCTCCGGGCCGAACCACAGCAACGGGATCAGCACTCCCACAGCCACGACCCGCGCCCGCAGCTTAGGCTCGCGGACCGTCAGCCACAGCCCGTAGAGGCCGAGGAAGGGCCACACCTCCGGGCGCAGCAGGGCGGCGGCGAAGCCGAGGTAGAGCGCGTGGTCGCGGCGGCCGTCGAGGTGGCGCTCGAACGCCCAGAGGGCGAACGCGGCCAGCAGGGGCTCGGAGTTGCCAAGTGCGGCGTCGCGCGCGTAGTTGTAGGTGGTGGCCAGGAACGCGGCCCCCACGAACCCGGCGATCGCGCCGGGGATGGCGCCGCCGGTGAGCCGGCGGCCCACGCGGTAGGCCATCACGAGCGACAGCAGGCCACCGGCCCGCGCGACCCACAGCCACAGCAGCGGCGCGAGGTCGTTGCCGAAGAGCGAGAAGGGGATCGTGAACAGCACCGGGAGGGGCTTCCACGAGGGCCCGCCGTCGGTGACCAGGTCCAGGTCCACGATCTCGCGGCCCCACATGATCCAGGCCCACGGGTCATACGTGGGCGTGGCGGGCCAGAGCAGCGTGAGCGCGGAGAGGAACAGACAGGCCACGAGCGCCGGCCACAGCCGCTTGGAGCCCGGCCGGTCGGCGTGCTCGGAAGCACCGGGCGCGGGCGCCGGTCGGGAGGGCTCGGACTCGCGGGAGTTTCCGCGCAGTCTGAGCGCGAGCGCCTGTGGGGCCGACACTCTCATGGGCTGCTTACGCGCGGCTCGTCTGCAGGCGGGTGGCCTCGCGCATTCGCGCCCAGCCGCCGTAGCGGAGCAGCATGACCAGCAGGCCGACCACCGTGATCGGCACGTAGAGCACGAAGCGCAGGAGCAGCAGGTAGGAGGTGACTGCCGAGCCGGCGCCGCCCAGCGCCCGGGTGCCGAAGGCCACCGCGGCATCGAAGGTCCCAATCGATCCCGGCGCCGCCGGGATCGCGGCCACGAAGTTGGTGAGCGCCACGAGGTACATGGCGCCGGTGGTGCTTATGTCCAGCTCCACCGCCCGCGCCACGGCCAGGTAGACGGCGCCCTCGATCAGCCACAGGACCGCTGTGCCCGCGAGCAGCGGCAGGCCGGCCTTGCCCGCCATCGCGCGCGGCGCGCCGGCGAGGGGGCGGGCGAAGTCGCGCAGGCGCTCCATCCCACCGCGGCTGCGCAGGAAGCTGAACGCCCCCGCGGCCAGAGCCAGGATCGCGATCACGGCACCGGCGATCAGCAGCGGGCTGTCGGTGGGCAGCACGTCGCCGTCGAGCACGCCGTACACGGCGACCACGAGGATCAGGCTGAGCACGATCACATCGAGGATGCGCTCGGCCACGATGGTGCCGAGCAGCGTGCGCTTGCCGGCGCCGGTGCGCTGGTCCAGCAGCACCACGCGCAGCGCTTCGCCGGCGCGTGCGGGCAGGACGTTGTTGCCCATGTAGCCCACCGTGGTGAGGCCGTAACAATCGCGCCGGCGGGCGTCCACGCCGATCAGATGAAGGATCCGGTGCCAGCGCTCGGCGCGCACGAGTGTGGCGAGCGCGTAGAAGACCGCAGCGGCGATCATCCAGCTGATGGCCTCGGTGGATTGCGGCAGCTGGGGAGCCGCCTGATGGGAGGCCCACCAGATCACCGCGGCGAGGGCGATCAGCGAGAAGACTGCCTGGAGTACGGCGAAGCGTCGGTTCATGGTGGGTCGGCGCGCTGAGGATACTTCTGCCCGGGCGGCTCTCGCACGAATCCTCTGGGAGCTGCGGTGCCCGATACGGGAGGTGTCCTGCTGTGGGCGACGGCGCGACGCCGCCCGGCCTGAACTTAGCAACCCCGACTGCGAGGCACCCGGCTCGGCCGGGTGCGCACGACTTCTTCCCACTACTCTGGCCCCGCCATGGAGTTACGCCATCGCCTGTCTCTCACCTGCTGCGCCCTTGCCCTCGCGGCCTCCGGCTGCGGCACGTCGAACGATCCCACCGAGCCGGGATCCGATGGCCCCGACCCGAACGACACGCGCGCCGTGGCACTTCAGTGCATCACCGAGGAGGAGGGTCTCGAGGCCCAGACCTCAGGCGAGAAGTCGATCCTGGTGGGCAGCGACCCCGGCGGCCCGCGCGTGGAGTTCTTCCTCTCCACGGGCGAGGCCGAGAGCCAGCAGTTCAAGGGAGAGGCCCAGGAGGCAGAGCAGGTGGGCGCCGCGCTGGTGTTCGTGAACCAGGGCTCCGAGGAGGACCTCGAGTCGCTGGAGAAGTGCCTGCAGGACGTGCAGTAGCCGTCCGGGCGGTGCCGTCTAGGTGCCGCCCATGCTCCGCAGCTCGGAGCCGCCCGACACCTCGAAGACCTCCACCTCGTTGCCACCGTCGCGCATCGCGCTCTCGGGCACCATCCCGGCGATCAGCTCGTCGCCTCCCGTGGCCAGCCGGAAGCTCTTGCCCACCGCCTCGATGCGCCCGTTGACCGCCACGGCGATGTCTTTCCCCGGCCCCGATCCGCCCGACACGGTGCCCACCACCCATGTGGGCACGAATGGGCTTTCCAGGTCCACGTTGGCGTACTCGCCGTCCGCCACCAGGTCCACGCGGGCGTCGGAGTCGCCACCGGCGTCCAGCTCGGCGACGTCGCGGCCGACCAGGCCGGAGCCGCCCCCCACGTTGTAGATCCGCTCGGGCGGGTCCTCGCCGGACCCGTAGTTGCGGATCTTCTCCTGCACCTCGGCGTCGCGATCGCGCTCCAGTTCTGACTTGGTCACGCGCACGTAGCCCGACAGGTCGCGCTTGAGCATCTTGACCTCGGCGCGCGCCTTGACCTCGGCGCTGAAGGCGGACCTGCCGTCCACCTTCTCGGGCAGACGGATGCCCAGGATGTCGGCGATCGTGGGCACCACGTCGGTGGTCTCCACCACCCTGTCGTCCACCCTCCCCCTGCGCTGGTCGGGGCGCTTGACGAACAGCGGAATGGGCGAGATCTCGTCGATGTTCTGCCGGTCGACCCTGCGGCGGTCGAAGCGCCCCGCATCGAAGGACGTGCCGTGGTCGGCGGTGACCACGATCAGCGAGCGGTCGTACTGGCCGGTCTCCTTGAGGTGCTTCAGCAGGCGCTGCACCTCGAGGTCCGCGAAGCCCGCCTGCAACAGGTGCCGCAATTGGAGCTGGCGCATCTGCCCCTCGTCCTTGTAGGACTGGCGCGAGATCTGCGGCACAGGGTCGCTGGCAGTGCGGCGGTACTGCTTGCTGCTGGGCAGGTACTGCCACGGCACGTGGGGCAGCAGCGCGTGCTTGAAGTTCAGGGCGGGGCGGGCGCCGGGCCGGATCGCGTCGATCCAGGCCTCGAAGCGCTTGTTGCGGTTGGAGTTGAGGTTGGCGCGAGTGTTGGGCTGGGCCTGGTCGCGTCCCGACACCGAGCCGCCTCCACCGCTTTCGCCGGCGCCTCCTCCTCCGCCGAAGTCACCCCAGGTATCCGACACCGAGGGCAGGTCGCGCTCGAGCCCGGGCGGCGAGACCACGTGGGCGTAGACCAGGCCGAGGTCGCCGGTCATCGACCCGAGCCGGTCCACCAGCGGCTCGTCTAGCCGGGCGTCCTTGCAGAGGTCGCGCGGGCAGACGCTGGTGGCCTCCTCCGAGACGTTCATACGGTGGCTCTTGCCCAGCAGCGCGAAGATGCTGTTGGGATGCTCCGAGGCGGTCGGCAGGGTGCCCTTCTCGGGGTAGTTGCCGTCCATCACCGCCGGCACCGCCTTGCTGGTGGAGTCATAGATCGAGTGCGCGCCGCGGAACCAGGTGGCATCCTTGCCGAGTGCCGCGAAGCCCGGGTAACGCTTGGCGTCAATGCGGTTGTCGGCGTTCATGAGGGACGTGCTGGGGAACTCGTCCAGCACGACCATCACCACGGGCACGCGCGCGACGCTCCCGATCGATTTGGCGCTGGCCTCGTCGGCCAGCGTGATCTTCGACACCGGCGAGATGAACAGGAAGAGCACGAGGAACACCAGAGGCGCGGGCGTGAGCACGCTGAGAAACGAGCGCACCGGCTCCGCGCGGGCGTAGAGCACCGCGGCTCCCACTCCCAGCGCCAGCGCCACGCCGATAGGGAGCGCGTCCGGCGAGCCGATCGGGCCCTTCAGCGCCTGCACGAACACGATCGCGGCCAGCAGGCCCACGAACACCACGTGCAACACGGCACGCGCCTTCTCGGACGCCAGCCCCACGAGCACCTCCACGAGGAGTAACACAGCCGGGGGCACCAGCACCAGCAGCACGGCGAACACGATGATGTCGCCGGCGGTGGAGCCCCGGGCGGCGAAGAACTCCGGATTGTCCGAGAGCAGGTCGAGCAGCGGCTGGGCCAGCGCGAAGGTGGCCAGCACGGCAAGGTGGCCGAATGCCAGCAGGTTGCCCCGCCATCCGCGGCGGGGGACCTTGTCTTCCTCCCTGGAGGCGGCCGGCGCCTCGGTCGGCGCGGCAGCCTCGCCGGCCATCAGGCTTCGGGGGCCCCGAGATCGATCGGGGCGCCGCTGCCCTTGGGGCGGGCGAAGTACAGGAGGCGCGTGCCCGACGACGAGCGCTCGCGGCGCTCCACGTCGAAGAGCTCCGCGAGCACCGACTCGAAGTTCTCACGCTCGTAGTCTGGGTGAAGCCCGTCGCGCTTGGGGGCGAGCAGCTTCTTGACCATCGGGTCCTCGCGCGTGGGGAACTCGATCACCAGCGAGGTGCCCAGCGAGGCCAGCCAGTCCACGAACTCCCGGACCGGCACGTTGGCCGCGATGGCCACGTGGTGGATCAGTGCGAGGGCAAGAACGAGGTCCGGCTTGCCGCGGGCGGGCAGGGACTTTCGCTCCGCGCCGCGCCAGCCGAGCCCGGGCGACGGGTCCGCGAGGTTCATGGTGAGCGTGAGGATCTGCTCGTCGCCCTCCTCGCGCAGCGAGCGGTAGAGCAGTTCCATCGGCCCCTGGTCGGCGTCCACCGCGAGCACGTAGCGCGAGCCTTCGGCGGCGATGCGCGAGTAGCGACCGTTGTTCGCGCCGATGTCCCAGGTGAGGTCCCACTGCTGGGAGGTGGCCACCTCGCGCACGAACTCGTCCTTGCGCTTGGCATCGTCATCGGAATAGCTGTTGCGCTCGCCGTAGGCCACCCACACGCCCTGGGGCGGGCTCCAGTCGAGCTTGGACACCAGCTTGCGCATCTTGCGCACGTTGGCCTGAATCAGCTCCTTCTTGAAGCCGGCGCGCTTGATCTCGGCCTTCACCTCGCCACCGCGGTCGGCGTGCTTTCGCTCCATGCGCGCGTGAACGAACACGTTGAGGAACATGCCATTGCGGAAGCGGTCTCCGGCCGAGACCATCCCGCGCATCTGCGCCGGGGGGATGCCGTCGATCGCGCCGCGCAGGAAGGTGTGGAACGACACGTCCTTGACCGACTGGAGCAGCAGCGGGTAGAGGTAGAGCATGCAGAACTGGCGATAGCCGATCCACGGCTCGCCCTCGCGGTAGCGCTCGAAGGACCCCACGTCCACGAACACGGGCTTGGAGCCCTTGAACTGCACGTTGTAGGGCGAGGAGTCCTTCAGGACCATGTCCTCCTCGAGAGCCGCGAGCATGAGGTTCAGCTGCAGCAGCGCGGCGTCCTTGAGCATCGAGAAGGTCCACTCGTACGGGTAGGACACGAACGGGATCCGTTCGTGCTTGAGCACCGCGGCGCTCTCCTTGACCAGTCCCTCGGGCAGGCCCGCGCCGTTCTCGAGCAGGTCGGTGGCCACGATGCTGCCCTCGCCGAGGTGGCGCTCCCACAGCTTGCTCGAGCTGAGCGTCTCGAAGTCGGCCAACCCGTCGGCCGACAGCGAGCGATACACGCCGTCACCCGCGTAGAACACGCGGCTCTCCGGGTCGCGGAACGAGCCGGGCTCCAGTTGCGAGGAGGCGTTGCTCTGCGAGGTCTCGGTGGAGGTGGACATGCGTTATCGGTCGCCGACAGGGCGCGGGCGACGGATCATGGTAGGGACACCGGCGGCGCGGTGCGCGCCGTTCGGTTAGGCAGAGTCGGTCTGCTGCCGGCTCTGCGCGGAGTCAGTCTCGGACTCGGGGTTGCGGATGCGCAGGAGTACCAGCAGGCGGCCCCAGTAGAGCTTGGCCGTGACTGCGATAGCGCCGACACCGCCGGCGATGGCAGTCATGAGCATGCTGCCGGTGCCGGGATCGAGATATGCGATGAGGTCCATGTTCGGCTGACTCCAGTGAGACGGGATCAAGGAATTACGGGCAGCCCGGAACGAACACAGGCGCCGGCAGACCGTCGGAGGCTAGCAGAGTTGTTACTGAGTCGTTAGCGGGTGATCTTCACATTTCGGGCGCTCTGAGCGGCGGTCCTGACCGGCAAACGGTCGAAGCGCAGCACGCGCCACGCGCCCGCACCGGCCACCCGCCGTCCCTCTCCGGACTGCGCCCGGGGGAGCCCGGCCCGGCGTCCCGACATGCGCGCGCTCGTGGAGAACACCAATCCCTCGCCCACCTCGACCGACCTGATGGGCAGCTTGCTCTCCCAGGCCAGCCGCGTGACGAACAGGCTCCGGTCGATGCCAGGGTCGCCACCCGCCGCAACCGCTTTCGGCCCACCTGCGTCGCGAACGGCCGCCCCCAGGTCCTCCTGCAGCGCGGCCAGCCGGCCGGCGTTGCGGCCCTGGCGCTCGAAGCCGTTCACGCGTCGCTCTGCAAGCGGGTAAGCGAGCGCTGCCAGACCCACAGCGGCTGCCACGGCGGGCACGCGCCCCGGCAGCGCCTGGACGAGTCGAGCGGCGCCGACCCCCGCGAGCACGCACCCCAGCACGACCGCCGGCAGGAAGTAGCGCGGGCTCCCCGAGAAGCCGGCCTGCACCATCGCCACCACCAGCGCGATCCAGAGGACCGCGATCGCCGCCAGCGCCAGCGTGGCGCGGTCGGCCGGAGCGGAGTGGGGATCGCTTCCCCGCCGGTAGCGGCGCAGTCCGGCAAGCGAGACGGCCGCCAGCGTCCCGAGCTCGAGCGGCAGGCCGGCGATGTTGTGCACGCGGCGAAGCGCGGCGAGCCACGGGTTGGCCTTCAGCGACAGGCTCCAAGAGGGCTCGCTGCGCGCTTGGGAGCCCGCGGCCAGCGGGTCACCCGACCCGAGCCACTCGGGCACCAGCCACAGCGCCGGAAGGGCCACGGCCAGGCCGAGCAGCAGCACCCGGCGCTCGCGCTCCTCGCGCCAGAGCCATAGCCCGTAGAGGCCGAGGAATGGGAACACCTCCGGACGCAGCAGGCACGCGACGAAGAGCAGCACCACGGCATGCCGGCGCTCGCCGTCGAGATGGCGCTCGACCCCCCAGAGCATCAGGCCGATCGCCAGCGGGGCCTCGTTGCCGTGCGCCATGAACCGCAGCCAGAGGGGCGTGAGCCCTACGGCCACCGCGGCGATCACGCCGGCCGCGATTCCTGCGCTGCGGCTGGGTCCGGCCAGGCGGCGCGCCAGGCGGAAAGCCATCGCGAGCGCGAGCAGGCCGCCGGCGCGGGCCACAACCAGCCACAGGTCCGGCGGGAGCCCGGCGTCGATCTTGCTGAGGGGACCGAACAGCGTGGTGAAGAAGACGGGCAGCGGCTTCCACGACGGCCCGCCGGTCGTGTCGAGGCTGAGCAGAGCCACCTCCCTCCCCCAGACGATCCACGCCCAGGGGTCATAGCTGGGCTCGGACGGGAGCAGCAGGGAGAGGGCGGCGAGCCCCAGGCACGCGGCCAGGAGTCGTCGCACGACCAAGCACGCTAGGTGCGCGATCGCGGGCGCTTGTGAAAGACCCGATCACGACTCGTGAAGGAGGTGCGTACGAGTTGTGAATGCGCCACGCCGCGCCGCTGGCGTCAGTGCCCGCGGCTACCCTGTTGTGCCGCGATGAAGCTCATCATCCAGATCCCCTGCTTCAACGAGGCGGACCAGCTTCCGACCACCTTGGCGGACCTGCCGCGCGAGGTCCCCGGCGTGGACGTGGTGGAGTGGCTCGTGATCGACGACGGCTCCACCGACGAGACCATCTCGGTGGCGCGCGCACACGGAGTGCACCACGTGGTGCGCCTGACCAACAACAAGGGCCTGGCCGCGGCCTTCCAGGGAGGCCTGGATGCCTGCCTGAAGCTCGGCGCCGACGTGATCGTGAACACCGACGCCGACAACCAGTACTACGGCGGCGACATCCCGAAGCTGGTCGCGCCGATCCTCGCCGGCAACGCCGACATGGTGGTGGGCGACCGCGAGACCGACCAGATCGAGCACTTCTCGCCACTCAAGAAGCAACTGCAGCGCCTGGGCAGCGCGGTTGTGCGGCGCGCCTCGGGCACCAATGTGCCCGACACCACCTCCGGCTTCCGCGCCTACAACCGCGAGGCGGCCCTGCAGATCCAGGTGGTGTCCAAGTTCACCTACACGCTGGAGACGATCATCCAGGCGGGCAAGATGCTGGTGGCCGTCGAGCACGTGCCCATCTCCACCAACGAGAAGACGCGCGAGTCGCGGCTGTTCCCCTCGATGTGGGCCTACGTGCGCCGCAACGCCGGCGCGATCTTCCGCGTCTACTCGCTGTACGAGCCGATGCGCGTCTTCTTCATCGCCGCCGCCGCGGTGGCCCTGCCCTCGGCTGTGATCTGGGCCCGCTTCCTCTACTTCTTCTTCTCCGGAGAGGGCGAGGGACACGTGCAGTCGCTGATCCTCGGCTCCACGCTGATGGTGATCGCCGTGCAGCTGGTGGCCCTCGGCGTGGTGGGCGACATCCTGGCCGGCAGCCGGGTGCTCCAGCAGCGGATGCTCGAGCGTGTGCGGCGCGTCGAGCTCAGCCTGGGAATCGAGCCATCCCACTACGAGCCGGCATCTGACGACGGCCCGGCACGCACGACGGGCGCGGCGTCGGGCCCGGCCACCGGCAAGGCCGAGGGCGATCCTCCTGCGCCCCGAGCATCGGACCCGGCGCGCCAGCCGGTGAAGACGTGAGCGCCGGCACGGCCGTCCCCACCGGAAACACGTTCGACAAGTACGGTTCGACCAACCCGGCTGTGCGCCGGCTGATGGCCGGCTTTCACGGGACGCTCGACGAACTGTGGACGAAGGCTGCGCCCCAATCGCTGCTCGACGTGGGTTGCGGCGAGGGCGTGCTCACCGAACGGTGGGCCGAGTCGCTGGGCGAATCCCGAGTGGTGGGCATCGACCTCGACGACTCAAAGCTCCGCGCCGAGTGGGAGACCAGGCAGCGGCCCAATCTCGAGTTCCGAGCGGAGGAGGCCACGCGGCTGCCCTTCGCCGACGGCGAGTTCGACCTGACAACTGCGATCGAGGTGCTCGAGCACGTGCCCGACCCCGAGGCAACGGTGGCCGAGATGGCCCGCGTGGCGGAGCGCTGGGTGCTCGTGTCGGTGCCCCGCGAGCCGCTGTGGCGCGGCCTCAACGTGGCCCGCGGCGCCTACTGGCGCGCGCTGGGCAACACGCCGGGGCACGTGAACCACTGGTCCAAGCGCTCCTTCACCCGGATGCTCTCGAGGCACGGCTCAGTCGAGGACGCACGCTCGCCGTTCCCGTGGACGATGCTGCTAGTCCGCGTGTGAGCAGGGGCCGCGCCGAGGGCGGCTACGGCCGCGGCGCGGCCGTGCTGTCGGTGGGAATCGCCGCCACCGGGCTCACCACCTACGCGTACTTCGCGCTGGCCAGCCACTCACTGTCGGAGGCCGGCTACGGCGGGATCACGCTGCTGTGGTCGGCGGTGTTCATCACGGTCTCGGTGCTCTACCGGCCGGTGGAGCAGCTGCTCTCGCGCACGATCGCCGAGCGCGACGCCCACGGTCAGACCGGGCGCGAGCACCTCCGCGTGGCGGCGTCGATCCAGCTGGCGCTCGGGGCCGTCTTCGTGGTGGCGGCGCTGGCCCTGAGAGGGCCCCTGCAGGACGATCTCTTCGACGGCTCGGAAACCCTCTACTGGGTTCTGGTGGCCAGCGTGCTCGCCTACGCCGCGAGCTACTTCGCGCGCGGATTCCTGGCCGGGTCGCGGCGCTTCGGGCTCTACGGGGGCCTGGTGCTGATGGAGGCCGGCTCGCGCCTGATGTTCGCGCTGGCGGTGGCCGTGGGCATCGCGTCGGGGCAGTCGGTGGTGGCACTCGGGATCGCGGCTGCGCCATTTCTGTCGCTGGCGGTCGTTCCGTGGGCCCTGTCGCGCACGCGGCCGGCTCCCGATGCATCGCCTGGGGCCGTTGACGCCGAGGCGCAGTTCACCCTCTCCCAGGGGACCGGCTTCGCCGCGGCCGTGCTGGCGATCATGCTCGCCGAGCAGACGTTCCTCAACGCCGGGCCGCTGCTGGTCAAGGCCACCGAGGGCGGCGCTGAGGGGACCGCGCTCGCGGGCTTCACCTTCAACGTGCTGCTCATCGCCCGTGCTCCGCTGCAGCTCTTCCAGGCGGTGCAGACCTCGATCCTCCCCCACCTCACCCAGCTTGGCGCCCGGGGCGAGAGCGACCCGTTCCGGCGCAGCGTGAATGTGACGCTGATGGCGATCACCGTTTTCGCCGCGCTCGTGGCGCTCGCGATGCTGGCGGTGGGCCCGACCGTGATGGACGTGGTGTTCGGCGGAGAGTTCGACTATGACCGCCTCGGCCTGGTGCTGATCTCCGTGGGCATGGGCCTGTACCTCGCCGCCGCCACGCTGAACCAGGCGCTGCTCGCGCGTGGGCAGGCGCGTGCGGCATGCGGTGCATGGCTCGCGGCGGCGGGCGGGTTCGTGGCCTTCCTCCTGCTGCCGGGGTTCGACGATCGCGTCCTGCAGGTCGAGACCGGCTACGTGGGCGGCGCGCTGGTGCTGTGCGGGCTGCTGTACGCGCTATACCGGCGAGCGTCCGCTGAGACATGACGCGGAATCGGTCCACAGGTGAACGAGGTGGACGCCCCGAGACGAATCCCAGACGATTGGAAGCCTCGTGTCCCCTCTGGGGGACCTCATGCTTCCGAACTCCCTGCGGCCCTTCGACGAAGCGCGACGATCGCTTTGCGCTGCCAGCATTCATCGACGCGAGCCCTGTGCTCGCTACTTCTTCCGGCCAAAGCAGAAGCGAGCGAGAGGTCTGCCGGAAGGTTCGCGAGTGCCGAATTCGTCGAAGAGCAGAAGTCCGGCAAAGTGCCGGGCGGAGTGCTTCTCATCGCGCATTGCGGCAGTCTTGAAACCGGTAGGTCATCGTTCATCTCGTGCAGCCTGGAGGTGGCCGGAGGGGACCTGTAGCCCGAATCTGGGCAGGTGCATGTCGCGGATCCAGACCTGGCTGAGGCGCGGCGCCTACTCTCTTATAGTCCTGCCCACATGGCCCCGCGCTCAAGCGCGTCGCGCAGATCGCCCTTGCTCGCCGGTGGGCGGGGCGGCGGGACCGCGGTAGTAGCGCTTTTCTCGGCCACGCTGTTCCTGAGCGCCGGCCTGATGTTCCTGATCCAGCCGATGTTCACGAAGTTCCTGCTGCCACTGTTCGGCAGCACCCCCGGTGTCTGGAACGCGTCGATGCTGTTCTTCCAGACGGCGTTGCTTGCGGGCTACCTATACGCGCACGAGAGCACGCGGCGGCTCGGCGTGCGCCGGCAAGCGGCCCTGCACATCGGGCTCGTGTTCCTTCCCTTGCTGGTGCTGCCCATCGGCGTGCCTGACGACTGGATCCCTCCGGCCAACAGCAATCCGGTGCCGTCCTTGCTCGGGCTGTTGGTGCTGGCCGTCGGGCTTCCGTTCTTAGCCGTCTCGACCACAGCACCGCTGCTGCAGCGGTGGCTCGCCGCGACCGATCACCCGGCGGCGGCCGACCCCTACTTCCTCTACCGGGCGAGCAACCTCGGCAGCGTGCTAGGGCTGCTCGGCTACCCGGTGGCGATGGAACCGACGCTGCGGCTGGTCGAGCAGGGTCGTCTGTGGTCGATCGGCTACGGACTGCTCGTCCTGCTGGTCCTCGCGTGCGCGGTCCTGGTGTGGCGCTCACCTCCACCAGCGGACAGCGCCGGGGCGGACCTTGACGCGGGGGACCCTCAACCCAAGGACGCCGGGGAGGTGCGGGCTGCCATCACCCAGGACGCGCCCGCTTCGACCTCACATCGCAGGCGCCTGCGCTGGGTCGGCCTCGCTTTCGTTCCATCGAGCCTGATGCTCGGCACGACGACCGCGATCACGACGGACATCGCACCGATCCCGCTGCTCTGGTCCCTGCCGCTCTCGCTCTATCTGATCTCGTTCATCGTCGTCTTCGCTCCTGGTGCGCGCGCGGAGAAGCTGCACGCGTGGGTGATGCTCGCCCTGCCCGGCGTCGTGCTCGTCCTATCCCTGCTGGTCCTGCTGGAGGTCACTGAACCCCTCTGGCTCCTGATCCCGCTTCATCTCGCGGGCTTATTCGTCGTTGCCATGGCCTGCCACGGGGAGATCGCGCGCGACCGCCCGCCTGTTCGGTCGCTGACCGAGTTCTACCTCCTGATCTCGCTGGGTGGAGCGCTCGGCGGGCTCTTCAACGCGGTCGTTGCGCCGGTTGTGTTCGACGGGTTGTACGAGTACGCGCTCGTGATCGTGCTCGCGGCCCTCTGCCTTCCGAGGCGCCCACCCTTGATAGCTCCCAGCCGGTACGCGCGCTGGCTCGACTTCGGGCTGCCGCCCGCCATCGGGGCCACGATCGCGCTGATCGTGTCGCACATTGGACTAGCCGGCGAGGATGCGCAGCAAGTCGGCAAGATGGTCGCGCTTGGCTTGGCGGCGGCAGTCGCGCTCAGCTTCATCCGTCGCCCGCTTCGCTTCGGCTTCACCCTGGGAGCGGCCATTCTGGCGGTCGGGGTTGCCGCAGGTCCCGACGAAGCCGAGCTGTTCCAGGAGCGCAGCTTCTTCGGCGTCTACACGGTGACCGCTTCGGAGGGCGGCGACCTGCACCAGCTCGTGCACGGCACGACCACCCACGGAGCCCAGGACTTCTCGCCGGGCCACTCGCGCACGCCGGCCAGCTATTACCACCCTGCGGGTCCGATCGGCCAATTCCTCACCACCGTGCCGCCGGGGATTACGCGCCGCGTGGCGATCATCGGCCTCGGAACGGGCGCGATCGGCTGCTACAGCAAGCCGGGCGAGCGGTGGACCTTCTACGAGATCGATCCGACCGTCGAGCGAATCGCCCGCGACCCGCGCCTGTTCACCTACTTGCGCGACTGCCCGGGAGAGCTGGACGTGGTCCTGGGCGATGCGCGCCTCAAGTTGAAGCGCGCGGCAGACCGGCGCTACGGGCTGGTGGTTGCCGATGCCTTCAGCTCGGACGCCGTCCCCGTCCACCTGCTGACCCGCGAGGCGCTGGCGCTCTACCGCTCCAAGCTGCGCGAGCGCGGGATCCTCGCATTCAACGTGTCCAATCGCTATCTGGTCCTCGAGCCCGTGCTGGGCGATCTGGCAGACGAGGCAGGCCTGGTCTGCGTGGGCCAGCAAGACGACCAGAGTGGTCTCGACCGGGTGGCCGCAACGGACTCTTCGGACTGGGTGCTGATGACCAGGCGCAAACGGGACTTCGGACCGATCTCCGCCGACCAGCGATGGCACGACTGCCGCCGCGCGGGCGGGGAGGCCTGGACCGATGACTTCAGCAACCCGCTGAGCGCTCTCGACCTGGACGGCTGAACCGCCGAAGGTCGGTGAGGGCCAAGACTGAGCCCCTGCCAAGATCGCTGGGGAGAGTGCTCCTCTCACCGGGTCTTGGGCGCCGCCGAGCCCCAGCGCAGAGTGCCCCTATTGTGCAGCACGAGCCGGAGGTCTTCGGAGTGCTGCTTCCTGTCGGAGCAGAAGTTGCGTGGGAGCGCTCGCGCTGGCGTTCCCGGGGTGGTAGGGCGGCCCTTCACCGAACTGAAGGAGGGACCATGTCCTCACAGACGCTTGATGCTGCTGGTTGGCGCCGCTCGCCGGCGGCGATGCCGGGCTATTTGGCGGGGCGCGTGCCGCGTAACAAGGGGCTGCGCTATCCGGCCGATCCGCCGCGGGTGGAGGAGATCATCGCGGTCATGCGCCAAGCTGGCGACGGGGTGCATGG
>Ga0136624_1000594_pt1 | contig 14252 bp, 17 predicted proteins | sample AntDrymUQ4692206_2_FD_104802 | JGI IMG/M metagenome (GOLD analysis project Ga0136624, IMG submission 104802) | Polar desert sand microbial communities from Dry Valleys, Antarctica - metaG UQ469 (22.06) | ecosystem: Environmental > Terrestrial > Soil > Desert | place: Antarctica: Dry Valley... | reverse complement strand
GGCGGTAGATGCGCGGAAGTGCCTGTCCCGCTTGGGATTCTGAGCTTGTCACGGTCGAGGATCATCGAGCGGGAGAGGCACCTCGCCAGTGCAGGCTACAACGAGTCGAACGATCCCGGTGGTTACCGCCGACGGGGCTGGGTGGTGTCACACGCGGGCACCGTGTTGCTGGGCGAGATGGCCGACAGGGCTGGGCTGACCGCCGCGCTGTCGGAGGCCTGCGATGGGCTGCGGGTTCGCCGTTCGGGTCATGATCCGGGTCGGGTGCTGGTGGACGTGGCGGTGGGCGATCGCCGATGGCGCGGAGACGATCAGCGACGTGCAGGCCCTGGCCGATCAGCCCGGGCTGCATGGGCCGGTCGCCTCCACACGATCTGGCGGGTACTGGACGGTGTGGACGCCGACTTGCTGGATGAGCTTCGGCTGGGCGTGTCTGATGGTCTGTGTAAGGGGGTGCCCCGATTCTGAGACCGGCTGGTCTTGGGAGGGAGCACTGAATGGGCGTGATGACAGATGATGAGCTGCCTGTGTCGGCGGCCGGAGGTGAGGGCGACCCGCCGGGTCCGCCGGCGGTGTCGGGTCGACAGCTGAGGGAGCTGCTGGCCGATGAGTCTTGGCTGGATGAGCTGATCGACCGGGCTGGTCAGGGCGGGGTTCGCCTGACCGGTTCGGGCGGGTTCCTCCCGGAGCTGGTGAAGGCGGTGCTCGAGCGTGGCATGGATGTCGAGCTGACCGACCACCTCGGGTATGAGCGGGGCGACCCGGGCGGTCGGGGGTCGCCGAACTCGAGGAACGGGACGACGCCGAAGACGGTGCAGACCGAGGTCGGCCCGATCGGGCTGGACGTGCCACGGGACCGGACCTCGTCCTTCTCCCCGGCGCTGGTCCCGAAGGGGCAGCGCCGACTCGGTGGTCTGGACCAGATGATCATCTCGCTCTACGCCGGTGGGATGACGGTCCGCGACATCCAGCACCACCTGGCCCGCACGCTCGGGACCGAGCTGTCGCACGAGACGATCTCGAACGTCACCGATGCGGTGCTGGAGGAGGTGAAGGCCTGGCAGACCCGCCCGCTGGAGGAGCTTTACCCGATCGTCTACCTCGACGCGCTGGTGGTGAAGGTCCGCGACTCCCACCAGGTCCGGAACAAGGCCGCGCACATCGCGGTCGGGGTCGACATCGACGGGATCAAGCACGTGCTTGGGATCTGGGTCCAGCAGACCGAGGGGGCGAAGTTCTGGGCCGGGGTCTGCGCCGAGCTCGCCAACCGCGGCGTCCGCGACATCATCATCGCCTGCTGCGACGGGCTGACCGGGCTGCCGGAGGCGATCGAGGCGACCTGGCCGAACACGGTCGTGCAGACCTGCGTGGTGCACCTGATCCGGGCCTCGATGCGGTTCGTGTCCTACGGCGACCGCAAGGCCGTCGCCGCCATGCTCAAGCCGATCTACACAGCGGCCACCGAGGACGCCGCACTGACCGCGCTGGCCACGTTCGCCGACTCCACCCTGGGCCGCAAGTACCCCGCTGCCACCGCGTCGTGGGAGAACGCGTGGGAGCGGTTCACCCCGTTCCTGGCCTTCGGGCCAGCGCTGCGCAAGATCATCTACACCACCAACAGCATCGAGTCCCTGAACTACCAGTTGCGCAAGATCATCAAGAACCGCGGCCACTTCCCCAACGACACCGCCGCGATCAAGCTCCTCTGGCTGGCCATCATGAACATCGAAGACAAACGCGCCCGAGAACGTGCCAAGGAAGCCGGCCGACCCAAGGGCGAACCCCGAAAAGCCCCGCCGCGGCTCGTCGAGGGCGCCGTCACCCAAGGCTGGAAAGCAGCCCTCAGCGAGCTCGCCATCGTTTATCCCGACCGCGTCAATACCTACCTGTAAAACCCATGTGCCCCAGATCACTTACACAGACAACTTGACAAGCTCCGACGAGATGAAGAAGTTCCTGGGCACCGATCATCGCCGGCCCGTCCTCTCGGTCCTCGGGGAAGGCTTGGGCGTGTCGGATCGGGAATCCACCCACGAGCTGGTGTCGCTGCCGCCTCCCCCGTCCGAGCCGGTGCCGGTGTCACCGCCACCGGACAACCTGGAGCAAATCCTCGAGCAGCTCGCGGACAACCCGCCAGCGCCGCCGCCGATCATTGTGGGGGACGGCGACTCGCTGTGGCGCATCGTGGAGCGTCGGCTGGGCCCGGGCGCCAGCGGCGCCGACATCCAACGCGCCGTGGACGCCATATATGATGCCAATGTGGAGGCCATCGGGATCGACCCCGACCAGATCCTCCCGGGCACACAGTTGGGCGTGCCGGAAGCAGCGCAGTGACCCCTGACGCCGGGCCGAGGCACCCGGAAGGTGACGGTGGCGCCACGCCCTGGCTGGAGCGCTACGAGGACACCCGGGGTTTCTCGCTGCTGTGCCCGACCGGATGGGAGCGGCTGCCGATCCCATCCGGCACCGAGACCGCCTTCGTCGCGATCGCCCCCGGTCACGGCGGAGACTTCCACGCCAACATCGTTCTCACCGTCGACGACCTACCCCAGGACCTGGACGTCGCCGAATGGCAGGCAGAGGTCGAACCGGCGCTGGACCTCACCCTGGAGGAGTACATGCTGCTCGACCTGGAGCGGATCGACGGGCCGGACGGCTCGATGATCCGACGACTCATGCACCACGTGGGGCCTCGGTCCCAGCCAATTACCGCCGAACAGTGGGCCCGTGCGCACGGGCCCACCGGCTACACCCTCACCTGCTCGGTCGCGACGCCGGCGTACGACGGGCTCGCCGACCTGCTCGCCGACGTGGGTCGGAGTCTGCGGTTCACGCCGTGACGGTGCTCTTCGACGCGGCCACCGGCCGGCTGCGACTGTCGGCGGACGACTGGGAGGCGCTGCTTTCCTGGAGTCGGGACCACAGCCGCCAGGGCGAACACCTCACCAGGTTGCGCGAGGCGGGTGTGATCCGCGGCGATTGGCCGCACTCGAGCGTCATGCCCGCACTGGAAGCCGCGCTCGACCACATCACGACTCTGCGGGTACGGCAACGCCTTCACGACGGGCGCCGCATCGACGGCACCGGCTTGGTGGCTCGGGGAGCGGTGGCGTTCTTGCTGGACGCGCCCGACGACCTGCGCGAACTGCTCACCGTGCATCCGACCATGCTCACCTCGGCGCTGGCCCGCGTCGTCGCGCTGGGGCCCCGCGATCGCGGCGAGATCGAAGATCGCGAGGCAGCCGCCGATGCGGAGACGGACCTGTTCGGCAGTGACGCCGGGCGACGCCGAGCGGCAGCGGACGCGATCGGGGGGCTGCCCGGAGTCGACGGCCCCTGGAACTACTGGAGCGTGCACGCGCACCGGCAACCGGACGGCCTCGAGGAGGGGCTGACGGTGCTGGACACCCCGGACCAGATGTGGCTGGTTGAGCGTACGCACGAGAAGCTCCTGCTCTCTCCTACGGACCCGACCCGAGTGTGGCGACTGCTGATCAGGATCTCTTCGCACGCCATGGAGCTGTTTAGGTGAGACAACAGTGGATACCCGGACGATTACTACAGCCGCATGTCAGGTACCGGGTTTGATGGAGGAGGCATGGAACCCCCGCGACACAGGCTGCAACCGAGGCATTCTTCTCCTTGCTGGAGTGGGAGGTTCTGTCCCGACACGACTTCCAGAACATCGCCACCGCACAGGCCATTGGTGATGGACTGGTGCTACGGCTTCTACAACCACACCCGCCGCCACAGCACGGCCGAGATGAAGTCCCCGATCAACTACGAGAACGCTGCCCTCAACCCGAGAGCAGCATAAGGATCCTCCACGATTCGGGGGGAACCTGCAGCGAGAACGCCGTCAACGAGGAGAGACATGAAGCGCACCACCCTGGTCACCGTCTGCGCCGCCGCCCTGATGGCCGGCTGTGGTAGCAACGACCAGTCCGATACCCGCGACGACACCGCGGACTCGACCAAGCCCCGACGTCGGAGTCGCCGACCGCGAGCGAGTCGGCGACCGCCGAGGACAACCTCGATCCGCAGGCCGTCGCGGAGGACGCGATCGCCGCGCTGGGAGCTGAGGACGGCTTCCGGGTGCGCGGTAACGTGGAGGAGGTCGAGGGGATCGACCTCTCGGTCAGCGACGCAGGCATCGCAGGCTCGTTGGCCAACGAGGAGCTCACCGTGGATGTCGTCCTCGTGGGAGGCGACGGCTACGTCCGGGCGAAGGCCGAGTTCTGGCGGGAACAAGCCGGGGTGCCCGAACAGGCGCTGAGCGTGGTTGCCGACCGGTGGCTCCAGGTCCCGGCGGACAACTCGCTGGTCAGCGGCTTCGACGACTTCACCCCGGAGGGCTTCGCCGACGAGATCGGCGAGTTGTCCGACGCCGCGACGGTCGAAGAATCCGAATTCGACGGCGATCCCGTCTATGTGGTCACCGATCCAGGGTACGGCGCCATGACGGTCGGGCAGGACAGCCAACTGCCGCTGATGGTGGTCGGCGACGACGGCCAGGAGCTGCGGTTGACATACGACGACGTGCAGCCAGCGACGGCACCGAGCAACGCCCGGACGCTGGAGCAGATCCAGCAGGAGTTGCAGGGCGGCTGAATCCGTCGCTCTAGACGTTGAACCCTAAGGCGCGCAGCATCTCGCGTCCGTCGTCGGTGATCTTGTCCGGTCCCCACGGCGGCATCCAGACCCAGTTGATCCGCCACTCGTTGACCAGCCCCTCGAGTGCCTGCCGGGTCTGGTCCTCGATCACGTCGGTCAGCGGGCAGGCGGCCGAGGTGAGTGTCATATTGACCACCGCGTTGTTCGACTCGTCGACCAGGATCTCGTACACCAGCCCGAGATCGACGACGTTGATCCCGAGCTCGGGGTCGACGACCTCGCGCATCGCCTCGGTGAGGTCGTCCACCGACGTCGTCGACGCGCCGGAGAGGTCGACCTCGGGCAGGTCGTCGGCAGCTGCGCCCACACCCGTCGTGCTGGTCTGATCTGTCATCTGCTCGCTCATGCGTCCTCCTTGACCCCATCCACGATCGGGTCTGTCACGGTCTGGTCGGTCACGGTCGTGTCGTCGGTGTTGCTGCCCCTGAGGACCGCCTGCGCCGTCGCGTCCTTCCAGGCCATCCATCCCAGGAGCGCACACTTGATCCGCGCGGGGAACTTTGCCACCCCCGCGAAGGCGACGCCGTCCTCCAGGATGTCCTCGTCCGGGTCCACCTGGCCCTTGCCCTGCATCAGGGCAAGGAACTGCTCGTGCCTGACGACAGCCTCGTGGATCGGCTTGCCGATGACCAGGTCGGTCATCACCGAGGCCGACGCCTGGCTGATCGAGCACCCCAGCGCGTCGTACGACACGTCGGAGACTACGCCGTCCTCGAGGTGCACACGCAGGGTGATCTCGTCGCCGCAGGTCGGGTTGACGTGGTGCACCTGCGCCTCGTACGGCTCCCGCAGCCCGCGGTGGTGCGGGTTCTTGTAGTGGTCCAGGATGATCTCCTGGTACAACGAGTCGAGGTTCATCACACCACCTTGAAATAGTGTCGAGCCTGGTCCAACGCCTCGACCAAGGCGTCGACTTCCTGTTCGGTCGTGTACAGGTAGAACGACGCCCGCGTCGTGGACTGCACCCCGAAGCGCTGGTGTGCCGGCTTGGCGCAGTGGTGCCCCGCCCGCACCGCCACCCCCCGGGAATCCAGCACTTGTGCCACGTCGTGCGGGTGGATTCCCGCGAGCTCGAAGCTGATGGCGCCGCCGCGGTCGACCGACTCCGTGGGCCCGACCACCCGCAACCCGCCGACGCCGCCCAGCTGGTCGAGGGCATAGGCGGTGATCCGCTGCTCGTGGGCGGCGACGGCCGCCATCCCGATGCCGCTGAGGTAGTCCGCGGCGGCCGCAAGTCCCACCGCCTGGGCAATCGGCGGTGTTCCCGCCTCGAACCGGGACGGCGGTGCAGCGTACGTCGAGCGCTCCATGGTGACGGTTTCGATCATCTCGCCGCCACCGAGGAACGGCGGCAGCTCCGCGAGCAGCTCGTAGCGGCCCCACAGCACCCCGATGCCGGTCGGGCCGACCATCTTGTGGCCGGTGAAGGCCACGAAGTCTGCACCGAGGGCGGCCACATCGACCGGGAGCTGCGGCACCGCCTGCGACGCGTCCACGACCATGAGCGCACCCACCTCGTGCGCACGGCGGGCGAGGTCGGCGACCGGGTTGATGGTGCCGAGCATGTTCGACACCCAGGTCAAGGCGACGACCTTGGTGCGCTCGGTGATCAGTGAGTCGACGTCATCGAGGTCCAGCCGGCCCTCGTCGGTCAGCCCGAACCAGCGCAGCGTCGCACCGGTGCGCTCGCACAACAGCTGCCACGGGACGATGTTGGAGTGGTGCTCCATCTCGGAGATGAGGATCTCGTCACCGGGTCCCACACCGTGCTCGCCGTCGCGCCAGTGACCGGCACGTCCGAGGACGGTGGCGACCAGGTTGAGCGCCTCGGTGGCGTTGCGGGTGAACACCACCTCCTCGCGCGACGGGGCCGCGATGAACGTGGCCACCGTGTCGCGCGCGTCCTCGTACGCCTGGCTCGCCTCAGCACCGAGCTGGTGCATCGCCCGGGCCACGTTGGCGTTGTGCTCGAGGTAGTGGGAGCTGATCGCGTCCACGACCTGCTGCGGCTTCTGAGACGTGTTCGCGCTGTCCAGGTACGCCAGCTGATGGTCGCCGGACATCCGACGGAGGAAGATCGGGAAGTCCTTGCGGATCCTGTCGACGTCGTAGGCCAGCGCAGACATCAGGACGCCGCGCCGGCCTTGCTGTACCGGTCGTAGCCCTCTGCCTCGAGCCGCTCGGCCAGCTCGGCGCCGCCCTGCTCGGCTACTCGCCCGTTGACGAACACGTGCACGAAGTCCGGCTGGATGTAGCGCAGGATGCGCGTGTAGTGGGTGATCAGCAGGACGCCACGCCCACCCTGGGCACTGAACCGGTTGACGCCGTCGGCGACCACCCGCAGGGCGTCGATGTCCAGGCCGGAGTCCGTCTCGTCGAGAATCGCGAACGTCGGGTTGAGCAGCTCGAGCTGGGCGATCTCGTGCCGCTTCTTCTCCCCACCCGAGAAGCCCTCGTTGACGTTGCGCGAGGCGAAGTCGCGGTCCATCGACAGGTTGTCCATGACCTCGTTGACCTGCTTGACCCACGTACGCAGCTTGGGGGCCTCGCCGTCGATCGCTGTCTTGGCGGTACGCAGGAAGTTCGACACCGACACACCGGGGACCTCGACCGGGTACTGCATGGCGAGGAACAGCCCGGCACGGGCGCGCTCGTCGACGGACATCTCCAGCACGTCCACCCGGTCGAGGTGTACCGAACCGCCGGTCACGGCGTACTTCGGGTGACCGGCGATCGAGTAGGCGAGCGTCGACTTGCCGGAGCCGTTGGGCCCCATGATCGCGTGCGTCTCGCCGGACTTCACGGTGAGGTCAACGCCGCGCAGGATCTCCTTGGCGCCGTCCTCGGTGTCGACGCTGACATGCAGGTCGCGGATCTCCAGAGTTGCCATCGTGGTTCGTTCTCCTAGCTGGGATGGGCCACGTCGACGAGGACGTCGTCGCCTTCGACGGTGACCGGATAGACGGGGACCGGCTCGGTCGCCGGGAGGTTCAAAGCTTCGCCGGTACGCAGCGAGAACGTGGAGCCGTGCAACCAGCACTCGATCTCGCAGCTCTCGACGTCGCCCTCGGACAGGGCGATGGCAGCGTGCGAGCACTCGTCACGGATCGCGAACACCTCAGCGCCCTGGCGAACCAGGGCGACCTGGGTGCCCCCGACCTCGAATGCGAGGGGCTTGCCCTCCACCAGCTCCGCCATCGCGCACGCGCGCACGGCCGCCATCAGGTGGCGACCGGGAGGCCGACCGTGGTCGAGAGCTCAGCCTCGACGCTGGCCAGCAGCCGCTCCTGGACCTCAGGGATCCCGATCTTGCGGATGATGTCGGCGAAGAAGCCGTGCACGACCAGGCGACGGGCCTCGTCCTCGGCAATGCCGCGGCTGCGCAGGTAGAACAGCTGCTCGTCGTCGAAGCGACCTGTGGTGCTGGCGTGACCGGCGCCGTGGATCTCACCGGTCTCGATCTCCAGGTTCGGGACCGAGTCGGCGCGGGCGCCGTCGGTCAGCACCAGGTTGCGGTTGCTCTCGTAGGTCTCGATGCCTTCAGCGACCTTGCGGATCAAGATGTTGCCGATCCACACCGTGTGCGCGCCCTGACCCTGCAGCGCCCCCTTGTAGTCGACGTTGCTCCTGGTGTGCGGCGCGTCGTGGTCGACGAAGAGACGGTGCTCGAGATGCTGGCCGGCATCGGCGAAGTAGAGGCCGAGCATATCGATCTCACCACCTGGCCCGGTGTAGTCGCAGGAGGCGCTGAAGCGCACGAGATCGCCGCCGAACGTCACCGCGACGTGGCGCAGCGCGGCGTCACGACCGATGCTCGCGTGCTGACTGGTGACGTGCACCGCGTCGTCGTCCCAGTCCTGGACCGACAGGAACGTCAGCTGGGCTCCGTCGCCCAGCACGATCTCCACGTTGTCGACCCAGGTGGCCGACCCGGAGTAGTCCAGGACGACCGTGGACCTGCTGAACGGCTCGGCGGTGATCACGACGTGACCGGCACCGGCCTTCTCGGCGTCCAGTCCCTTCAACGAGATGGTCGTCGGCTTGTCGACGACCGCCTCACGCGGGATCACGACCGAGAACAGTCGGTCGGTCTCCGCCCACGCACGGGCCGAGATGCGGTCGGCCGGTACGTACCCGGAGGAGCCCCTGGCAGGGTCGTCCGCGCCGACCGATCCGGCCGTCACGGCGGGGTCCGCGTCGACCTGCACGGTGTAGGCGTCCCCGGTGAGCGTGGCGTCGTCGTGCAGGCCACGTAGCCGCTTGAGCGGGGTGAAGCGCCAGATCTCCTCCAGGCCGGTCGGCACCGCATGGTCGGCCGGCTCGAAGGATCCCTGCGGGTGCAGGTGGCTCAGCACGACGTCACCGGTCTCGACCGCTGCGGCCACGTTGTCGCGGGACGCTGTGCCGGTCGGGTGAGGGTTGGCGTCAGCCATCAGCCGACTGCTCCTTCCATCTGCAGCTCGATCAGGCGGTTGAGCTCGAGGGCGTACTCCATCGGCAGCTCACGCGCGATCGGCTCCACGAAGCCACGCACGATCATCGCCATCGCCTCGTCCTCCCCCATGCCCCGGCTCATCAGGTAGAAGAGCTGGTCGTCGCTGACCTTGGAGACGGTCGCCTCGTGGGCCATCGACACGTCGTCCTCGCGGATGTCGACGTAGGGGTAGGTGTCCGAGCGGCTGATCTGGTCCACGAGCAGCGCGTCACACTTGACGCTGCTCGCCGAATGGTGCGCACCCTCCTGGACCTGCACCAGACCCCGGTAGGAGGTGCGACCCCCGTTGCGGGCCACCGACTTGGAGATGATCGAGCTCTTGGTGTGCGGCGCGCAGTGGACCATCTTGGAACCGGCGTCCTGGTGCTGTCCCTCGCCGGCGAACGCGATGGACAGGGTCTCGCCCTTGGCGTGCTCGCCCATCAGGTAGACCGCGGGGTACTTCATCGTGACCTTGGAGCCGATGTTGCCGTCGATCCACTCCATGACGGCGCCCGCCTCGCAGGTCGCGCGCTTGGTCACCAGGTTGTAGACGTTGTTCGACCAGTTCTGGATGGTCGTGTAGCGGCAACGCCCGCCCTTCTTGACGATGATCTCGACGACTGCGGAGTGCAACGAGTCCGAGCTGTAGATCGGCGCCGTGCAGCCCTCGACATAGTGCACGTAGGCACCCTCGTCGACGATGATCAGGGTGCGCTCGAACTGACCCATGTTCTCGGTGTTGATCCGGAAGTACGCCTGCAGCGGGATGTCCACCTGCACGCCCTTGGGGACGTAGATGAACGAACCGCCGGACCACACCGAGGTGTTCAGCGCGGCGAACTTGTTGTCGCCGACCGGGATGACAGTGCCGAAGTACTCCCGGAACAGCTCCTCGTGCTCACGCAGACCGGTGTCGGTGTCGACGAAGATGACACCCTGCTCCTCGAGGTCCTCGCGGATCTGGTGGTAGACGACCTCGGACTCGTACTGCGCTGCGACACCGGCGACGAGACGCTGCTTCTCGGCCTCGGGGATGCCGAGCCGGTCGTAGGTGTTCTTGATGTCCTCGGGGAGCTCCTCCCACGAGGTGGCCTGCTTCTCCGTCGAGCGCACGAAGTACTTGATGTTGTCGAAGTCGATCGTGTTGAGCTCGGCACCCCACGACGGCATCGGCTTGCGGTGGAAGAGCTTCAGACCCTTCATCCGCAGGTCGAGCATCCACTGCGGTTCGCTCTTCTTGTCCGAGATGTCCTGGACGACGGCTTCGGACAGACCCCGCTGGGCGGCCGATCCGGCCACGTCGGAGTCCGACCACCCGAACTGGTAGGTCCCGAGGCCGTCGAGCTCTGGATGTGCAGTGGACGTCATGAAGGTGTCCTCCTGAGGGGGGATGTGCTGGGGGGAATGACGCTGAGGGGCATGACTCTGTGGTGGGGAACGTGGGTGGTGCACACGCCATCACCATGGGCGATGGTGGCGAGGCGCTGTACGGGTCGACCGAGGAGCCGTGAGAAGAGCTCGGTCTCGGCCTCGCACAGCTGGGGGAACTCCGCGGCCACGTGGGCGACCGGGCAGTGGTGCTGGCACATCTGGTCACCGCTGGGTGCCTGACGTACCGAGGCGGCGTAGCCGTCACCGGTCAGCGCAGCGGCGAGCACCTGCGCACGCTCCTGCACCGGCGCGTCGGCGAGCAGGGAGCTGTAGCGTCCCTCCTGCTCATCGAGCCGCCGGCGGGCGAACGCGGTGACGGCCTCCTCGCCGCCGTGGACGGCGAGGAACCGCAGGGCCTGCACCGCGAGGTCGTCGTAAGCCTGGTCGAACTCGTCGCGGCCTCGATCGGTGATCGCGAAGACCTTGGCCGGACGACCCCTGCGACGTGCCCCGCGAATCCGTTGGTCGCGCGGTTCGATCGTCCCGTCGCCCACCAGGTGGTCGAGGTGCCGGCGTACGGCGGCGGGGGTCAGGTCGAGGTGCTCGGCGAGCTCGACTGCGGTGGACGGCCCGTGCTCGAGGATCCTGCGAGCCACCTGGTCGCGCGTCGGCAGGTCCTGGGCGCGCGTACCCGCGGACCCGTCGACGCCTGCGAACCGGATTTCCACAACGTCAGTGTGCCCTTATTGGTCGAGCCGATCAACGAAGGCCAACCTTAGTCCCCGCCCGGCGTGCTCTCAGCCGCCAGAACCGGTCGGTCGACTCGCGCCGGACGAGCCGGAAGCCGGCGGTGACGTCCCGTGGTCCGGCGTCCTGGTCGACGTGCATGCGGTCAACCAGCATCTGCACGGCGGTCCGGGCAATCTGCTCCTTGTCCGGCGCCACCGTGCTCAAGGACGGCACCGCGAAGCGGCCGTCCTCCACGTCGTCGATGCCGATCACCGCGACGTCTTCGGGCACCCGCAACCCGCGCTCGGCGAGCGCGCGCAGGACTCCGAGCGCCAGCGTGTCGTTGAAGCAGAAGACCCCGTCGGATCGCCTGGCGGCGTCCAACAGCGCCGCCATCGCCGAGGCCCCGTCCTGTCGCCGCCACGAGGGCACGGCCATGACGAACCGCTCGTCCACCGCCATCCCCCGCCGACGCAGCGCCTCCTCGTAGCCATGACGCCGGAGCTGAGCCGCGCCGGAGCCCTGCGGCGAATGAGGAAGGTCGCCGATCGCGACCACGTGGGTGCAGCCGACGTCCAGCAGGTGCTCCGTGGCCAACCGGGCGGCGGCGACGTTGTCGATGGCGACGTGGTCCACCGGGCCGTGGGAGACCTTCTCGCCCAGCAGCACGATCGGCACCCGACCGACCGAACCGGCCAGCTGCTCGGCATCGGTGGCGATCGGGCTGAGGATCAGCCCGTCGATGAGGGGGCCGCGAATGCCGGTCATCACCAGCGTCTCGCGTTCGACCAGGCCGTCGGTCTGGTCGACCAGAACGGTCAGCCCGTGGGCGTCAGCCGCCTGCACCACGAATCCGGCCAGCTCGGCGAAGTAGGGGTTGTCCAGCTCCGGGAGCGCCAGCGCGATCACGCCGGAGCGGCCGCTGCGCAGACCCCGCGCGCTGAGATTCGGCCGGTAGCCCATCTCGTCGATGGCCGCTTGGACGCGCTGCCTGGTCGGATCGCTCACGTGGCGACGGCCGTTCACCACGTTGCTGACCGTCTTCACCGAGACGCCGGTCCGCTCGGCGACGTCCCGCAGTCGTGCAGCCACGAGTCCTCCCATCGTCGCCGAGTCGTGTCCAGACTGATCTTTACAGCACTGGTACAACGTTGTAAAACATCCACATGCAGGTGACCCGTTTCTCGATTGACCCCGGATTTCCCGTAGCGCCGGTGGACCCGCGGCTGTTCGGATCGTTCGTCGAGCACATGGGCCGGTGCGTCTACACCGGGGTGTTCGAGCCCGGGCACCCCGCTGCCGACGCCGACGGTTTCCGTGCCGACGTGCTGGACCTCGTACGTGAGCTCGGGCCGACGATCGTGCGCTACCCGGGTGGCAACTTCGTGTCCGGCTACCGCTGGGAGGACGGGGTCGGCCCGCTGGAGAAGCGCCCGCGCCGGCTCGACCTGGCCTGGCGCACCGTGGAGAGCAACCACTTCGGCATCGACGAGTTCCTGCGCTGGTGCGGAGCTGCCGGCGTCGAGCCGATGGTGGCGGTGAACCTCGGCACCCGGGGTGTCGCCGAGGCGACGGACCTGCTCGAGTACTGCAACCACCCAGCCGGCACCGCCCTGTCGGACCTGCGCCGCAGCAACGGTACGGAGAAGCCGCACGCCGTCAAGGTGTGGTGCCTGGGAAACGAGCTCGACGGACCGTGGCAGGTAGGCCACAAGACGGCCCGGGAGTACGGCCGGCTCGCCGCCGAGACGGCCAGGGCCATGCGCATGGTCGATGCCAACGTCGAGCTGGTGGCCGTCGGCAGCTCCAACAGCTCGATGCCGACGTTCGGGGCGTGGGAGGACACGGTGCTCGAGGAGTGCTACGACCTCGTCGACTACGTCAGCCTGCACAACTACTACGAGCCGCTCGACGACGACGTCGACTCGTTCCTGGCCAGCGGCGTGGACCTCGACCGGGCGATCCAGGCGATCGCTGCCACCGCCGACGCCGTGGGTGCGCGGTTGCGTTCGAGCAAGCAGATCAAGCTGTCGGTGGACGAGTGGAACGTGTGGCATCACCGTCACTTCTCCGGCCAGCACGCGTTGGACTGGGCCGATCGTCGGGAGCTCATCGAGGACCGGTACGACGTCACGGACGCCGTGGTGGTCGGCTCCCTGCTCATCTCGCTGCTGCGCAACGCCGACCGGGTCGCCATCGCCTGCCAGGCGCAGCTGGTCAACGTGATCGCTCCGGTGATGACCCGCCCCGACGGTCCGGCCTGGCGCCAGACGGTGTTCCACCCGTTCGCCCAGGCGGCCCGACACGCGCGCGGCACCGTCCTGCGGGTCGAGCCACGTGGGCCGGTCGTCGACACCGCCCGGTTCGGTCCGGTGCCCGTGGTGGACGCGACCGCCACTGTGGACCCCGAGACCGGCGACCTGACCGTTCTGGCGGTCAACCGCAGCCGGACCGAGACAGTCCAGATGGACGCGGACGTGCGGTCGATGCCGGGCCTGCGCCTGGCAGCCGCCACCACGCTCACGTCCGACGACCCGACCACGCGCAACACCGAGGAGCAACCCGACGCTGTGACACCGCAGCCGCTGCGCGAGGTGTCACTTGCCGAGGGGCGGCTGCTTGCTGCCCTGCCGCCTGTTTCCTGGAACGTCCTGCGACTCCGAGTAGCCGACCCCGCCACCCACCACAAGGAGCACGATCGATGAACGCCACACCCTGGTACTCCGGAACGTCCGCTGCCCTCCCCCCGTTGAGCCGACGCGGCTTCCTCTGGCTGGGAGCAGGCGCTGCGACGGCCTACCTTGCCGGCTGCGGTGGTGACAGTGTCGGCGGCGGCGCGGATGGGGAAGGTGTCGGCGGATTCTCCGGGGAGGACTACGCAGGCGCCGCCCTCACCCTGACCTACTGGAACGGCTTCACCGGTGGCGACGGCCCCGCGATGCAGGCTCTGGTCAAGAAGTTCGTGTCCGAGCACGACAACATCGAGATCAAGACCAACTCG
>Ga0136624_1000591_pt1 | contig 14290 bp, 14 predicted proteins | sample AntDrymUQ4692206_2_FD_104802 | JGI IMG/M metagenome (GOLD analysis project Ga0136624, IMG submission 104802) | Polar desert sand microbial communities from Dry Valleys, Antarctica - metaG UQ469 (22.06) | ecosystem: Environmental > Terrestrial > Soil > Desert | place: Antarctica: Dry Valley... | reverse complement strand
TCTCGGGCAGCGGGTCTTCGCCCGCGCTCCTGGCGACGTCGATCATGGTGGCGGGCGCCACTATCGGGGGGATGGTCTCGGCGCCCAGCTTCAGCAGGCCCCAGTCGCTCTGGATGTCTTCGTAGCGGTAGTCGTTGTAGGTGTGCGGCGGGTCACCCTCGTAGATGTGGCCCAGGCTGTCGATCTGCGTGGCGACGTTGTCGCTGATGAACAGCGCATTGCTCGTGAAGGTGGTGTTCAGCGAATTGTCCTCCTCGCTGCGCACGAAGTCCAGGTCCTTCTGGTTGAGCATCCCGGTTGGCGTACGGAAGGAGATGATCTCACCCGGGTTGTGCCCAGCGAACTTGTAGCTGCTGCGCTTGTACGTGAGGCCCAGGTCGTAGGCCTTGCCCTCCTTTACCAGCGAGAGCGCCTTCTTCGTCAGCTCCGGACCGAGCTCGTTGAGGTTGCCGAGCTGGTCGTCGTCGCCCCAGACCCAACCCCAGCCCTTGCCCTTCTCCCACTTCTGCGGCGTAACCTCCGGGGAGTCCTGCGCGCCCGCGCTCCTCTGGACCCTGGGCGCGGCGAGCAACCCGGCGGCGCCCGCGGCCGTCAGCCCGAGCGCCGCGGCCTTGGCCAGGAACCCCCTTCGCGTCAGGTAACCCTGACGGAAATCCTCGACCAGCCCGCGGGCACGATCTTCGCGGTCCAAAACACGCTCCTTTCCCTCTTTTTCCGAGAGAAGCATAACACTATGCAGAACCAGCGGGACAGCGGCCTTGGCCCCGAACGCCGGAACTCGGACGCGGACGCCTCTCTGAACTGCCCAAGATGCGGTTTTGACGGTCGCAGGGTTTCGCATGTAGGGAGGAAGGCATGTGGCTGGCGCAGCCGCGGCTTGGATGTAGTTCACGGGGCTTTGGACGGCCCCTCGACGGCCACCGACCGAGGGAGCGATCCCGTCAAGGGATCCCGTCGTCGCTGCGACCCCTTGACGGTTCAACCTTATCGCTTTCGGCTGCCTGACTCTCCTCGGTCGGTGGCCGTGCGTTGACCCGAGGGGACTCGCGGCCGCGCTCCTGGATATCCTGGAGGCCCGGAGTTTGCCGGCGTTCGGGCCGGGTGCAAACTGAGGCGGAGCCACGGCGCCGGGCTTCGGGGGCCCGCGCGATGGGAGCCTGCTAGGGGAGTGAGTGTGGGAAACGAGGTCGAAGAGTTGCGGGCCTTCGAAGGCGACCCGCGCTTCGGGGGAGCTCGTCGAGATGACCGAGCGGCCCTACGACGCGAAGGATCTGCTGCAGAGTAGCTCTCCCGACGCCCGAACCTGCTGGTCTCCCGTGAGGTGTCACTGGCGTCCGAGGAGGACGGCTGCCGATGGAAGTGACGAGGGGTATAGGGCAGAGGAACACGAGTTGCTACGGTGGCCAACAACTGCTAATAGTTATCCTCACTAGAGTTGCGGCTGTTCGCCCTTAACGCTTAGCCCGCCATCAACGGTGTAGTTAGCGCCTGTGACGAAGCTCGATTGATCGGAGGCAAGAAATACGAAGGCGTTCGCCACCTCCCTGATGGTGCCAACTCGCCCCACGGGATGCATCTCGTCGAAAGCTTCCCTGGTCTTTTCAGGATTTTCCTGGGCGTTGACGAAGTCGTGCAGCATAGGTGAGTCAATGGTACCTGGCGAGACGCTATTGACCCTGATCCCTTCGCGCGCATAGTCGATGGCCATGGCTCGGGCGAGAGAGATGAGCGCGCCCTTGGTGGCCGAGTACGCGGCCAAGCCAGGCAAGCCGTTCACGCCCGTGACGGAGGCCATCAGGATGATCGACCCGCCGCCAGCGCGACGCATGAGCGGTATTACCTCTCGGCTGGTCAGGTAGGCCCCCTTCGCGTTGACGTCGAACACGCGCTCCCAATCTTCTTCCGAGGTCTGGTCCAGCGTGCCAGTTGGCATAACCGCGGCATTGTGGGCCAACACCGCGGGCGGTCCGAATGTGTCGGCTAGGGTGCGAACCGCAGACACGACCTCGTCGGCGCGGGCTACGTCGGCGGCGAGAGCCAGGGCCTTCCCCCCGTCCTGCTCGATCTCCTCGGCTACGCGTTCACACGACTCCGAGTCCAGATCCATCACGCCAACCGCTGCGCCTTCCTCGGCAAACCGGAGGGCGATGCCCCTACCTATGCCGTTGCCGGCGCCGGTTACCAGGCTGACCTTTCCCTCTAGCAGAGGCATGCAAAGCTCCCTTCGTCTGCTGCAGTGTGGTGCCTGCCGGGCTCATCCAACACCGTAGCCGCCGTAGAGCGGTAGGCCTTCCACCGCCGTATCTATGGCCGTTATGTGCCAGCGCCCCAGGTTGGTGGTGAAGAGCGTACCATCCCGGAAGGCGAGGTTCGTCGGGTGGCAGAAAAGGTGAGCCTCCTCATCCCCTATGAGGCGCGCGACCGTTCCATCGGGGGCCACGCGGAGCACCTGGCTCGGCTCATAGCAAGCGACGTACAGGTTGCCCTCTGTATCGAAAGCCAGCCCGTCCGGTAGCACGCCGGGGAGGGAGGCGACCTCCTTACGCATGCCCGCGGAGCCGTCGTCCCTTATGGAGATGCGGAAGACGGCGTTGCCGAAGGTCTCGGCCACATAAAGGTAACCGCCATCGGCGGAGAGGGCGAGGCCGTTGGCGAAATTTATCGACTCGTCGTACCAGAGCTCGCCCGTACCGTCGGGCTCGAAACGAAGGATCCCTGGTCCAGACTCCTTGAAGGCGTGGCTGTCGGAGACGTACAGACGCCCTTGGGCGTCGAAGGCAGGGTAGTTGGAGATCTTTATGCCGCGTCCGCCGGCGCCGTCGGCGAATTTCTCGAGGGCGCCGCTCCTCGTGCCCAGCCTCATAACCGCTGCGTGCTTGAGGTCGCAGATGTAGAGGTTGTCTTCGGCGTCGAAGGCCATGCCCTGAGAAAAACCACCGGTCGAAGCGACCTGTTCCATGGAGCTTCCGTCGGGCTCTATGCGGTAAATTTGGCCGCGCTCGCCCCCGCACCAGATGCTCCCGTCCCGGTGCACGGCGAGTCCCTCCGGGTGGTCAAGACGGGGTTCGGTGAGCAGCCCGTCGTAGAACACCTTGGCCGCGCCGATGTCTAGGACCGTCTCCATCGGATCTTCTCCCTTCTCTTGTCGCCGCGCGCTATCGCCTATCTGAGTTCTCCCATGACGCCTCTTACAAGGCTTCAAGCTTGCTGGTGAGTAAGTGGGCGTCGGGGCGTTCGTAGAGTTCGGGCAAAAGCTCGATACCAAGGCCGGGGCCCTCCGGTGGGGAGATGTGGCCGTCTGAAACCGGCGGCAGATCAGTGACGAGTTCCTTGTACCAGCCGGTGTAATAAGCGCGGACCGACTCCTGGATCAGGGCGTTGGGCAGGTTGACGGAGAGGTGGGTCGAGGCGGTCAACACCACGGGGCCGGTGCAGTCGTGGGGTGCCACGGGCAGGTGGTGGGCCTCGGCCATCGTGGCGATCTTCTTTGCCTCGCCGACGCCGCCACACCAGCTGAGGTCGAGCATCACGATCCCTGCGGCCCCTTTTTCCATGAGCTGCCGGAAGGCGGGACGGCCCGAGAGCGTCTCGCTCGCCGTTACAGGAACGTGAGTGGAAGAAGCGAACTCGGCAAGGGCGTCGAGGTCGTCTGCTTTTATGGGATCCTCGAACCAGTAAGGCTCGAACTCCTCGAGGGCGAGCGCGATCCTCTTTGCGGTCGGGAGGTCCCACAGGGAGTGGAACTCGACCATCACGTCCATCTCAGAACCCACCGCCTCGCGTATCTTGCGGAACGGTTCGAGACCCTTCTGAAGGTCCGCATTAGAGATGTAGTGGCCGCCCGAGGTCTCGGCGTAGGGATCGAACGGCCAGATTTTCATACCCGTGATCCCTTGCGAGAGGAGGTTCTCGGCGAGCTCATCGGCGCGGTGCAAGAAAGCGTCGAGGTCCTCGTAGGGTCCCTCGGTTGCCTCGGCGGCTTCCTCGGGCAGCCCCCAGTTGCCCACCTCCTGGCGGGGCGTCTCGCGCACGTAGCGGTAGCCCGCGCACGTGTTGTAGGTCCTTATCTTCTCCCGGCTCCTGCCTCCAAGAAGCTGGTAGAGGGGCTGCCCCGTCGCCTTGCCGAAGATGTCCCAGAGCGCGATGTCCACCGCCGAGTTGCCCCTCGTCTCGGCCCCGCTGCTCTGGTAGCCGAGGTAGCCGTAGAGCTGGTCGGCGTGCCAGTCGATCCGCAGGGGGTCCTTCCCCAGCAAATGGGGCGCGATCGTCTCGTGTACATAGGCCTCGACCGCCCGGGCACCGAAGAAGGTCTCGCCGAGGCCTGCGAGTCCCTCGTCGGTGTGGACTAGGACGAACAGCACGTTCGGGAACTCCCCGAGACGCAGCGTTTCGATCTTGTGGACCTTCATGTGAGTGCCTTTCGGGACGGTGGTCGACTTGGGAGCAGGCCCGGAACCGCTCGACAAGCCCCTGTCTACACGCCCGCCCTCTCGCGCAGGTCGGACTCTATCTTCTCGAGACTGCGTCCCTTCGTCTCGGTGACAAAATAGCGGACGAAGAGGAGTGCCGCCAACCCTATCAAGGCGTACCCTAGAAACAGCCATCCCAGTCCCAGCGCCTCGAGCAAGACCGGGAAGGACAGGGAGACTACGAAGTTCGCGCTCCACAGCAGGACCGTCGCCACCGCCATGGCCGAGCCCCGCACTTTGAGCGGGAAGATCTCCCCGAGCATGACCCAGACGATGGGTCCCCAGCTGACCGCGAAGGCGGCGATGAACAGAGCCAGGCAAACGAGCGTTACGATGCCCACCAGACCGACGCCGGACGGCTCGGGCAAAAGCAGCGAGGTGAGCCCCAGGATGCCGAGGCTCAACGCCATGCCAGCGGCGCCGACGAGCAGGAGCGGCTTACGTCCAACCCTGTCTATAAAACGTATCGCAACCAGGGTCATCGTCACGTTGATCACGCCGATGCCGGCGTTGGCGAGGATGGCCGCCGAGTTGCCGAAGCCTACGTTGGTGAGGGTCGTAGGGGCGTAGTAGACGATAGTGTTGATCCCGATGATTTGCTGGAAGATGGCAAGCCCCATGCCCACCAGCAGAGCGGGCCTCACCCAGGAAGCCAGGAGCTCCCCAAGGCCGCCCTCTTCCTGGCTCTCCACGCGCTTGATGTCGTTCATCTCGGCCTCGACGGCCACCTCGTCCCGGGTTCGTCTTAGCACCTCCCTGGCCTCCTCTTCCCGGTCCTTGCTCACGAGCCAGCGGGGGGTCTCGGGCATGAAGAGCATTCCTAGGAAAAGGAGCGCGGAGGGGACCACGGCCAGCCCGATCATCCAGCGCCACGCCTCGGCGCCGGCCAGCGCCGAGTTGGCTATATAGGCGATGAGTATGCCAGTGACTATCATGAGCTGGTTGAGGGAGGCGACCGCCCCACGAATCTCGGTGGGGGCTACCTCCGCCAGGTAGAGCGGCACTATCAGGGAGGCCGCTCCCACCGCGAGCCCCAGCACTACCCGGAAGAGCACCAGCATGCCCGCGCTCGTCGCAAGAGCCGCGCCGATGGCCCCTACAGCGAAGACGACGGCCGCCACCAGGACGAGCTTGCGCCGGCCCGTCGCGTCGGCAATCGGCCCGGCGAATGCCGCGCCGACCATCGCACCCACCAGGAGCGAGCTCACCACCAGCCCGCTCATGAACGGTGAGAGCCCGAGATCCTTGTTGATGAACAGGATCGCCCCCGCGATCACCCCGGTATCGTACCCGAAGAGCAACCCTCCAAGGGCGCCGAAAAAGTAAACTAGCTTGTTGCTGCCGACCCTGCCCACTTCCGCAGACTGGCTAGACATGAACCGTCACCTCCATATCCGACCTCCTCCTATGACCTGTCATTTTCCACGCTCGCTTCCACACGGTAGCATCTTCAGAAGGTCTCCCATGAAACCTCCCGGTTGTCACCATCAGTCTCGACCGCCACGTCCAGGAGCTCATCTAACGTTACGCCGGGGCCGAGGAGGCGCTCGAGTTCCCTCTGGAACACGTCGTGCAGGCTTCGGTCGAAGTCGTCCCCGTAGAGCCTCTCCGCGATCACCAGATGACCGGACATCGACGAGCGGGCGCGTTCCCCGTCACCGCTGCGGATGGCCACATAGATCTCCCGGTGGTAGGGTACCCCGGCACGCGAAACGGTCGGGTCCCCCAGAGAGCGCAGCATGAGCTGGACAACGAGGCTCCGGATCGAGCCGTACATCGCCTCCACCACCGGGTTGTGCGCGGCCCGAACGAGGCTCATGTGAAACGCGATATCGTAGCGGGTCCTGTCCACAAGGTCCGTGCTATGGTCGAACCGCGTGAGCGCCAGTTCCATGGCCTCCAGATCCCCGCTCCCGGACCTCCCAGCCGCCAGAAAAGCCGCCTCGCACTCGATCATTTTGCGGGCCTCGACAAGGTCACGCGGGGTAACGCGCTTGCGTCGGTAGAAGGCTTCGAGCGGGCCCGCCAGATCACCTGCTCGAGGCCGGCGGACGTAAGCCCCGCGTCCGGGCACGATCTCGACGAGCCCCCGAACGGCCAGGTCGCGTAGCGCTTCGCGCACCGCCGGCCGACTCAGCCCATATTCCTCGACAATGGCCCGCTCCGAAGGCAATTTCGACCCCTCCGCCGAGCGACCCGAAACTATCTGCTCCTCGATGAAGGCCGAGAGGGAATCTCGGTTGACTACACTGTCTCTGGCTTTACCGGTCATACCAGCGATAGTGTACACTTCGTTGCGTGGTGGGGTCAACGGGGAGGCGAACGTGGATCGGCTGGACGGGGTCGGCATAGCGATCACGGGGGGTGCCGGCGACATCGGCGCCGCCATGGGAAGGGAGCTTTCCGCCCGGGGTGCTTCGGTGACGCTCGTCGATCTGAGATCGCCGGAAGAGGTGGAGTCGTGGTTGGAGAGGGCTGGCGGAGCGGACGGCGAAGTCGGCTACGTGCGGGCCGACGTGACCGACCGGGCCGCCGTGGACGAGGCGCTGGCGCGCATAGAACCCCTGGACGTCGCGATCGGCAACGCTGGCATAGTCGATTCGGCGCCGTTTCTCGAGATCTCCGAAGAGCAGTGGCAGAACCACCTCGCCGTCAACCTGACCGGTTGCTTCAACCTGGGTCAATCGGCCGCACGGCTTATGGTGGAGCGTGGGAGGCCAGGACGCATCGTCTTCACGGGTTCATGGGTGCAAGAGGTACCCTGGCCGGAGATCACGGCGTACTCCGTCTCGAAGGCCGGGATCCGGATGCTGGCACGCCAGATGGCGCGGGAGCTGGCGGGGCACGGCATACTGGTTAACGTGATCGCCCCGGGCATAGTCAGGGCCGGTCTTGCCAAGCGGCAGATGGAGACGGAGCCCCAATATGCGCGCCGCGTAAAGCACGTGATACCGCTGGGCGAACCGCAGACGGTCGAACAGGTCGCCAGGGCGACCGCGTTCCTGTGCTCGGAGGCGGCGGACTATATGACCGGCTCGACGCTGCTGGTCGATGGCGGCTGCTCGCTGTTCCAATTCGATGAGTGACTCGAGAACGAGAAGGTATCGGCCGCAGAGGAACTGGGGTGCCCGCGTACTCGAGTACGAATACGCGGGCATGAGGACGGTATTCCTGGAGAACGAGAAGCTACGGGTGGGGGTGCTTGCGGACAAGGGCACAGACGTCTTCGAGTTCAACTACAAGCCCCGGGACGTGGACTTCGTTTGGCTGACAGCGGGGGGCGTACGGAACCCGACTTCCTACCTCTCGACCTCACCCGATTCCCTGGCGACCTTCCTCGACTACTACCCGGGCGGGTGGCAGGAGATCTTCCCCAGTGGCGGTACACCCTCCTCCTACCTGGGAGCCCGGTTCGGGCAGCACGGAGAAGTGAGCAACCTACCGTGGGATTACGAGATCGTCGAGGACGTGGAGGACGTCGTGGCAGTCAGGTTCTCCATCAGGACCCAGAAGACGCCCTTCCGTTTGGAGAAAACGTTGCGCCTCTGCTCGGGAGGGAGCGGCCTGTGTGTGGAGGAGACGCTAACCAACGAGAGCGAGGTTCCTTTGCACGTTATGTGGGGTCACCACATAGCTTTCGGTCGTCCTTTCCTCGAGGAGGGCTGCAAGATACGCCTTCCCGAAGGGGTGACGGTCGTGCCGAACGAGGAGCCGCTACACTCCGGAGGGCGCCGGGTAAAAGGTGGCAGGCGCTACACTTGGCCCACCGCCGAAGGCGAATCGGGCGGTATCGTGGACCTGAGCATCCTACCGGAAGCGGGGACCATGAGCGAGATGCTCTACCTCAAAACCCTTCGGGAGGGTTGGTACGAGGTGGAGAACCCGAAGAAGGCTCTGGCACTCCGGATCGAGTGGGATGTCGAGCAGATGCCATACTTGTGGTTCTGGCAAGAGTACGGCGCTTCGGGGTTCTACCCGTGGTACGGACGCCACTACAACATAGGCCTCGAACCTTTCTCGAGCTACCCGACGAACGGGATAGAAGAGGCAGTAAGCAACGGCACCGCTTTGCTGGTGGGCGCCCGAGAACAGCGGCGGTTCTCTCTGCGGGTCGAGGTTCTGGAAGGCTCCGAGGGTGGGCAAGGAGGAGGATGTGGCTGATCTCCCCGGCAAGGTGGCGATCGTGACCGGCGCCCTTGGCATCGGTCTGGCTGCCGCCCGCAAGCTGGCAGTGGAAGGTGCTTCGGTCGTCGTTTGCAGCGACCACGAGGACCAGGTAGAGGAGGCCGTGGCGGACTTACGTGAGGAGGCCCTCGAGGTTCGTGGTATGCGGGCTAACGTGACGTCCTCGACCGACATGGAAAAGCTCGTGGGCTTCGCTACCGAGAGCTACGGGGGGGTCGATCTACTCGTCAATGCCGCCGGCGTCCAGCGCTACGGGACCGTGGAGGACACCGCGGAGGGGGTGTGGGACGAGGTCCTCGGCGTGAACCTCAAGGGCATCTACCTGGCATCGAAGCACGCCATCCCCGAGATGAGAAAACGCGGGGGAGGCTCGATCGTCAACGTCTCTAGTGTGCAAGCGTTCGCCTCGCAGAAGGGGGTCGCGGCCTACACGGCAAGCAAGGGCGGAGTCAACGCCCTGACCCGGGCGATGGCGCTGGATCACGCCGCGGAGAACATAAGGGTGAACGCGGTCTGCCCGGCCTCCGTGGACACGCCGATGCTGAGGTGGTCGGCCGAGCTCTTCAAGGGGGAGCGTACGGCGGAAGAGACGCTGGAGAGCTTCGGCAAGATGCACCCGATCGGACGGGTGGCCAGGGTGGAAGAGGTGGCCGAGGTGATCGCCTTTCTCGCGGGCCCTAGATCCAGTTTCGTGACCGGCGGCGAGTACAAGGTGGACGGCGGCATGCTTGCCGCGCTCGGCGTCCGGTTGCCAGAGTGAAGGCGATGGAGGGAGGAGTTGCATGAAGATCACCGACCTGCGCGCGACCACGGTCACGGTGCCGCTGGAGGCACCGCTCCTGCACGCCAACGGCGCCCACTGGGGCCGATTCGTTCGCACCGTAGTAGAAGTCGAGACGGACGAGGGCCTCGTGGGCCTGGGCGAGATGGGGGGCGGAGGGGAGAGCACGGAGATGGCCTTCGCGGGCCTCAAACCCTACCTTCTCGGGCACGACCCATCCCAGCTAGAGGCGATGCGGTTCAAGATCATGAACCCCACAGCGAGCCTCTACAACAACCGCACTCAGCTGCACGCCGCGCTCGAGTTCGCCTGCCTGGACCTCGTGGGACAGAAACTCGGGGTCCCCGTCCACGACCTGCTCGGGGGCAGGCTGCGCGACGAGATATCCTTCGCCAGCTACCTGTTCTTCCGATACGCTGATCCCAAGACTGGTGAGGGCGAGGTCCGCACCGCAGCACAGCTCGTGGAGCACGCCAGAGGGCTCAAGCAAGAACACGGGTTCGCCTCTCATAAGCTCAAGGGTGGGGTCTACCCGCCCGACCACGAGCTGGAATGCTACAGGGCGCTCTCCGAAGCGTTCCCGGGAGACTCCTTGCGCTACGACCCGAACGCGGCCTTGAGTGTGGAAGAAAGTGCCCGCTTCGGACGGGCGATAGAGGACCTCAACAACGACTACTACGAAGACCCTACCTGGGGCCTGAACGGGATGCGGCGCCTCCGCGGGATGGTGAACATTCCTCTCTCGACCAACACCGTTATCATCGACTTCGAGCAGCTCGCCGCAAACGTCCTGGACCCGGCCGTTGATGTGATCCTGCTCGACACCACCTTCTGGGGTGGCATCAGGCCTTGCATGAAGGCTGCGGGGGTTTGCGAGACGTTCCAGCTCGGGGTGGCCATCCATTCCTCAGGAGAGCTAGGGATCCAACTCGCGACGATGTTGCACCTGGGCGCGGCGATCCCGAACCTGACTTTCTCGGCAGACGCCCACTACCACCACCTCAACGACGACATCGTAGAGGGCGGCAAGCTCGAGTACCGTGACGGCTCGATAAAGGTCCCTGACGGTCCGGGGCTCGGCGTACGACTCGACCGCGAGAAGCTGGAGCTGTACAAGGAGCTGTACAAGGAGCTGGGAGGGTACCCCTACGACCGGGACCCCGGTCGTCCCGACCTCTATCCTTTAGTTCCCAAGCAGCGCTTCGCCGACCCACAAGTACGCCTCAAGCCCAGCCTGTCCACCACCTAAGTACATTCACGTAATTTCTGCAGAGTTGGAGCCGATGATCGAGAGGACGTCGCGGGGTCTTCGCAGCACTTCTGGGACCCGTGCCGAGCCGCGGCGCGCGTCCTGAAGCCGACGGGTCTGCTCGTCTCCTACGTCGGCAACTACCCGATCGTCGTCGAACTGGGCGGCCGGAGCCAGGCTGGCCGCGGAGCTAGGCCTCGCGGTGCGGCTCTCCGAGTCCACCCGTAGGGTCAACGCCGCGGATTTCGAAGCGGACCGCGCGCCGGAGTGCGCGATCACGGTCGGTGGGCTTGGCGACGATCTTCGAGGCCGGGTCGGTGGCGGCGGCCGTCGAGGGCGAGTCTCGGAGAACGTTCCCGCTTCCAACTGGGTGCGTGTTCGGCCCCTCTGAGACACTTGTGGGGTCCCGCTTTGGGGCCTGTTCCAATTTATCAGACAGTCTCGCACGCGCCGTTCTCGGAACTTGTGAGGTCGACGAAGGAATCCGGCGGCCGCTAGAAGCTCTCGACAAAGCGCCCTCGTAGTCGTTGTTTACCCAACGGCAGGTAAGATGCCTTCCCCGAACTGTGTATCCAAGGTCCCGCATAAATCCCGCCTGCGGAGTCCTAAAGAATCTTCCAAAGGCCTCCGCCCCTTCATCACGAGTGGCGTGATTCACGTTTCGCGTTATCATTGGGCCGATGATAAAAGGCTTCCGGGAGAAGGAGACCGCGAAGGTCTGGGGGCGGGGGAGGTCGAAGGCGCTCCCGTCGAACCTGCAGCGGAAGGCCTTGAGGAAGCTCGTGGAGTTGAACAACGCCGAGGACGTAAACGACCTGCGCGTGCCGCCCGGCAACCGCCTGGAGAAGCTCTCCGGGGACAGGGAGGGCCAGCACTCCATCAGGATCAATGACCGCTACCGGGTGTGCTTCGTCTGGGAGGACGGGGACGCTTACGACGTGGAGATCGTCGACTACCATTAGGAAGGGAACGAAGATGGCGGAGAAGAAGATCATGACCCCGGTCCATCCGGGGGAGCTGCTCAGGGAAGAGTTCCTCTCTCCGATGGGCATAACGCCCTACAGGCTGGCCAAGGACATAGGGGTACCCGCGCAACGAATACACGAGCTCGTCCACGAGCGGCGCGGCGTGACCGCCGACACCGCCCTCAGGCTCAGCCGGTACTTCGGCATGAGCGAGGGCTACTGGATGAACGCGCAGAAGCACTACGAGCTTGAGGTCGAAAAGGACCGCCTCGGCGCCGAACTCGAGGATATACGACCTCTCACGGCCGCCGGCTGAAGGAGAATTCGAGCCGCCCGACGACCTTCGCCGGACGGCCCTGCTGAGGCCCGACGAGGAGATCGCCATTTACTCTCCCGAGCGAAGCGTGGTTGACGCCATGCGGTTGAGGAGCCAGGTGGGTACCGACGTGGCCTACGAAGCCTTGAGACGCTACTTGAGGCGCCCCGGCGCTTCCACTGGCAACCTGCTCCGGCTTGCCAGGCGGCTCAGGAGCGGGGGAACGGTGCAGGACGCCCTGCAGGTACTCACGGGTTGAGCGAACCGCCGACCTCGCAGAAGGTCTACCGTGCCTTGCAGCGCCGGGCCAGGAGCGAGCGGCGGAGTACGCAGGAACTTTTCGAATTCTACCTGCTCGAACGCTTCCTCTACAGGCTATCCGCCTCCCGGTACCGGGACCGCTTCGTGCTCAATGGCGGCCTCCTGCCAACGGTCCTGGGAGCCCGCCGTCCGACGCGCGACGCCGGCGTGCTGGCACGAAACATCGCGGGTGACGACGAGGCCCTGCTCGCCGCCATCCGGGAGGTGTCGGCCATCCGTGTTGACGACGGCATCGCCTTCGACGCCTCGCAGTCGCGAGCAACAACGATCAGGGAGCACGCAGCCTACCCCGGCACGAGGATCGTCGTCCCGGCGACGCTGGGCACGGCGCGCCTGCAACTCCGGCTGGACGTGAACTGTCGTAGAGCCACCCGTCTAGTTATTGACCCACCGTGACGCTTCCGGCGTCGAAGACGAGGCCGTTGTCGGCCCCCGACATCGCCTTGCGCGGCTTCGCGGCCACGTCGGCGCGGGTCTTGCCGTAGACCGGCTTCTGCCTGGGACCTCGGTGGTGTGGACCGTGTGCCGTCCCCACCAACGTCCGTCCTTGCTCCTGGATAAGGAGCCCTCGCCGTTGCCGCGTTTACCCATCGCCGCCTCCTTCCTCGGTTGTCCGGTTCCCGGTCTCGCGCGTCCACCCTTCGAGGAACGCGGCCGGTCCCATCGCTTCCACGCCCCGCCTGCTCTCCGGCGGGTGATGCCTCAGGTTCCCCGTGACGAGCGTGGCCCCTGCCTCTCGGGCGACCTCAAGGAAGGGCAGGTCGTCCGGGTCGGGCAGCTCGACGCCGAGGGGCGAAGGAGCGACCCTGAGCCCTTCCTCTTCGAAGAAGGCCAGCAGCGACCCCACGTCGGCGGGGGAGAAGCCGAATTTCTCCCGCTGCAACACCTCCCGCCACTCCGAAAGCACGCGGTCGTCGTAGGCCACCGCGAGCTCGCCCGTGAGCGCCAGGTCGAGCACCCTCCCCGGCGCCCCGAAGCTGTTGAGGAGGCCGGACACCACGACGTTAGTGTCCAGCACGACCCTCCGCCCGCTCACCTCGCGGCGCGCTCGCTCCGGACCGCCGCGACCTCCGCCTCTATCTCGGTCTCGTCCACGCCGGCCAAGCCTTCGCGCGCCGCGGCCCCGCGCATCCGGGAGACCGCGGCCTGGGCCTTGGCGCGCCTGAAGAGGCGCACCGTCTCCTCCAGGTCGTCTCCGCTAACGCCTACGAGCAGCGCCACCGGCTTGCCCCGCGAGGTGATGACCACCTCGTCGCCTTCCCCGGCGGCGTCGAACACCGGTTTGGGGTTGACCCGGATCTCCCGTGAGCTGACGAACTTCATGCGGCCGCCCTTGCTTGTCGACCAACAAGTCACGTAAAAGTCTACACCATTTGCGCGTTCGCACAAACGGGAGACTTGCGGGCGAAAACTCGCGGGGAGGGGACGCGGGAGATGACTTCGTTGCGATCTTCCGCCCACACCGGCACGCAGCGGGCACGGCTCCCCCCGCGGTGGTGTGGAGGACGCTCCCGCCGGCAGCGTGTACGCCTTGGTCCGCCCTGGCGAGAGCGTTGATCCCCGCGTGGGCTGGCTTGCGTCCGAACAGGACTCCGCTCTTCGGAACGCTGGTGAATCCGGCGCCCGATTTACTGCAACCGTACTGCAACCCGTCGCCAAGATGATCTCCCGGGGCGCCGGAAGAGCGTCGAGGTAGGACGGGTGCTAGGTGGTGAGGCCCCAGAGAAAACGTACGGACAGGGCGTGCAGGTTTTCACCGAAGGGTACGGGAGTTCTGCCCGTGTAAAGTACGACGCTAACCGGCAAGTGGTTGAAAATCAACCACACACTGGTTGATTTTCAACCATCATATCGAGGTGTTAGATCACGGCTAGGCCACACGGCGGCCATAATATCGCTATCTGCCCTAAGTACATTCACGCAATTTCTGCGGGGTCCGAACCGATGATCGACAGGACTCGCCACGGGCATCGGTTGTAACGCTCGAAGAACTCGTAGGCCGCC
>Ga0136624_1000588_pt1 | contig 14334 bp, 12 predicted proteins | sample AntDrymUQ4692206_2_FD_104802 | JGI IMG/M metagenome (GOLD analysis project Ga0136624, IMG submission 104802) | Polar desert sand microbial communities from Dry Valleys, Antarctica - metaG UQ469 (22.06) | ecosystem: Environmental > Terrestrial > Soil > Desert | place: Antarctica: Dry Valley... | reverse complement strand
CGAGATCGACAACAACTTCATCTACTCGAACAACTTCAACGTCTACTCGAAGTCCTCACCGGTCGAGCCGCTGGTCACGGTGCCGGTCGGCACGGGGATCGTCTACGCGGGAATGAACGACGCGAAGGTGCACGACAACTGGATCTTCGACAACTGGCGTGACGGCGCCATGCTGTTCGCGGTGCCCGATGCACTGACCAACGGGGGCGGGGCCGAGGGCTCGGTCTTCCCCGGCGTGTCCTGCCCCGGGGCGCCCCTGACCGGCCTGTCGACCTCCTGCGGCAACCGCTTCTTCAACAACAGGATGGGCCAGGTGCCGCCGGGGTTCACCTTCCCCGCGACGCTCGACCAGTTCGGCGCGCCGCACGGCGAAGCGACCGCCGCGACGCTTCCCAACGGCAACGACTTCTGGTGGGACGAGTTCATCTCCAACACCGGGAACTGCTGGTTCGACAACACCGGCCCGGACGGCGGGGCCGCCAGCGTCACCGGGCCCGGCGACGCCGGCCGCACGCCGGGGATCCCGCCGAACCTCCTCCCGGACTGCGCCGGCGGCAGGAAGCCGGGCGCCAGCCTTGGCCTCGGCGATGTGGCCAAGGAGGCCTACCTCGTCGACTGCTCCGAGGGTCCCGACGAAGACACGGGTCCGCTCGACTGCGACTGGTGGGGGCCGCCGCCGCGCCCGGGGAGCTCGGCCGCGCGCAGCAGGAGCCGCGAGTTCGCCGCCGCGGCCCGCGCCTTCGAGGGGACGGAGGAGGCCGAGCGGCTGCGCCGGCGCATGGCGGAGCTGATCGCCGATGCGAGCCCGTAGGGCGCTCGTGCGCCTCGGGCCCCTGGCGCTCGCCATGGTCGCGCTGGCCCTGGCCGCGGGCTGCACAGGCGAGGACGGACCCGCCGGGGCGAAGGAGGCGAGCAAGGAGAAGGCCGAGCCCGTGGGCACCGAGCGGGCCGGCTCGGTCACCCAGTACGCGGACTGCGACGACTGGCGTGCGGGCTCGCCGCCCGAGCGCCGCGCGACGGTCTCCGAGCTTCGAAGCCAGCTCACACCGCAGACCTCGGAGACGGCCGAGTCGCCGCTCGCCGACGAGCGGGCCTACGAGATCCTGCAGAAGGCCTGCGAGCCCGACTTCGCCGGCAGCCTTCGGCTCTACAAGCTGTACGTGCGCGCTCAAGGCTTTGCGCCGCTGAACGACTAGGCTCGCCGCTCGGTGCGGAGAATGTCGTCTGGCGTCACAGTGCGTCTCCCGTCTGACTGACTTCGCCTGAGAGAATGGTCCCGTGGAGGCTCCGAGCACGAGCGGTCGAGTGTCGGTGTTCGCCGAGCGCATGGCCCGGCGGGAGCGCTACGAGCTGTCCCTTCGCGCGGCCCATGCGTATCCGGCTCGTCGCGCCCGTCCTGAGGAGGACTCAGAGCACCGCACGCCGTTCCAGCGCGACCGCGACCGGATCGTGCACACCAAGGCCTTCCGCCGGCTGAAGCACAAGACCCAGGTGTTCATCTCGCCCGAGGGCGACCATTACCGCACCCGGCTGACACACACCCTCGAGGCGTGCGGCATCGCGCGCAACGCGGCCCGTGCTCTGCGCCTCAACGAGGACCTCACCGAGGCGGTCGGGCTCGGCCACGATCTCGGGCATCCACCCTTCGGCCACATAGGGGAGGCGGTGCTCGACGAGTGCCTTCAGGAACGCTACGGGTTGCGCTTCCGCCACAACCACCACTCGCTCCGGATGGTCGAGCATCTCGAGGACCTCAATCTCACCGAGCAGGTGCGCGACGGGATCCTCAACCACACCGGACCGGACCGCCCCGCGAGCCTCGAGGGGCGGATCGTGCGGATCGTGGACCGCATCGCCTACATCAACCACGACATCGACGACGCCATCAGGGCGGGGGTGATCTCCTTCGAGGACCTTCCGGCGGACGAGATCGGCCTCCTCGGGAAGACTGGCTCGGCACGCATCGAGACGCTGATGCGCGACCTCCTGGCGCGCTCGGAGGAGGCCGATGACATCGTGCAGGGCGAGGAGGTCGGCGGCGCGATGCTGCGCCTCCGGGAGTTCATGTTCGGCCATGTGTACCTGGGACCGGAGGCTCAGCGCGAGCGTCTTCGCGTTGAGCGGATGCTGCGCTCCCTCTTCTCACACTACGCCGAGAACCTCCCGCCCGCGCTGACCCCGGATGCGGCCGACCACGAGCGCGTGGTGGACTACCTGGCGGGTATGACCGACCGCTACGCCATCCGTGTGTTCTCCGACCTGTGTGTGCCCCAGGGCTTCTAGAAGCAACCATGGCCCGCTACACGCAGGATTCGATCGAACGGCTCCGGGAGTCGGTCGACACCGTGGCGATCGTCTCGCGGCGCACCGACCTCCGCCGGGTGGGCTCGCGCTACGTGGGTCTCTGTCCCTTCCACGAAGAGCGCACCCCCTCGTTCTCCCTGGACGCCGAACGGGGCCTCTACCACTGCTTCGGCTGTGGCAAGGGCGGCGACACGATCGAGTTCGTGATGGAGACCGAGGGCCTGCCCTTCCCAGAGGCGGTGGAGCAGCTGGCCCAGGATGCCGGCATCGAGCTCGAGCGTGACCGCGAGGATCCCCGGGAGGAGGAACGGCGCCGTCACAGGGAGCGCCTGCTCGCGCTGCTCGACCGCACCGCCGGCTTCTACGCCAACTATCTGTGGGGCGCGGCCGAGGCCCGCCGCGCGCGCGACTACCTCGCCTCGCGCGGGCTCTCCGAGGAGGTCCTGCGCACTTTTCGCGTCGGCTATGCACCCAAGGCCTGGGACCGGGTGCTGATGGGCGCCCAGCGGGACGGCTTCAAGCCCGACGAGCTGCTGGCCGCCGGGCTCGCTCGACGCGGGCGGGGCGGCGGCATATACGACTGGTTTCGCGAGCGGATCACCTTTCCGCTGGCCGACTCCCGCGGGCGGGTGCTGGGCTTCGGGGCGCGGGCGATGCGCGAGGATCAGGGCGCCAAGTACGTGAACACCCCCGAGGGCGAGCTCTACCACAAGGGCCGCCTCCTGTTCGGGATGGACCGCGCGCGGGGCGCCGTCGCCAAGTCCGGACGGGTGGTTGTCGTCGAGGGCTACACCGACGTGCTGGCCCTGCACCAGGCGGGCGTGGAGGACAGCGTGGCGATCATGGGCACGGCCTTCACGGGCGAGCAGCTGGGCGAGCTGGCCCGCACGGCGGGCGAGCAGGGCACGGTGTTCCTGGCCCTGGACGCCGATCGCGCCGGTCGTGACGCGATGCTCAGGGCCGCGCGCATGGCCGAGGAGCGCAACGTGGGACTGCGGGTGGTGCAGATGCCGGAGGGCACCGACCCGGCCGAGCTGGTGACCGACGGCGGGCCGGAGGCGATCGTGTCCCTTCTCACCAAGGCCCTGTCTGTGGTTGAGTTCGAGGTGGAGAGAGTGTTGGATGCCGCCGACCTCGACACCCCGGAGGGCAGAGACCGGGCGCTCGCGGAGGCCCGCGACCTGATCGCCGCGACCCCCCAGCGCAGCGCCCGCCGGGATCACCTCGTGGGGAAGGTCGCTGATCGCCTCGACATCGCGCCCCATTTCGTGACCGCCGTCGGCGGGTCTGCCGGGACGCCGTCCGTACCCTCCGCGCCGGAGGCCCCCAAACCTCAGGCTCCGCGAGCCGCGGCGCCTCGCCCGGGCACGCCCGGCGCGGCCTCGCTGGGCGCGGAGCGAGTCTTCCTCGCCCTCTGCCTGGCTGCCGGGCCTCTCGGCCGAGAGCATCTCGCCCGGCTCGTTCCCGATCACTTCTCCTCGAGCCTCACCCGCCGTGCCCGCGACTACCTCACCGACCACTTCCACGACCCGCTGGCCGGGCTCCCCAGCGGCGACGCCCAACTCGACGAGATGGTCGCCGGCATCGCTCTCGAGGCTGACAACGACCCGCCGAAGGGTGACGATTCGCTGCGGATGAGCTTCTTGGCGCTCGAGCTCAAACGCATCGAGCGCGACCTACGCCGCGCCCGCGAGGCCGGCGACTTCACCGAGCAGGGCCGGCTGGCGCTCGCCAAGCGCCAGGTGTTCGATGAGATGAGCAGCGTGATGGGGCAGGCCACGTGAGCGAACCGACGGACGACCGCGATCCCGAGGCCGGCGGGAAGGCCGACGCCTACGACCACTTCGACGAGGGCGGCGTGGTCAGCGCGGGGCTTCCGGTGGCTGCTCCGGAGGGGGGCGTGGAGGACGCCGTGCGGCTCTACCTCCAGAACATAGGGCGGGTCTCTCTGCTCACGAAGCAGGACGAGGTGCGGCTGGCCAAGCGCGTCGAGCAGAATGACATGGGAGCCAAGAACGCCTTGATCGAAGCCAACCTGCGGCTCGTGGTCTCGGTGGCCAAGCGCTACCAGGGCCGCGGCCTCAGCCTGCTGGACCTGATCCAGGAGGGCAACATGGGGCTGATCCGGGCGGTCGAGAAGTTCGACTGGCGCCGCGGCTTCAAGTTCTCCACCTACGCCACCTGGTGGATCCGCCAGTCGATGACGCGCTCGCTGGCCGACCAGGCTCGCACGATCCGGATCCCGGTGCACATGGTCGAGCGGATGAACCGGGTGGCCCACGCGCGGCGCCAGCTGTCCCAGGAGCTCGAGCGAGACCCGACGCCCGCGGAGATCGCCGTGGTGGTCGAGATGGAGGTCGAGAAGGTCAAGGAGTTGCTGAAGATCGGCCAGGAGCCGGTCTCCCTCGAGGCGCCCGTGGGCGGCATCGAGGACTCGGCTTCGCTCGGCGAGTTCATTCGCGACGAGCCGCGCGACCGCCCCGACGAGCAGGTCGCCGTGCTGATGCGCGACGCGGATGTCCAAGACCTCCTTGCCCGGCTGCCCTACCGCGAGCGGCGCGTGATCGAGCTGCGCTACGGGCTGGACCCCGAGGGCCCGATGACCCTCGAGGACATCGGCAGGCACGTGGGCCTGACCCGCGAGCGCGTGCGCCAGATCGAGGTCAAGACCCTGCAGATGCTGAAGAGCTCCGGGCAGGCGGACAGCCTGCACGGGATGGGGGAGGAGCACTAGGCGAGGCGGTCACGCGGGAGCGAGGCGGCTATCGTGACCCCGGCCGCTCGGAGCACCGGAGCGGGTAGGACCCCATAGTGATCCGGGGTAGCTCAATTGGCGGAGCGATCGACTGTTAATCGATAGGTTGTGGGTTCGAGTCCCACCCCCGGAGCTGGAGCGCCCGAACGCGCTCGCGAACCTTCCTACGGAGGGACGATCTAGGTGAGGCTCTCCACCGCCTCGGCGGCCACCTGGCCCCCGTCGTGACGCTCCGCCCAGGCCTTCATCTCCTGCGCGCGGTCCGCGTAGCCGGGATCGGCCAGCAGCTTGCGTACAGCCAGGCGCACCCCCCGCGGCGTCACCAGCCGCCGCGGCAGCGAGATCCCGGTACCCGACCAGGAGAGGCGGGCCGCGTTCTCGGCCATGTCACCAGCCTCGGGGCAGCCGACCACGGGCACTCCGCAGGCCAGTGAGCGCACCACCGTGCCGTGGCCGCCGTGACAGATCACGGCCGCGCCGCCCGGCATCGAGCGTGCGTAGGAGAGCCAGTCAACGATCCGGGCGTTGGGCGGGGTCGGCAGTGGTGTGGCGGGCTCGCGCCGGTTGGTGGTGGCGAGCATGCGGACGGGCTCTCGGGCCAGCCCATGCAGCGCCGCTCGCAGCATCCGGTGGTCGGGGTCCTGCGACGTGCTCGGAGCTATCAGGATCAGCGGCTCGTCGCCCGGCGGCGGCTCGGCCACCTCGCTGTGGGCCTGCTCCCACAGCAGTGGCCCGGTCACTCGCACGGAGGGGTCGCGGTCATGGCGCGGGTACTCGAGTTGCGGGAGGGTGGCCACGATCGCCAGCCGGCGCGAGATGCCGCCGTGGACGTAGTCCAGCGCGGGCAGGCCCACGCGTTCACGCGCGCCGTTCAGCTCTTTGCGCCCGCGCTCCTGGCCTCCCGAGAGGATCGGCTGGGCCAGCCTCCAAACGGCCGACCCCAGCGGCGTGCGCGGCAGGCGCGCCCCCACGGAGTAGGGGGGCAGCCCGGCCTCCGACGTTGGCAGCACATGGGGGATGAGCGTGGCCCAGGGCCGCTCGGCCATCTGAGCCGCGAGGCCGCCGGCCACGGTGAGGATGTCCGCCACCACGGCGTGCGGATCGAAGTCGTGGATGAGCGGCATCGTGTCCCGCGCCGCGCGCACTGCTGCCGCGTAGGGCGCCAGCCCCTTCCGCGGCCACACCTCGTACTCGGGGGCGGGAGAGAAGGACATGCCCTCTCGCTCCACGTGTGCGGCCCAGCGGCTGGATGTCTGCAGGCAGACGTCATGCCCCCGGTCCACCAGCGCCCGCCCGAGCGCGATGGCCGGAAACGCGTGCCCCGGGTCACCGAACGCGGCGAGCAGGTACCGCCGCGGCACCGGACCCTTCCCTCTCAGACCAGCTCCGCCAGGTCGCGGATCATGCGCTTGCGCTCTTCAGGGTCGAACGCCATCGGGCTGCAGATCAGGGTGCCTACGCCCGCTTCGCGGTACACGGCCAGCCGCTCGGCCACCAGCTCCTTCGGTCCGCACAGAGAGGTCTGGTCGATCAGCTCGGCGGGAAGCGCCGCCGCGGCCTCGTCCCTCTTGCCGCAGAGATAGAGATCCTGGACCTCGTCGGCCGCGTCCTCGAACCCGTACCGGCGCACCAGCGCGTTGTAGAAGTTCTTGTCCTTGGAGCCCATGCCGCCCACGTAGAGCGCGATCAGCGGGCGCACGGCGTCACGGGCCCGATCCACGTCCTCGTCGATCGAGACGTTCACGTTGGGGGCGATGTCGAACGAGTCGTCGATCGCCTTCTCTGGGTCCGCGCGCGCCGCGCCCTCCTCGAGCAGGGCGCGGAACTCGCCCACGTGCTCGGGCGAGAAGAAGGTGGGCAGCCAGCCGTCGGCTATCTCGCCGGTGAGCTGGGTGTTCTTGGGACCGATGGCCGCGATGTAGATCGGAATCCGATCCTGGACCGGCGAGATGGTGAGCTTGAGCGCCTTTCCGGGGCCGCCCGGCAGCGGGAGGGTGTAGACCTCGCCCTCGAACTCGAGCTTCTCCCTGGCGAGTGCCTTGCGCACGATCGCGACGTACTCGCGCGTGCGCTGAAGCTGCCTGGCGAACGGCTGTCCGTGCCAGCCCTCTGCCACCTGAGGCCCGGAGGAGCCGATGCCCAGCAGCATCCGGCCGCCCGAGATGTTGTCCAGGGTGGCCGCGGTCATGGCGGTCATCGCGGGGGTCCGACCCGGCATCTGAAAGATCGCCGAGCCCACCTTGATCCGGTCGGTGTTGGCCGCCAACCAGGCCAGCACGGTGGCCGTGTCGGAGCCGTAGGCCTCGGCCGCCCACACGGAGTGAAAGCCCGCGGACTCGGCTTCCCGCACGATGTCGAGCTGCTGCTCGCTGGTCAGGCCGAGGCCCCAGTAACCCACATGAAGACCCAACCGCATGCAACTCCCCTTTCAGCACGAGGAACGACCTTGAAGTAGCCGACGCCCCGCCCTACGCTGGACCGGTCCCGGCGGGGGGACGGCATCGTATGGGCAAGCGAGGGAAAGATCGAATGCGACGAGCACTCAGACCAGCGCGCGACCTGCGGATCGCGGTCGACCGCATGCCGGCGGCAACCCGCCGGGCGATGCTCGACGCCCTCGCGGTGAACCCCATCATCGTCGGCGCCTACACCGATCGCGACGGCGGTGTGTGCCCGATGCTGGCCGCCCATCGCAACGGCGGGCGCACGAGCTTCGCCAGCTTCGCCGAGGCCTGGGACCGCTACACCCGGGCCGGCGACGGCCCCCGCCGTGCCACCGACCGCGAGGTGCGTGCCCTGAGGACGATGCTGGAGGCGACCATCGCGACCGAGCACGAGCGTGAGGAGCGCCTCCTGGCCGACGCGATAACGGCACATCGAACCGCCCAGATCGAGCGAGCCCGCCGCGAGGAGCACGAAGCGAAGCCGATGCAGACCCTTCGAGACTGGCGAAAGGCCTTTCGCGGACTGGACGAAGCGGACGAGTGCCCAGAGCGAGCGCCGGCGGCCGGCCCGGCGGAGTCGGCTGAGCTCGACTACATGTTGTCTGCGGGCCGGATGAACTGCAGCTCCGGCACGATGCACGCCGGCGAGGTGCGCAGCAGGTAGCGGATTCCCTCGGCGATGTCCTCGGGCTGGATCATCTGCTCCTTGGGCACCCCCTCGACCCAGTCGGTCATGGCCGTGGCCACGAAGCCGGGGCACAGCGCCGTGACCTGCACGCCCTCGGAGGCCAGCTCCTTGTGCAACGCCTGCGTCAGGCCCACGACGCCGAACTTGGTGGCGGAGTACGCGGCCAGCCAGCCCTGGCCGTACTTGCCGGCGATCGACGCGGTGTTCGCCATCAGCGCCTTCCCGTGCTCGGCGCCGGCCTCCTTGAGCATCGGTATGCACTCCCGAGCGGTCAGGTAGACCGCGCGCAGGTTCACGTCGAGCTGCATGTCGAGCTTCTTGGTCTCCGCGTCGGCGACCGCGCCGCCGACGCCGACCCCGGCGTTGTTGATGAGCACGTCCAGGCGCCCGAAACGCTCCCGGTGACCGGTCACCAGGGTTGTGATCTCCTCCTCGTTGGACATGTTGGCCGGTACGGCCTGCACCTCCAGCCCGGCGCCTCGCAGCTCCTGCGCGGCGCCCTCGAGCTTGTCGGGGCGGCGCGCAGAGACGGTGATGCCGTAGCCGTCCTCGCCGAGGGCTCTGGCGACAGCGAGCCCTATCCCGCTCGAACCGCCGGTGATGAGTGCTGCGCGTGTGGCCAAGGGTTCTCCTCGCGGTCGCTGTTACGGCGCGGGCAAGCCTATGTGAAGCCTGAGCCGATCCCCGCAGTGACGGTCGGTCTCGGCGCCATCTGTCTCTACTCTGCTCGGGGTGACGGGATGGCGGCTGCTGTGGGTGGCGCTCACCGCTGCGCTCCTGCTGGGCGTGGCCGCGGTCGGCTGCGGCGGTGGCTCTGAGGCCGACAGCGCGGACATGCCACCCCCTCCGGCGAAGCCCGAGGACTTCCCGAAGGCGGACGGACGGACCCTGGCCGAGCTGCGGCAGATGGTGGGCGAGGCGGGGCCGGTCCTGGTCCCCTCGGTCTCCGAGCTCTCGCCGGGCAGGAACCGCTTCGGCTTCGGGCTGTTCGACCGCGCGCGGGCCCAGATCGCCGACGCTCCCACGTCGGTCTACGTCGCCCGAGCCGGCGGCGGCCCCGCCCGCGGGCCCTTCCCGGCTCGCTACGAGTCGCTCGCGGTGCGCCCTCAGTTCCTCAGCCGCTCGGTGTCCGAGGATGCGGATGCCGCCAAGCTCCTGTACGTGGCCGACGTCGACCTGCCCCGGGCGGGCGAGTGGGACGTGCTGGGCGTGACCCGTCTCGACAACCGGCTGGTGGGGGCCACCCCCGCCGGCCGTCCGCTGGTGGCCACCGACGACAGGCGCTCGCCCAAGGTCGGCGATCCCGCGCCGCGGGCCCACACAGAGACCGCGGCCGACGCCGGCGGGGACATCGGCTCGATCGACACCCGCCAGCCGCCCTCGACGATGCACGGGGTCGATTTCGCCGACGTGCTGGGCAAGAAGCCGGTGATCCTGCTGCTGGCCACGCCGGCGCTGTGCCAGAGCCGGGTCTGCGGCCCGGTGGCCGACGTCGCCGAGCAGGTCAAGTCCGAGCGCGGCGACGAGGCCGTCTTCATCCACCAGGAGATCTTCCGCGACAACGACGTGTCCAAGGGCTTCCGGCCGCAGTTCAGCGCCTGGCGCGTGAGCACCGAGCCGTGGCTGTTCGCGATCGGCAGCGACGGCAGGGTGGCCGCCCGGATCGAAGGGGCCTTCAGTGCCGAAGAGCTGAACGAGGCCGTGGACGCAGCGGTCGGGAAGTAGCGAAAAGACCGCGCCTGCCCTGCTCGCCGGTCAGGCGGAGACGAACACCTTCGGGTCTTCGGCCGCTGCGCGGACGCGGCCGATGGGGATGCCCGGCGCCCCGCCACCGCTCGCCGCGGACACCAGCAGGCCGCCGGAGGTCATCGCGTCACACAGCAGCCAGCGGCTCGGCTCGGTCACGTCATTAGTCCAGTCCACGTGCGGCTCGACCCACTCGCGGTTGCGGCGCGTGCCGCCGGCGACGGGAGGCTCCTCGCCTTCGAGCAGCTCCGCCACGCCGTCGATCACCGGCACCGCAGCGGCGCTCACCTCGATGTCCACGCCGCTGGCGCGGGCCATCTCGAGCAGGTGGCCGAGCAGCCCGTAGCCCGTCACGTCGGTCATGGCGCTCGCGCCCGCCGCCACGGCCTGCGCCGAGGCCTCGGCGTTGAGGGTGGTCATCACCTCCACCGTGAGCTCCAGCAGCGCCGGGGAGGCCAGGCCGCGCTTGGCCGCGGTGGACACCATCCCTCCGCCGATGGGCTTGGTGAGCTGGATCGCGTCCCCGGGGCGGGCGGAGGAGTTGCGCAGCAGGCGGTCGGGATGCACCACGCCGGTCACGGCCATGCCGTACTTGGGCTCGGGATCGTCGATCGAGTGCCCGCCCACGATCGCCACACCCGCCTCGGCGGCCACGGCGGCGCCGCCGCCCAGAATCTCGGCCAGCACCTCCCGCCCCAGCCGCTCGAGCGGAAAGGCCACGAGGTTGAGCGCCGTCACCGGCCTCCCGCCCATCGCGTATACGTCCGACAGCGCATTGGCGGCGGCGATCCGGCCGAAGTCGAAGGGGTCGTCCACGATCGGGGTGAAGAAGTCCACCGTCTGCACCAGCGCCAGCTCGTCGGTCAGCCTGTAGACCCCCGCGTCGTCGGCGGTGCCGGCTCCCACGAGCAGATTGGGGTCGGCAGGCACCGGGAGCGCGGCTGCGATCCGGTGCACCTCCGCAGCCGGCAGCTTGCAGCCGCACCCCGCGCCGTGGGAGAGGGAGGTGAGCTTGATCACGCCTTCTCCGCCGTGCGCTCCGTGTGGCGGCGCCGGAGCACGTGCTCGTCGCCGAGGCGCCGGGTCAGGCCGGCGCCGTTGAAGTGCTCGAGCAGCGCCTGAGCGAACTTGCGGCTGGTGTGAAGCTGGTCGCGCAGCTCGGCGAGGGTGATCGACCGATGCTCGGCCAGATGGCCGGTCAGCTGCGCTTCGATGCTCGCCAGCGCGTCCGCGTGGAAGTGCAGCCGCGGCCCTACGCGCACGGCGCGACCGGCCTCGCGCAGGGCGGCCAGCTCGTCCTGCAGGTGGGCGAGCTCGCTGTCGAGCGGGGGCTCGGCGCCGGCCTGGCGCAGGCTCTGTTCGAGCTCGAGTGCCCTAGGGGAGAGCGGCTCCGGTCGGGGTGGTGGCGCGGCCGGCTGGGGACGCTCCTCGCGGCGGGCGTCGCCGCGTGCCTCCGGCTCCGTGTCGGTGATCACTCCTCCGCCGAGTGTTTCCGGAGGAGCGATGCGCCGCACCACCAGGCGGTCGCCGGCGGCCGCCAGAAGAGGGCGCTCCAGACGCAGCTGCCAGCCCCCGGTGGGGAGGCGGCGGACCCTCGCGGCTGACTCGCGGGTTCCGTGGTGCACCTGCACGCGGTCGCCGCTCTCGATCTCGACGCCGGGCTCGAGCTCGGCGGCGAGGCAGCGGGTGTCCTTCATGTCCGTGGCCGGCGACGCGACCACATCGCCGCGGGATACGTCGTTGCGGGAGACGCCTACGAGGTTCAGCGCCACGCGCTGGCCGGCCGCGGCGGTCTGCACCTCCTGCCCGTGTAGGTGCACGGCACGCACACGGCAGCTGACGCCCTGAGGCAGCAACGCGACGTTGTCGCCGCGGGCCACCTGTCCTGACCACAGGGTGCCGGTGACCACGGTGCCTGCTCCGTGGATCGTGAAGGACCGGTCCACGTGCAGCCTCGCTTCCTCCCCGGCGCTGCATGTTGCGGGCAGGCCGGAGGCCACCCGGTCGAGCGCGGCGAGCAGATCGCCGAGGCCCAGGCCGGTGCGCGCGGACACAGGCACGATGTCTATGCCCGGCATCAGCGCCGCGGTCTCCGCGAGGGCCCGAGTCGGCTCGGCGGCGTCGGCCTTGGTGATGGCCGCCACGCCTCGTTCGATGCCCAGGCCGGCAAGCACGCGGGCATGCTCGCGCGTCTGGGGCATCACGCCGTCGTCGGCGGCCACGGTGATCAGGAAGAGGTCGATCCCCGTCGCCCCGGCGACCATCGTGCGCACGAAGCGCTGGTGGCCCGGCACGTCGACCAGCGACAGACGGCGGCCGGATGGCAGCTCGAGCAGGGCGTAGCCGAGATCGATCGAGAGCCCGCGCTGCTTCTCCTCGGGCAGCCGGTCGGTGTCGGTGCCGGTGAGCGCGCGAACGAGCGTCGTCTTGCCGTGGTCGACGTGCCCCGCGGTGCCGAGGGTGAGCGGCCGTGGATCAGCCGGATCCATCGTCACGGGCCGCCTCCCGCATCACATCCGCCACCAGCCGTGCCGCCTCGACGGACTCGCCGTCGGTGAGCGTGCGCACCTCGAGCAGCACCCGGCCGTGGCGCAGCCGCAGCAGCAGGGGAGGGTCGGAGAGCCGCAGCCGCTGCGCCAGCTCGGCGGCCGCGAAGGGGGAGGGGTCGACGTCGACCGCGGGGCCCTCCAACTCGAGCAGCGGCAGCGCCCCGCCTCCAGCGGCGCACGTCGAGCGCACCACGGAGGCGCTCACCCCCTCCGCCTGCAGGGCATCGGCGAGCGCATCGGCGTGCTGCTGTAGCTCCTCCTCGGGCGCCTGCAACATCCGCAGCACGGGGATCTCCTCCCGCGCGCGACGCGGCTCGCGGTACAGGCGAAGCGTGGCCTCGAGCGCTGCGAGGGAGAGCTTGTCGATGCGCATGGGGCGCGCCAGGGGATGCGAGCGCGCCCGTGCGATGGCCTCCTCGGCCCCCACGAGGATGCCGGCCTGAGGCCCACCCAGCAGCTTGTCGCCCGAGAAGCACACGAGCGCGGCGCCCGCCGCCACCGACCGCCGCACGCCGGGCTCCTCGCCCAGCACGGGCATGCCCTCGGCCAGGGCGCCCGAGCCGATGTCGTCGATCACGGGCACCCCGAGCCCGCACAGCGCCTCGACCGCCACCTCCTCCGTGAATCCCAGCATGCGGAAGTTGGAGGGGTGAGCGCGCAGGATCGCGCCGGTGTCCTCGTCGATCGCCTGCTCGTAGTCGGCGAGCCGGGTGCGGTTGGTCGCGCCGACCTCCCTCAGGCGGGCGCCGGACGCCTCGATCACCTCGGGCATCCGGAAGGAGCCGCCGATCTCCACGAGCTGGCCGCGCGACACCACGATCTCTCGCCCGCCGCCGGCCATGCTGGCCGCTGCGAGCAGCACCGCGGCGGCGCAGTTGTTCACCACGAGGGCGTCCTCGGCGCCGGAGAGCTCGCGCAGCAGATCGCGGACGTGCATCTGCCGCGAGCCCCGGCCGCCCTCGTCGAGGTCGGCCTCCAGGTTGGAGTAGCCGCGGGCCACGGCGGTGGCGGCCTCGACGGCCGCAGTCGCCAGCGGGGCCCGGCCGAGGTTGGTATGCACGATCACGCCGGTGGCGTTCAGCGCGCGGACCAGTGACGGGCTCCTGAGCCGGTCGAACACCTCCGTGGCCTCCTCTAGCAGGTCGGTGGCGGGCCCCTCGCCGCGCTGCACCTGCTCTCGGCGGGTCGCCACGGCCTGCCGCGCCGCGGTCACCGCCAGCTCGTGGGGCTCGCCGAGCTGCGTGGCCAGGCGCTCGACGGATGGAATGTCGCGGAGGTTGTTCAAGAAATCATCTACCAGGGAGCGGACGCGACGAACGAGCGGCGAAGGAATCGAACCTTCCAAGCGAAGCAGTGCTCCGCCCTCGCGGTTTTGAAGACCGGTTGAGCCACCAGACCCGTGCCGCTCCATCCATTCCGCACATGATCGCAGGGGGCGTTCGCGCGCGGTCGTCGCGGCCGCGCTAGGTTCAACCCCGTGGGGTCCCAGAGCGGTGAACGTGACGTGTCCGGCGGGCGGGTGGAGATCGCCGGGGCCGAAGCGCTGGTCTGGGGCGAGGGCCGGTGCGGAGTCGTGCTCGCGCACGGGGTCGTCTTCGACGCGGCGAGCTGGGCGCCCCAGGCGGCCCGGATCGCGCACGAGGGCATGATGGCGATAGCGGTCGAGGACGTCGCGCCGGGGAGCATCCTCGCGGCAGCGGAGTACCTGAAGGCCGAGCGCAGGGTGGAGCACGTCGCGCTCCTGGGCGGCAGCGCGGGGGCGGATGCCATCCTCGAGGCCGTGCTGCGAGAACCCGGATCTGCCGACCAGCTCATCCTGCTGTCCGCCAACCGACCCGTCGAAGGCCT
>Ga0136624_1000587_pt1 | contig 14339 bp, 12 predicted proteins | sample AntDrymUQ4692206_2_FD_104802 | JGI IMG/M metagenome (GOLD analysis project Ga0136624, IMG submission 104802) | Polar desert sand microbial communities from Dry Valleys, Antarctica - metaG UQ469 (22.06) | ecosystem: Environmental > Terrestrial > Soil > Desert | place: Antarctica: Dry Valley... | reverse complement strand
GCCGAGCGACTGGTGCTGACAGGAGGGCTCGACTCGCTCTACGGCATCGGCTCCGCAGTCCCCGTCCGGCGCCGCGGCAGCGTCACCCGGCGCGACCTGCTGCTCCAGGTCACCGAGCTCGACCGGTGGAGCCGAGCCACCGACAAAGCCGTGCGTGCCGCATCGCCTCGGCGCAAGAAGATCCCCGCCGTGGCAACCGGCCCCGGCGGAAACGACCCACGCGTGCAGGCCGCGGTGCAGTCGCAGGCAGCGCTGCCGGCTGGTCCCGATGCGGCTGTCCAGCTCACCCTCGACCTCGACGACACCCCCAGCCTCGACGAGGCGTCCGGGCTCCCTGAGATGTCAGGGGCCGAGCGGGTGCGGGCTGAGCTGGAGATCCTGGGCCTCGACGTCAGCCATCATGTCGTCGACTTCTACGCCCCGATGCTCCAACAGCTGCAGGTCACCTGGTCGCGTGACCTGCTGACGTGTCGCAGCCGCCGCGAGCTGCTTGTCGCCGGGGTCAAGGTCGCCACCCAGACCCCACCGATCCGCTCCGGTCGCAGGGTCGTGTTCCTCACCCTCGACGACGGCACCGGACCCGTCGACGCGACGTTCTTCGATGACGCCCAGGGACCGTACGCCGCCACCTTGTTCCACTCCTGGTTGCTCGTGGTCCGCGGTGAGCTCCGGCGGACCGGCCCACGAGGGGTGTCCTTGCGAGCGACCGGATGCTGGGAGATGCCGCGCCTGCACGAGATCTGGAAGCACCAAGGGGTGGCGAACGTCTGGGACTTCATGAGTGAGCTGCCTCTCGGCTTCGACGCCGGCGACCTCGGCGGCAGACAGTCGGTCACCGGCGCTGCCGAGAGCCGGTCCTCGCGTCCGGTGGTGACGCAGCCGCCGCGGCTCGACGAGACCGAGCCCGCCGCAGCGCCCGTCACCCGGGCAGGTGGCATGGGCCGACGCAGGGTGCTGGTGCACGCCAGCGGGTTCAAGCAGTCGCCGTACTCCGACATCCGGCCGGCGGGCGACGACACCAAGTCGGTGCCGCGCACCCTGTGGCACCGGTCTCCAGGCAGCGCCGGCTGATGACCGCTGCCGACGTGTCAGAACCTCGGGTCGCTCTGTCGACCCCGGTGTCTGACAAGTCGGCACCACTAGGGTTGAGCGACCGACAGGTCGGTATGCCGACCGTGACCTGCACAGGAGGACGTCCGTGGTGGAGCGTCAGCGCAGCGCGATCCGCGGTGCGGTGGTGTTCGACGCCTTGCAGGCGGTGCTCCAGGCACGTCGGGGGGTCGTCGGTCCCGACCGGCCGCTGCACGTCGTCGACCTCGGTGGAGGCACCGGCGGACTTGCCGTCCGAATCGCCAGGCTCGGTCATGAGGTCGTCGTCGTCGACCCCAGTCCCGACGCACTCGCGTCGCTCGAGAGTCGTGCCGCGGAGTCCGGGGTCACCGACTCGGTCAGGGGAGTCCTCGGCGATGCCGCGACCCTGCTCGAGACCGTCGACGAGCGCAGCGCCGATGTCGTCATCTGTCACGGCGTCCTCGAAGTCGTCGACGAGCCGGCTGAGGCCCTCCAGGCCGCCGCCGCTGTTCTCGTCGCTCACGGTTGTCTCAGCGTGCTGGCTGCGCAGCGCTCCGCTGCCGTCTTTGCCCGCGCGATCGCGGGTCACCTGGGTGATGCCCGTGCAGCGCTCACCGACCCCGACGGCACCTGGGGGAGTACGGACCCGGTTCCCCGCCGGTTCAGCCGGCAACAGCTCACGTCATTGCTGGGAGAAGCCGGGCTCACGGTGGCAGAGACCCGCGGCATCCGGGTCTTCACCGACCACATCAGTGGTGCACTCGACGACACCGAGCCCGGCGCTGCCGACGCGTTGCTGGACCTCGAGGCTGCTGTCGCGACGGATCCGGACTTCATGGCGATCGCGACCCAGCTGCACCTTCTCGCCACCCGCAGTTAGCCTCGCACGGGGCACGAGGACACACCAGGAGGTCGGCTGTGGTTGCTGACACCACGCCGACCGACGACACAGGGTGCACGATCCTCCACGTCGACATGGATGCCTTCTATGCAGCAGTGGCGATTCGCGACCGGCCCGAGCTTGATGACCTGCCGGTGATCGTCGGTGGCGGTCACCGTGGCGTCGTGTTGTCGGCGACGTACGCCGCCCGTGCCGACGGCGTGCACTCGGCGATGCCGATGACGCGGGCCAGACGACTGTGCCCGAGGGCTGTGGTCGTCGCGCCTGACTTCGAGCGGTTCGGTGCCGTGTCCGCAGCCATCATGGAGACGTTCCGCAGTGCCACTCCGATGGTCGAGCCGCTGTCGATGGACGAGGCGTTCCTCGACGTCTCGGGCTCGTTGCGCCGCTTCCGGTCGGCCACGGCAGTCGGCGACTACCTCCGCACCAGGATCTTTGCCGAGCAGCAGATCACCTGCTCGGTGGGTGTCGCACCCACGGCGGGGCTCGCGAAGATCGCCTCCGGACGGGCAAAGCCGGACGGGCTTGTCGTCGTCCCCCGTCATGAGGTGACGGCGTTCCTCCATCCGCTCGGGGTGGAGGAGCTGTGGGGGGTCGGTGAGGTGACTGCAGGTCAGCTGCATCGTCTCGGTCTGCGCACTGTCGGCGACCTGGCCCACACTCCGCTGAGCGTGCTCGAGCGAGCCCTCGGCCAGCATGGCGGCGCCAGGATGCATGCGATGGCGTGGGGCGACGACGACCGGGCGGTGGTGCCTCGGCGGGGCCACGACGAGCCCGAGCGCAGCATGGGTGCGGACGAGACGTTCGGCCGCGACACCGACGATCAGGCCGTCGTATGCCGGGAGCTTCTCAGGTTGTCGACGAAGGTCGCGGCCCGGATGCGGTCGGTGGGCGTCAGCGGTCGTACCGTCACCATCAAGGTGAGGTTTCATGACTTCACCACGATCACTCGGTCCCGGACCTTGGCCGACACCACCGACAGCACCCCGCAGATCTATGCCACGGCGACCCAGCTGTTCGCGGCGCTCGGGCTGCAGCGTGCGCGGATCAGGCTGGTGGGGGTGCGGGTCGAAAGACTCGTTGACAAGGCCTTGACGACGCCTCAGCTGATGCTGGGCGAGCGTGCTCATGGCTGGGAGGACGCAGAGCGGGCAGTCGATCGTGCGGTGACCCGGTTCGGCGGATCGGCCGTACGACCGGCGACTTTGATCGGATCGTCCCCCCTAAGCCGCCCCTAAGCCGACCCTTCATGACGCGATCCACGGACAAGTTCCGTGGATCGCTGCGGATTGAGCCTCATCTCAATCCCGGCGGGCCGCCGTCAGCTCATCTCAATCCCAGGCGCCGTAGACGGTGACCATGAGCCGCTTGCCGTTGGTCAGGCGCCACAGCTGACGGGCATCCTCGACATACATGTTGACGCAGCCGTGGCTGTGTCCGTAGAAGGGGTCGGTCATGTTCCTCGAGCCGTGCAGCGCCTCTCCGCCGTCGAAGAACTGTGAGTACGGCATCGGGGAGCCGAACATGCCCGAGACATGGTCCCGGTCGCGGTAGTAGACCGCGTGCGTCCCCCGCCGGGTCGGGGTGCTGGAGGCGCCGCCACGGACCAGCCACGTGTTCACGAAGTTGCCGTTCCGTAGCAGGACCACCTGGTGCATCGAGCGGTCATAGCAGGCGTGCCAGCCGTCACGACGGCAGACCTCCGGCACCGCGCTCCGATGCCGGACGGTGTCGCGCAAGAGGTGCGCCCACGTGACGTGGTTGGCGACACCACTAGGGGTCAGACCCTCTCGGCGCTGGTAACGCTTCACCGCTGCCCGGGTGATGTCGCCGAAGTTGCCGGTGACGCCGACAGAGAAGACTCCCGCCCAACGCAGGCGATACTGCAGCTCGCGCACGTGGGCGATGTGGTAGACGCCGCGGTCCGACTGACCGTAGCGGACGACCTCGCGGGCGAACTGGCGACGCATCGAGAATGCCGATGCTGCGGCGGCGGACGTCGTCGCAGCGGTGGCGACTGTCGCCGGTGTGGTGGGGCTGCCGGCTTGCGCCGGGGCAGACACGCCCAGGCTGAGGACGACGGAGGCGATGCCGACTGTTGACAAGAGCTTCTTCACGATTCTTCCTTCGTGCGCACCGGTGCGCGAGTGGTGTCGGGTTTGGATGAAGCATATGGCTCTTCACCGACAACGGGGCGGGTTATGACGACTGCAGAAGGCGACCGGCCGTCCTGCTCGAGCCGGTTACACTCAAGACGCCGCAGCGACCAATTTGGTTGTCTGGGTTTCGTACTCAGAAGTCCGCGCCTAGACTGGGCCTCACGTTCCCGGCTAACCCTCGTCGAGTGGAGGACATGGTGCCGCTCTCTGAAGAAGAGCAGCGTCTGCTCGAGCAGATGGAAGAGGCGCTGACGGCGGAGGACCCGCAGTTCGTCTCCGCCCTGCGTGGTGCCTCGTCCCGCCGCCATCACAAGCGCATCGTGATCTTTGCCGCGATCGGCTTCGTTGTCGGTGTCGTTCTGCTGATGACCGGTGCTGTCCTGTCGCTCACGATCGTCGCCGTCGCAGGCTTTGTCGTGATGCTCGGCTGCGCATACGCCGCCTTGACCCACGGTCGCCGGCTCGGGGAGCCTGAGCTCCCCGACAACGTGCACCGGATCGACAAGGTGAGGGAGAGGCCAGCCTCCTCAGGAGAGTCGTCAGGCTTCATGAACCGGATGGAAGACCGCTGGCGCCGACGCCGCGACGACTACTGAGAGTCTGTACGCGACGCACAGCCGCACGACGTCGGTCCGTCACTCAGGCGTGGGCGCACTGCTCCGGCGACTTTGCAGGAGAGACTCCCAGGCTCTTCTGAGGTCCGGAACCAACGAGCTCGGCAGGAGCAGGGCCCGCACCCGCTGACCGCGCTCAGCGGCCTGGCTGACCGACGCCATCACGGTGACGGCGTCACTGGCCGGGTCCGCGCCTGTCGACGGTGAGGCTGCGTATCGCGATCGCTCGACGCTGAGTGTCAGCCGGTTCAGGGCGGCCAGGCCCTCGCCATCGCCCATCAGCAGACCCGTCACCGCCCGTTCTCTCGCCCGCGGAGTCATCGATCCGGTCCAGGGCAGGCGGAGGTCACGGATGTGGTCGCGGAGCTCGAGCCAGGCGGACTCTGCCGCCTCTGCGGCTCCGATGGGACCGCTGAGGCGAGCGCGGCGAATGCCGCGACGCAGCGCCATCGGAGCCAGCGCGAGAGCCACCCCGGCCAGCAGCACGAGCCAGCCCTTCGAGGGGGCGGATCCGGTCCCGCCGCCCGACCCGTCGGTGGCGCCGGCTCCCGGAGTCTCGGTAGGTCGATCGGTCCGGGGATCCTCGGTCAGCTCCCTGCCGGTCGGAAGGCTCGGCGTGGGCCCGGTGGGACTCGCGGTGGGCTCGACCGCGCGTGGCGCCCAGGACGGCAAGGTCGCGCCAACCCCTGGCGTCGGCTCGAAGCGCACCCACCCCGCACCTTCGAAGTAGAGCTCTGGCCATGCGTGCACGTTGTCGGAGGTGATGACGTAGGCTCCGCCCTCATCCCTGCGCTCCGGCTCGAGGAAGCCGACCACGATCCGCGACGGGATCCCCAGCGTGCGCGCCATCATCGCCATCGTCGCGGCAAACTGCTGACAGAAGCCGCGACGCTCCTGCAGGAACTCGGTCATCGACTCGTAGCCGTAGCCGTAGGCGGCATCGAGGTCGTAGGTGAACTCCTCTGAGTCACGAAAGAAGTCCTGCAACAGCACGGCGGCGTCATACGGCGTCTCGGCGCCGCTGGTGACGGCGCGGGCGTATCGCTCGATGCCCGGGGGTACGTCGGCGGGCACTGCCGCGAACTCGTCGCGAACGTCAGCCGGCACTTCACCAGCCGCCGCCAACTGCTCGCGGGTGGGCATGCTCTGGGAGTACGTCACCTTGTAGTCGGACAGACCGGCGGCCGACGTCTCTGTCGTCGCGGTGACGGTCTGGTCCCGCGGCACGTAGCCCCAGCCCGAGTCGATTGCGACGTACTGCGAGAAGAAGGGGACGGGCAGCCACGACGAGTTCTGGGGGAACTCGGCTGTCGCCCCGATCGTCATCTGGCGCTGCTCCGGCTCGACGTCGTCGGACACGCCGGTGGGACGCGGGAGCGCGTTCGAGACAGGGATGGTATCGCCGAGGTCGAGCGGGTTCGCCCTCCAGGCGTTGGGACCGGGCTCGTCGAGCACCACCAGGCGCAGGTAGTCGGGAACGACATCGCTTGACACCGTGAGAAGGTCGACGGGTTCCGGTCGCCGGAGGCTTGACGCGAGGCTGACCATCGGGTCGTCGAAGCTGAGCTGAGGACCGTCGCCGGTGCCAGGCCCCGTCCCGCGGTCGCCGTCAAGGAAGGACGACGAGAAGGCGGGGATGAAGATCGGCAGGACGACAGCCGTCGAGATGGCGATGACGGAGACCCGACGTCCGGTGGCGAGCAGTCCCGACGTGTCCATGGCGGTGCTCTCGCGACCGGGCGTGCTTCTGGACACGAGCCGCCCCCAGTGGGAGAGTCGGTCGCGCTCGTCGGCGAGCAGCAGCGCGACGTACGCCACCGCACCGGGAAGGAAGCCGTAGAAGGGAACGCCGTCGGGCAAAGCGGTGACTGGGACTGTGTACATGGTCAGCAACGGCAGGCCTGTCAGCGGAACCCGTCGGACCCCGGCGGCGAAGAAGTCGACGAGAACCCCGACCACGCCGATCGCCACCAGCACGAGCATCGTCAGCCCAGCGCTTGCGGGTGCGGGTGCGGCGTACTCTGACGCGACTGTCATCCCGGAGTCGACGATGTCCCGGAGTCCGGTCACTGTCGCCTTGGTGGGGAGCACACCGAGCTCGAGCTTCTCGCCGAACCCAAGGATGAGCATCTCTGCGAGCGTCACCAGCTGGGCCGCGACGACGAGCAGAGCCGGTGTCCGGAGTAGGCGCAGCCCGATCCCGAGCAGGACCAGGAGGCCCGTCACCGAGGCCCCATAGAAGAAGTAGCTCTGGTTGGTGATCGTCGGCAGGAAGCAGGCAGACGTTCCGACAGTCGCCAGCCAACCGAGGAAGGCGATCTTCGAGCTCTCGCCAAGGGACTCTTTCACGCAGCCGGTCCTGTCTGCTCCATGACTCTCGATGGGTGACGCGGCCCCACCCCGGCGCTCGCGCTGAAGCCCTGCCACACGGCCGGCAGCGATTGAGACGGTCCAGCCACGGCGACCGTCCAGCCCCGGGCACGAAGTGCACGCGCCTGCCTCTCGACCGGCCTGCCGCCGGTCGCTGCCTTGTCATGCGACCACGCCGCGGTGTCGAGGAGGATGGCGAGCGCGCGGGTCGCTCCTGAGCGCAGCCCCGAGACTGAGACGATGTCGGCATCGGAGCAGTCACCGAGGATGGCGACCAGCAAGCCAGCGCTGTTGCGGTCGGCCATGGCGGGCGTCATCGCAGTGCGGGTTGATGTGCCGATCACCGCCAGCGACTCGAGCAGCATCTGCACCTCGACGGGTCCGCTGATGCCCCGGTCGTGCCACGTCGCGTCGGCCGCGCGGACGTCATCGGTCAGCAGCCGCACGGTGAAGCCCTGCCTAGCGAGATGTGCGCCGATGGACGCTGCGGCCGAGACGGCGTACTCGAATGACGACGCCGGCCCGGAGCCGCGATGGACGCCCGCACGGGTGTCGAGCACGATCGTCGCTCGGCTCTGATGCGGTTGCTCCTCGCGACGCACCATCAGCTCGTCGGTACGCGCGGTCGATCTCCAGTGGATGCGGCGCAGGTCGTCGCCCAGGCGGTACTCGCGCACCATGACGTCCTCAGTTCCGGCAGCAGCGAAGGCTCGTGGCCGGTTCTCCCCGGTGCCGGACCAGTCGCCCGAGAGGCGCACGGCGGGCAGGTCGACGACGACCGGAGTGACGACCATGACGGCCCGGGTGGTGAAGGCGCGGGTAAGCTCCACGAACCCGAAAGGATCGCTGATGCGCACGGTGAGAGGTCCGATCATGAAACGACCGCGGACCTCCGAGCGAACGGGATAGCTGACAGTCCGCTGCCAGCGCGGTCGCAGCTGGTCGAGCACGAACCGCGGACGGCTGCCGAGCACATAGGGGACCTGGTCCTCGAGCAGCATTAGGCCGGTGGGCGCTCGGCCGGGGTTCTCGAGCCGGAGCGAGACCTGCGCCGTCTGGCCGGCCGGCACCCGCGCCGGGGCGATCTCACGCGAGCACGACAGCCGGTAGCGGCCGCGACTGGCGATCACGGCGGTGACCACAGGAAGCAGGATGAGGAGCAGCCCCACCCGGAGCAGGTCCTTCTGGCCGAGTGCGATCGCGCAGACGGCGCTGGTGATGCCAGCGGACAGAAACGCGCGCCCGCGAGTCGTCAAGTTGGAGAGGGTGGCCCGCATGATCTCGCTCAGCCGGCCCGGTCGGAGCTGCTGACCGGCTCGGGGACGGGGATCGAACGCAGCAGCGAGGTGACGATCTGCTCGGCGCTTCGACCTCCCATCTGCGCCTCGAGACCGGTGATGAGGCGGTGCGCGAGGACCGGCACGGCGAGGGTCTGCAGATCGTCGGGGATGACGTAGTCGCGTGTCTCGAGCGCTGCATGAGCGCGGGCGGCCCGAACCAGATGCAGCGAGGCTCGCGGCGAGGCACCCAACCGCAGCTCCGGCGAACGTCGAGTCGCCGAGGTGATGTCGATGGCGTACTGCTTCACGGGCTCCGACACGTGGACGGAGTGCACGATGTCGATGAGCTTGGCGATCTCTGCGGCGTCCGCGACAGGCTCGAGGTCGTCAAGGGGGTTCGCAGCGGAGTGGCTGTCGAGCATCGCAAGCTCGGCGCGAGGGAGGGGATAGCCCATCGACACCCGGGCCATGAAGCGGTCGCGCTGAGCCTCGGGGAGGGGGTAGGTGCCCTCCATCTCGATCGGGTTCTGGGTCGCGATCACCATGAACGGCGGCTGGAGCTCGTACGTCGTACCGTCCACCGTGACCTGCCGCTCCTCCATGCACTCGAGCAGCGCCGACTGGGTCTTCGGCGACGCGCGGTTGATCTCGTCGCCAACCACGACGTTGGCGAAGACGCCACCGGGCCGGAACTCGAACTGCCGCGTGTCCCGATTGTAGATGGAGACTCCCGTCACGTCGGAGGGAAGCAGGTCAGGGGTGAACTGGATGCGCTTGACCGTGCCGTCGATGGAGCGCGCCAGGGCCTTCGACAACATCGTCTTGCCGACACCGGGCACGTCCTCGATCAACAAGTGCCCTTCGGCCAGGAGCACGGTCACCGCGGTACGCACCACGTCGGGCTTGCCTTCGATCACCTTCTCGATGTTGATGCTGATATGACTCGTCACCGAAGCGAGGGTGTCGAAGCTGCTCATCAGGTCCCCTTGCCGACTCGTGCTCACACAGGTCAACCGAATCGTCAGACCCGGAAGCCTTGATCTTGACAACTTCGGACCGTCCGCGCGATGACCCACCCATAACGATGTGATGACGCACTGGACGCACAGCCGGGTCCGCGCGGGGCACGCGTCGTCGGGGCCGAACCTACCGCATGGGATCGGGAGATCCACGCCTCGCGACCCGGTCTCCTCAGGTGCTGACGAGGAGGAAAGGCGTCCGACATGGGTGAGAGCGGTTGACCAGGGAGGGATGTGGAGTACAGTGGAGCGCAATGGAGTAGATCACTCGGAAAGGGGAAGTGCCGTGTTTCTTGGAACCCACACTCCCCGTCTCGACGAGAAGGGCCGGATCTTCCTCCCCGCGAAGTTCCGGGACGAGCTGTCGGAGGGCCTGGTGGTGACGAGGGGACAGGAGCGGTGCCTGTACGTCTGGCCGAGCACGGAGTTCCGTCGCTTCACCGAGCAGATGCGTGAGACCCCGGTGACGAGCCGCAGGGGACGCGACTTCATGCGGATGCTGTTCGCCGGCGCGTCCGCCGAGACCGCGGACAAGCAAGGGCGCGTCACGTTGGCGCCGATGCTGCGCGACTACGCCGGGCTCCACCGTGAGTGCGTCGTGATCGGCGCCTACACCCGGGTGGAGATCTGGGATGCGGCGGCGTGGAACACCTACAGCGCCGAGCAGGAGTCGGCGTTCTCCGACTGGTCGGAGGAGGTGCTGCCCGGCTCCCACGACTTCTGAGACAGCCGCGAGTCCGTCATGACCATCCGTCCGAGACCGAGCAACCATCCTCGTACGTCGAGGTCCCCGAGCCGCCCCTTCAGGCCCCGCTGGCACCACTTCCCCGGTGCCAGCCGGCCACTCTCGCGAAGGTGCGGGCGGGGACCTGGCCGTACGAAGAGTTCCAGCGCCGCTCAGCTCTCGCTCCACCCACCGTTCAGCCGCACCACACTCTCGAAGGGTCGAAGATGTCGAGTTGGGGAGTCTCCACCCGCGAGCCCGAGGCGCCCGTGCGTCGGGTTCGCGACGAAGTCAAGGATGGCGCTGCCGTTGTCATCGCGTCCGCCGTCACCTCAACCCTCCTGGCGGTCTGCGTGCTGCTGCTGACCAAGCTCGCCGGCTGATCGACGACGATGTCGGGCCCATCCCATGTCCCCGTCCTGGTCGACCGGGTGGTCGCCCTGGTGGCCCCGGCGCTGTCCAGGCCGTCAGCTGTCCTCGTCGACGCCACCGTGGGTCTCGGCGGTCACACGTCCGCAATTCTTGCCGCCTGCCCGACGGCCACCGTCGTCGGTCTGGACCGCGACGCGCGGGCGCTGGAGCTTGCGGGCGAACGGCTCGAAGAGTTCTCCGAGCGCATCGTCTTGGTCCATGCCGTCTATGACGAGATCACCGGCGTACTCGACCGTCTCGGGTTGAGCCGCGTCCACGGCGTCCTCTTCGACCTTGGGGTCTCGTCCATGCAGCTCGACGAGCCGGCCCGAGGCTTCGCCTACGCCCGGGACGCTCCTCTTGACATGCGCATGGACCAGGAGAGTGGCGTCACAGCCGCCGACCTGCTCAATGTCGCGTCGACCCGGGAGCTGTCCCGCATCCTGAGCCGGTACGGCGAGGAGCGCTTCTCCCGGCGCATCGCCGAGGCGGTGGTGCGAGACCGAGAGCGCGAGCCCTTCACGACCAGCGGGCGGCTGGTGGAGCTCATCCGGTCCGCCATCCCGGCAGCCGCCCGGCGTACCGGGGGCAATCCCGCGAAACGCACGTTCCAGGCACTCCGCATCGCCGTCAACGACGAGCTGAGCGTCCTCGAACGTGCCTTGCCGGCAGCGATCGACGCCCTCGCCGTCGGTGGACGGATCGTTGTCATGTCCTACCAGTCGCTCGAGGACCGACTGGCAAAGCAGGCGCTTCGCACTCGGGCCACCTCCGCGGCTCCCCTCGACCTTCCGGTGGTGCCTGCCGGTTACGAGCCAGAGCTGCGGCTGTTGACGCGGGGCGCCGAGGGCGCGACGGCCGAGGAGAACGAACACAATCCGCGCGCCGCATCCGTCAGGCTTCGCGCTGCTGAACGGGTCAGGGAGGTCGCATGAGCTCATTGGTGAGCACGGTCCGAGCGCGGACCGCGCGCCCAGTGACCAGCCGCACACGTCCGCGACTTACGATCGTGCCGAAAGTCGCCACCCGCGCACCGCGGATCCCCTTCGTGCTGCTGGTTGTCAGCGTCCTCGCGGCCGGCCTCATCGGCTTGTTGCTCCTCAACACGGCCTTGCAGAGCGGTGCCTACCAGGTCACCGATCTCAGGCAGACCTCGTCGAGCCTGGCTGTCCAGCAGCAGAACCTCCGCACCAAGGTCGCATCGCTGCAACAGCCGCAGCGACTGGCTGAGAAGGCGCGGCAGCTCGGCATGGTGCAGAACGACAGCCCGGCCTTCCTCTCGTTGTCGACCGGTGCGATCGTCGGCAAAGCGGTGCCTGCGGTCGCGACGAACAAGGTGGACGTCGGGCGGACCGTCGCCGCGGACCCGGTCCAGGCGGGCAAGACGGCCCCCGTCGTCCCGGGTCAGCTGGTGTCCGGCTCCACGCTTCCCGAGCGGCACCGGAGCGTGGCGAGCGAGACCAGGCGGCTCGCGCCCCCGACGGGCGACAACCCGTGACCCGGAGAGCCCCCGGCGGCTCGGGTGGGTCGTCAGGAGCCAACCGCCCAGCGTCTGGGCGTGCGCGCTCACGACCGGCAGCCGACCGCGCGATTCCTCACCGCACCGCGCCGACCCGGAGCACGCGGCGACGCTTCCGTCGCCGCCGTCGTACCCTCGAGCTCTCGACCGGGTCCTTCCGATTGTGGAGCAGCTTCTGCGTCGTCGCCTTCGTGCTGTCGCTCTTCGCCGCCCGACTGATCCAGCTACAGGGAATCGACCAGAACGACTATGCCGCAATGGCTGTCGACAAGGGCGCCAAGACCGTCACGATCGAGGCGCCACGTGCATCCATCTACGACCGGAACGGAGTGGCGCTGGCCGAGACTGTCGCCGCGTCGAAGATCGTGGCGGACCCCACCGACGCGAGTGACTACGCCACAGACATCGCCGTCATCTTGCACAACCGTCTCGGCGTCGACTACATCGAGACGGTGTCCCTGCTGCGTAAGACGAGCACGCGCTACGTCGAGCTCGCCCGGCACGTGAAGCCCGAGCTGGCGAGCGCGGTCGTCTCGCAGCTACAGCAGGCCGGCTACCCCGGCGTGTACGCCGACAAGGACACGCTGCGGATCTACCCAGCCGACGACGTCGCTGCCAACCTCGTCGGCTTCCTCACCGACGACGGGATCGGCGCCGCGGGGTTCGAAGCCTCGCTCGACGACACCCTCGCCGGTGAGGACGGTTCGGCGACCGTCGAGATGGCAGACGGCCAACAGCTTCCGCTCGCGGACAGCACGGTGGTGGCACCGAAGGAGGGCACTGGGGTACGCCTGACCATCGACCAGGACCTGCAGTTCCTGGCTCAACGCCGCCTTGCTCAGGCGGTTCGAGAGTCCGGTGGCACCGCCGGGTACGCCGTCGTGATGGACGTCAAGACCGGTCAGCTGCTCGCGCTCGCGGACACCCCGACGTTCGACCCCAACCAGCGCAAGCTCTCCGCGCCCGAGGACTACGGCTCCCGCGCGTTGCAGGACGTCTATGAGCCAGGCAGCGTCGAGAAGGTGCTGACGTTCGCGTCACTCATCGACGCGGGGTACATCACCCCGAGAACGAAGATCCGTGTCCCGTCGGTGCTTCCGCGGGACGACACGACGATCAACGACTACTTCACACACGGCACGCTGCGTCTGACCGCCACCGGAGTCATGGCCAAGTCTTCCAACATCGGCACGGTGCTGGCGACGGAGAAGATTCCACCGGCAGAGCTGTACGGCTACCTGCGCGACTTCGGATTCGGCTCCCGCACCGACGTGGGCCTGCAGGGAGAAAGCCAGGGTCTCCTGCCGCGACCGAAGGACTGGCTGCCCATCACCCGCGACACGGTGTCGTTCGGACAGGGCCTCTCGGTCAACGCCGTCCAGATGGCCGCCGGGATCGCCGCCATCGCCAACGGAGGCGTCTACGTGCAGCCGTCATTGGTCGACGGGTACGTCGACACCGAGGGCGGTGTCACCCCGGCGGCGGACCCGGACCGCCACCGCGTCGTCAGCACCAAGGCGGCGAGCCTCGTCGCCCGCATGATGGAGGAGGTCGTGGGCCCGGACGGGACCGCCCCGCTCGCGAACATCAACGGGTATCGGATCGCCGGCAAGACGGGGACTGCGCAACGGGTCGACCCGTCCTGCGGTTGCTATCGCGGATTCACCGTCTCCTTCGCCGGGTTCGCACCTGCCGACGACCCTCGGTTCGTCGTGTACGTCGTCGTGCAAGAGCCCAAGGACGGGAATGGCGGTGGCCTCACAGGGGGGCCGGTGTTCCATGACCTGATGGCGGCCACGCTGCAGAAGTTCGGCGTACCACCCACCGGCCAGCGAGAGCCCGCGCTGCCCGTGGAGTGGTGAGCGTCGCTACCCTTCGGCTGTGTCCTCCCATGCCTCCTCCGAGGTGACCATGAGCACGCGGCCGGCTGCGATCCGCCCCGTCTCGCTCGCCGCGGTGGCGGAGCATGCGAAGGCCGCGTTCGGGTCGGGTCCCGACCGGGCTGCCGCCGTCGCCAGGACTCAGGTCACGGGCGTCGCACAGGCGTCGCGACAGGTGAGAGCCGGGGACCTCTACGTCGCCCGGCCGGGTGGGAGCACTCATGGCGCGCACTACGTCGCAGCCGCGGAGGAAGCGGGTGCCGTCGCCTGGATGACCGACACCGCCGGCGCGAGGATCGGCGCCGACTCACACCTGCCATGCCTGGTCGTCGACGACCCTCGCCACGTGCTCGGCTCCACCGCTGCCATGGTCTACGGCGGGCCCGCGGAG
>Ga0136624_1000586_pt1 | contig 14348 bp, 15 predicted proteins | sample AntDrymUQ4692206_2_FD_104802 | JGI IMG/M metagenome (GOLD analysis project Ga0136624, IMG submission 104802) | Polar desert sand microbial communities from Dry Valleys, Antarctica - metaG UQ469 (22.06) | ecosystem: Environmental > Terrestrial > Soil > Desert | place: Antarctica: Dry Valley... | reverse complement strand
CTATCTGCTTCCGTCCCCCTCGGGTCGTAGCGTGCGGCGGCGATGGCCGAGCACCCGCAGCCGGGCGTGGACTACCCGCGAGCGTGGCATGAGCTGTTGGCGTGGTTTCCCGACGACGCGTCGAGGTCGACGAGACGATCATCGGCGGCATGAAGCCTGGGCGTCGCGGCCGCGACGCCGAGGGCAAGGCGCTTGTCGCGATCGCAGTCGAGGCACGCGCCGGCGGTCCCGGCCGGGTGCGGATGCAGCGGATCCCCGACGCCAGCAAGGACGTCCTGACCGACTTCGTGCTCGACCACGTCCAGCGCGGCAGCGAAGTTCGCACCGACGCCTGGAACGGCTACAACGGCGTTGGCGAGCACCGCTTCAGCCGCCACGTGACGAACATCAAGGCCTCCGGCGATCCGGCGCACGTCGCGATGCCCGAGGTCCACCGAGTCGCCAGCCTGATCAAGCGCTGGCTGCTGGGCACCCACCAGGGCGCGATCAGCCACGACCAACTCGACTACTACCTCGACGAATTCACCCTCCGCTTCAACCGCCGACGCTCACGCCACCGCGGCCTGCTGTTCTACCGGCTGCTCCAGCAGGCCGTCGCCACCGATCCGCAGCCGCTCAACACGCTCTACAGCCGATCCGGCGAAATCCGAGGCGCTGCCTGACGTCGGGGGAGCGAAGCAGATAGCCCACTTCGGCAAATCGTGCCACATATTCCAACAGCGCTATGCCCGGAGTAGGGTTCGCGCGTGGATACGGCCTTGATCTCAGTGATCGGCGGGATTGCCGCGACGGTTGCGAGCGTCGGCGTCGCGCTGCGCGAGAACCGCGAGGCGAAGCGTCTCGCGGTGCTCAACGGCTCACTGGCGGATGAGTCGGCGCGGCTCAGCAGCGCTCTCGAGACCGAGCGCGACGAGCGCAAAGCGCTGTTGGACCGCAAGCTGAGCGCCGAGGACGTCCTGACCCGCTACCGCGAACCGCTGGCGGCAGCCGCGATGGACCTGCAGAGCCGCTGTTACAACATCGTCCACCTTGACTTCTTCGGCAAGTTCGGCAGCGGGCATGAGCGCCATGACGACGCGCTCGTCACGACGCTGTTTCGCCTCGCGCAGTACCTCGGCTGGACGGAGATCCTGCGCCGCGAGGTCCAGTACCTGAGCTTCCCCGAGGAGGATGACACGCGTCGCGTCGCACAACTGCAGTCCGACATCACGCGCAGGCTCGCATCTTCCGATGCCGACGAGCCGCTGATGATCTGGGCCGACGAGCAGCGCGCGATCGGCGAGCGGATGATCGTCCGCGACGACGGCAAAACGTACTGCATGGGCTATGCGCACTTCCGCGACGACTACGACGCCTGCTTCGCCGCCCTCTTCAGGCGCACGCGCCCCGACCTCACCGACACGGCGGCGCAGCAGCGCCTGCGCGACGTACAGCACCTGCTCTGCCAGCTCGTCGCGACGCTGGACCCCAAGCATCTACGCTATTCCAAGGAGCAGCTCGGGCTGTCCGACGGATGCATCCGCCCATCCCCGAACAAGGGGTATGGCTCGGCGCGGTAGTCCGCGGACACCTCAACTACTACGCCGTACCCGGCAACGGCGACGCGATCAACGCGTTCCGCGACCAGCTCATTCGCCACTGGCACAAGACGCTACGGCGTCGCGGCCAAGCCACCGGATCGGGCCGGACACGGATGCTTGAACACGCCCACCGCTGGCTGCCCCCCGCTCACATCCAGCATCCCTGGCCTGATAATGAGAAGCGCTTCTACGCCATCACCCAAGGCAGGAGCCCAGTGCGTTAGACGCGCACGCTGGGATCTGCGCAGGGGCCGCCCGCAAGGGCCTTGAAGCTGAGCACGGGATGCAGCTCGATGCCGTTGGGTGCGACGCCGCGCTGACCGTGGATGACGTCAAAGAACGCGACGCCGGTGATCGTCGCCGTGCCCGGTCAGCAGCCCGAAGCGACCGGTGCGCGCCGGCCCGCAGGAGCACAGCAATGCCGCTCGCGCTGCGGCCATCTTGCGCCTGGATGTCGCGCCCGCGTCGCGGATGCAGCCGGTGTTGGGGAACTCGGCGATCATCGTGCGTGTCGCGTTGGTGGGGTCGGCGAGCACGAGTCGGAACGGCACGCTAATCGGTGCCGCCGGTTCACATTCCTCTGGAATCCGGCTGTTGGACGCCCTGCAATCGCGGCCTCGGGTTATGACAACCGCGCCGGCCGGATGCCGCTCGCGGACGCTGGGACAGACTTTTGGGCGGGCCGACGCCACGGTACCAACGACGCTTGCGCTCGGGGTGGTGATGGGAGATGCTGTGGCCTGATCCTCGACGCTGATGGAGGGGTCGCATGGCCAGACGGCTGGTAGGTGCTGTACCGAGTGCGCGTTATGTCTTGGGCGTCGTGCGACTGGTGAACGGAGCGGGGACGCTGCTGGCGACGCGCCCGTTCGGCAAGCGCCTGGGCGTCGACGTCGACGCCAGCCCCGCGCTGTACTACGCGTTTCGCCTGTTCGGGATCCGCACGGTGTATTCGGGCGCGGAGCTGATCTTCGGGCGCGGCGAGCATCTGCGAAACGCGGTCGCGATCGCGCCGATCTTCCACGTCAGCGACACCATTACGGCGGTCCTGGCCCTGCGGGGCGGGCATCTGCCCAAGAAGTCCGCGCAGACCGCGGTGGCCATCTCCGCGTTCAACGTCGTGCTTTCGCTGTTGGCGTGGCAGAAGCCGAAGCGGCGTGTATTCGGTCTGCCCTGGCAGAGATGAGCAACGGCTTCGAGTACATCATCGTGGGGTCCGGCGCGGGCGGCGGACCGCTCGCAGCGAACCTGGTCGCCGCCGGCCACAGCGTTCTCGTCCTCGAAGCCGGCGGCACCGAGGAGCCGTACGAGTACCAGGTGCCCGCGTTCCACGGGCTGGCCACCGAGCACCCCGACATGCGCTGGGACTTCTTCGTCCGTCACTACGACGACGACGAGCGCCAGCGCCGCGACACGAAGTACGACGCCGAGCACGACGGCATCCTCTATCCGCGGGCCGGCACGCTCGGCGGCTGCACGGCGCACAACGCGATGCTGACCGTCTACCCGCACGACCGCGACTGGGACGACCTCGCCGCCATCACCGGCGACTCGTCGTTCAACAGCGAGGCGATGCGCGGGCGCTTCGAGCGCATGGAGCGCTGCGACTACGTCAAGAAGCCGTGGCCGATGCCGCGCAACCGCTACCTCGCGCAGCTCGTGACGCGGGTCCCCTGGGTCAGCCGCTTCTGGGAGAACGTCACCCGCCACGGCTGGGACGGCTGGCTGTGCACGTCGCTGGCCGATCCGCGCCTGGCGCTGCGCGACGCGCAGCTCGTCGACGTCGTCATCTCCGCCGCCCGCACGACGCTCGAGGAGACGCTGAAGCGCTCCTTGGAGTTCATCGAGGACCTGCGCCCCGGCTCGCCCAACAGCTTCCTTGATCCCAACGACTGGCGCGTGCGCGGGACGCGCGAGGGAATGTGGTTCGCGCCGCTGGCCGTGCGCAACGGCGGCCGCGTCAGCACCCGCGACTGCCTGCGCACCGCGCAGGTCGAGCTCCCCGGCAAGCTCGAGATCCGCACCGGCGCGCTCGTCTCGCGCGTGGAGTTCGAGGGCACGCGCGCCGTCGGCGTCGAGTACCTCGACGGGCGCCACCTGTACCGCGCCGATCCGCAGGCCGACGGCGCCGGCGAGCCCGAGCGCGTCGTCGTCCACGCCGAGCGCGAGGTCATCCTCGCCGCCGGCGCGTTCAACACGCCGCAGCTGCTCAAGCTCTCGGGGATCGGCCCGGCCGAGGAGCTCGAGGAGCACGGCATTGACGTCCTCGTCGACCTGCCGGGCGTCGGCGAGAACCTCCAGGATCGCTACGAGGTCGGCGTAATCAGCGAGATGGACAAGGACTTCGCGATCCTGCGCGACGCGCGCTTTCGCCCGCCCGAGCCGGGCGAGCCGGCCGACGTGGCGTTTGACCAGTGGCGCTCGGGCAAGGGCACGTACGCCTCCAACGGGGTGGTCGTCGGCATCATCATGAAGTCCAGCCGCGCCCAGCCCGACGCCGACCTATTCGTCTTCGGCCTGCCGGCGTGGTTTGAGGGCTACTACCCCGGCTACGCCAAGCGCCTCACGCGCGACAAGCACCACTTCACCTGGGCGATCCTCAAGGCCCACACCGCCAACCGGGCCGGCACGGTACGGCTGAGGTCCGGCGATCCGCGCGACGTGCCGGCGATCTCGTTTCGCTACTTCGACGAGGGCAGCGACGGCTTCGAGGACGACGTGGAGGCGATGGCCGACGGCGTCGAGTTCGTGCGGCGCCTGATGCAGCGCTCCAGCGAGTACCTCACGAGGGAGGCGCTGCCCGGCGACGCCGTGCAGACGCGCGAGCAGATCAAGGACTGGGTGAGAGATCAGGCCTGGGGGCACCATGCGTCCTGCACCTGCCGCATGGGGCCGGCCGAGGACACGATGGCGGTCGTGGACAGCCGCTTCCGGGTCCGGGGAACGGAGGGACTGCGCATCGTCGACGCCTCCGTCTTTCCGCGGATTCCCGGGTTTTTCATCGTGACATCCGTATATATGTTGAGTGAGAAGGCTTCCGAGGACATCCTCGAGGACGCCGGGAATGGAGGCGACCGTGAAGTTCACCTGGACGCGAAAGCTGCTCTTCAGCGTGTCGGCAGGCGCGTTGCTGATCGGGTTAAAGCGGGGCGCTGACATGAAGCCAAAGGGCTACCGCAACACACTGTTCTGGCGCGTCTTCGACCGCCTCACGACGCTCGTCGACCAGAAGCGCGGCTGGCATCGCCTGCCGACGGTGCCCGGACTGGCCGTGCTCGTCGGCGTGCGCAACGTCCTGCGCAAGCAGAACCTCCACGACACCCGCACGGCGCCGGCGATCGACGAGCCGCCGGTCCCGCCGTTCGAGCCGCGCTTCCTCGTCGAGCGCACGTCCGACGGCACGTACAACGACCTCGGCGACCCCGCGATGGGCCGCGCCGGCTCACGCTTCGGCCGCAACGTCCCGATCGACCGCACGTGGCCGGAGTCCGACGCGGACATGATGACCCCCAACCCGCGGGTCATCAGCCGCGAGCTGCTCACGCGCGATCCGTTCATCCCGGCGACCTCGGTCAACGCGCTGGTCGCGCCGTGGCTGCAGTTCATGATCAGCGACTGGTTCAGCCACGGCAAGGGCGACCCCGCCCGGACGTGGAGCATCGAGCTCGCCGACGACGACCCGTTTCCCGAGCGCCCGCTGAAGGTCATGAAGGTCGTGGCCGACCCCACCCGGCCGGCCGACTCGACCGACCATCCCCCGACCTACCTCAACACCGCGACGCACTGGTGGGACGGCTCGTCGATCTACGGCAATTCGCGCGAGGCGGAGCAGCAGGTCCGCACCGGCGAGGACGGCAAGCTGAAGGTCGGCATCGAGTCGCGCCGGCCGTTCGACCCCAAGCACGACCCGACCCAGGAGCCGGGGTTCTGGCTCGGCGTGTTGATGCTGCACACGATCTTCACGCGGGAGCACAACTCAATCTGCGACCGCCTGAAGGCCGAGTACCCGCGCTGGACCGACGAGCAGCTCTTCCAGCGCGCGCGGCTGATCAACGCGGCCCTGATGGCGAAGATCCACACGATGGAGTGGACGCCGGCGGTCATCAGCCATCCGACGACCGTCGCCGCGCTGCGGGCCAACTGGTTCGGCCTCGCCGAGGAGCGGGTGCACAAGCTGTTCGGGCGGGTCTCCGACAGCGAGGTGATCAGCGGCATCCCCGGCAGCCACACCGATCACTACGGCATCCCCTACTCGCTGACCGAGGAGTTCACCGCCGTCTACCGCATGCATCCGCTCGTGCCCGACCACTTCGTCCTGCGCAGCAGGACCGACGACAGCCTGCTGGCGGAGAAGACCTTCCGCGAGTTGACCGGTCGCGGCGGGCTGGAGATCGGCCAGACGATGGAGATGACCGACCTGCTGTACTCGTTCGGCACCGAGCACCCAGGCGTCGTGTGCATGCACAACTACCCCCAGTTCCTGCAGGAGTTCAAGCGCCCCGACGGCCACTTCATGGACCTGGGGGCGCTGGACATCATCCGCAACCGCGAGCTCGGCGTCCCGCGCTACTGCGAGTTTCGCCGCCACATGCACCTGCCGGCGCCAAAGACGTTCAAGCAGCTCACCGACAACCCGAAGTGGGCCGAGGAGCTCGAGCGCGTCTACGGCGACGTCGAGCGCGTCGACCTCATGGTCGGCATGTACGCCGAGCCGCTGCCGAAGGGCTTCGCGTTCAGCGACACGGCGTTTCGCATCTTCGTGCTCATGGCCTCGCGCCGCCTCAACAGCGACCGCTTCTTCGGCCGCGACTACAACGCGCAGGTCTACACGAAGGCCGGCATGGACTGGATCGACAACAACCAGATGGGCGACGTGCTGCTGCGCCACTTCCCGGAGCTCGGCCCGGCGATGCGCGGCCAGGACAACGCGTTCGTGCCGTGGAAGCGGGCGACCGAGACCCAATGACGGTCACCGAGGCCGACGGCGTCTTTCAGGGCGGCGGCATCAAGGGGCTGGCGATCGCCGGCGCACTGCTCGAGTTCGCCGAGAACGATCGGCTGTCCGTGAGCAGGTGGCGCAGCGTCGCCGGCACCAGTGCCGGCGCGATCATCGCCGCCTACCTCGCGACCGGCAAGTCCGCCCAGGAGCTGTCGAACCTGCTCAACAGCGCGCCGTTCGCCACGTTTCAGGACTCGGGGCCCGGCGGAAAGTTCGTTGGCGGCGCCATCAACCTCGCGCGGAACCGCGGTCTCGCGCGGGGTGAGGTGTTCCGCCGCTGGTTCGAGCGCGAGCTCGGCGGCATGACGTTCGGCGACGTGCGCTCGGAGCCCGTCGACGGCCGCAAGCCCGATCACGAGTACCGGTTGCGGATGGTCGCGGCCGACGTGACCAACCGCCGGCTGCTCGTGCTGCCCGACGACCTGCGCGGCTACCGGCTGCCCGGGCGGCAGGCCAACATCGATCCGGATGGCTTCTCGGTCGCCGACGCGGCGCGGATGAGCCTGTCGGTGCCGTACTTCTTCTCTCCCGTGGAGCTCATCGACGCCAACAACGGCAAGCCGGCGACGATCATCGACGGCGGCACGCTGTCGAACTTCCCGGTCTGGTTGTTTGACGCGGTCGGGCGCGATCCGACCCGCCCGACCTTCGGCCTGCGGCTCGTCGGCGGCCGCGCCGTGGGCAGCGGCCTGCGGATGTTCGTCCGGATGCTGGGCTGGCCGGCGGCGCTCGCGGTCGACATCTCACAGACCCAGTCGGGCGCGTGGGATCAGCGGTTCGTGACCGCATCGACTCGGGTACGGACGTGCACCGTGGACGCCGGAACCGTCGGCACGACCGACTTCGATCTGCCCGCGCCGCGCCGCGCCGACCTCGTCAACGGCGGACGCCGGGCGGCCGCGTCGTTCCTGCACAACCTCAACCTCGACGACTACCGCAACAGCTTCGGTCGCCCGCTTTCCACGTAGATGCACGGCCGGTTGACATCGCACATTGCATCGCGGAGGGTGTCCGCGTGAGCTCGCTGAGCCCTCAGGAGCGTCGCGCGCTCATCGGCGAGGCCGAGAAGGCCAACGTCAGCGGGCGCGCCACCGCCCTCACCGCGATCAGCACCCTGCGCCCGTGGGGCGTGGCGCTGAACCGCGCGTTCTTCTTCCTCAGCCCGTACGCGCCGTTTCTGCACACGAAGCTCAAGAAGCTGTCGTTCATCCACTTCGCCCGCTGGGTGATCGTCGACTCGCTGCGCGGCGAGGACTTCAAGCACACCCACCAGTTCTTCGAGAGCAACTTCAACGGCACGTCGAGCCAGTACATCGATGCCTTCTCCTACGTCGTGCCGCGGGAGCTGGGCGCCACGTTCGGCGTGTCGTACGGATGGCCCGGCCCGGTGCCCGCCGCGCCCCTCAAGTCGTTCATCACCCGCCACGAGTACACGGCGAGCCACTTCTACTGCGCCTATCCGCAGGCCACGACGACGATGATCCTGTCCTCGCTGGAGGTCAAGAAGCGCCTTGCCGACCTGCGCGTGCGGGCCCGCGACATGGACGCCGCCGAGTTCGACGAGGCGTGGAACGAGTTTCTCACGGAGGTACAGCACCACCTATGAGCGATCGCAACGGACAGGCCAGCGCGCTGAACATCTTCACGCCGATCCGGCCCGGCGAGGAGGAGGCGCTGCACGCCTTCCTCGCCGCCCTGCCGCGCGGAGCGGGCAGCCCGCTCGCGCGCTCCTCGCCCACGCACTTCGCGCGCTGGGTGATCATCGACCGCCTGCCGACCGAGTGCATCAAGAAGCCCGACCGGCTGCGGCGCACCCAGCTGCTGTTCACGAGCTCCTTCGACGGCGACAAGCGCTCCTACCTCGAGGACCTCGTGGACGTGCTGACCGAGGAGATCCCGGAGATCTGGGGGCGCTGCGAGGGCTGCCCGGCGGGGCCGGCGGAGCTCGTCGACTGGCTGCTGGACCACTCGGTCAAGTCGTCGTTCTTCGTCGCGGCCTACAACCAGAGCACCGTCTACGACGTGCGCAACGCGCTGGCGGCGCGCGAGCAGACGCTCGCCTTCGCGCTGCGCGCGCAGGACATGGACGCCGAGCAGCGGCTGCACGCGTTCCGGGAGGCCTTCCCGTGATGCGCCCGTTCGGCGAGCCGTCGCTGGACGTGCGCGACGTCCAGGGCAACATCCTGCGCGGCTACGGCTTTGCCCACGCCGCCTACGTGTGGCTGCACGTCGCCGACGAGGCCGCCGGCCGGGCCTGGGTCAAGGCGATCATCCCGCGCGTGACGACCGCCGAGCCATGGCACGGCGACAAGCCCGAGACGACGCTGAACGTCGCGGTGACCTACGCCGGCCTGGAGGCGCTCGGCGTCTCGCAGGGCCTGCTCGACGACATGCCCGAGGAGTTCAGCGCCGGGATGGCGGCGCGCGCGGACGACCTGCGCGACGCCGGCGAGGACCGCCCCGAGCACTGGGATGCGGGCTTCGGCACCGGCGAGGCGAGCATCCTCGTCACGGTCAGCGCGCAGAACGAGCGCGCGCTCGACCCCGCCGTCGACGAGCTGACCGGCGAGGTCGACGGAAAGAAGATCAGCGTCCTGCACGTCGAGCGCGCCGCGCTGCTGGACGGCTCGCGCGAGCACTTCGGCTTCTCCGACGGCTTCGCGCAACCCGCGGTGGCCGGCGACGGCAACGTCGCCAAGCCCGGCGACGGCAGCCCCGAGGCCGACGGCCGCTGGGACGAGTCGCCGCTGGGCGAGTTCATCCTCGGCTACGAGGACGAGGACCAGCAGGTTCCGCTGGCGCCGCGCGGGCCGCTGGGCCGCAACGCGACGTTCATGGTCTACCGCAAGCTGCGCCAGGACGTGGCCGCGTTCCGGCGCGCGCTGCGCGAGCGAGCGGCCAAGCTGGGCCTCGACGACGAGGAGCTCGCCGCGAAGGTCATGGGCCGCTGGCGCGACGGCACGCCGGTCGCCCTGGCGCAGGGCCCCGACGGCCACGAGCAGTACCTCAGGCCCGAGCGCATCAACGACTTTCGCTACGAGGACGATCCCGAGGGCATGCGCTGCCCGCTCGGCGCCCACGTCCGCCGGGTCAACCCGCGCGACGCGCTGGGCTGGCACTCCACCCGCAGCCGCCGCCACCGCATGATTCGCCGCGGGATGCCGTACGGCCCACCCGCGCCCGACGGCGACGCCGACGACGGCGAGGATCGCGGCCTGGTCTTCATCGCCTTCTGCAGCTCGATCCGGCGCCAGTTCGAGATCGTCCAGGCGCAGTGGTGCGCCGACGGCAACATCTTCGGGCTCGGCGAGGACAAGGACTGGGTGCTCCTGGCCGACGACCGGCCCCACGCGAAGATGACGATCCAGGGCCACCCGCCGAAGTTCGTGGTGGGCCAGCCGCGGATGGTCAGCGTGCGCGCGGGCGAGTACCTGCTCGTCCCGAGCATCGCGGGCCTGCGCGAGCTCAGCCGCTGACGGCGGCGATCTGCGCGCATGACGAACTTGAACGCGCTTCCGCCGTCGGGTTGACTCGGCGCACGAGCGGGGGTGGGACGTGACGGCGGTGCGCCAGTGGCTTAGCCCCTTCGTGGTGCGCACCGTGCGCGACGGCCAGGTGACGATCTACGGACGGCGCTACGCACCCGAGCAGCGTCACATGGCTTACGACGGGCGCCTCGAGGGGCTGCGCTTCGCGTTCGGGCGCTACCCGCACGACGTCCACGCGGTCGCGCTGTGGGGCTCGCAGGACGCCTACGAGGCCAGTCGCCGCACGGCCTCCAGAGCCGACCTGGCGCGCTACGAGCGCGGTCAGTGCGACTGCCCAGAGGTCGTCGACGGCTCGCTGCCCTAGATGTTCTGGCACGAGGTGACCGCATGACCCTTCCATCGACCACTCGCACCGATCCAGGCACGCAGGCCCGCGTCCACCACCGCGACGCACCGCCCCGCCGCGTGGCGCCCGGCGACCACGAGCGGGCACTCGTGCACGCAGCCCAGGACGGCGACGAACTGGCCTTCCAACGCCTGCTGCGCCGCTATCAGCCCCTCCTGGACGCCCACGCGCGACGCTACTTCCTGCCCGGCGGCGACGATGACGACGTTGCCCAGGAGGCCCGCATCGGCTTCGCCAAGGCGGTCCGGGGCTACCGCCCCGACGCCGGCGCGAGCTTCAGTACCTTCGCCGCGGTGTGCGTCGCCCGCCAGCTGGCCAGCGCGCTGAAGGCCGCGCGCCGCCACAAGCACCTGGCACTCAGCGAGGCCAGCCGAGGCGACGACGACGCCGCGCGCGCGTGGGAGCGCCTGCCCGCCAGCGCCGACGGACCCGCCGAGCGCGCGCTCGCGCGCGAGCGCCGCGACGAGCTGCGCGCCGCCGGGACGTCGCTCAGCGCGCTGGAGCGCGCCGTGCTGGCCCGCGCGCTGACGGGCTGGTCGGCCGGCGAGGCCGCACACCAGCTGGGCGTGACCCCCAAGAGCGCCGACAACGAGCTGCAGCGCGCCCGGGCCAAGATCTGCGACTGGTATGAGCGCCAGGCCGCTTGAGCCCCACGCGGGCCAACTGACGATCGTCGGACTCGATCAGCGCCTGGCTGCCCCGTGGCTGCGCCAGGCCCGCCGCGCGCACGCGGTGGTGTGCAAGCTCAGCCGCCGCCTGGACGCCGGTGAGACCGACGTCGACGGGACCTCAGCATCACGACGGCCACGCTGTGGCTCTACGGCTCTCCGGCGGGTAAGGTCGTCTGGGCGGGCTCCGTAGGCCGCGGAAGCCGGGTGGGTGGACATAGAGGCAACTCAGCGCGCGGCGGAGGTCGTCGGCAGTGCGTGGTGCTCGCACACCGAGCGCCAGAGGGGGTGGACCGCTCGACGAGCAGCGCCCCCGCGTCGGGGGCCGGAGCGCCGCGCTAGGCGCCCCACCCCGGCCGTTCGCCCCCCGGCTGGGCGAAGCTGGCGCGTCAGAACTCTCCGCTAGGCGAAGTAGGTGCGGGGGGTTCGCGCCCCGCCGGCCGGGCGCCCACCAAGGCGCGCTGCATGCACAGCCCCCAGGACGCCGATCGTATCCACGCCGTGCGCGACATCCTCGGCGCGTTCGGCGCTGACCGCGAGATCGACGTGCGGCTGACCACACGCCACACCCGCGCCAGACGCCAAGGGCTGCTGGGTGCCGGGACGATCTGGATCGCGCGTCAGGACGCCGACGAACCCGACCGACTGCGCGGCTTGGTGGCCCACGAGTACGCCCACCTCGTCGATGACCACGAGCGCCGCGACCGCGCCGTGATCAGCGGCGCGGTGACCTTCCTGACGCTGGTCGTGATCGCGATGCTCATGCTCTCCCGACCGGGCGCGATCGCCGCGTCGGGCGGTGCTCCGGGCGTCGCGTCGCCCACCGCGCAAGCCAGCAGCCGCAACTCCGGGCCTCCAGAGCCGCGAATCGCAACGCTGAGATCCACGGGAACCGCCGACCAGGCGTCATGCTCAGGAGCCCCGGCCGTCCTGGGGGAAGACCGATCGGGCGATCACCAGCACCACTCCGACCACTTGGACCACAGTTGCCGCCAGCCACGCTTGAATCGCGCCAACGGGCAGGTCCCCCCAGCCCTTCTCGTGGGCGTACTTGATGAACACCAAGTCGGCGGCCACTAGCTGCTTCCTCCGGATAATTTCGGTCCCATGCCAGTCCCATGGCCGGTCCACGGGTTCCTTGCCGGCCACGTGCAGTCCACCAGCGCTCGCCGGCCACGCCCGATCGGCCGGCGGCGTTCGCCGCAGCCAATGGGCGACGTGGCCTCCGCCTGACCCCGGGTGGGCTCAGAGCTCGACTTCGTGGCCGGTGACGGCCTCTGGGTCGCGGCCCGCGACCGCGTCGAGGATTTCGGCCACGCTGCGGTGCGCGAGCACTTTGCGGCGTGGCGTTCCGTCGTCGCTCGGCCAGCGCACGAGCCGCATCTCGCCGTCGGCGATCTCGAGCCCGGTGACGTCGCCGTCGGCGAAGGAGCAGCATCCCGTGTTGAAGTAGCAGGGGGTGGGGAGGGTGAACGCCTTGCGCGGGTTGCGCTCCTGTGCGCGGGCGAACTCCTCGTCCGCGCGGTGGTCGGCGTCGTCGCTCTCGGCCACCGTGCCGCGGTCGGGGTCGGGGTCGGGGGTGCTGTCCCAGAAGACCGGGCGGTGGGTGTGGCCGGCGATCAGGATCGGCTTGTCCGCATGGCCGCCGGCCCACGCCGCCATCGCCCGATCGTGCTTGGTGCGCAGGCCGTGGTCTTTCGAGGGCGTCACGCCCGTGTAGCCGGACTTGCGCTGGATGGGCCGCCACACGTACCGGACGACCAGCCGTGACAACCAACCCCAGCGGTCGCTGTCCGCCGTGCCCTGATGGCCGTGGGCGAACAGCACCACGCCGTCGGGGCCGTCGGGGCGAGCGAGCCGGAGCCTGAGGGCCTCGCGGACCTTGAGGCCGGGGAAGAAGATATGCAGGTGCTCGGCGACGGCACCCTTGTGCGCCCACAGGTCGTCGTGGTTGCCGAAGAAGCGCTCATAGCGTCCGCTGCGATGGAACTGGGCCTCGAGGCGCAGGACCTCTGGGTAGCCGGTCTTCTCGGCGAGCACGGGCTCGGGATCGTTCTCCCACAGCTCCTCGGAGTCGCCGAGCACGTACAGCGCGTAGCCCTCGGCGAGGTACCAGGCGAGAGCAGCGCAGTACGCCGGCTCGCAGCCCTGGAAGTCGTCGGCCCCGTCGCGCGTGCCCTTGTGGTGGTCGGAGAAGATCACCAGGCGCGCGTCGGCTGCTGCCACGGATCGCTCCTCGGCGGCCTCGAAGGCGGCCGACAGGGCTGACGCGACGCCATCGGCTCCCATCGGGCGATCATCTCCGACCGCGTGCGGCAGCGCAAGGCTTGCCAGTGGCACCGGCCGGCGCGTGGCGCCCCACGCTCGACGGCGGCCGACGCCAGCGCGGCCGCGGCTCCGGCGCGGCCCAAGCGTGTCATCAACCGCGGGTGATGAGCCCAGGGTCTACGGCTCACCAAGGAGGGACTAGCGAAACGACTAGCGAAAGGGACTTAGCTAGGAGTGGGGACACCCTTCCCTTGCTCACGAGTCTCATCCGGGATGACGTATCCAAAGATGACGGACAAGACCGTTACGGTGGCCCCCGTCGCGCCAGCGATGAGAGCCGGGTCCGTGTCCTCGGGGATGACCTTGGCGATAGTGAGGACGAACCAGATGAGCGTCGAAACCGCCCCTGCTAGTCCGGCTGCGGTGACCTTCGGAGAAACAGGGTTAGTACTCCCCATCAGCGCCTCCCTCTGAGATTTGAGTGGCGGCAGCCTACATGCGGAAGCGGCGCGTCGCTAGGCCGCGGTCGGAACGGTTCGCGCTCGGGCGAGCGCAAGCAAGCTTCGCGAGGATCGTCAGGTCTGCATGAAGTCGCACCCGATCCAGGCCCCGGACGCGCAGCGGGAGGCCGTGTGCCCACGCGCTGGAGGGCCCGGCGGGGGTGCGGCGGAGCGGTTGGGCGCGGGTCAGGTGGGCTGGATCGCGGCGATCGGCGGTGGTGGGGTGACCTTGACGGCGGCGAGGATCTGGGTGGCCAGCGGGCTTGGCGGGGTGGTCTGCTGGACGGTGCCGTCGGCCCCGGCGAGTGTGATGAGCTGGAGACGCTGCAGTTCTAGGGCGATGCGCCGCCAGGTGTGGCCGCTGTGGCGTTCGGCGACGCGGATGAGCAGTAGCGCCAGCCAGCAGATCAGGACGTGTGCGCGGATGCGGTGCTCGAGG
>Ga0136624_1000585_pt1 | contig 14366 bp, 15 predicted proteins | sample AntDrymUQ4692206_2_FD_104802 | JGI IMG/M metagenome (GOLD analysis project Ga0136624, IMG submission 104802) | Polar desert sand microbial communities from Dry Valleys, Antarctica - metaG UQ469 (22.06) | ecosystem: Environmental > Terrestrial > Soil > Desert | place: Antarctica: Dry Valley... | reverse complement strand
CGGGCGGTGAGGGCAAGCGGCTGTGGCCGCTGACCGCCGACCGGGCCAAGCCGGCCGTGCCCTTCGGTGGCAACTACCGCCTCATCGACTTCGTGCTGTCCAACCTGGCGAACGCCGGATACATGCGCATCTGCGTGCTCACGCAGTACAAGTCGCACTCGCTGGACCGGCACATCTCCACGACCTGGCGCCTGTCGAGCATGTTCGGGGAGTACATCACTCCGGTGCCTGCCCAGCAGCGGCTCGGCCCCCGCTGGTACACCGGCAGTGCGGATGCGATCTACCAGTCGCTCAACCTGGTCTACGACGAGCGGCCGGAGTACATCGTGGTCTTCGGAGCGGACCATGTGTACCGCATGGACCCCTCCCAGATGGTGGACCAGCACATCGCCACCGGCGCCGGCGTGACGGTGGCGGGCATCCGGGTGCCCCGTTCCCAGGCCCGGGCGTTCGGTTGCATCGACTCCGGCTCCTCCGGTCGGATCACCGGGTTCCTGGAGAAACCCGCAGAGCCACCAGGAACTCCGGACGATCCGGATGTGACGTTCGCCTCGATGGGCAACTACGTGTTCTCCACCGACGTGCTGCTTGCCGCGCTGCGTGCCGACGCCGGCAACCAGGACTCCGACCACGACATGGGCGGCGACATCATCCCGATGGTGGTCGACGCCGGGGACGCAGCGGTCTACGACTTCGCGGACAACGTGGTGCCCGGCGCCACCGACCGCGACCACGGCTACTGGCGCGACGTGGGGACGCTCGACGCCTACTACGAGGCGCACATCGATCTGGTGTCGGTACACCCGGTGTTCAACCTCTACAACCAGGCCTGGCCGATCCGCACCGCGACCCAACCGTTGCCCCCGGCGAAGTTCGTGCAGGGCGGCACCGCCCAGGAATCGATCATCGGCCCGGGGTCGATCGTCTCGGCCGCCGAGGTGGCGCACTCGGTGCTCTCCGCCGACGTGGTCGTGGAGGCCGGTGCGCACGTCGAGGGCAGCGTCCTGATGCCGGGGGTGCGGGTGGGCAAGAGCGCGGTGGTGCGACGCGCCATCCTGGACAAGAACGTCGTGGTGCCCGACGGCGGACAGGTCGGCGTCGACCCGGGCCTGGACCGCGAGCGCTACACGGTGAGCGGGGGCGGTGTGGTGGTACTCGGCAAGGGTGCCCGCGCCGAGTGATGACGTGGCATCCGACGTTTCGGCGCCGGTGGGCACTCACGAGGTGCGCAGTGCCACCAGCAGGCCGTCGCCGAGCGGGAGCAGCAGCGGGACGAGGGACGTGTCGTCGCGGGCCGTGTTCGCGACCTCGCGCAGTGCCGTGGTGGCAGGATCCCGTTGCGCGGGGTCGGTCACCGTGCCGCCCGAGAGCACATTGTCGAACGCGATGATCCCGCCCGGGCGCAGGAGGTGCACGCCGGCCTCCAGGTAGCGCGGATACTCCGGCTTGGGCGCGTCGACGAAGACCATGTCGTAGCCGCGCTCGGTGAGCCGGGGCAGCACGTCCAACGCCTGTCCCATGATCAACCGGTAGCGGGCCGGAGGGAATCCCGCCTCGGCGAACGCCGTCCGGGCCACCCGCTGGTACTCGGGTTCCACGTCGATCGAGGTGAGCACGCCGTCGGGTGCCATCCCCCGCAACAGCCACAACCCGCTGGTGCCGGCTCCGGTGCCGACCTCGACCACCGCCCGCGCAGACAGCGTGCACGCCAGGAACCGCAGGGCGGCGCCCCCACCCGGCCCGATGGGGACGCAGCCCAGGTCGTTGCCTCGCTCGCGCGCACTGCTGATTACCTCGTCCTCGGCGAGAAACCCCTCCACGTAGTCCCGTACGGCGTCATGGTTCTGTGCCACCTGGTTCTGTGGCACCTGGTTCTGGGCCACGGTGGGGCCGCTCCCACTTCCGGTCCCGGTCGACGTCACGATCCGCAGCGTAGCGCCGTCTCCGGCCCGCCGGGGACACCTGTCAAGGGACACCGCGCCAGTCCTGGGTTCTCAGCATGTTCTCAGCCCCTTCTCATCGAAGCTTCACGCCGCGCGGGCACCATTGATGCACGGGCCGGTTACGCCGAGGAACAGCGTGGACCGGACCGGCGTTGGCAGAGACGAGACCAGGGCAGCGGCTCACCGCTGCTCGTCACACCGGAGGTGTCAGACCTACCTGATGGCCACCCAGTCCAGCCTGAGCGAAGCCGTTCGCGACGAGCAACCCGGACGGCGCGCCGAATCCCGCTCCGGCGAGCCGTCGGCTCCAGAGGGATGGGCCCCAGAGGTATGGGCCGGGGAGAGCTGGACACCGCCGTCCTGGGACGAGGTCGTGCGGCAGCACGCCGACCGCGTGTACCGCCTCGCCTATCGCCTCTCCGGAAACCCTCATGATGCCGAGGACCTCACCCAGGAGACGTTCATCAGGGTGTTTCGCAGCCTCGCCTCCTACCAGCCGGGGACCTTCGAGGGCTGGTTGCACCGCATCACCACCAACCTCTTCCTGGACATGGTCCGGCGTCGGTCGCGACTGCGGATGGAGGGTCTGCCGGAGGACACCGACCGGCTGCCCGGCGGCGGTCCCAGCCCGGAGCAGGTGTACTGCGACATCCACCTGGACCCGGATCTGCAGGCGGCACTGGACGAGCTCGCGCCGGAGTTCCGCGCGGCCGTCGTACTGTGTGACGTGGAGGGTCTGTCCTACGAGGAGATCGGCGCCACCCTGGGCGTGAAGCTCGGTACCGTGCGCAGCCGCATCCACCGCGGCAGACAGGCGCTGCGCGCGACGCTGGATCGGCGTCGCGCCCTGGCTGAGAAGGAGACGGGATGACCGACCTGCGCGGCCACATCTGGTCGGACCTGCTCACGGGTCTCAACGCAGGGCAGCACCTCGCCGTGGACGCCGTCGTGGCGTTCGTCGACGGCGAGCTCGGCGCGAGTGCCCACGACCGGGCGGCCGAGCACCTCACCGGCTGCGCCTCGTGCGTCGCCGAGGTCACCGCCCAGCGCCAAGCGCGCAGTGCGGTGCGCTCCGCGGCCGAGCCCGCGGTGCCGAGCAGCCTGCTCGCGATGCTGCGCTCGATTCCGCAGACCGCGGAGCTCGCCCGGGCCCCGGACGGTTTGGCGGTGACCGGCGACGGCATCATCGTCTCGGTGGCGCCGGATGCCCCGGCACTGCGCAGCACTGCACGCCTGGGCAGCACTGCACGCCTGGACAGCACTGCACGCCTGGGCAGCACTGGCTCGCTGGGCTCGACCACTCCGCTGGGAGCGTCCGGGGCACTGGTAGCCCCGGCGGGCAGTCCCCGCACCGGGACGGCGCGCCAGGGTGCCGGCACGGTGGTGTCCGGCCTGGTCCTCGGCGCCCTGATCATGGTGACCCCGGGCGGGGCACCGGTCCCCGCGGAGCCCGCACCACGGGCGCCGGTCCCTGCCATCCCCACCGTGGACCGATCGGCCCCGGTCGTCCCCGCCGTGGACGTGTCACCGGGTCAGCTGGAGCTGCACGGTGTCGGTGTCGTCGATCAGGCCGCTACCCGCCCGGTCGAACTCCGCTGACTGTCCGCTCCGCTGACTGCCCCTCGTGGGTGGGCTACGCGCACTTCACCTCCGGCCGGGCAGGCTCAGTGACCCGGGCAGGCTCAGCGGCCCGGCGCGCCCGTCCCCGCGATCCGAGCCGGAGACCATGACCCCGTCCCGCGACGAGAACCAGGCGACGCCGCCGGCGCCGCCCCGGCTCCGCCCGCGCCCCGTGCAGCGACCTGCGGTCGATCCGGCCGCGGCCCGGGTGTTCGGTCGTCCGCCAGGCGTCGAGGGGGGGTTCGCGGTACCGGCCGGTGCCCCGGCCGATCCGCGACTGAGGGCGGCACCGCCTCCGCCGGAGGCGCTCGCAGCAGCGTTCAGCAGGCCGTCGGGCACCCGCGAGGTCCTGCAGCGCCCACCTGGTGCGATCCGGCCGGATGCCGAACCGGAGGGGGACCTGTGGGCGGCGGACACCGACCCGTGGCGAGACCCGGGGGCCGCCGCGGTGCTCGGCGCCCCCGCCGTCCCCGAGCCTTCGCCCGCCGCGACCGGGGAACCTCCGGCAGGAGCCCGCCTGAGCCTGCGGGAGGTGCTGTTCGGGCGCCGACTGCAGCCGTCGGCACTCGCCTTGTTCGGTACCGCGGTCCTGCTCGTCGGCGCGGCGGGGGGCCTGATGGGCCGCTGGACCGCCGAGGGTGGCGGCCCGCTCACCGACCCCGACGTCACCCTCGTGCAGGTCGAGCCCGCCGTCGACCGCCCGGCCGGGTCGGTCGCCGACGTGGCCGACCGGGTGCTGCCCGCGGTGGTCTCCATCGAGATCCGCACCGGCGACCAGGGCGGCTTCGGTTCCGGAGTGGTCATCGACGGTGCCGGCTTCGTGCTCACCAACAACCACGTGGTGTCCCCCGCGGCCGGCAACCCGGACGCGACGCTCGAGACCGTGTTCGCGGACGGCACCCGGGTGCCCGCCTGGATCGTCGGCCGGGACCCGAAGACGGACCTCGCGGTGCTCAAGGTCGAGGTCGCGAACCCCACCGTCGCGCAGCTGGGCCGGTCGGGCACCCTCGAGCCGGGGGACGGAGTGATCGCCATCGGCTCCCCGCTGGGGCTCACGAGTACCGTCACCACCGGCATCGTCAGCGCCCTCGACCGTCCGGTCCGGTTGCAGGGCGACGGCACCGACACCAACGCGGTGATCGACGCGATCCAGACCGACGCCGCGATCAACCCGGGCAACTCCGGCGGCGCGCTGGTGAACTCCTCGGGCGCCGTGGTCGGTATCAACACCGCTATCCGCACCCTGGGCGGGGGCGAGGGCGGCGGATCCATCGGTCTCGGGTTCGCGATCCCCATCGACGACGCCCGGGCGATCGCCGAGGAGCTCATCCGGTCCGGCCGGGTCCGCCACCCCGACCTGGGCGTCAACGCCGCCTCGGTCACCGATGGCACCTCCGACGGGGCCCGCGTGCAGAACGTCCAGCAGGGCAGCGCGGCGGCCGAGGCCGGCATCGTGGAGGGGGACGTGATCGTCCGGGTCGGCGAGCGCGGGGTGGCCACCGCCGACGAGCTCGAGGTCGCGGTGCGGGAGTTCGAGATCGGTGCGCCGGTGCCGGTGGCCCTGGTGCGGGACAACCGGCCCCTGACCGTCACCGTCACGTTGAAGTCGGACTGAGTCATCGAACAGGTGTGGGGTCCGCGGGCGTTAGGCTGACGGGTGATACCGGTCAGGACTACCACCAGACCCGGAGGGAGAGCCGCGGATGTTCAATATCGGCTGGGCCGAGTTCCTCGTGCTCGTCGTCGCCGGGCTCTTCGTCTTCGGGCCGGAGCGCCTCCCGGAGGCGGCGGCGTGGCTGGGTCGTACGGTGCGTCAGGTCCGCGAGTACGCGACCGGCGCGCGGGAGCAGCTGCGCTCCGAGCTCGGCCCGGAGTTCGACGAGCTGCGCAAGCCGCTGGAGGACCTGCGGGGCCTGCGCGGCTTCGATCCGCGCCGCGCGATGACCCGACACCTGTTCGACGACTTCGAGGAACGGCCGACCAAGCCCAACGGTTACGCTACCCCTCCCGGTCTGGGCATCCCGGTGGACCGACCGCTGCAGCCGGGGGAGCGCGCCCCCTTCGATCCCGACGCCACCTAGCGACCGACACCTAACGACCGGTGGGGCTCACCGACAGCAGCCGGCCGGCGAGCCCGCGAGAGCGGGTGGACAGCCGGTCGGCGACGTCGCGCAGCACCATCGCGGCGGGGGCCTGCGGGTCCGACAGCACCAGCGGGACGCCGGCGTCACCGCTCTCCCGCAGCCGGGGGTCCAGCGGTACCTGCCCCAGCAGCGGCACCTCGCCACCCACCGTGCGGGTCAGCGAGTCGGCGACGACCTGGCCGCCTCCGGAGCCGAAGACGTCCATCCGGGAACCGTCCGGCAGCTCCATCCAGGACATGTTCTCCACCACGCCCACCAGCCGCTGGTGGGTCTGCATCGAGATCGCGCCGGCGCGCTCGGCCACCGCGGCCGCGGCCTGCTGGGGAGTGGTGACCACCAGGATCTCGGCGCTGGGCACCAGCTGCGCCACCGAGATCGCGATGTCCCCGGTGCCCGGCGGAAGGTCCAGCAACAGCACGTCCAGGTCGCCCCAGAACACGTCGGCCAGGAACTGCTGCAGCGCGCGGTGCAGCATCGGACCCCGCCACACCACCGGGGTGTTGCCCGGGGTGAACATGCCGATCGAGATCACCTTCACGCCGTGCGCGGACGGCGGCATGATCATCTTTTCGACCTGGGTCGGCCGGTCCGCGGTACCGAGCATGCCCGGCACCGAGTGCCCGTAGATGTCGGCGTCCACGATTCCGACGGCCAAGCCGCGCTGGGCCATCGCCACCGCCAGGTTCACCGTCACCGACGACTTGCCCACCCCGCCCTTACCGGAGGCGACGCAGTAGACCCTGGTCAGTGAGCCTGGCTCGGCGAACGGGATGCGCGGCTCGTCGGCATCCCCGCGCAGGCTTCGCCGCAGCGCGGTGCGTTGGGCATCGCTCATCACGTCGAGCTCGACGTGGACGGCGCGCACCCCGGACACGGCGGAGACCGCCTCGGTGACCCGCGAGGTGATGGTGTCGCGCATCGGGCAGCCGGCTACGGTGAGCCAGACGGCGACGTCGACGGTGCCGTCGGGGCTGACGGTCACGTCCTTGACCATGCCGAGCTCGGTGATCGGGCGGTGGATCTCGGGGTCGTCCACCGCGTCCAGTGCGGATCGAACCGCGTCGACCGACGGAGCGGCCTCGGTGGTGGTCACGGGTTGTCGCACCGACCTTCCTCGCTAATCTTCAATATTGCGGATCTTCGGCGTTACTGATCTTCGGCGATAGCGGCTGGCCTGGGTGGGGATCTGTCCCCATGCTAGGCGTCCACGTCGGTGCCAGCCGCCGTAGGATCACCTGGGTGTCCGATCGCCTCCCCGACTCGCGCGAACTCGCCGCCTGGCGGGAGTTCCTCCGAGCCCACTCCCGGCTGACCCGGATGCTCGAGGCCGAGCTCGTCACCGACGCGCAGCTGTCCCTGGCGGCCTATGACGTGCTCGTGCAGCTGGCCGAGGCGCCCTGCCGGCGGCTGCGGATGACCGACCTCGCCGACGCGCTGCTGCTGTCCCGATCCGGGGTGACCCGGCTGGTGGACCGGTTGGAGCGGATCTACCTGGTCGAACGCAGCCGGGCCGCGGGGGACGGGCGCGGCGTCGTGGCCGGGCTCACCGAGCGGGGCCTGGCTCGGCTGCGGGCGGCCAGCGACGTCCACCTCGCCGGGATCAGTCGGCACTTCGCCACCCGGCTGGACGGCGGGGAGCTCGTGGCGCTGCAGGCGCTGTGCGCGCGGCTGGCCGGCCCGCCCGTCACGCCCTCCCGGCCCGCCGAACCTGCGTCGAGCGATCCGGGGAGCGCTCCGGACCGGAGCGAGCCGGATCCGGTGCGAGTTGCTCGGACAGCCGCGACAGCTCGGAACGCAGGAAGTCGCGGGTGACGACCTCGCCGACCGAGATCCGCAGCGCGGCGAGCTCCCGGGCGAGATATTCGGTGTCGGCCTTGGTGCGCTCGGCGCGGGCCCGGTCCTCCTCCAGCGCGATGCGGTCCCGGTCGTCCTGCCGGTTCTGCGCGAGCAGGATCAACGGCGCCGCATAGGCAGCCTGGGTGGAGAAGGCCAGGTTGAGCAGGATGAACGGGTAGGGGTCCCAGCGCAGCGACACCGCGGCCAGGTTGATCCCGATCCACGCGATGACCAGCACCGTCTGCACGGCGAGGAAGCGCCCGGTGCCCAGGTAGCGGGCGATCCGCTCGGAGAACCGCGCGAACGCATCCGGGTCGACCCGCGGGGCGAGGCGCCGGGGTTCCCGCGGCTGGTCCAGCCGCCGGGCGCGCGGCTCAGCCACCGGTGACCTCCCTGGCCCAGCCGGGTCCGTCGAAGTCGAGGTCGCGCTGGCGCCAGTCGTCGGGCAGTGCCGCGTCGAGCACGTCGTCCACCGCCACCGCACCGACCAGGTGGTCCTCGGCGTCCACCACCGGCGCGCAGACCAGGTCGTAGGCGGCGAAGAACCGGGTGACCTCGGTGAGGGTCGCGTCGGGCGCCAGCCGGGACAGCTCGACGTCCAGGATGCCCGCCACCAGGTCGGAGGGCGGTTCCCGGAGCAGCCGCTGCAGGTGCGCGCAGCCCAGGTAGCGCCCGGTCGGGGTCGCCGAGGGCGGCCGGCAGACGAACACCATGCTCGCCATCGCGGGCGTGAGGTCGGGATTGCGCACCCGGGCCAGCGCCTCGGCGACGGTGGCATCGGGGGTCAGCACCACCGGCTCGGGGGTCATCAGGCCGCCGGCGGTGTCCGAGGAGTAGGCGAGCAACCGGCGTACCGGTGCTGACTCCTCGGGTGCCATCAGGCGCAACAGTTGCTCCCGTTCCGGGTCGGGCAGCTCGCCGAGCAGGTCGGCGGCGTCATCGGGGTTCATCGCCTCCAGGACGTCGGCAGCCCGCTCGTTCTCCAGGTGCGCGAGCACGTCGGCCTGCTCCTCCTCGGTGAGCTCCTGGAGCACGTCGGCGAGGCGCTCGTCGTCCAGCGTGTCGACCACCTCGTGTCGGCGCTTACGGGGCAGCTCGCGCAACGCGTTGGCCACCTCGACCGCCCGCATCGACTCGAACACCGCGAGCAGCGTGTCGGTGCCCTGCCCCGCCCCGGAGGACACCTCGGCGAGGGTCAGGCCGGTCACCTCGTCCCAGGCGAGTACCTGCACCGGGCCCCGGCGGCTGAGTCGTCCGGTACGTTCCCGTACCGCGAGCCTGCCGATGACCCAGTCGCGGGTGCGGGTCCGCTCCACCCCCGCGTCGACCACCACGGCCCGCGCCCCGGTGGCGGTCACGGCGACCCGGGTGTCGAGGATCTCGCCGATCACCAGCGCCTCGTTGGGCCGCTGGGAGAACCGGCGCAGGCTCACGGTGCCGGTGGCGAGCACCACCGCGCCGGGCTCGATCGTGGTGACCCGAAGCATCGGCACGAAGATCCGCTGCCGGACGGCGAGCTCCACCACCAGGCCGAGCACCCGGGGTGGCTCCGGGCCGGTCCGCAGGGTGACGACGAGGTCGCGCACCTTGCCGATCGACTCGCCGTCCGGGCCGAACACCGGCAGACCCGCCAGGCGGGCCGCGAAGACCCTCATCGCCGTGGCCACCCGGAGAGGCTAGCGGGGTACTGCTCGCCAGCCGGAGCGGCCCGCAGCGGGTCAGGGTTCGTCGAACTCGCCGTCTCTGGCGCCGAGCACGAATGCCTCCCACTCGGCCGGGGTGAAGAGGAGAACCGGCCCGTCGGGATCAGCGGAGTTACGCATCGCGATGTGACCCTCGACGAAGGCGATCTCCAGGTGGTCGCCGTCACCGGTGGCCTGGCTGCCGCGCTGCCACTGCGCGCCGCTCAGGTCGATCGTGCCGCGGATTCCTGCCTTGTCGTCAACGACCATGGCACCGAGGGTAGCGCCACCTCGGTGCCCGTCGGCCGACGGGATCGGCCGAGCCGTGACGTGCCGGCGATCAGAGTGATGGTGGCGCCGAAGTCGACTCCTGAGGACACTGAGGGCTCCGACGGACGACGGGCTCCGACGGACGACGGCTCCGGCACACCAGTGGAGGTAGACGCTCATGCACCCACGGAACCCCTTGCATTGCCTCATTCCCGACTACATGTTGCGGGAGATCGCCCGGCGGAGCGGCGGGACCGAGCGCGACGCCGCCCTGGACAGCCTGGGGATCAGCGCGACACTGCGGTCGGCGCGGGCGCAGGCCGAGGCAGGCCGGGCGGCCATCGGCTCGGTCCGGCTGCCCTCGGCGCCGTTACGCGCCCCCAGGGTCGACCGGGTCATCCGCGATGCCGCCAGCGGCACCGATCTCGCCGCGCCGATCGTCCGCCGGGAAGGCGACCCGGACTCGGGTGATCCCGCGGTCGACGAGGCATTCGAGCATTTCGGGTCCACCTGGAGCTTCTTCTTCGAGGTGCTGGCTCGCAACTCGATCGACAATGCCGGTATGACCCTCGACGGGGTGGTGCACTACGGCCGCAACTTCGACAACGCATTCTGGGATGGCGACCAGATGGTTTTCGGTGACGGCAGCGGCACACTGTTCACCCGGCTGACCCAGTCGCTGTCGGTGTGCGCCCACGAACTCGGCCACGGCGTGATCCAGTTCGACGGCCCGCTGGTCTACCAGGGCCAGTCCGGGGCGCTCAACGAGCACATCGCGGACGCCTTCGGTGTGATGGTCCACCAGTGGCGGCACGGCCAGGCCGTGACGGAGGCCGACTGGCTCATCGGCGCGGAAATCCTCGCCGAGGGAGTGAACGGCCAGGCGCTGCGTTCCATGAAGCAACCGGGCACCGCCTACGACGACGACGTGCTCGGCAAGGACCCGCAGCCGGCGCACATGGACCGCTACGTGGACACCGCCGACGACAACGGCGGCGTGCACATCAACTCGGGTATCCCGAACAAGGCGTTCTACGAGATCGCACGGGCACTCGGCGGCAACTCGTGGGACCGCGCCGGTCGCATCCTCTACGCCACCCTCGGCTACCCGCAGCTGCGCCCGACGAGCGACTTCCGGCGGTTCGCCCGGCTCAACCACCGAGTGGCCGGGCAGCTGTACGGCGCCGACAGCGTCGAGGCCACGGCCGTCGAGACCGGGTGGACAGCGGTCGGGATCACGGTGTGAGATATCACCGTGTGAGGTACCGGAATGGGCGGTGAGCAGGCCGGGCCGAGAGTGTCGTTCCGGCGGACGGGAGGGCTGTTCGCCGGCGGCGTGGTGACCACGTCGGTCTCCGCCGACGACCTCGACGGCCCGGCGCGGGAGGTCTTGCAACGCTGTCTCGAGCAGGCAGACCTGCAGGCGCTGGCCGAGCGCTCGCCGATCAGCGGCCCGGGCGCGGACACGTACCAATACGACATCGTGCTCGAACACGGGGAGGCGCGTTCGCAGGTCGTGGTGGCGCAGACCGCGGTTCCGGACCACCTCCGACCACTCGTCGAATGGTTGGAGCGCCGGGCTGGCACTGCACGATCGCCTGATCGTTGACAGGATCGGGGCATTCCACCGGAGGTGATCCACCGTGACCAGTCCGTTCACCGGTCAGAGCCAGATGCCCGGGCTTCCGACCCCCCCGACCGGCTGGCCGATCGGCTCCTACGCGACCTACGCGGAGGCGCAGCGAGCCGTCGACCACCTGGCCGACAGCGAGTTTCCGGTCCAGGAGGTGACCATCGTCGGGGTGGACCTGATGCAGGTCGAGCGGGTGATCCGGCGGCTCACCTGGGGTCGGGTGCTGGGCACCGGCGCCGCGTCGGGAGCCTGGTTCGGGCTCTTCGTCGGCCTCCTGCTCAGCCTGTTCGCCGAGCCGTCGGCGGGTTTCCTCGGTCCGATCCTGGTCGGCCTCACCACCGGTGTGATCTTCGGGACGGTGTTCGCCGCGGCGGGGTACGCCTCCTCGCGTGGCCAGCGCGACTTCGCCTCGGCCATGCAGCTGGTGGCCGGCCGCTACGACGTGCTCTGCCAGCCGCCCAACGCGGAGAAGGCACGCGACCTGCTCGCGAAACTCTCGATGGGTCCCGCGGCGTCGTCATGAGATCCCGAGGAGTCCGGAAACCGCGCTGCGTGCCCACCCGGGTCCCCGTCCTGCTGGGGGCGGCACTGCTCGCCGCTGGGCTGCTGGCGGGTTGCGGGTCGGACGACGAGGGGGTGGTGCTGCGTTTCTACACCCCGGCTGACGGGGCCACCCAGTACGGGCAGGCCGCCGTCGACTGCACGGACCGGGCCGGCGGGCGCTACCGCATCGAGCAGCAGACCCTCCCGCGCCAGGCCGACGACCAGCGCCTGCAGCTCGCGCGCCGCATCGTGGGGGGCGACGAGACCCTGGACATCCTCGGTATGGACGTCACCTGGACGGCCGAGTTCGCCGAGGCCGGGTGGATCCGGCCGTTTCCGCAGCAGGCGGCCCAGCAGATCCAGCAGGGCACCCTGGAGGCTGCCTACGAGACCGGCACCTGGGCGGAGGAGCTCTACGCGGCGCCGCTGAACACGAACACCCAGCTGCTCTGGTATCGGTCCGACCTGATGCCCGACGGGCAGCCGCCGGAAACCTGGGACGAGCTGATCCAGATCGCCGAGGACCTTGCCGCGCAGGACCGGCCGAGCTGGATCGAGGTGCAGGCCGCGCAGTACGAGGGCAGCACCGTCTGGTTCAACACCCTGCTCACCAGCGCGGGCGGGCGCATCCTCGCGGAGGACGGCACCACGGTCACCCTCGCGGAGGGCGACGCCGCGCAGCAGGCGCTGGAGATCATGCGGCGGACAGCGACTGCCCCCGGTGCCGACCCGTCCCTCTCCCAGCGCGACGAGGGCACCGCCAGGCTGGCCATGGAGTCCGGCGAGGCCGCGTTCCAGGTCAACTACCCGTTCGTGCTGCCCGGCATCGAGGAGAACGGCGGCGGTGCGTTCCTCGACGCCCGAGGCAACCCGACGACGCAGGACACCGGCCGCCAGGTAGGCGACGTCTTCGACTGGGCGCCCTATCCCTCGGTTCTGGAGGGCCAACCGGCGTCGGTGACCATCGGTGGGCTCAACCTCGCGGTCTCCGCCACGAGCCGGCACCCCGACGAGGCCGTCGAGGCGGTGCACTGTCTGCGCAACCGCGACAACCAGCTGCGCAATGCCGTCGAGGGCGGGGTGCCCCCCACCTTGGAGGAGCTCTACGTCGACCCGGCGTTCCAGGAGGAGTATCCGGCCTGGGAGACGATCAAGCAGTCGCTGGACGACGCGAGTGTGCGGCCGGAGTCCCCGGCCTACCAGAGCATCTCGATCGTGCTGTCGGCGGCGCTGAGCCCGCCGGGTGAGATCAACCCCGATGCGATGGTGGACGATCTCGCGGAGCAGGTCGAGCGGGCCGTGAACTCCGAAGGACTGGTGCCATGACCAGCACCGAGGCGTCGGCGGGGCCCGCGGGCCGGCCGGCCCCCGAGGCCGGGGGCCGACGGAGGTCGGAGGGCGCGAGGGTCGAGCGGCGGCTGGCCGCGATGCTGTGCGCCCCCGCCGTCGTCGTGATGGTAGCGGTGACGGCCTACCCCATCGGTTATGCCATCTGGCTGTCCCTGCTGCGCTACGACCTGCGCTTCCCGCAGGAGCGGGCATTCGTCGGGCTGGGCAACTACGTCGCGGTGCTCACCGACCAGTACTGGTGGAGCGCGTTCACGGTCACCGTAGTGATCACCGTCATCTCGGTGGCCATCGAGTTGGTGCTCGGGCTCGCGCTCGCGCTGATCATGCATCGCACGATCTTCGGGCGGGGCAGCGTGCGCACCACCGTGCTGATCCCCTACGGCATCGTCACCGTCGCCGCCGCCTTCAGCTGGAACTACGCATGGACGCCGGGCACCGGATACCTGGCCAACCTGCTCCCCGAGGGGTCCGCGCCGCTCACCGAGCAGATCCCCGCACTGGCGATCGTGGTGCTGGCCGAGGTGTGGAAGACCACGCCGTTCATGGCACTGCTGCTGCTCGCCGGGCTGGCGCTGGTGCCCGACGACCTGATCAGGGCCGCCCAGGTGGACGGCGCGGGCCCGTGGCAGCGGCTCACCAAGGTCATCCTGCCGATGATGAAGCCGGCGATCCTGGTGGCGCTGCTGTTCCGCACCCTCGACGCGATCCGCGTCTTCGACAACATCTACGTGCTGACCCGCGGCAACGACGGCACCGGCTCGGTGTCGATCCTCGGCTACGACAACCTGTTCAAAGCGTTCAACCTGGGCATCGGCTCCGCGATCAGCATCCTGACCTTCGTCTGCGTCGCGATCATCGCGTTCCTGTTCGTCAAGGGCTTCGGCGCCGCGGCGCCGGGCGCCGATGCGGAAGGGAGGCGATGATGGCCGTCGCGGACACCCCGGCGCGCAAGGCCGGCTGGTCGGTGCTCAACATCGTCGTGATCCTCTACGCGCTGGTGCCGGTGCTCTGGATCACGAGCCTGTCGTTCAAGACGACCGCCACGGTCACCGACGGTAACTTCGTCCCGCGGGAGTGGACCGTGGCCAACTACCAGGGCATCTTCGCCACCAGCGAGTTCACCAGGGCGCTGGGAAACTCGATCGGCATCGCGCTCATCGCCACCACGCTGGCCGTGGTGATCGGGACCATGGCGGCGTACGCGATCGCGCGACTGACGTTTCCCGGCAAGAAGCTGCTGGTCGGCGTCTCGCTCCTGATCGCGATGTTTCCGCAGGTCTCCCTGGTCAGCCCGCTGTTCGAGATCGAGCGGGCGATCAGGCTGTTCGACACCTGGCCCGGGCTG
>Ga0136624_1000583_pt1 | contig 14415 bp, 13 predicted proteins | sample AntDrymUQ4692206_2_FD_104802 | JGI IMG/M metagenome (GOLD analysis project Ga0136624, IMG submission 104802) | Polar desert sand microbial communities from Dry Valleys, Antarctica - metaG UQ469 (22.06) | ecosystem: Environmental > Terrestrial > Soil > Desert | place: Antarctica: Dry Valley... | reverse complement strand
TCATCTCCGGCTGCGCCTTCCCGAGCGAGACTCATGCCTGCCAACACGATGTCTTCCCCGACATCTTTGCCCGCTGGCAGCAGGGTCAGTCAGTCGCTGACTAGCGGCGTCAGGTCGATGTGCAGCCAGTCCAGGGCAGCGACGTCGTTCCCCAGATAGCGCAGCAGGTCCTCTTGGCGGGGCTGCCCCATCACGAGCCGGTAAGCACCGACGGTCCGCAGGAGCCTGGCGTAGCGGGCGGCCTCTCGGCTCAGCGGCGCCGCCGGGACGTACCGCTCAATCGAGGCACCGCCCTCCGGCGCGTACACCCAGAACGGCGTCAGGTCGTTGGCAGCGCCGCAGTCGGCCCGGGCCGCGGCGAAAATGGCCGCCCATGGGTCGGTCTGCGAAGCCCGGAGTGCCGCGGACCAGTGCGTCAGCGCCACGTTGCGCCTCACAGCGTGTCCCTTGAACCGGTGCACCCGACCTTCGCGCTGCTCGAGGTCCACGGGGTTGCCAGGCAGGTTCCAGTGCACGACGGCGTGGCTGTAGGGGTGGAAGTCCAGCCCCTCCTGACCGACTGAGGTCGATGCCAGGACGAATGGCCAGAACGGCGAGTTGTAGGCCACCCGCACCTGGCTCTCCCGCTGCGCCTTCTTCTCCTCGTCCTGGCCGCTGCCGAAGCGGACCGCGAAGTGCGCGCGGACGCGGTGGGTCGCGAGGTGCGCCGACGTTCCACGGACGTCGATGGTGTCGATGGTCGTGTTCGTGGCCCGGAGCGTGAGCGCGTCCTCCATGACGATGCTCAGCCTGCTGGCCCGAGCGGCCGCGTTCTTCTCCTGCAGGCCTTCGGAGTCGACGAGCGTGTGGACGAACTCGTCCAGCACGGACTGGAGGTTGCCGTCCAGGCAGTGCCGGACGACCGCCTGCCAGTACGGCTCCTCCCCATCGCTGCTGCGCACGACAGCCGTGCTCTCCGGGCGGTTGAACAGACTGCGCAGGGCCCAGCTGATGTACGCCGCCCGGTCCCTGACGTGCGCGTCGATCAGGGCGTCGTCCCCGCCGCACACCCGGGACAGAGCGCGGAGCGCCGTCACGCCAGGTGCGGCGACTGCCATCAGGGCGAGCACCTGGACCAGGTCCTGCGGTCGGCGGCCGAGGTCCGCGGCCCGAAGGTCCTGAGCCTCCCGGACATGCAGGGTCTGCTGCGACTCCTTGTCGTCGGGATCGTGATCGCCCCAGCCCGCCATGACGTCCAGGAAGTCGTCGTGTGCGGCGCCGAGCGTTCGTGCGTCGAGCAGGAAGGGCGCTGCCCAGTACCAGCGCTGGTCCTCGGTTCCGTCGGGGTCGGGCAGGTCGTCGAGCGCCTGCGCGACCCTGTCCTCAACGGTCTGCAGCAGACGGGCCCGGCTCATCGGCAGCGACCCCGCCTCCCGGGCAATCGCCAGCGGATCCCCGAGCCGCGCCAGCACCGTAGAGGGATACAGGCTCGCCAGGAGCGGCATGCCTGTCTTCTGCGCCGAATCCGTCGTAGAGCTTCTGGTCTGGAACCTGAGCAGGCCCGTGGCCCGGTCCGCCGAGTAGGCGCGGGCGGCCGCGGCTCCTCCGGCGGATCGCAGCGCGAGGCGTTCAGCCTCATAGCTCAGGATCAGGCTGATGGCTTTCGGGACCACCGCCCAAGCGGAGAAGACGAGCCGCTTCGTGAAGCCGGTCAGCTCAGGGTCGGCGTACGCACCCCTTGGCTCGTAGTACGGCAGCGACGGCGGCAGCCACAGCAGTCGCCAGGTGCCCCGGTCGAGGACGTCCGTGACCAGACCCCGCATCTTGGCGTTGCCCGGGTCGAGGCGCTGGTAGGTGTCGAGCTGCTGCCAGTCGAGCATCCCGCTTGCGGAGCCAAGTGCGGCGAGCAGCTCAGGTGTTGGTGCGGTCAGCGCTGCGTCGAGCCGCTTCTTCACCTGGTACTGCTCCATGATGTTCAAGACGTACGGCGAGGAGCGCCAGTACTCGAAGACGTCCGGCGTTCGCGGTAGGCAGGCGGAGATGCGGCTGGCCGAGATGTACGCGAGCAGGTCTTCCGGACTGGTGGTCGCTCCGGGCACCGGCTTCTCCACCAGCATCCCGTCGCGGTCCTGCGAGGAGCGCCCCCGCTCGGTGCGCGCCATGACCCGCCGCAAGCGGACCTCGACGTCTTCCTTGGCGACTCTGGCCACGGCCTGGTTGCCGCCGCTGATGAGGGTCTGCCGCATGGTCCGCAGTCCGTCGAGGACCTTGTCCGCCTCGCCCTCGCCAGCGAGGAAGCCGACCGTGCTGCGGAAGTCGCGGTAGTGGTCGTCACCCTCGGGCTCGTCCGGCAACGTGTACATCTTGTAGGGCGTGGCGCTCAGCAGGAGGACCCGAGCCGACGCCTGGTCGAAGATGGCGTGCGCCAGGTCGGCGCCGGCGCTTCCCGTGGTCAGCAGGTCCTTGAAGCGCTGGAACTCGTCGAGGATCACCAGGTCAGGTTCCAGTGCCTCTACGGCCGCGCGCGCTACCAAGTTGCGAAGCTGGCCGATCAACCGGTAGCGCTGCCGTGAGAGCTGCCACGAGGCGTTGCCGCGTAGGTAGCTGAAGGCGTGCACGGCCTCGTACACCTCATGCAGCAAGGAGGCGCCTTCGCGCGTGACAGCGCCGGCGGCGTCCTGTCCGAACCGGTCGGCGAGCACGGTGTCGAAGCGCTTGGTGTCGTACTCCTTGAGTCGACGGCGGTAGTTCTCCAGCCCAGCGCTGCCGCGGAAGAACTTGAGCCACCCCTGCTGGCGGAGGATCTGCGAGCCCAGGGTCCGGGCGAGCATGTGCTGCAGCAGCACGCGTTCGTGCTGGTTGCCGCCGGATTCCTGGATCGTGAAGGAGGTGCCGGGGGTGAAGGAGATGAAGTTGACCTTGTTCTTCCGCAGACCCTTCAGGGCCTCCGGCAGCATGGTCAGGCGGTCTGCATGGTCGACTTGAAAACCTTCGATGGCCAGGCGGGACAGGTTCTGCCTGGCGATCTGGCTGTTGGAGCAGATGTAGACGACGTCGATGCGGTCTTCCCGCTCCCAGAGGTGGTCGATCGCGTGGGCGATGACGCCGCGCGCGACCATGGTCTTGCCGAGCCCGACCTCGTCGGCGACGAGGAACCGGCGGGACGGCTCGTCGTCGAGCCAGAGTCGCTGGTGCACGTGCTGGACGGTGGCGCGCTGGAAGTCCTTGAGCCTGCGCATCTCACGTGGCAGATCGGGCCGCGCGTCGGTGATCATGCCCTGTCTCCTGTGCGCACCAGGTGCGCGGACCACACGGCGGTCCACAGCTCGTCCCAGCCGTCGGGGATGAGCTCATCCGCGTTCGGGAGCTTCGCGAGCTCGTCGTGCAAGGAGGCGATCCGAGCCAACGCGGAGCCACCATCGGCCAGAGCGCGCACGAGCGGCTCGAACAGGACGATGTCGTGCCGCGTGCCAGTTGGGCCGTCGCCGAACAGCCACGATCCCCCTCCGTCCGTGCCGTTGCCGGCCAGCAGCGCGGGATCGCCGAGCAGGAAAGCCAGGTAGCGCAGCACGTCCCCTTGCGAGCGCAGAATGTCCGCCAGTGCATCGCGACGCCGCTGTTCCGGATCGCCGCGCAACTCCGCGGTCAGAACGGCGGCGACGGTGCTGCGCTCAGCACCGGTCCCCGCAGTGGTGCTCACGACGAACAACGGAGTGATGGAGGCAAGGCCCAACTTGTGCCATTCCAGCGGAGGCTCGTCGACGTTGCGGGTCCAGCCTGCCTCCGGCAGGGTGACAGGACGGACGGTGGTGGCGCCAGGGGAGGGCTCGTCGGCAAGGAGCAACCGCAGTCCATAGCCGTCCTCGCCGAGGTCGGTCACCTCCGCCACCGGGCCGCCCGCGGCAAGCAGCGCGTGGTACTGCTCGATCTCCCAGGTGGTCTGCTCGTCCGCCCTCGCCCCGAGCCCTTCCTGCGGCGGCGCGTGCGGCTGGCACAGCCGTGAGAACCCCGGCGCCTCCTTGCTGCCGGCCCAGAAGGAGTCGAGACCGAAGGACTCGGTGGGGCCGCTGAGGATGACGTCGAACTCGACATTGCCCTCCAACCCGGCTCCGGTTGCATTCGCGGAGCCAGTCACCACGGTGGTCGTGTCGTTCTGCTCGAAGATGAACGTCTTGGCGTGCAGCCCTTCCGGCACGGAGTTCAGACGCGGCGCCGGGGTTGGCTCGTCCAGGTCCGCCCCGACCTCGCGTTCTGCGGCACGCTGGAGCACGAACAGCTGCGAACGAGCCAGGGGCTCTGCTCCGATGCGGTCGAGTGTCTCGAGCCGGGAGACCAACAGTGGCGTGGGTGAGGATGCCGCCACCCGCCGGGCAGTCGTGACGTCGAGGAAGGGCGATACGACCAGGCTGCGGGTCGACGTGGGGAGCGGGAAGGGGTCCGACCACTCGAAGCCCAGCGGCAGCAGCTCAGCGGTGGTGCAGCCCGCTGGCGCAGCGAGAGTTACCTCGGCCAGCGTCGCCTGCAACGATCTCAGCTGCTTGGCCCGGCTGTCGCTCAGCGGCCTCGTGGCCAGCGTCGGCAACTCGTCGAGGAAGCGGACGAGGGGGGTGGTGGCGATGTGTGCGTCATCGCTCGAGCCGTCGTGCTCGTCGAGCACCAGCACGGTGTCCCAGGACCGGTCGAAGGTGAGGTTCCGGCTGAGGCAGACCAGTCGGTGCGACGTGTTGCCAGTCGTTCCCGTGAACCGCAGCGCCCAGATCTTCGGGTGGAAAAGCCTGTCTGGGCGTGGTGCGGTCACCTCCCGGACGCACTCCTCGGCGAACGTCAGGATCCGGCGATAGGTGCCGGGCACGGCGATGGCGCCCGCCTGAACGAAGACTGTCGTGTGCTCGGCGTGGCGTCGGACGGCCTCCAACAGCTTGATGGGGTCGATGGCCTCCACGTCACCGATGTCGTCGTCATGCAGGGCAAAGGTCATCGGCGCAAGCAGCAAGGCCGTCAGGTCCAGGGAGTACGTGGTGGCGACGGCGACGTCCACTCGCTGCCCTGCCGGCGGCTGGAGAGCGTCGGTCAGCAGGACTCGGGTCTCTGGTGCGAGCATCAGGCGACCTCCGCCGGTACGAGGACGTCGTGCATCAGCCGGCGAGCCACGGTCCACCGGTAGTCGAGCCGGACGAGACCCGAGCCCCCCGTCCAGGCGTTAAGCGCCTCCCGATTCGCCACGCGCGCGCGGCCGCCCTTCAAGGACAGTTCGCGCTGACGGATGAGACTGCGCACCGCAGGCTCGGTCGCAGCTTGCGCTCCGTGTTCGGCCACGGCGCGGACCCAGGACGTGACGAAGGTCTGCGTGCCCAACCTCACCGGGGTCCCGCGGCGCGCCATGAGGGACCACAGCACCTCGACCGTCCAGCCGTCTGCCAGCGGCTGTTCGTCCTGCAGCTCCTGTGACCACAGCTCGATGCGGTCGTCGTACTGGGTGAGCAGGTCGGCGTCGTCTCGCGTTCTCGCCAGGAGGCTGTTGTAAGCCAGGGCGGCGCCGTGCACCAGGGTGTGGAACCGACGTCCGGCATCTACGTACTCGGCCGCCTCCGCGGGGAACGAGGTGAGGCTCTCGTGCTGCCAGACGTAGTCCTGCATCGACGCCTCGCCGTGCTCGAGCAGCCAGGCGAAGAGGGTGCCGGCGCTCGACAGCGCCATTCGTTCGCGGAGGAAGTCGGCCTCAGCGGGCGTCAGGCTGAGGGTGCTTGATACCAGGAGGTCTGCGGGCGCGGTCGGGAGGTCAGGGTGAAGGGAGCTCACGTGCCGGTCTCGCTCGGCCCCAGGGTCATCGGGTGCCGCGCTGTGCGCGTGACCGAGCCGGGAGCTGATGTCATGACGGAGCAGCCCTTCGATGCTCAGCTCGGGGTCCCGGATGCCGAAGTAGCCGAGGGCGTTCCAGTAGGCCACGCTCGGCATCCGCTTGAGGTTGTCCTTGGCTAGGCGGCCGATGACGCCGTCCTGCTCCTCGCCGCGAAGCAGGCTGTGGATGAGGCGCCCCTCCAGCTGCCGCAATCGGGCGGCCGCCGCGCGCGCGTCCGTGCAGGTCGCGGTGACCTGCTGCAGCAGCCAGGGGATCATCAGCAGGTAGCGCGCCCGCGTGAGCAGCACCGAGGTTCCGGGAAACAGGGCATCGGCAACGGAATCCCGGATGGACCCGATGCCCAGCTCGTCGACCGTGTTCTCCTCCTTGAACAGCTCGACGACGCTGATCATGGCCTGGCGCTGCCGGTCGTCCTGGTCCACCCAACCCAATCGCGAAACCACAGAACCTCACCCTCACCGGCGGACGATGCCCGGCATGTCATCACAGATGGGCCGAGGTCGTGACTGTCTTGGCTGGACGGTCGGTGGCCATGTAGGTAACGTACCTACATGGAGGTAGCCATGGCTGAGGTCAGTGCGCGCGAGTTCAACAAGGACGTGAGCGCGGCCAAGCGGGCTGCCGCGAAGGCTCCGGTCATCATCACCGACCGCGGCCGGCCTTCCCATGTGCTGCTGTCCATCACGGATTACCGGCGGCTGCTCGCAGACGAGCGTTCCATCGTGGACTGGCTGAGCGCGGACGACGGCGTGGACCTCGTAACGGAACGGCTCGACCTCCCGCTCCAGGCACCCGAGCTGTGACCTACCTGCTCGACACGAACGTGATCAGCGAGCTGCGCAAGTCTGGCGACCGCGCCGATCCGAAGGTGCGTGCGTGGGCGCGCGCGCAGCGCACCAGCGAACTGTGGCTGAGCGTGATCACGATCATGGAGGTGGAGATCGGTGTCGCGCGGGTCGAGAAGCGGGATGGGCGACAGGGCGCGACTTTGCGCCGTTGGCTCGAGCTCGACCTGCTGCCGGCGTTCGAGGGTCGGCTGCTGCCGATCGACCTCGCCGTTGCCCGCCGCGCCGCCGCGCTCCACGTACCGGACCCGCGGCCGGAGCGCGACGTACTGATCGCCGCTACGGCGTCCGAGCGAGGCCTGACCGTCGTGACCCGCAACGTCTCCGACTTCGCCTCACTGGACGTCGATCTTCTCAACCCTTGGACGTCATGACGCCGTACCGGCGCGGAACCACCCGGGTGCCCACTATGTCGTGGAAGGCCGAGCGGTGATGACCACTTTGCTGCGCGACGTCCTGATGATCCCGGAACGGGCGGGAGCCGAGGACTACGTCCTGCGCCTGACCGACAGCGTGGGCGTCGCGTCCGCTGCCCGCACCCTGGACGACTACGTCGTTACGCCCGCCCTTGCTGACGCCTTCGACGCCGCCATGGGGTTGGTGGCCGAGTCGATCACCTCCGGGGTCAGCCGCGGCGCCTTCCTGACCGGCTCGTTCGGCTCGGGCAAGAGCCACTTCATGGCAGTCCTGCACGCTCTGCTTCGGCACGACCCGGCCGCGCGGGCCAAGGCAGAGCTCCAGCCGATCCTGGCCGGTCACGACGAGGTCCTGCTCGACCGCAAGGTCCTGCCGGTCGCGTTCCACCTGCTGGGCGCCGAGTCGATGGAGCAGGCGCTGTTCGCCGGCTACCTGCGCCAGGTCAGCGAGCTGCATCCCGGCGCGCCCCTGCCGGCCATCCATCAGTCCGACGCCGTCCTCGTCGACGCCGAGCGGATGCGCCAGCAGATCGGCGACGACCAGTTCTTCGCCGGGCCCAACGGCGGCGCGCAGGGCACGGACGACGCCTGGGCAACCCTGCTCGGCAGCGGCACGTGGACAGCCGGCACCTACGACGCGGCACGGGCGGCCGCGCCTGGTTCCGAGCCCGCGCCAACAGCTGGTCACCGCGCTCGTGCAGCGGTACTTCACCGCCTACACGCGGCAGGCCGGCTACGTCGACCTCGACACCGGCCTGGCCGCCATCGCCACCCACGCGAAGGGCCTCGGCTACGACGCGGTCGTGCTGTTCCTCGACGAGCTCGTGTTGTGGCTGGCCTTCCAGGTGCAGAACCGCGAGTTCTTCGCCCGCGAGTCGCAGAAGCTCACCAAGCTGGTGGAGTCTGCCGTCGGCTCGTCGTCGCTCCCTGGGACTCCGGGCAGGTCCGCTGGTGGACCTGGGCGGGTGCATGGGCGAACGGCGTCCTCGCAACCGCCCTGGCGTGGATCGATCCCGGCCTGGTCGACGAGCTGGACCGCTACGACAACCGCTACGTCAAGCTGCGCGGCGACGCGACGGCCGGCCAGCTGCGGCAGGCGCTGCAGGCGGCGAAGCAGTCGTTCGGGGAGGACCTTCGCGGAGCGCAGGCACGAGTGAGTGACGAGGCCTTGAAGCAGCTCAAATTCGCCGAGCTGCTGCCACCGGCGTTAGCCGCGGCCACTCTGTCGGCCCGTGCCGCAGACCCCGCAGCATGTGCCTACGTCGCAGCGATGCCGCTGATCTCCTCGGCCGCTCCCGCTGCCATCCAAGGGAGGGAGTGAGATGCCGAACGAGGAATTCACTCTGACCACCGCGAGGGAAGCGCTGGAGCGGTGCTGGTCCAACGGTGCATCGGGTTCTCACGAGGTGGCGCCCGGCCGCTATGTGCAGTGGGCGCGCTGGCCCGAGGGCGTGCAGGTGGAGTGCAGCAGCGACGCCTTCTGGCAGGAAGGGAGCTGTCATTCCTGCAGCGACGCATCCTCCCGAGCTCGGGTTCACGGCACCCGGGGAGGCGCTGCCGAACTACTGGATGCGCGTCACCGGGAGGGACGACCTGGATGCTGCGGCTCACGCGCTGATGCGCTGCGCCCGCGAGGTGCTCACGCCTGTCGTGGACAGTCCGACACCTGAGCGGCCAGACCTCGGTCGGGAGCTGCTGACGTGCTTCGGCGCGCCGGGCCTGGCGTTCCCGTACGTGCCGCCGTTCGCCGTCGACCAGGACGCTGTGGACCTTCAGCTCGCGCCGCCCTACCGTTCTCCCCCGGCCGGATCCATGGACGGGCCGGAGCGTCTTCGTCTGCGGCCTGCCGGCCGCCGCGATCGCTCCGCCCCCAGTTGCTGGTTGCTATCAGTGGCCCTCTTGTGTCGTCATCTCGGCGAGGACCTTCGCGACCTCACTGGCGAGGGCGGGCACCTCGTTGATCGCGGCGCCCCACACCACGTCAAGGTCGATGTCGAAGTAGCCGTGGATGACCCGATTTCTCATGTCGGCAGCCGCTCGCCACGGCACGCGGGGGTACGAGCGACGCGTATCCGCAGAGACCCCCGCACAGGCCTCACCGAGGATCTCTATCAGGTGGACGACCGCCAATTGCACGTCCTCGTCCGGCGTCGAAACGCTGACGACCGCGAGCCACCCGAGACTGGATCTTCGTCGCCGATTCGAGGATGTCGGACAGCCGGTCCAGGTCGCTCCTCACAATGGCACCGCCTCGACCAACGCGCGGGCGCGTATCCGCGGTCGTAGTCCGTTGACGGTCGCGACCTGCGTGAACACCTGGAGCAGGTCGTCGACCTCGCCAGCGAAAGCGCTCAACGCGAGTAGACCTCCTCCTGGGAGGACGTCGACGAGCAGGTCGAGATCACTCGACTCGGCGGCCTCGCCACGTGCCACGGAGCCGAACACCCGGATGTTCACGACGCCGTAGCGCTCGCCCATGGCGGCGAGTTCGGGGCGGTGCCTGCGCACCTCATCGATGGTGACCGCTCGACGACGTGACGTCGTCCCGCGCACGTCCAATCACTCCCATCATCTCGAAGTCCAGAGCCCCCTACGCCGGCTCTTCTTCTCGCACACCGAGTAGAGCACAGAGGACCGCACGCCGAGCCGGTGCTAGGCCCGCAGACTGCGTCGGCCGCCGCGCCCCGCCAGGTCGCTGCTGGGACGAGGCCGCGCAGGAGGACGTGCGTATGGCGCTACGTGACTTCACCCGCGCGCACGCTTTCCTCGCCCAGATCGTCCCGTTCAGGGACACCGAGCCGCTCACCGGACCGGGGGAGGGGCGAGGTCGCCAGCACGAGCCTCCAGTCGAGGCCCTCTCAGCGTTGATCGCGGCGCTGAACGAGCGGTTCGGGATGAACCTCACCGACGCCGACCGGATCTGGTTCGAGCAGCAGGAGACGAACCTGCGCGAGGACGACGGCGTACGCGTCGTCGCCTTGACCAACGACTACCAGCAGTTCAAGGTGTTCCTCGAGCCGCTGCTGGAAGGCAAGATCGTGGACCGGCAGGAGTCCAACGACGTGCTGTTCCAGGCGTTCTTCGACAAGCCCGAGTTCCGCGAGCTCATGCACGCTTGGCTGACGCAGAAGCTGTACGAGGGTATTCGCGGGGACAAACGCAGCGCCTAGTTCAGTTCCGGGACCAAGGAGGCACCGACACGCGCCGGAGTCGTGCCGCGGAAATCCCCTATGTCCGTGTGCTCGACTGTTGCCGTGAGTATGGGCGTCGACGACGTGGTCGCGCGGCGGCTGCGCACCCAACGGCTGACGTCGACGCCTCTTTCGGACGCGACGGACGTCGTCCGGCTGCTCACATGCGTGCAGGCGCAGGACGCGCCACTTGCCCGGTTCTCGGTGGGGGTGCGCATGGTCGCCGGCCATGACGGAGCGGTCCGGCGTGCGATCGACGACGGTCACGTCGTACGCACTCACATCCTTCGGCCGACGTGGCACTTCGTCGCCGCCGAGGACCTGCGGTGGATCCTGGCCCTCACGTCGGCCAAGGTGGAGTCCGGCATGGCCGCCCGCCACCGGCAACTCGGGCTCGACAGCTCGACGGTGGACGGAGTTCTCGCGTCTTTGGCGGAGGCTCTCGCCGGTCGGCGCTACCTGACCCGTCGCGAGCTTGCGGCCGAGTTCGAGCAGGGCGGGGCGACGTGGACCGGGGAGCAGCTTGGGCACCTGCTGATGCTCGCCGAGCTACGCGCGCTCGTGTGCTCCGGACCGCTCCGGGGCGAGGCGCATACCTACGGGCTGGTAGACGAACTCGTCGCCCCCACGGCGTTGCGTGACCGGCCGGACGCGATCCGGGAACTGGTGTCGCGCTTCTTCACCGGGCACGGGCCGGCGTCCGTCACCGACCTCACCCGCTGGACGCGGTTGACCCAGGGGGAGGTGAAGGCCGCGCTGGAGGAACTCGTCGATCATCTCGACACGGTCACCGTCGACGGAGTGCACCTGTGGTTCGACGCCGCCGCGGATCCAGGACCCGAGGGTGGTCGGCGCGCCTTGCTGCTGCCCGTCTTCGACGAGGCGTATCTCAGCTACCCCAGCCTGAATGTCCTGCGCGCCGACGGACACCCCGGCATGACCTCAGTTCACCGGTTCGCCGAGGCCGGCGGCGGTGTCGTGATCCTGGATCGCCGCGACGTCGGGTGGTGGAAGCGGAGGAACCGAGGCCGACGGATGGCGGTGTCCGTGTCGCTCGCGTCGACCCTCGACTCCCGCGGCCGAGACCTCGTCGTGGCCGAGGCTGAGCGGCTGGCCGCCTTCGCCGACCGAACCGCCGACGTCGTGTGGCTGTGACCGGGTGGGCGTGCATGTTCAGTAGCCAAGCTTTCCTACGGATAGTAGGATTGAAGTATGAAAGTGAGCGTCAGCCTCCCCGCGGATGACGTCGAGTTCCTCGACGAGTACGCCATGAGTAAGGGGATCGGCTCGCGCTCCGCCGCCGTCCACAAGGCAGTCCGGCTGCTTCGGGCATCGGAGCTCGGGCCTGCGTACGAAGGCGCCTGGGACGAGTGGGCCACGAGCGACGACCGCGAGCTGTGGGACACGGCAACCGGCGACGGAGTGCGCTGAGGTGCGGCGCGGCGAGATCCGCATGGTCGACCTCGACACATCGCGGGGTGCGGAAGCGAACAAGCGACGTCCGGCAGTGATCGTGAGCAACGACGGGGCCAACGCCACCGCCGTACGACTCGGCCGCGGCGTGCTCACGGTCGTGCCGGTGACGTCGAACACGTCTCGCGTCTACCCCTTCCAGCTACTGCTCGACGCGGCGACTACGGGCCTCGACCGCGACTCCAAGGCGCAAGCGGAGCAGGTTCGCTCGATCGCAGTCGAGCGGGTCGGCGGCCTCCTCGGCGCGCTCAGCGGAGAACTGGTCGCCGCGCTCGACGACGCGCTTCGGCTCCACCTCGCCCTGTAGACGACAACTGCTGAGCAAGCATCGGCACCCATCCGGCACCGTGTGTGCATGGCGAGTGGGCATCCCGGACTAAGTCGAGGGGGTGTCATGGCCGAGCCGCCAGGTGGAGGTCAGCACCCTGGCGGGCGCGAGCAGGAGGCGAACCTGCGCGAGGACGACGGCGTACGCGCTCGGCGGCAACTTGGGCGGATATTTCGGGCGAGAACATGGTGCGAACCACTACCGGCGCCTCAGGTATACGTGTACGCTCCGCCCAACCCGTTATCCCGGTCCTACGCAGGAGCGCCGAACATGCGCCGACTGTCCTTTGCCGTGGCAACCCTCACGGCCGCCGCCCTCGCCCTCCTGCCCGCCGGTATTGCGGCTGGGCACGGCGACAAGCTCACCGCACGCTCCGCGGACGAGCGAACCGCGGCGGCGGCTCCGCTGCCGTTCCTAACCAGCGACAACGTCAACTTCCTGGCGAACTTCCCGGACACGCAGATGATCTCCGGGGTTCATGCCCGGACGGGCAACTTCTTCTACGCCTCCAGCCTGGACAGCATCACGGTCTTCGACACGAGCAACCCGGCTCTCCCCGTGCCCCGAGGAACGATCGCCAACCTGACGTTCGAGAACGAGGCGATCACCTACGGCGAGAGGCGGGAGGCAAACGGCAAGCTGGTGCGTTTCGTCCTCATCGGCTTTGACCTCTATAACGTCTCGCCCGACCCGGACCACATCAATGCCTTGGGCCGGGAACTGGCCATCGTCGACGTCACCGACCCGGACAACCCGTTCATCCGCAGCAGCACACCGTCCCGGGGGCAGCCAGGTGCCGTGACCACCAGCACGCACACCGTCACCTGCAGCAACGTCATTCGCTGCGAGTGGGGCTACTCCGCCGGCAGTCGAGGCGTCGCGTCGATCATCGACCTGCGGGACCTCGACAACCCGCGGGAGGTTACGACCATCAAAACGCCGGCCAACGGCCCGAACCCGGTCTTCCGCAGCGGCGCAGGCCACCGGTGGGACATCGACGACGCGGGCTACGCGTTCCACACCGGCTCCGGCGGCGGAGCGCTGTTCAAGACGCTCCACCGGCAGGGTTTGCCCGATCTGCCGAAGCTGGTCAACGCGACCAACGGCAAGGGCATCAAGTCGCCGTTCAACGACTTCATCCTGCACAACTCGCAGCGGCCGAACGCGAAGCTGTTCCAGGCGAACACGATGCCCAGCGTGTTCAAGGGCAACGTGCTCATTATCACCGAGGAGGACTACTTCAACGACGGTGAGGAGGCGATCTGCAACCAGGCGGGCAGCATCCAGACGTGGTACGTCCCGACGCTGAACAAGACCGGTGTCAGCGACACGCTCCCCAGCACCGGCAACATCCGCCCGCTGGACATCGCCAACATCCCGGCCGAGGGCAAGGCCCCGCTGAACGAGGCCGGCGCTTTCTGCTCCGCCCACTGGTTCGACTTCCACCAGTCCGGCATTCTGGCGCAGGGCTTCTACCAGCAGGGGCTGCGCCTCGTCAACGTCCGCAACCCGTACGACATCAAGGAGTACGGCTTCTTCACCGGCGGCGCCTCCGAGGTCTGGGACGCCTACTGGGTGCCGAAGCGTGACGCGAACGGCGTTGCCACCGGCAAGAAGACGAACATCGTCTACACCGCCGACCTCGTCCGTGGCATCGACGTCTTCTGCGTGGAACTGCCGGTGTCCGGAGCGCAGAAGGACTGCCCGACGCTCCTCCCGCTGGGTGCCGACGGCGGCAAGGCCACGGCCACGGCGTCGACCGGTCCGGTGTCGGGCAACTTCGCGGCGGCGCTTCCGGTGCTCGGGCTCGCCTTAGTGATCGGCGCCGCCCGTCGCGTCCGCCGGCGCCCCGACGTGACGGTCGGGTGAGCGGCAAACACGTCGCCGGCGAAGACAAACACGTCGCCGGCGAAGACGAACAAGAGCATTCCGAACACCCGTCCGCTTCGAGTAGGGTCCGCGCCATCAGCCACCGAGCCCGGGAGACACCGTGGCACGTAACCGTTCGCTAGCCCGCCGCCGCCTGCTGGCAGTGCCCGTCGCCTTGGCCTTCGTAGGTGCGGGCCTCGCCCCGAGTGCCGGCGCTGCCAACCCCGGGAGCGGCACGATCACCCCCACCAGTACGACCACCTCGTGGCAGGGCGAGTCCTACAACGTGACGGTGAATCCGGATCGGCAAACTTGCCCGTCGAAGCAGCTCGACCCGAACAACCTGACGTGCGACCACTTCATCCTCAACGTGAACGTGCCGTCGACCTTCTATGACGGCAAGACTGGCGGGGCTCGGGTCAAGATCACGTGGCCCGACGCCGCGGACGACTTC
>Ga0136624_1000580_pt1 | contig 14478 bp, 17 predicted proteins | sample AntDrymUQ4692206_2_FD_104802 | JGI IMG/M metagenome (GOLD analysis project Ga0136624, IMG submission 104802) | Polar desert sand microbial communities from Dry Valleys, Antarctica - metaG UQ469 (22.06) | ecosystem: Environmental > Terrestrial > Soil > Desert | place: Antarctica: Dry Valley... | reverse complement strand
TGTAACGCGCGAGGAAGCCGGGCGGAAGCCCCGAGGGGACGCTCCCCCGATGCTTCTTCGAGGTCTCGAACTCTTTGGGCACTTCAGGTTCCCCACAAACCCGCGACTACCAGAGTGGAGCCGAGGGGGATCGAACCCCTGACCTCCGCGCTGCCAGCGCGGCGCTCTCCCAGCTGAGCTACGGCCCCAAAAGCCCTCAGAGTATAGGCACGTAAGGGAGGGGTGTCAACGTGTTGCGAGAGACGCCGTGGAGCGCCGCTGCGCTAATCCTCCCAGCGTTCCTGGGGAGCGCCGCGCCAGAGGGATTCCAGGCGGTAGTAGTCGCGAGCCTCGTCGGTAAAGACGTGGACGACCACGTCGAGGAAGTCCAGGCTGATCCAGGACGTCCCCTCGTCGACGCGACGCGAGCGGGGCCTGTAGCCCTCGTCGCGCATCTTGTCGAGGACCTCTTCGACGATGCGACGCGTCTGGCGCTCGGTCTCAGCGCTCGCGACGACGAAGTAGTCGGTATAGGAGACTACTTCCCTGAGGTCTATGATGGTGACGTCTCTGGCGAACATCTCGGCCGCCGCCCGGGCGGCCGTCTCGGCCATATGCCGGGTGACCTCCAGATCGCTCCGGGTCTCGTCGACCTGCTGCCGCCTCGCCGCGGACTCGTCGCGGTTCACGCCTCTGTCCTCCGGTTCAAGCTTCCCTCCTGTCTCTCTTTCTCTTCGCCTTTGCGAGCACCGTACAACCCCCTGTCGTGGATGATCTCGTACACCCCTTCCGGCACCAGGTACCGGACGCTCTCGCCCTTTGCCAACGCCCTCCGTATCCCGGTGGCGGAGATGTCCACCCGCGTACACTCGACGGGGACGATCCGGTCGAAATTGTCGAGCGCCTCCTCCAGATGCCCCAGGTTTGAGATGTCGTAGCCGGGCCTCGTCGCCGCCACCATCGCGGCCTCCTCCAAAAGCCTGTCTGGCTCTTTCCAGGCGAGGAGATTCGAGACCTCGTCCGCGCCGCTGACGAAGAACCACTCGTCGCCCTTTTTCCCCCAGCGCTCCTTGACGAGCGGCACCGTCTCGACACTGTACATCGCTCTTCCGGCGTCTACCTCTACGCGATCCAAGGAGAACTTGTCGTTGCCCTGGATCGCGGTCTCGACCATATCGAAGCGATCCTCGGCGCTAGCTTTGACGCTGGAGGCCGTCTTGTGCGGGGGGACGCCACCGGGGACGAAGATCACGCAGGCGAGGTTCAAAGCCTGAGCGACCTGCTCGGCGATGATCATGTGCCCCTGGTGTACGGGATCAAAGGTCCCGCCGAAGATTCCTATCCTGCTCATTCCCCACCCCTCCCGTTGTCCTCGCCCGACGCCCTCATTGAAAATCGAACTCTACCTCGCCGATCCGAACCTCGTCCCCGGGCTCGGCGCCGGCCCTCCTGAGCGCTGCCACGATGCCCTTTTTCTCGAGCTCCCGCTGGAAGTTGCGCACGCCCTCGGGGCTCTCCCAATCCGTCCGCAGCGCGAGCCGCTCGACGCCCTCTCCGGCGACCTCGTAGGCCCCATCGTCGATCCTCTCGACGCGCAACCCCTTCCACGTCGGGCGGAAGACGCGGTGCTCCGCGGGGCCGGCCCCGTTGGCGCTTATCGTCTCCCGTTCGCTCATCTCCCGCAGCCGCTGTTCGAGGAGATCCCGCAACCCCGCCACGCCTTCACCGGTCAGCGCCGAGACCTGGACAGCTTCGGGGAAGGTCTCCCACAGATACTCCCGCAGCTCCTCGTCCAGGGTGTCGATCTTGTTGAGAACCACGACCGCCGGCTTGCCGGAGAGCCCGGCGACGTGGAGCTCGGCGCGCAGCGTTGCCTCCGCCCCCTCGGGGTCTTCGGAGGCGTCGAGGACGAGCGCGAGGAGGCGCGCCCGCGCGATATGCCGCAGGAAGCGGTTCCCGAGGCCCCGGCCCTGGCTGGCGCCGGAGATCAAACCCGGAATATCCGCGACCACGAAGGGTTCCCGGTAGGTCTTTTCGTCGACGACGCCAAGACCGGGGGTGAGGGTCGTAAACGGGTAGTCGCCGACCTTGGGGCGGGCGGCGCTCAAAGCGGCGAGCAGGGAGGACTTTCCGGCGTTGGGGAGACCAACGAGACCCACGTCGGAGAGCACCCGAAGCTCGAGACGAACCTCCCGCTCCTTGCCGGGCAGTCCCTTCTCCCTGAAGGCCGGCGCCTGGCGGGTAGAAGTGGCGAAGGAGCCGTTGCCACGCCCCCCGCCACCACCTTCGGCCGCGACGAACTCCTGCCCCGGCTCGGAGAGGTCGGCGAGCAGGCCGTCCTCGTCGTGGACCAGGGTACCGACGGGCACGTCTATGACCACGTCGTCGCCCTTCTCGCCGGCGCGGTTGTTGCCGGAGCCGTGGCGGCCGCGTTCGGCCTTTACGAGGTTGCGGTGGGCGTAGGGTTCGAGGGTCTGGAGGTCTTCGGTGGCCCGGAAGATCACCGACCCCCCGTCGCCGCCGCGGCCGCCGTCCGGCCCGCCGCGCGGCTTGTACTTCTCGCGGTTAAAAGACACAGACCCATCGCCACCGCGTCCCGCGCGGACGACAAACCGGGCTTCATCGACGAACTGCAACGGGGCTAGGAGCCCCCTCCCGCGATAGCGTTCAGGTCGTCACTCCTATGGGAGCGCCCTCCAGAACCAATCCGTCGGGACCCTCGACGATGTGCACGACGCTCCTGCCGCGGGACTTGGCGAAGTTCACCCGGCCCGAGACCTTGGCGAAGAGGGTGTCATCGGAGCCCTTGCCAACGTTAAGGCCTGGGTGGACCTTCGTACCGCGCTGCCTGACGATGATGCTACCGGCCGATACCGTCTGGCCGCCGGGAGCCTTGACGCCGAGCCTCTTGCCGGCGGTATCCCTACCGTTCTTAGACGAGCCGCCGCCCTTTTTAGAAGCCATATCCTATACCTCCACAACCTTGATGCGGGTCCGCGCCTGGCGGTGCCCGGTCTTCTTCCTGCTGTTCTTCTTCGCCTTGTACTTGTAGATGTGGATCTTCTCGCCCTTCAGGTGTTCGAGGATCTCCACCCTGGCCGTGCCACCGGAGAGGTCCACGTCGTCCCCGTCGGCCGTAAAGCTGACCGGCAACTCCACCGAGTCCCCAACCTCGCCCGCGAGATGGTCCACGACCAGCTCCTCGTCCCTGCCGGCCCGGTACTGCTTGCCACCGACCTTTATTACTGCAAACATACGAACGCTCCTCGTTTCTTGTTAAACCGGACGGACCCGCCCGAAAAGAGACCGGCGCGGCGCGATCTCCAATGACCTAGTATACCCGGCGAATGCCCTCCCGACCAGGGAATCAGAATCGCCGAGCTACGGCAACCGCGCCACCGCCGCCAAGTTCCGCCCCGTCCTCGGTCCCTGCTTGCGGTGCGAGAAGAACAGGTCCGGCCGGCACCCAGTGCAGAGCCCGAGATCGTGTATCTCCCCGACCCCAACCTCCTCGAGGTTCCCCCGGATGGCGTCCGGCAACGACAGATACCGGCCGTCCACCACCTCGGGACCGAACCTCTCCGCGAACCTGTCGGCAAGCTCCTCGGAGACCTCGTAGCAGCACTGCCGGATGCAAGGCCCGATGTAGGCTCGGATGTTCGTATCGTCCATCTTTTGGGCGGCCTTCGCGGAGATCTCCGCGATGGAGCCGCGCCAGCCGGAGTGGACCATCCCCACCTCCTTGTCCCCGACGAGCGCCACCGGCACGCAGTCGGCGATGGCGACCACCAGCGAGAAGCCCTCACCGCCCGTCACCAGCGCGTCGGCCTCCCCGGCGAGCCCTGCCCCGCTAACCCGCACGACCCCGTCACCCGCAACCTGCCGCACCCAGGCCGACTCCCGCCCGTACATCGCGTCGCGTATCCTGGCGCGGTTCTCTGCGACGGCGTCGGGATCGTCGGGGACTTTGGTGGAGATGTTCAGGGAATCGAACGGCGGCTCCGAGACGCCGCCCTTGCGAGTAAAGAACCACACCCGGGCCCCCTCGGGTCCGGGCTCCGGGGCAACGTACACCACTTCCCCGGCGAAGCCGAGCGTCCAGTTGGCGCCGCTCTCGCGTCTCTCGCTCTCTACCCTGTTCCTCATACTATCCTCCCTCGGGTTCGTACACGCGAGGATTGTACCGCCTTCGTATCTCCCGGCGGGTCGCGGGGCCTCAGTGCTGGGACGTCACCGACGTTTCTTCTTCGACACTCTCGACTATGGGCCGCGTGTAGAGGCGGGACTCGTCAGAGGTAAGGCACTTTCCGGTGGCCAGGTCGAACTGCCAGCCGTGCAGCGTACACGTCAGGATGCCGTCTTTCTCTTCCCCGAAGCGCGTCAGGTCGGCCTTCAGGTGCGGGCAGCTGCGCTGGACCATAAAGTTGCCGCACTCCCAGAGCTGCCTCACCGGCGCCGACTGGGCATAGTACTCCTCGGAGTATCGCAGGCGGTCCGGCGAGAGGACTTTAAAGAAGTTGTAGACGTACTCGTTGTACGCGCCCTTGCGTTTGGCTTCGAAGCGGCAGGAGAGGAAGAGGCCGTTGATCCAATCCTCCTCGTGATGCAGGATCTGGTGCTCTACCAGCGCCGGGTCTATGCGGAAGAGGTAGTCGTACGACGTCTCGTCGTCGTACTCGTACACGCGCCGCTGCTGGAAGTCGAGGACCACCTTCTCCCTCTCGAGATCGAGCAGCACCCGTCCGTTGATCCCGACGCAGTTGAGATCTGCCTGCTCCAACAGCGGCTCGAACCACTCTCGCAAAGACGGGAGGATGTCCACGTGCCCTCGCGGCAGGCTCTCCTTCACCTCGTCGATCAGGTGCTGCTTGCGAGCCTTGTAGTCTTCAAGGTAGTCCCGCTTGTCGGTGAAGATGGACTGTACCTCGTCTTCGGGCAGCGAGTGTTCGACCGTGGCATTCCCTTCGCCGAAGGTAACGACGCTACCGGGGATCATCGACAGGCCGTTCCCCGCGCAATTCTCTCGCATGAACTCGAGGAACACCGTCTGGTCGGGGAAGATGTTCGACGGGTCGCGGTCGAAGTCGTTGAAGTGGAAGAGGTCGTCGTCGAGAAAGCACGGCGGTCCCGCGTGGGGGACGACGAAGGACGCGTCGATCTGGCGTACGTAGCGCAGAGCGCGCGACAACTGGTTGGCGCGCTTCTTGACGCCCAGAGCGTGTTTAGCCTTCTCCGGCATGTCATAGACCATCGGGAACCAGATCGCGCCGGAGAACTGCAGGAAGTGGGCGTCGAAGGGCCCGAAACTGGTCAAGGTCTCCAGGTCAACGGGCCGGGAGTCGTTCTGGTCGAAGATGCGCGTCTCCCCGTCGTCCACGATCAAGCCCGAGTCGCCCAGCGGGCCGTCCGTGGGAGCAACCAGCGCCGCGATGGTCACGTGCAGCCCGTCGAGGTCGACCGGCTCGAAGTTGTTGGTCCTGACGAACCTTGTGAAACCCAGATCCCGCAGCTCGCGCTCCATGAAGTCCAGTGGGAAATCCGGCAAGAGCACGGTCGCCTCCTTGGAGACGTGCTCCCACAGAAACCGCGCGTCGAAGTGGTCCCGGTGCAGGTGCGAGAGGTAGAGGTAGTCTGGCTTCCCGAACGTACTTGGGTCGAGATCCTCGTTGCTCGGGAAAGGGAACCAGGAGGCGAAGTAGGCCGGGTTGAACCAGGGGTCGCAGAGGATGCTTCCGTAACGGGTCTCGATAAACAATCCGGCGTGGCCGAGCGAAGTTACCTTCAACTTAACCTAACCTTCCTTCCGATATACCAATCCTGGTACTCCAGACCCGGCGATTTTATCAGAGAGAGGGGCTCGCCTTGCGCCTACGTGGCGGGGCGTTTTCAGGAGTCTTTCTTGGAGCGCATGGCGATGCTCTGGAGGAGTCCCAGGGCGATCACGCTGACCACCAGGTTGCTGCGCCCGTAGCTGATGAACGGTAGCGGGATGCCGGTAACCGGCATCAGCCCCATCGTCATGCCGATGTTCACGAAGACGTGGAAGAGGAAGATCGTGGCGATGCCGACGGCGATGAGGACGCCGAAGCGGTCCTGGGAGATGGTCGCGACGTGGAGCATGCGCCAGACGAGGACGAAGAACAGCCCGAGCAGCAAGAGCCCCCCGACGAAGCCGGTCCTCTCGGCCAAGTTGGAGAAGATGAAGTCGGTGTGGTCCTCCGGCAAGAAGCCCAGGTTGGCGAGCGTTGTGGCGTCGAAGCCTTTGCCGGCGACGCCGCCGGAGCCTATGGCGAGCTTCGATTGAAAGACCTGGTAGCCCTCGTCGGTTATCCCGGTCGGGTCGAGGAACGCCGTGAGGCGGGCGACCTGGTAATCCTCGAGTACCCCGACCTTGATCGAGAGCGCGGCCATGGCGACCGCGGAGACCACGAGTGCCCCAATCTGGTAGAGCTTCGCCCCCCCGACGAAGGCCATCACAAAGAAGATGGCCGCGAACACGAGCGCGGTCCCGAGGTCGGGTTGGGCGAAAATCAGGAGCCCCGGGAGGCTCAGGATGCCCAGAGCCTTCAGAAAGTTCGTGTTGTCGCTGAGGCGGTGCTCGGAGAAGTACCCGGCGAGAACCACGACCACGAGAAGCTTGGCGAACTCCGACGGTTGGACCTGCACGGGCCCAATGTCGATCCAGCGCTGGGCGCCCTTGGCACTGGCGCCAACGACCGTCACCGCCAGCAGCATGACGATGGTGACGCCGTAGATGAGGGGCAGGTAGCCCTTCAGCCGCCGGTAGTCCATGAGGGCCAGCGGTACCGCCCCCAGAAGGCCCACGACGAACCCCAGGGTCTGGTTCAGCGCGTATCCCTCCCGGTCGTCGGTGCCCGCGACGTACACCGCGAGGATACCGAAAGCCGTAAGCGCCAGCGAGGTCACGAGAAGTATCGGGTCGGCCGAGCGTAGCCGCCCGAGCGGGCTCGTCTCCCGGCCTACCCCTTTGCTCCTGCTGCTCAGGTCCATTTCTCTTCCTTCACGGTCATAAGTTTCAGTAGCCGGCCGCCCACGAGGTACGCGAGCAGCGCGTTCAGCAGCGCGTCGGGGACCACGCCGCCGGCGAGGTACGTCGCGACCGGCGGTCCCTCCTCACCGGCGAGGATCGGGGCGAACAGTCCCATGAGATCGTACACCACCACCGCCACCGCGACAGCCTGGGCCGCAAAGGGACCCGCACCCACCTTACGGCGCACGACCCGGATGCGGAGCGAGACAGCCGCCGCGAAGACCCCTCCCAGGGCCCCTACCCCGAAGAGCCCGCCGCTGAGAGCGTCCGTGAGGATGCCGCCGAAGAAGCCCAGAAGCAGCGCCTGCAGGTCACGCAGGCCCGCGACGGCGACGACCACGCCGAGGATCAGGAACCTCGGCGCCACCCACCCGAAGGTGAGTAGCGGCGCCAGAGTAACCTCCAGAAGCGCCGCGAGCGCCACGAGCAGCGTCGCCCGAACGACGTGGGTCTGTGCCCCTCCTAACGCCATCTTACCAGCCACCGCCTACCAATCGACGATCACCCGCACGTCCTGGAGGTCTTCGGCCTTCGCCGCGGGCGTGACGACTATGTTCTTGTACTGGTTTATGTCCTGAGAGCTCACCGACTCGGCGATGCCCACGAGGAGCCCCGGCGGGAAGAGGAGCTCCCGCCCCCCGGCGCGCCCACTCGTGACGACGAAATCACCCTGCTCGGCGTCGGCGTTCAGGTCCACGTAGTCCACCCCGAGGTAGCCCTCCCAGCTGGTCCTGAGAAGCCCCTCTCCGTGGGAATTCGCCCCGAAATCCGGCTCCCTCTCCGACGTACCGGACGCTCCGTCCGCCGTCGATTCTCTAGAAGTGGATTCGCCCGAGGTGGTGGACTCCTCGTCCGTCTCTCCCTGCGGGGCCTTCGGGGGCAGTATCCGGACGCCGGCGGCGAAGTTCTGGTCGGTGACGAGGAGGACCTCGGCGGTGTTCGGGGTGACCCGGTCCGTGGTACGGCCGATGAGGGTGTTGTTCCCGACGACGACCGGCTGCTCGGGCGCGACGCCGTCGTCCGAGCCGCCGTTGATCACCACCCGCTCTGTGAGCTGCCCGCCTACCGGGGCGACGACCCGAGCCAGAGGGCTGTACGTAAAAGACGGCCGCTCGCCGTCGAGTAGATCGCGCAGCCGCTCGTTCTCGTCCCTCAAGCGCGCGGCCTCCGCGGCCCCCTCCTCGTACTCCAGCGCCCTCGCCTCGAGCTCCCTCTTCTCGCTGGCGTCCAGGGCTCCCTCGACCCTCTCACTCGCCGCGGAGACCGGCGAGGTGGCCAACCCGAACAAACCCCGCACCGGTCTCAACACCTCGGCCGCCCCGAGCTGAACCGTGTGCAAGGGCCCAGAGTCGTCCTCCTTCACGTAGATCGTGAACAAAACGAGGCTCGCCACGCAGAGGGTAATGAGGGCCACGAGGCTGCTCGCGGCGCTTGACTTCCTGCTCCGTCCCAAAGCGCTCCTAAGAAGTAGAGAGGGCGCTGCGGTAGTACTCGATCTCTTCGAGGCAGCGGCCGCTGCCGATGGCGACGCACATGAGAGACTCCTCCGCCACGTGCACGGGTATCTGCGTCTCCCGCCTCAGGCGCTCGTCCATGAGCCGCAAGAGAGCGCCGCCACCGGCCAGGATCATCCCCCGGTCCATGATATCCGAGGCGAGCTCCGGCGGGGTTCGATCCAGGGTGTCGCGAACCGCCGCCACTATCGCGTCCACCGGGACGTTGATGGCCTCCCGGATCTCGTCGCTCGTTATGAGGATCGTCTTGGGCAGGCCCGTGACGAGGTCCCTACCCCTTATCTCCGCCGACTCTTCTCCTTCGAGCCTGAACGCACTCCCCAGTTCTATTTTCAATTGCTCAGCGGTCTGTGTGCCGATGGCGAGCTTGTACTCCTTCTGGATATACGTCGTGATCGCGTCGTCTATGTCGTCGCCGGCGATCCTGATCGAAGACTTGGTGACTATTCCCCCGAGCGAGATGACCGCGACCTCGCTGGTCCCCCCGCCGATGTCCACTATCATCGACCCTTGCGCCTCGTTGACCGGCAGCCCCGCCCCTATGGCCGCCGCCAGGGGCTCCTCGATGGTGTACGCCTGCCGCGCCCCGGCCGACTCGGTCGCCTCTTTGACCGCTCGGAGCTCGACGCCCGTCACCCCCGAAGGCACGCACACAACGACCCTCGGCCCGATCACCGACCGGAACATCATGCGCCGCGGCTGCGCCTTGCGGATGAAGTAAGAGAGCATCTTCTCCGTCACCTCGAAGTCGGCTATGACCCCGTCCTTAAGAGGACGCAGGGCCACGATGTTCCCGGGCGTTCGCCCGAGCATCCTCTTCGCGGCGCTCCCCACGGCGACCACCTTGTCCGTCTTGTTGTCTATAGCAACCACCGAGGGTTCCGAGAGAACGATCCCCTGCCCCTTGACGAACACCAACGTGTTCGCCGTGCCGAGATCTATCGCAACGTCCCTTCCGAATAGCCCTCCAAGCATCTCTTACCCCTTAAACCTTCTGTCCGTTCAGGATACGCAAGCCCCCAAAAGAGCTAGAGCATCCCGTTCTCTTTCATGGAAAAGTAACCGTCGCCAACGATGACGTGGTCCAACACCTCTATACCCAGTATATCGGCGGCCTCGCCGAGCCTCCTCGTAACCTCGCGGTCCTCCCGGCTGGGCTCGACCTTACCGCTAGGATGGTTGTGCGCGAGTATTACGCTCGCGGCACTCGCCCGGACGGCCGGTTTGAAGACCTCCCGAGGATGGACCAGAGAAGCGCCGAGCGTGCCTACGGAGACCGTGGAGGTCTCGATCACCTCGTTTTTGGTGTTGAGCAGCACGACGACAAAATTCTCCCGGTCGAGGTTGGCTATACGCCCCCTCAAAAGCCTCGCCACGTCCGCGGGCGATGATACCACGGGCCGACCCGGGTTGCGAACCTGTCCGATCCTACGCCCCAATTCCACAGCCGCTAGTATTATGCACGCCTTCGCTTCTCCGATGCCGTTGACCTGCATGAGCTCGTGTACGGAGACGTCGTAGAGGCCGTGCAGGCCACCGGCCTCGCTTATGACCTCCCCGGCGAGCTCGACGGCGGTCTTCTCGCGGCTCCCGATGCCGAAGAGCAGACCCAGAAGCTCCCCGTCCGAGAGCGCCGAAGGCCCGGCTTCGAGCAGCCGCTCTCGCGGCCTCAGTTCCGGCGGGAGCTGCTTTATCGTGTAGCGGCGACGTTCCAACGTTCCACCTTAGTACCAGCGCACGCCGTAGTCTTCCAGCATGCGACTGGTTAGGGCGAGTGGGAGGCCGACCACGTTGGTGTAGTCGCCCTGTATCCCCTCGACGAAGAGCGCCGCCTTGCCCTGGATGGCGTATCCCCCGGCCTTCCCGATGCCCTCCCCGAGCCCCACGTAGGCGGTGTTCTCGGCCTCCGATAGTCCCCTCATGTGGACCCTGGTCCTCATGCTCTGTACGGCGACATCGTCGTTGCGCGCCACCGAGATGCCGGAGTAGACCTCGTGGACGCGCCCCTGGAGAAGGGAGAGCATCATCCGCACCTCCCCGTTGCTCTTCGCCTGACCAAGTATGTACTCCTCTTCCGGCAGGTAAACGACCGTGTCCGCCCCGAGTACGACCTCGCCGGAGAAGTCGGCGGCGACGGCCAGCGCTTTGCCGCGGGCGTTGGCCTCAACGGTCTCTTTCGGGTCTTCGAGGACGATCTCGGGGAAGCCGCTCTTGCGGACCTCGAAGTCGTAGCCGACCATCCGGAGCAGGTCGACGCGACGGGCGGACTCGGAGGCGAGGATGAAGTGCGCCACGGAGCTTCGCTGCCCTAGCCGCCGAAGAAGAGCTTTAGCTCACGGTCGGCGCTTTCGGGGGAGTCGGAGCCGTGGACGAGGTTGTCGGGGAGGCTAAGGGCCAGGTCGCCGCGGATGGTGCCGGGGGCGGCTTCGGCGGGGTTGGTCGCGCCCATGAGGCGGCGCATGACCCCTATGGCTCCCTCGCCCTCGACCCGCATCGCGACGACCGGGGTCGTGGTGATGAACTCGACCAGCTCCTCGAAGAAGGGCTTCTCGCGGTGTTCGGCGTAGTGCTCCTCGGCGAGTTCGCAACTCACGTCCATCAACTGCATCGTCCGGATGTCGAGGCTTTTGGCTTCGATACGACGGATGATCTCCCCGATCAGGCGTCGCTTTACGCCGTCGCCTTTGACCAGTACTAGCGTCTGTTCCATCTCTCTTTATCCTCCTACCAGTTGATGTTTTTCTCGCTCTGCACGGTAGCGCAGTATGGGCAGGTCCTCCAGTTGAGGTCCAGGGGCTTCCCGCAGCTCTTGCAGGGCATCTTGAGGTCCCATCCGCACTCCGGGCAGAGGAGGTAATCTTTCTCTACCACCGAGCGGCATCTGGGGCACAGGTTGACCCGCTGGCGCAGCTCCCTTTCTAGCACGGCGAGCTCTAACTCGCGTTCCCGGGAGTCGAGGGCGTACTCCGGGGGGCGGACTATAACGTAGATCAGGGTCCCGACGAACGGGAACACGAGGGCCACGATTCCCCAGAAGAACCGGGCCGTCCCGCGCCGTCCCGCGTCGGCGAAGGTCCAGTACGCGAGCGAGAGCCACAGGACCACGAAGAAGAAGAGCACGAGCCGGAACCCGATGGTCAGGTAAGGGCTGCTCAAAAGGTCGTCTACGACGCGGAAGGGATCCGGGTCCGTTTGCGAGAGGTAAACTGATCCTACCCGGCTCAAGCGATGAACCTCGAGACGGCGAGGTAACCGAGGATGAAGAACACAACCGCGACCGCCAAGAGTAGCCCCACGAGCTTCAGGACGCGGCTACCGCCCACGCAGCCGCCCGAGAACGCCCGCCCCCGTATACAGAGACCCCGTCACCAACACCACCCCGCCCACCTTCTCCATCTCCCCCACGGCCACGCGCAGAGCCTCACCGGCGTCGCTCGCCACCCAGGCTCTCCTCCCTCCGGCGTCTCGCGGTTCGTACTCACCATCTACCCGCTCCGGGTCCAACGCCCGCCCGTCGGCGTACGCGGGACGGGTGAGCACGAGGGTACGGGCTTCTCTACCGAGGATGTCCAGCATACTTCCGACGTCCTTCTCCTTCAAGGCCCCAAACACCACCCCCAGAGGCCGGTCCCCGTACTCCGCCCGGACCGCCCCGAGCGCGGCCTTTAGCCCCTCCGGGTTGTGCCCCCCGTCCACCACCACCGGCACCCCGCGGACCTCGTGTACCTCGAAGCGGGCCGGTGGCCGCAAGAACCGCGCCGCCAACAGTGCCGCCTCCCGCTCGTCCGGCCGCAAGGACCGCCCCAACAGCACCTCCGCCGCCCGCATCCCGAGCCGCTCGTTGCGAACCAGATAGGTCGCTTCGCCCCCCGGCGAGACGCCGGGGGCTCCAAGAGTAGGGAGTAGGGAGTAGGGAGTAGGGGTTTTCTCGACTCCTGGGGTGGCTTGGCGGTGCTCCTCCGGCTCCCGGTGCTCCGCGAGGCTAGCGCCTACCTGGGCTACCGTCTCCCGCGCGAGCCCAACCACCCGCGGGTCGTCCGTGCCCAGAACGAGGGTGGCGCCGCTCTTCATGGAGGCCAGCTTCTCTTTGGCTATCTCTTCGACCGTATCGCCGAGGTACTCCGTGTGATCGAGGCCGACGTTGGTCAGCACTACCGCTCCGGGTTCCGCCGCGGAGGTCGCGTCGTGGCGTGCCCCGAGGCCCGCCTCGAGGACGGCCCACTCCAGCCCGGCGTCGCGGAATAGCGCCAGCACCCCGGCGGTCAGGAGCTCGAATTGTGTCGCGGGTATTTCGTGCGCATCGGCTACCTTTATGGTCTTTCCCATGGCGGCGGCGAACTCCTCTTCGGAGGCGTAGCGACCACATAACATAACCCGCTCGGTGTACGAGAGAACGTGCGGCGAGAGGTAGGCCCCGGCGGGTTTGCCCGCCGCTTCGAGGGCGCTCGCGAGCGCGACGGCGGTCGTGCCCTTGCCGTTGGTGCCGACTATCTGGACAATCTTCAGCGAGCCGTGCGGATCGCCGAGGAGCTTCAGGAGAGCTTCGATGCGCTCGAAGCCCATTGAGATGAACCTTCGGCGGTCGAGTTCTGCAGCAACTTTGGCAAAGGTGTAGACCCCACTGTTGCTGCTATGATTCAAATCTAGAACGAGTTTACTGATCGACGACGGAAAGTAGCGACCTTAGCCTCTCAACTTCCCGCTCATTGGTGCGCAACTTCTCGAGCTCTGCAGCAACGATGTCTTCTGGAGCACGTTCAACGAATTTCTCGTTTGAAAGCTTCTTTTTCGCACGGTCAACCTCAGACTGGTGTATTTCGAGGTTGCTCCTGAGCCGCTGCAAAGCTGCATCACGCTGCTCATCCCCAAACCAAAAGCTAATGGAAACGTCTCCGGCAACCTCTCCATAATCTGCCATTCGCGACGAGTCACCTGAGAGATTTGCTTGAGCTAGCTGCCCAACTATGGATTCTTCAACTCTTCTCTCTCTACCGGGCGTCCCCACAATCTTCGCAACAATCTCGCCTTCAATTTGGAAGTCAGACCGTACGGAACGTATGATCCTGACGCATTCTTTCGTGCGCCCTAGGATGTCTTCCGCTTCGGCGTCCTCGAGCGTGGGGTCGAACCGCGGGAACTCCTGGTTTATGAGCAGCCCCTCCCCGCCGAGCACCCGGTACATCTCCTCCGTGGCAAACGGCATGACCGGATGAAGGATACGCAGAATTCCTTCGAAAACGTTTCGCAAAACGCGCTCAGCCTCAATAGAGGGCGCAACCTTGCAGATCTCCACGTACCAGTCCGCGAAGTTGCGCCAGGCGAAGTCGTAGACGACGCGCATAGCCTCGGAGAACTCGCACTCCTCCAGTAGCCGGTCGTACTCGCGCACCGTCTCGTTGAAGGAAGAGAGGATCCAGTTATCAGAAGGCGACGTGTCGTACGGCCCCTCGTCCGGCCCCTCAACCTCTATGCGGTAGCTGTGGACGAAACGGGCCATGTTCCACAGCTTGGTGACGAAGCCCCGTCCCAGGGCCGCCCGCTCGTAGGAGTAGGAGAAGTCCTGGGTCGAGGACTGGTAGAGGAGTCCGAAGCGCACCGCGTCGGTGCCATACTCGTCGAAGAGGGCAAGCGGGTTTATGGTGTTGCCCTTGGACTTGCTCATCTTCGTCCCGTCCTCGGCGAGGACTATGGAGTGGACGTTTACCTTTTTGAAGGGAACCTCACCCCGGAAACGCAAGCCCGTCATGACCATACGCGCCACCCAGAGGTACATAATCTCACGCGCCGTCGAGAGCAAACTCGTCGGGTAGAAGTACGAGAGATCCTCGGTCTCCTCCGGCCAACCCAGAGTAGCAAACGGCCACAGTGCCGAAGAGAACCAGGTATCGAGCACGTCCCTGTCTTGCTCATATCCCTCACCCGGCGACTCCTTCG
>Ga0136624_1000579_pt1 | contig 14479 bp, 12 predicted proteins | sample AntDrymUQ4692206_2_FD_104802 | JGI IMG/M metagenome (GOLD analysis project Ga0136624, IMG submission 104802) | Polar desert sand microbial communities from Dry Valleys, Antarctica - metaG UQ469 (22.06) | ecosystem: Environmental > Terrestrial > Soil > Desert | place: Antarctica: Dry Valley... | reverse complement strand
GAGATGCAGCAGTCCTACCTCGACTACGCCATGTCCGTCATCGTCGGGCGCGCGCTGCCCGAGGTCCGGGACGGGCTCAAGCCGGTGCACCGGCGGGTGCTCTACGCGATGTACGACGGTGGTTACCGCCCCGACCGCGGCTACTTCAAGTGCGCCCGCGTAGTCGGAGACGTGATGGGCAACTACCACCCGCACGGCGACTCCCCGATCTACGACACCCTCGTCCGGCTCGCCCAGCCGTGGTCGCTGCGCTACCCGCTGGTCGACGGCAACGGCAACTTCGGATCACCGGGCAACGACCCGGCCGCGGCGATGCGCTACTGTCTGTCACCGGACACGCGCATACGGTCATCAGACGGCGAGACGTTCAAGATCGGCGACGTCGCTCCGGACGCCCGTCCGGCCACGGACATCCCGTTGCAGGACGTCAAGGTGCTGAACCGGGTCGGCGATGCTGTCCAGGCGCTGACCCTGTTCCACTCAGGAGAGCACCCCACGCTGCGGCTGGCGACCCGTGAGGGCTACCAGTTGATCGGCACGCGGAACCATCCGGTGCTGTGCCTGGTTGACGTCCTCGGCGTACCGATGCTGCTGTGGAAGCTGCTCGAGGAAATCGTTGCCGGGGATCGCGTGGTGCTGTTTCGTGGCGACGCCACCGAGCGCGAGCCGTTGACCCAGGCTCAGGATGCACTCGCAGTTCTGCTCGGCGGACTCATCAGCGAAGGTTGGAGTGGCGACACCTGGTCAGAGTTCTGCAACACCGACCGTATGTACTTCGACGAGGTGCTCGCTGCCTATGACCACATCGTGCGGCAGCGGCGCTACCACGACGTCGCCACCACGGTGACAGGGAAGGATCTGCACCGCTTCCGGTTCCTCACCCGGCGCCTCGACGGAACTGCGGTCGAGCAGATCGTCGGACAACGCAGCGCGGCCAAGGAGATCCCCGCCATCGTGTGGGCTCAGGGGCCGGCGTTCAAGGCACGCTTCCTGCAGGCGCTGTTCGAGGGGGACGGGTCCTGCAGTCGGCTACCCCGCAACACCGTCCAGGTTTCCTACTCCACGCGCAGCCCACAACTGACGCGTGACGTGCAGCAGCTGCTGCTGGAGTTCGGCATCGTCAGCCGGCTCTGTCACCACCACACGACCGGTGAGTGGAAGGTCTACCTCGGCAACCGCCGTGAGGCGCGGCTGTTCGCCGACCGGGTCGGCTTCTGGGGACACAAGCAGACGAAGTTGCGCAACATCCTTGCCGGCATTCCAGTGAGCAGCTCGGCGATGTCGAACGACCACGTGCCGTTTGTCGCCGCTTATCTGCGTGAAGCCGGCGCGACCACGTACGCCGACCGGGACTGGCTGCGCCGCCACAATGTCGACCGGATCGAGCGGTGGGAACGCGACGGCGCCGAGATCCGCAGCCACATCACCGACCCCGAGGCGCTCGCTGTCATCAAACCGCTCGTCACCGGACTGCATTACTACGCCGAGGTCGCGAGCGTCGAGCCGGCCGGGGTGCAGCCGGTCTTCTCCTTCCGGGTCGACAGCGACGACCACGCCTTCCTGTCGGATGGCTTCGTCTCGCACAACACCGAGTGCCGGCTCGCGCCGCTCGCGATGGAGATGTTGCGCGAGATCGACCAGGAGACAGTCGATTTCACCGCGAACTATGACGGGCGCTCGCAGGAGCCGACGATCCTGCCGAGCCGGATCCCGAACCTGCTGGTCAACGGCAGCTCGGGCATCGCGGTCGGCATGGCGACCAACATCCCGCCGCACAACCTGCGTGAGGTCGCCGCCGGCGTGCACTGGGCGCTCGACAATCCGACGGCCAGCTCCGAGGAGCTGCTCGAGGCGCTGCTCGCCCGGGTCCAGGGCCCCGACTTCCCGACCGGCGGTCTCATCGTCGGGCGTGACGGCATCGCCGAGGCCTACCGCACCGGGCGCGGCTCGGTGCGCATGCGGGCGGTCGTCGTGGTCGAGGAGGACGCAAAGGGCCGCGCCATCCTGGTGGTCAGCGAGTTGCCGTACCAAGTGAATCCCGACAACCTCGCCGAGGCGATCGCCGATCTGGTGCGCGACGGCAAGATCGGCGGGATCGCCGACGTGCGCGACGAGGGCAGCCAGCGGCTCGGGCAGCGGCTGGTCATCGTCCTGAAGCGCGACGCCATCGCCAAGGTGGTGCTCAACAACCTCTACAAGCACACCCAGCTGCAGTACACCTTCGGCTGCAACATGCTGGCGATCGTCGACGGGGTGCCGCGCACGCTGCGGCTGGACCAGTTCGTCGAGTACTACGTGGCGCATCAGGTCGACGTGCTCGTGCGGCGCACCCGACACCAGCTACGGGTGGCCGAGGAGCGGGCGCACATCCTGCGCGCGCTCGGCAAGGCGCTGGACCGCCTCGACGACGTCATCGCGCTGATCCGCGCCAGCGCCAGCGCGGAGGCCGCCCGCAGCGAGCTGATGGCGCTGCTGGAGATCGACGAGCTGCAGGCCGTCGCGATCCTGGACATGCAGCTGCGCCGGCTCGCGGCGCTCGAGCGCCAGCGCCTGTTGGACGAGCTGGCCGAGAAGGAGCGCCTGATCGCCGACCTGCGAGCAATTCTCGCGGATCCGGTCCGCCAGCGCCGGATCATCGGCGAGGAGTTGACCGAGATCGTCGAACGCTACGGCGACGAGCGACGCACCCGCATCGTGCCCTTCGAGGGCGACATGAGCGCCGAGGATCTCATCGCCCAGGAGGACGTCGTCGTCACGGTGACGCGCGGCGGCTACGCCAAGCGCACCAAGAGCGACCTCTACCGGTCGCAGCGCCGCGGCGGTCGCGGGGTGCAGGGCGCGTCGCTGCGCGAGGACGACATCGTCGAGCGCTTCTTCGTGACGACCACCCACCACTGGCTGCTGTTCTTCACCGACCAGGGTCGGGTCTACCGGGCTAAGGCGCACGAGCTGCCGGAGGCCAACCGCAACGGCCGCGGCCAACACGTCGCGAACATCCTGGCCTTCCAGCCGGGCGAGCGAATCGCGCAGGTGATCGCGCTGCGCAGCTACGCCGACTCCCCCTACCTGGTCCTTGCCACCCGCAAGGGACTGGTGAAGAAGACCGCGCTGACCGAGTACGACAACGGTCGCTCGGCCGGGCTGATCGCGATCAACCTGCGTGAGGACGACGAGCTCATCGGGGCAGCGCTGATCCGCGCCGAGGACGACCTGCTGCTGGTGAGCCGGCAGGCCAAGTCGATCCGCTTCGAGGCCAACGACGAGGCGATGCGCCCGATGGGCCGGGCGACGTCCGGCGTGATGGGGATGCGCCTTCCCGGGGACGACGAGCTGCTCGCCATGCAGGTGGCCCGGGCCGACTCGACCGGGTCGCAGGAGGCGCTGCTCGTCGTCACGGACGGCGGCTTCGGCAAGCGCACCCTGCTCTCGGAGTACAAGCGGCAGGGCCGCGGCGGGCAAGGCGTGCTCACCGCGCGGATCGAGGAGCGGCGCGGCCAGCTGGTCGGTGCGCTGATCGTCCAGGACGCCGACGAGATCTTCGCGATCACCAGCGCCGGTGTGGTGATCCGGATGTCGGTGCAGCCGTTGCGCTACCTGTCCCGAGCGACCGGAGGGGTCAAGCTCGTGTCACTCGATCAGGACACCAGCGTCGTGGCCGTGGCGCACAACGGCGAGGCGGCTGCAGACGTTGCCACGGGCGACGTGCACAATGGTGACGTGGCGGCCAGCGAGCCCCCCACGGCGCTCGGCGACGTGCAGACCGAGGGCGAGGAGGGTCCGGCGTGACAGCGCACGAGGCACCGAGGGGCTTGACCGCTCCGGACACTGAGCGGGCGGCGGGCCCGGCCGAACCCCCGCAGCGCACCCCGGAGGAGCGCACAGAAGCCCCGCCGCCCCAGACCCCCGAGGCCGCGCCGCAGGCTCCGGAGCCGGCCAGGCCAACGAGCCAGCCGCCTCGCGCAGCCGCCCCGCCGACACGCAGCGGGTCGCCCACGACCGTGCTTCCGGACAGTCGGCTTCGCCGGCCGGCCCCCCCGCGTTCCACGTCCTCCCGCACCGGTGACCGAGTGGTCCCGGCCCGCACGACCGGCGCCGTCGGCCGAGCCCGCAAGGTGCGACTCGCGCTCAAGCGCATCGACCCCTGGTCGGTGTTCCTGTTCTCCTTGCTGGCGTCGGTCTTCGCCGGACTCGCGGTGGTCGTGGCGGTGGCCGCGTTGTACTTCCTGCTCGGCAGCATCGGCGTGGTGGACTCGGTCAACGACCTCGTCGGAGAGGTGACCGGCGAGGTCGCCCCACTGATCACGGCGAGCCGCTTGCTCGGGGGGGCCGCGGTGCTCGCCGCGGTCAACGTCGTGCTCCTGACGCTGCTGGCCACGCTCAGCGCCCTGCTCTACAACCTCTGCGCCTCCTTCACCGGGGGGATCGAGCTCACCCTCGGCGAGCGCGACGGCTAGCGAGCGGCCCGGCGGGCGACCGTTCCTGGTGTAGTCTCGCGCACCGTGTCCTCGCACCACCGGGGCCTGTAGCTCAGCTGGTTAGAGCGCATCCCTGATAAGGATGAGGCCGGAGGTTCAAGTCCTCCCAGGCCCACCCCGAGCGCTGCCTGCCCTGCTGTTGTCTGTCGAAGGAGTGATCGTGCGCCGTCCCGCCCTTCTGGTCGTCCTGCTCGGCGCCGGTGCCCTCCTGTTGCGCCGCCGGGCCCGCGCGGGACGGGCTGAGAAAGATCTGTGGACCGAGGCCACGGCAGCCCCCGACCTGCGCTGAGCCGCCGCGCCGCCGACGGGTAGGGCGCGGCCAGGGGCCATAGCTCAACTGGCAGAGCACCGCCTTTGCAAGGCGGGGGTTCGGGGTTCGAGTCCCCGTGGCTCCACAGACGAACCCTTTAGGTTCCTGCTTCGTTGACCGATGGTGCGGTTGCACGTGTCGGGGTGGGTCGACGTCGGAGGACCAGATGGCGAAGGACAGCGCCTACCGTCCTGTTCTTCGGCCCGTCGACGCTGCCGCAGTCGTCGGCGCCGGTAGCGCCGAACTGCACAGACTACTGCGCCTCGCGACGGAGCTGCTGGCCGCGCCGGGCTCGCCGACGGCCGCGAGTCGCCTGCTGGACTCGGTGGTCGAGATGTACGGCTTCCCTCGCGGCGTCCTGCTCGGCGCCTCGGACGGGTGGCTGCCGGTGCTGGCCTCGCACGGGCTGTCCGAACCGTCCCCCCCCGTTGGTCTCGGCCGCAGTGCGGTGATCACCCGTGCCCTCGAGGAGAACGCGACCCGGGCCGTGTGTGGGCTCGACGCTGGTCAGGAGCGCTGGCTCGGACAGCTGTTCCCCACGGGTGCCGACGTGCTGGTCGTCCCGCTGGCGGCCGAGAACCGCCGCTACGGCGCGCTGGTCGTGCAACCGCCGTCGCTGCGGGATGCGGGCTGGCGCGACACGGTGGTCGGGCCACTGGAGCGGGCGGCGCACTGCGGTGCGCTGGCCCTGCGGACCCTGTGGCGCATGGAACACCTCGAGCGGCTGGCGGCGACGGACGACCTGACGATGATCGCGAACCGGCGGACCTTCGATGCCTCGCTCGAACGCGAGCTCAACCGCGGCGCCCGCAGTGGTGAGCCGGTCAGCCTGGTGATCCTCGACCTCGATCACTTCGGGATGGTCAACAACGACCACGGACATCCGGCCGGTGACGAGGCGCTGCGTAACGTCGCCGCCGCGCTGTCGATCGCCTGTCGTGACCTCGACACCGCGGCGCGCTACGGCGGCGAGGAGTTCGCGGTCATCCTTCCCGACTGCGGGCCCGACCGGTGCCTCGACATCGCCGAGCGGCTTCGCCTCGCGGTGGCGTCAGCGCCCGCCGTGACACCGCTGACGGCCAGCGCCGGGGTGGCGAGCTACCCCAAGCACGCCAGGGACGGCGAGGGCCTGGTCCAGGCAGCCGACGACGCGCTGCTGCTGTCCAAACGAGCCGGCCGCAACCGCACGACGCTCGCCGCGGGCGTGTCCGAGGACAACCGCCGGCTGGCCGTCGCGCAGCGCCTCACGGCGCAGAGCCGGTTGCTGACCGACCGGCGGCCCTCAGCGGGCGACTAGCTACGTCGACCTAGCCCAGACCTAGCCCCCGGTCAGCTGACGTCACGACCCGGCACCGGCCGGGGATCGGTCGATCGGTCCACGACCGCCTCGAGCTGGCTCGGATCCTGCGCGTCGGGAGCGTCCTGCCCCTCCAGGCGTCGGACGAGCACCGCGACGCCGCTGCCGGCGAGCGCGCCGAGGACGGCTGCGACCAGTGCCCATGGCCAGCGGCGAACGGCGCTGGGCGGCCCCACCCGGGTGCCGCGCAGGGCGTCACGAGCCGCCCCTCCGCGCACGCGGGTGGTCTCGACCGCCTCGTGCAGGGAGCTGCACCGGGTGCTCCGTCTCATGCCTTCTCCACCCTGACGGTTCTGTGACGTCCCACAGCCTGTCATGGCCCGGCGGGCGCGCGCCGCAGCGTGACAGACTCGTCTGACCGCCGAACCGACCGAACGAAGGAGCCCTTCGCGTGGCCAGCGAGCTGTACGCCACTCTGCACACCAACCTCGGCCCGGTCCGGGTGAAGCTCTTCCCTGACCATGCACCCAAGACGGTGCAGAACTTCGTCGGCCTCGCCGACGGATCTAAGGACTGGACCGACCCGCGGACCGGCAAGCCGGGGGACGGTTCGCTCTATGCCGGCACGATCTTCCACCGGGTGATCCGTGGCTTCATGATCCAGGGTGGTGATCCCCTCGGCACCGGCACCGGCGGCCCCGGCTACCGCTTCCAGGACGAGTGCCACCCGGAGCTGTCGTTCACCAAGCCCTACCTGCTGGCCATGGCCAACGCCGGTCCGGGCACGAACGGCTCGCAGTTCTTCATCACCGTCGCCAACACCACCCACCTGACCGGCAAGCACACGATCTTCGGCGAGGTCGCCGACCAGGCCGGCCGGGACGTCGTCGACGCCATTGCGACGACCGCCACCGCCGCAAGGGACCGGCCCAGCACCGATGTCGTCGTCGAGTCGGTCGAGATCGAGAAGGTGGACAGCTGACCGAGGGCCCGGGGCCGGTCGGGGAGGCGGTGCAGAGCCCCCCGGCCTGCTACCGCCATCCCGGCCGGGAGACCTACGTCCAGTGCAACCGCTGCGAGCGGCCGATCTGCCCGGACTGCATGGTCGCGGCCTCCGTCGGCTTCCAGTGCCCGGAGTGCGTCGCCGCCGGCGGCAAGGACGTCCGGCAGGCGCGCACCGTCTTCGGCGGGCGCATCAGCGGCGACACCAGCCGCGTCTCGATCGCGATCATCGCGCTGAACGTGCTGATTTACCTGGCCGGGCTGCTGCTGGGCGAACGTGCGCTACAGGAGCAGTTCGGCAACATCACCGGGCCGGTCCTGCTGCCGGACGGCAACGGTGGCATCTCCCCCGACCCGGCCGGCGTCGCGACCGGTGAGTTCTACCGGCTGTTCACTGCGGCCTTCCTGCACGCCGGCGTGCTGCACCTCGCGTTGAACATGTTCGCGCTCTCCCAGCTGGGACCGGTCCTCGAGTCCGCCCTCGGCCGGGTCCGTTTCGTGGCGCTGTACGCGCTGGCCGCCGTCGGCGGCTCGACGCTGTCGTTCCTCGTCTCCGACCGCGGCGCGCTCGGCGTCGGTGCCTCCGGGGCCATCTTCGGGTTGTTCGGGGCCTACTACATCGTGATGCGTCGCCTCGGTGGCGAGACGAGGTCGATCCTCATACTGCTCGCGATCAACCTGGTCATCACCTTCTCGATCCCGATCATCGACTGGCGGGCCCACATCGGCGGTCTGGTCATCGGCGCGCTGGTGGCAGCTGCCTTCGCCTACGCACCGAAGGGCTCCGACCGCAGCCGGTTCCAGGCCAGCGCGTGCGCGGCGATCGCCGTCGTGCTTGTCGTGCTCATCACGGTTCGCAAGCTCACCCTCGGGTCCTGACTGCTCCTACACTGATCAGGTGAACGGCTGTTCACTGCCTGAGGAGGTCGGATGCGCGACGCGGTCATCGTCGAAGCGGTACGCAGCCCGGTCGGCAAGCGGAACGGCGGCCTGGCCGGCATCCACTCCGCTGATCTGTCCGCCCACGTCCTTCGGGCGCTGGTCGAGCGCACGGGCCTGGACCCGGGAGTCGTCGACGACGTCATCTGGGGCTGCGTGACGCAGATCGGCGAGCAGAGCTTCGACATCGCGCGTACGGCGGTGCTGTCAGCCGGCTGGCCGGAATCGGTCCCCGGAACGACCGTCGACCGCCAGTGCGGCTCCTCGCAGCAGGCGGTGCACTTCGCGGCCGCCGGTGTCATCAGCGGGCAGTACGACGTCGCTGTCGCCGGCGGGGTGGAGGTCATGAGCCGCACGCCGATGGGCTCGTCGTTCACCGCGAGCCCGCTCGGCGAGGGCTACACCGCCCGCTACGGCGCGGACTTCCCGAACCAGGGGCTCGGCGCCGAGGACATCGCCGACCGCTACCGGTTGTCCCGTGCACAGCTCGACGAATACGCTCTGCAGTCGCACGAGCGGGCCGCTGTCGCGATCGACGAGGGCCGCTTCGCCGGGCAGATCGCGCCGGTCCCGACCTCCGACGGGCGGGTGGTCGACACCGACGAGGGGGTGCGCCGGGGCGGCAGCACGCAGGCGTTGGGCGCCCTGCGGCCGGCTTTCCGGCCGGACGGCAAGGTGACCGCCGGCAACTGCTCGCAGATCTCGGACGGCGCAGCGGCGCTGCTGGTGATGACGAGCGACAAGGCAAAGGATCTCGGGCTGACTCCCCTGGCGCGGATCCACACCGCGGTGCTGGCCGGTGTCGCGCCTATGCCGATGCTGCACGGCCCGATGCCGGCCACGAGCAAGGCCTTTGCCAAGTCGGGCCTGACGGCGACCGACATCGGCGCCTACGAGGTCAACGAGGCGTTCGCCGCCGTGCCGCTCGCCTGGTTGCGGGACGTCGGCGTCGAGGACAAGATCGTCAACCCGCACGGCGGGGCCATCGCCCTCGGTCACCCGCTGGGCGGCTCAGGAGCCCGGCTCATGACCACGCTCGTCCATCACCTGCGGGACAACGGGATCCGCTACGGCTTGCAGACGATGTGCGAAGGCGGCGGTCAGGCCAACGCCACCATCCTGGAGTTGCTCTGAGCGGTCCGCGATTTGCACACTGTGGACAGCGCCTGGGGAGAACTACACGGGTGTGAGACGGTCGCCCTCAGCGCCACTGCGTCGACAGGCAGAAACCGGCGATGATGAAGCTGAAGCCGACAAGCAGGTTCCAGTTACCCAGCTCGGAGGCGACGGGGAGCCCGCCGAACCGGCTCTCGGTGATGTAGAAGACGACCAGCCACAGCACCCCGAGCCCGAACAGCACGAGCATCAGGGGCGCGAGCCAGCGCGGACTGGGCCGGCGCTTCTTGGGGCCGGCGGACGTGGGAGGCGGCGTGTAGGCCGCCTTCTTCCGCTTCTTGGACTCGGGCACGAGCCGCTCCCATCACTGGTGGGTTCTGCATAGACAGGACGTCGGGACGATCTGGCGGTTAGCGTAGTCGGCGGTGCCCGTCTCGCGGCGCAGACGGTTCATGAAAGGAGGTAGGCGGTGGCGCGTCGCCCATGGTCGGTGCTCGTACCGCTGACGGCCCTCGCGGCCGGCCTGCTGTTCGCGACCAGCGCCTCGACGGCTCAGGGCACCGACCTGCGAGCCGACCGCCGGCTGCAGCTGACCGAGTTGATCGCGCGTGAGCGGCAGGTGGTCGAGCGCACCGAGCTGTCAGCTGACGAGCTCCGGAACGACGTCGAGGCCCTGGCAGCCGAGCTTGCCGTGGAGGACGTCCGGATCGGGAACGCAGCGCCACCGGCCGAGCTGGAGTTGGCTGCCGGGCTGACGCCGGTGCGCGGCCCGGCGGTGAGCGTGTCGCTGGACGACGCCGCCCGACGGCCCGGCCGCCCGGCGCTGTCGGACAATCCCAACGACCTCGTGGTCCACCAGCAGGATCTCCAAGCGGTCGTCAACGCCCTTCGGGCGGGCGGTGCCGAGGCGGTGAGTCTGATGGGGGAGCGAATCGTCGCCACCAGCGCCGTCCGGTGCGTCGGCAACACGGTGCTGCTGCACGGCCGCGTCTACAGCCCGCCCTTCGTGGTCACCGCCATCGGGGATCCGGCCGCGCTGCGCGCCGCCCTCGACGACGACCCGGCAGTGGCCTACTTCCGCACCTTCGTCGACCGTTTCGGCCTCCGCTACACCGTGAAGAACGAGCGGTCGGTGGAGCTCCCGGCCTACGACGGCCCACTCGCGCTGCCGAACGTGCAGGAGGGCAGGTCGTCATGAGCCGCACCGGCGATGTCGTACGCACCGGCTTGCGGGGCTTCGGGCAGACACTGATCACCCTCGGCCTGGTGATGCTGCTGTTCTGCTTCTACGAGCTGAAGGTCACCAACCTCGTCACCGCTCGCGAGCAGGGCCAGCTCACCGAGGATCTCACCGCCCGGTGGGCCGAGCCTAGGGTGGTCGGCACACCGGTGGAGCCGGGCGGACCAGTGGCCGCGCCAGGGACACCGGTGGAGCCGGGCGGACCGGTGGCCGCGCCGGTCGCCCGGCAGCTCGGCAGCGGCTTCGCGATCCTGCGCATCCCCCGGCTCGGCCGCTGGAACGACAAGCCACCGGTCGTCGTGGAGGGAGTCGGCGTCGAGGATCTGAAGAAGGGACCGGGGCACATCCCGGGCACGGCGCTTCCCGGCGAGATCGGCAACGTCGTGCTCAGCGGGCACCGTACGACCTACGGGGCGCCGTTCAACCGCTTCGACGAGCTGCAGCCCGGGGACGCGGTCGTGCTCGAGACCCGCGACATGTGGTTCACCTACGAGGTCACCGGCAGCGACATCGTGGCCCCGACCGCCGTCGAGGTGACCCTTCCGGTGCCCGGGAACCCCACCGCCACCCCCACCAAGCGGTTGCTGACCATGACGACCTGCAACCCGGAGTACTCCGCGAGGCAGCGCCTGATCATCTCCGCCGAGATGGTGAGCGCCGAGCCCAAGGGTGGCGCCGCGCCGATCGCCCTGCAAGGGCTGTGAGGTGTACGGCTGGATCTGGCGCACGCTGCCCGGCGGCCGACCCGGCAAGGTGCTCGGCTCGTTTGTGCTGCTGGCCGCCGCGATCGCGCTGCTGTTCCTCTACGTCTTCCCGGCGATCGAGCCGTTGCTGCCCTTCTCCGACGTGACCGTGGACCCCGCCCAGGCAGGGGTGTTCTTCTCCGCTGTCGGATTCGGCCGTTCGTGACCCGGATCCTCGTGGTGGACAACTACGACAGCTTCGTGTTCAACCTGGTGCAGTATCTGGGCCAGCTCGGGGCCGACACGGTCGTCCGCCGCAACGACGAGGTCCGCGCGGCCGCCGCGGCCGACTACGACGGCGTGCTGCTGTCGCCAGGCCCCGGCGTCCCGGAGCAGGCCGGGGTCAGCGTCGAGATGGTCACCTCGTGCGAGGACCGCGGCGTACCGCTGCTGGGGGTCTGTCTGGGACACCAGGCGATCGCGGTCGCGCACGGTGCCACGGTCGACCGCGCACCGGAACTGCTGCACGGCAAGACCAGCGAGGTGGAGCACACCGGTGCCGGCGTGCTCCGCGGCCTGCCGTCGCCGTTTCGCGCGACCCGCTACCACTCGCTGGCCGTCGTGGAGTCCACCCTGCCGGCGGAGCTGGCCGTCACCGGTCGCACCGCGAGCGGCGTCGTCATGGCACTGCGTCATCGCGACAAGGCGGTCGAGGGGGTCCAGTTCCACCCCGAGTCGGTCCTCACGCAGGGCGGGCACGTGCTGCTGGCCTCCTGGCTCGCGCAGTGCGGCGACGCCGCCGCGGCGGAGCTGGCGCCGGGACTGTCCGAGCGGCTCGAGCACAAGCGCCTCGCCGCCTTTCGCTGAGCGCCGCCTCGGCGCGGCCGCCGCCGGTGCCCCCTGCCGGTCAGGGGTCAGGGCGTGGGCGTGGGCGTGGGCGCGATGGAGGGCGCCGGGAACACGAACGGCGGGCTCGGCGACGGTTGCGGGCTGGGCGCCGGCGAGGGCGACGGGGAGGGCGACGGGGGCGGCGGGGGTGGCGGCGGGGGTGGCGGCTGGGACACCGTGATGACGATCGCGGTACCTCGCCCAGCGAGCGCGTTGACAGGATTCTGGTCGAGCACGATCTCGGGTGGGCCGGTGGAGTCGCGCAACTCGATGCCCACCGAGAAGCCGGCCTTCTGCAACTCCGAGACGGCCTGCTCGCGGGTGCGGCCGCGTACGTCCGGCACCTGGACCTGACCGGATGCGACGGTGAGCACGACGTCGGAGTCGGCCCGCACCTGCGAGCCGGGAGCGGGGCTGATCGCGAGCACGGTGCCGGCCGGGATGTTCCCGTCGCGCGGGACCTCCGAGCCGATACGCAGCTTCTTCTCGGTGAGCAGGACGGCGGCCTCCTCACGGGACTTCCCGACGACCTCCACCGGCACGATGGTCATCTCGATGCCCTTGGACACGGTGAGGTCGACCAAGCCGTCGACGGGGACGAGAATGGCCTCGGGGGGGCTCTGAGCGACGACGATGCCGAACGGCTCCTCGGTGAACGCCTGGTCGACCGTCCCGACCTGCAGCCCCTTCTCGGCGAGGGCGGCGACGGCCTGCTCCTGCGTGAGCCCGACCAGTGGCGGCGTGGGGATCAGGCCGGTGTCGGTGTCGAGCAGGTTGCGTACGAACAGCGCGATGCCGATCAGCAGGGCGATCAGCAGGGCGGCGAACAGGCCGTACGCCAGAGCCCGGTTGGCCCGCGGCTCCTCCACCCGGCGCAGCGAACCGGCCGCAGCGGCCGGCGCCAGCAGCACCGGCGGCTCGACGACGCGCCGCGCGATGACCGTGGTGCCGGAGCGGGCCCGCAATAGGTCGGCCCGCATCTCCTTCGCCGACTGGTAGCGGTTGGCCGGCAGCTTCTCCATCGCCTTGAGCACGACGACGTCGACGGCCGGGGGCAGCGTCTCGTCCAACGTCGAAGGCGGCGCAGGGTCCTCGCGCACGTGCTGGTAGGCCACCGCGACCGGGCTGTCCCCGGTGAAGGGCGGCTGACCGGTGACCAGCTCGTAGAGCAGGCACCCGGTGGAGTAGAGGTCCGAGCGGGCGTCGACGTGCTCGCCGCGGGCCTGCTCGGGCGAGAGGTATGCGGCGGTCCCGATGATCGCCGCCGTCTGAGTCATGCCGGACGAGGCGTCGGCTGCCGCCCGCGCGATGCCGAAGTCCATCACCTTGACCTCGCCGCTGCGGTTGAGCATCACGTTGGCCGGCTTGATGTCGCGGTGCACGATCCCAGCGGCGTGCGCGGCTTCCAGCGCGGCGCAGATGTCGGCGGCGACCTCGAGGGCCCGCTCGGGCAGCAGCCGTCGCTCGGCCTGCAGCACTTCGCGCAGGGTCCGTCCCTCGACCCGTTCCATGACGATGTACGGAACGCCGGCCTCGTCCTCGCCGGTGTCGTAGACCGAGACGATGGTCGGCGCGTTGAGCGACGCGGCGGCCTGGGCTTCCCGCCGGAACCGGGCCTGGAACGACGGGTCCCGCGCCAGGTCGGACCGTAGGATCTTGATCGCCACATCCCGGCCGAGCCGCACGTCGGCCCCGCGCAGCACCTCGGCCATGCCGCCGTGGCCGAGCCGGGCTCCCAGCTCGTAGCGCCCGCCGAGCAGGCGCGGGGTCTCGGGCGCGCTCACCTGCGCTTCCCGCCCTTCTTGTTGTCGTCCCTGTTCTCGTTCTTCGGGGCCTCGCGCCGGTCGCCTTCGGGCTGCCGGACCGGTTCGGGGGGCGCCGCCGGCACGACGTGCAGGACGACCGTGGTGCCCGCAGCCAGGTCGCCGACTGGCTCCACACCGCTGACGGTACCGACCGACCGGCCGGCGCCGTCCTCGATCAGACGCGGCACGAGTCCCTGCGCCGCCAAGCCGTCGCGGGCGACCGCGGCCGGCTGACCCAGCCACTGCTCCGCGCTCACCTGCACGGGCGCCGGCCCGGCCGGCTGCTGCTCGGTGTCGGTGGACGGGGCGTCGACCGGATCCTGACCGAGTGCCGACAGGCCAAGACCCAGCGCCAGGACGGCCAGGACGACGGCGGCCAGCCGGACCGCTCGTCGGTGCATGTGCGACGGCACCGGGGCGGCGGTCGGGAGCGGCAGCACGCGGGTCGCCCCACCGGGCACCGCGCTGCCGGCGGCCAGCCTCTCCCGTAGCGCGGCGGCCTCGACCGCGAGCTGTCCGGCGGAGGCGGGCCGCCGGCCGGGGTCCTTGCTCAGCAGCCGCAGGACGAGGGCGGCCAGCGGCGCAGGCACCGATGCCGGGAGCGCGGGCGGCGGGGAGTGCAGATGCGCCGTCGCGACGGCGACCGCGTTGGCACCCGGGAACGGCCGGCTTCCGGACAGGCACTCGAACGCGACCACGCCGAGCGCGTAGAGATCACTGGCGG
>Ga0136624_1000577_pt1 | contig 14525 bp, 13 predicted proteins | sample AntDrymUQ4692206_2_FD_104802 | JGI IMG/M metagenome (GOLD analysis project Ga0136624, IMG submission 104802) | Polar desert sand microbial communities from Dry Valleys, Antarctica - metaG UQ469 (22.06) | ecosystem: Environmental > Terrestrial > Soil > Desert | place: Antarctica: Dry Valley... | reverse complement strand
GCGTCGGAGGGCACGGCGTCGGAGGGCACGGCGTCGGAGGGCACGGCGTCGGAGGGCACGGCGTCGGAGGGCACGGCGTCCGAGAGCACCGGTGGTGGCGGCAACGCCGACCTCGAAGGCACGGAGGTCAACGTGTTCGGTGTCGAGAGCTCTGACGAGGAGGCGGGCGCCATGCAGGACGCCCTCAATGTCTTCGCAGAGGAGAACGGGATGTCCATCACCTACGTGGGCGCCCGGACGTTCGAGGAGGAGATCAACACGCAGGTCGGCGGCGGCAACCCGCCCGACATCGCCACCTTCCCACAGCCTGGCAAGGTTGCCGATTTCGCCGCCAGCGGCGACGTCTTGGAGATCCCCGAAGCCGTGTTGTCGTCGGTGTCGGAGGGCTGGGACGAGGACTGGCTGAGCTTCACCAACGTCGACGGCACTCAGTACGGCGTCCCCCTCAAGTCCGACCTCAAGTCGCTCGTGTGGTACAGCCCGAGCGCCTTCGCGGAGAAGGGTTACGAGATCCCCGAGACGCTCGACGACTTCTTCACGCTCAACGAGGAGATGATCGCCAACGGCGACGTGCCGCTGTGCGTCGGCATCGAGTCCGGCCCTGCCACCGGCTGGCCGTTCACCGACTGGACCGAGGAGATCATCCTGCGCAACGAGGGCGCCGACTACTACAACCAATGGGTCACCCACGAGGTGCCGTTCAACGACCCGCCAGTCGTCGAGGCCATGACGGCGGTCGCCGACCTGTGGAGCACCGACGGGGCGGTGTACGCCGCGGGCGGTTCCATCGCCGCCACCCCGTTCGGCGAGAACGGCCAGGCTCTCGTCGACGGCGAGTGCCTGATGCACCGCCAGGCCAACTTCTTCTCCGCCTTCATGCCAGAGGGCACGGAGTTCGGCGACGGCGACGGCCAGATCAACACCTTCTACTTCCCGTCCAACGAGGGCGAGCCGATCCTCGTGGGCGGCCTCAACGCGGCGGCCTTCGAGGACAGACCGGAGGTGTGGGCAGTGATGGAGTACCTCGGGTCCGCCGAGTTCGCCGACGCCCGACAGTCGGCCCAGGTCGAGCGTAAGGGCGGTGGCGAGGACGTCATCTCCGGATTCCTCTCGGCCAACTCCAACGCCGACCAGGAGTTGTACACCGACCTCGAGCAGGGTTTCCTCGAGGTCCTCAACACCGGCGAACCGGCAGCGTTCGACGCCTCCGACCAGATGCCCGGCGAGGTCGGTGCCGGCTCGTTCCTCGACGAGGCGACGTCGCTCGTCAACGGTGACACCGACGCCCAGGCTGCCGCCGACACAGTCGAGGAGAGCTGGCCCGATTGACCCCGACCGTCCAGTAATGGTGCCGGCGGCGAAGGCCGCCGGCACCATTACCGCTATTCGCTAACGTCCGGAGCGTCGTCCGAGCACGAGGGGTGGGGACATGACCGTCACCGATGATCGCAGTACCGAGCCGGCCTCCCCAGATGCTCCGATCGCCAAGCAGGTGGCGATCGGCGATGCCGAGGCGACCATGCGGGGCCGTCGGTTCTCGGCCGACGCTGCCTTCCGCGCCGCCGTGCTCGTTGCGCTGCTCGCCTTCCTGGGCTTCTACGTCGGCGCCGGCTCGATGGTCACGACACTGTTGAAGGTGGCCGTCGCCTTCGCCATCTCTGCGGCCCTGTTCATTGGTGCCAACAAGCTCTTCGACCAGGCGTACCCGCGCTGGACCGTCTTCAACACGATGCTCGGCGGAGTCATCGGGTTCACGGTGTTTCTGCTCCTCGACGGCAACCGTCTCCTGCGCGAGCTGAGCCCTCGCCCGTGGCTGTGGGCTGTCGTCGGCGCAGCAGCCCTTGCAGCCGTGATGTTCCTCCTGAGCGCGCCTCGCCAGCAGTTGGCCCGCCTCCCCCTGGCCGTCGCCGGGTTCTGCGGCTTCGGTGTCCTGACCGCCTTCGCCACCGACGAGACGGTGCACCCTGGCCTCGACTGGGCAGCATTGCTGATCGGAACGGCCATCGGGGTGTTCGTCGTCGGCGGGATCGGGATGATGCGGGGCGGCTCGGCCGGAGCCGAGAAGGGTGCTATCGGCGGCGCCGCTCTCGGTTGGCTGATCGGCGCCTGGGGAGGCGCCGATCTCGGCGCCGGTAGCGTCGGCGAGGCGCTGATCGCCACCGTCGTGCCCGCCGCCCTGATCGGCCTGCGCATCGGACTGGGGGCCGAAGTCGGTCCGACCCGTCGCCGCGCCTTCGACAAAAAGGCGAGGTCCTGGATCTTTCTCGTCCCGGCGTTGACGTTCATTGCCGCCGGTTTGGTGATCCCGCTACTTCGCACGATCTACCTGTCGTTTCGCAACGACGACGGTAGTGAGAACGTCGGCTTGGTCAACTACGAGGACATCTTCACCAACAAGAACAGCTTCAACCTCGACAACTGGAGCGCCTTCCTCACAAGCCGGTTGTTCTGGATCGCCATCGGAATGGTTGGCCTCGGCATCATCGTGGGGGTCGTGTCCGGCCGCCGCACGCGCCAGGCGTTCGAGAAGGGCGAGGCTTCGCTGGCGCCGATCTTCATCGGGCTGTTCCTGATCTCGTGCGCCGTGCTGTCGACGGTTCGCGGCACGATCTTCAACAACATCTGGTGGGTCGTCGTTGTGACCACCCTGTCCACAGCGATCGGCCTCGGCGTGGCCGTGCTGGCCGATCGCTCTAAAGGTGAGAACATCGCCAAGTCGTTGATCTTCCTGCCGATGGCCATCTCGTTCGTTGGCGCCGGAATCATTTGGCGCTTCATGTACATCGCCCGGCCCGAGTCGGACGAACAGACCGGTGTGCTCAACTCACTGTGGGTGTGGCTCGGACAGATCAGCACGTCCGGCGCTGGGAAGGCCGTCGCCGTCGCAGCCTTGGCGCTGATGGCGCTGGGATTGGTGCTGCTGGTCAGGCGCGGGCTGCGCACGAAGCAGAACACCCTGGCCGGTATCTCACTCGGCCTACTTTTGGTCGCCGGCTACCTGATCTACCGCTTCATCGGACCGGGACTCGGTGGGTTCACGACCAATGAGGAAGGGGTGACCTCATCCAGGACCATTCTGTTCCTGCAGGAGGGTCCGTTCAACAACATGTGGCTGATGGTCGTGCTGATCTGGATCCAGAGCGGCTTCGCCATGGTCATCCTCTCCGCCGCCATCAAGGCTGTACCGACCGAGTTGACCGAGGCGGCCAAGATGGACGGGGCCTCCGAGAGTCAGGTGTTCTGGCGGGTCACCATGCCCCAGATCGCTCCCACAATCGGAGTTGTCGTGACCACACTCATCGTCACCGTGATGAAGGTGTTCGACATCGTCAAGGTGACCACCAGCGGGGATTTCGACACCCAGGTCGTCGCCAACGAGATGTTCACGAGAGCCTTCGGTCAGTCCAAGGACGGCCTCGGCGCTGCGCTGGCGGTCGTGCTGTTCGTCGCCATCATCCCAGTGATGTACCTGAACATCCGGCGCATGCAGAGAGCCAGGATCTGAGCCATGTCCACAGCCATCGTGGATCCCGGCCGCCCGGGTCCTGGCAACGCAGGCGTTGTCTACCGCTTCCTTCGCTCCATCCCCACATGGGTGCTCTGGCTGCTCGTGCTGGTGTGGTGCGTCCCAACGCTCGGGCTGCTCGTCAACTCGTTCCGCGGCCGCGACGCCCAGCGGACGACCGGCTGGTGGACCCTCTTCCTGGGCAACGTCGACGGGTTCACACTCGGCAACTACCGCGAGGTGCTGTCCGCCGAAGCACAGGGCGGCATCAAGGTAGGCCTCGTCAACTCACTAGCGATTGCCCTGCCGGCGACGATCATCCCCATCGCCATCGCCGCCTTCGCCGCGTACGCCTTCGCCTGGATCGATTTCAAGGGACGCCAAGGCCTGTTCATCGCAACCGTCGCCTTGCTGGCCATTCCCACGCAGGTGGCACTCATCCCGCTGCTACAGATGTACGTGCGTGGCGCCCACCTGACGATCCCTGGTCTCGACAAGACGATCACGATCTTTCCCGACCTCGACTTGGCGGGCACCACGACGGCGGTATGGCTGACCCACGCCGCGTTCGCCATGCCGTTCGCCATCTTCTTGCTGCACAACTACATCTCGTCGCTGCCCCGAGACTTGTTCGAAGCAGCGCGCATCGACGGCGCCGACCACTTCAAGATCTTCTACCGGCTGGTGTTGCCGCTGTCGGTGCCCGTTCTGGCCGCGTTCGCAATCTTCCAGTTCCTGTGGACGTGGAACGACTATCTTGTTGCCGTCGTCATGGTGGGAGCCAACCCCGACGCGTTGCCTGCGACGGTCAAGATCGCCGGCCAGGCCGGCGAGTTCGGTCGCCTCGAGCACCTTCTCACCGCCGGCGCGTTCCTACAGGCCGCCGTGCCCCTCGCCGTATTCTTCCTCCTCCAGCGGTTCTTCGTCCGCGGCATCCTGGCCGGTTCGGTGAAGGGTTGACCGCTTCGAGCGAACCGAACCAGATCAGGACCAGATGGCATCGTGGGTCTGCGAGTCGAAGAAGTGCATGTTCTCGGCGGCCACAGCGATCTCGATGTTCTCGTCGATGCCGACCCGCGAGCGGGGGCTGAAGCGGGCCACGGCGTTTGCCACCCCCTCGCCGAGCAGCTCCTCGGGCGCGTCGGGATCGCCTGAGTTCACCGTCTTGGCATCGATGGCGAGGTGAATCATGAGTTCGGATCCGAGCGCCTCGACCAACTTGACCGTCGCCCGCAGCCGGCGGTCGGTGGAATCGTCGGCAGCGGTCGCGGCGTCCTCGATGTCCTCTGGCCGGATGCCGACCACGATGTGCTGGCCGCTGTAGCTGCGCAGCGCCGGCCGCTTGGTGAGCGTCTCGGGTGACAGGGCGACCCGCTGCGAGCCGATCTCGACGCCGCCGCTGTCTCCATCGGCGGTGAGCGCGGCGTCGTACAGGTTCATCGACGGGGAGCCGATGAACGCCGCCACGAACACATTGGTCGGTGATTCGTAGAGGTTCTGCGGGGCGTCGACCTGCTGCAGGTAGCCGTCCTTGATGACGGCCACCCGGTCGCCCATCGTCATCGCCTCGACCTGGTCGTGCGTGACGTAGAACGTGGTGACGCCGAGATCGCGTTGGAGCCGGGCGATCTCGGCCCGCATCTGCACGCGCAGCTTGGCGTCGAGGTTGGACAGCGGTTCATCCATCAGGAACGCCGCCGGCTGGCGCACGATGGCTCGGCCCATGGCGACGCGCTGGCGCTGCCCGCCGGAGAGCAGTCCCGGCTTGCGGTCGAGGTATGGCTCGAGCTCGAGGATCGACGCCGCTTTGCGGACCCGCGAGTTGATTTCGTCCTTGGGCACCCGTGCCAGCTTTAGGGCGAAGGCGATGTTGTCGAACACCGTCATGTGCGGGTACAGCGCGTAGTTCTGGAAGACCATGGCGATGTCCCGATCCTTCGGCTCGATCTCGTTGACGACCCGGTCGCCGATCTTCATCTCACCGCTGCTGATGGTCTCCAACCCGGCGATCATCCGCAGGGCGGTGGACTTTCCGCAGCCCGACGGGCCGACGAGCACGAGGAACTCACTGTCCGCGATTTCGAGGTCGAGATCGTGGATGGCGTGGAACCCGTTGTCGTAGACCTTGTTGACGTCCGTAAGTTGGACGGTTGCCATGCAAGCCTCCTCGGCCGTGCGGATACGGGTGCATCCGATCCCCGCAGCAGAATAGTTCGTTTCGACACCCGCGACGGCGCTCGCCGTACGCTGGGGGTGATGGGCACCGGCGAACGGTTCACCGACTCGGAGATCGAGATCAAGCCGCTGTACACAGCCGCTGATCTCGAGGGTTTCGACGCCGACGAACGCCTCGGCCTCCCGGGCGCGCCGCCGTTCACGCGCGGCATCTACGGCTCGATGTACCGGGGACGGCTGTGGACGATGCGCCAGTACGCCGGGTTCGGCAGCGCCGAGTCGACGAACAAGCGCTTCAAGTTCCTCACCGGCGCCGGTCAGACGGGCCTGTCGTGCGCGTTCGACCTCCCCACCCAGATGGGCTACGACTCTGATCACTCGCGTGCCGAAGGCGAGGTCGGCAAGGTGGGTGTTGCCATCGACTCGATAGAGGACATGCGGTTGCTGCTGGCCGACATCCCCCTCGACGAGGTCACGACGTCGATGACGATCAACTCCACGGCGTCGATCCTGCTGCTGCTCTACGAGTTGGTGGCAGAGGAGCGGGGCGTCACGTCCCAGCAGATCTCTGGCACGATCCAGAACGACCTGCTGAAGGAGTACATCGCCCGCGGCACCTACGTGTACCCGCCGCGCCCTTCGATGCGAATCATCACCGACATCTTCGGTTACTGCGCCGAGCACGTGCCGAAGTGGAACACGATCTCCATCTCGGGCTACCACATCCGCGAGGCCGGCTCGACTGCCGTGCAGGAGATCGCCTTCACGCTGGCCAACGCGATCGCCTACGTGCAGGCCGCCATCGACGCCGGGCTCGACGTGGACGACTTCGCCCCGCGATTGAGCTTTTTCTGGAACGGTCACAACCACTTCTTCGAGGAGATCGCCAAGTTCCGCGCCAGCCGGCGCATGTGGCACCGGATCATGACGGAGCGCTTCGGCGCAACGAGCGACAAGGCGACGATGCTGCGCTTCCACACCCAGACCGGCGGCTCGACGCTCACGGCCCAGCAACCACTCAACAACGTGGTGCGGGTATCGGTTCAGGCTCTGGCGGCGGTGCTCGGCGGCACGCAGAGCCTGCACACCAACGGGTTCGACGAGGCATTGGGCCTGCCGACCGAGACGGCGGCGCGCATCGCCCTGCGCACCCAGCAGGTCATCGGCTACGAGGCAGGGGTCACGGAGACCCCCGACCCGCTGGCCGGTTCGTACTACGTGGAGTCGTTGACCGACGAGGTCGAGCAACGGGCGTGGGAGTACATCGAGCGCATCGACGAGCTTGGCGGAGCCGTGGCCGCCATCGAGGCCGGCTATCAGACCGATGAGATCGACCAGGCGGCATACGAGTACACGAAGTCCATCGACGACGATCAGCGCGTGATCGTTGGCGTCAACAAGTTCGCCGTTGATGATGATCCCGACCCCGACATGCTCCCGCACGACCCGGAGCTGGAGCGGGGCCAGCGCGAACGCCTGGCGAAGTTGCGCGCCGACCGCAACCAGGCCGAGGTCGACGCTCACCTCACCGACCTGCGATCGGCCGCCCGTGGCACGCAGAACGTGCTCTACCCGATGAAGGACGCGCTGCGAGCACGAGCCACGTTGGGTGAGGTCAGCGACGCCCTCCGAGAGGTGTTCGGCACCTACACGCCGTAATGTCTCGCTCGCTCCGCTCGCTGTCCGGCTCGCGGTTGGGGTCAGGGATCGAGGCCGAGCGCGGACTTGAGGCCGTCGAGATCGGCGGCGCCGAACACCACCCGATTCTTGGTTGCGACGTAGACGAGGTCGAGATCGACGCCGGCCTTTGCGACCTTGCCCGCCAGGTCGGCGAGTACCCCTGGCCGGTCGTCGACCTCGACCACAGCAACCTCGCGCTCTCGCGTCACCGCCAGTTGCGAGCTCGCCAGGGCGCGCGTGGCAGCACCGGCGTGGGGCACGAGGATATGCAGCTCCGCCCGCGAGCTCGGACCGATGCACGTTGCAGCCGCGATGTTCACGCCGGCGTCACTGATCGCCTTGGCGACTCGCGCCAAGGCTCCTGGCTCGTTGTCCACCTCGATGACCAGATCCAGTGACATGTGGGCTCCTCGTGCGTCGGGTTGGTTCTTCAGCATCCTGTTCGCCTCCGGGCACCGACGCAAGGGTCATCCGGGAGACCGGTGCGATTCCGCCAGACCCGAGGCGCCCGCCCGGCCAATCAACAGCCGGAGTGGCCGCACGGCCGTTTGCTGCTACAGGTCGACAGAACGGAGCCACCAGTCGAGGATCGTGTCGATGTCGTGGCGGGCGCGGTCGCGGTTTGCGGCGGCATCTGCTCGGATCTGGTCGATGTCGGCTCCTACCTCGGCCACGGCCTGCTCGGTGCCCTCAGGGTGCATCGCCGACCAGTCATCGATCATCTGCACCGTGACCTCTGGATGGAACTGCAGCGCCAGGTTGCTGCGGAGCGCGAACGCCTGCGGGCCGGTGTCGGTCACGGCCAGCAGCTCGGCGCCGTCCGGCAGCGTGAACACGTCGTAGTGCCATTGCATCCACGGACCAGGAGGGAGCCGCTCGGGGTCGAGCGACTCGACCTCACCGAAGCCGATCTCGGGCGTGCCGGCCCGGAACACGTGTCCGCCGTGGGCGGCGGCCAAGGCCTGGGCGCCGAAGCACACCCCGAGCACGGGGATCTGGTCGGCATCGGCGGCGCGTAGCAGGTCGAGCTCCCGCTTGATCCACGTGCCCACCTGCGACTCGTCGTTGATCGACCAGATGGCGCCCATCGGCACCACGAGGTCGAAGTCGGTGAGATCTGGGAACGGGTCGGTGAACGTGCCGTCGAACACGGATCGTCCCATGTTCTGGACGACGAGCTCGAACTCCCGCTCGGCGAGCGCTTCGCCGAGCAGACCGGCGACCGAACCAGGATCATGACGAAGGATGAGTGCGCGCACGGAGCCACGCTACGGCCCGAGCCGCTCGCCCTACCGTCCCGCTCGGATTTGTGAGTGCTCGAGGCGGACATCGGCCGTGTGGCTCACAGTTCCAGAGCGCCGCCCGGAACGGTGAGTGCTCGGTGCCGACATCGGCCCTGCGGCTCACAGTTCGGCGGTCGCTGCGTGTCACGCCGACGATCCGGCTGCCGTCGCATCACTGGCTACCGTGGGCGCATGTTCCGGACCCGGCGAGCGACCGGCAGTCGCACCCGGATGCTGGTTGCGGTAGGGGTGTCGGTGACCGTGTTCGCTCTGGCAGCGCTCGCCTCTGTTTCCGATACGGTGCACCCGTTCGTCGAAGGGCCCGGCGGGCCGCGCATCCAGCGCAGCGCGCCCGTGCCCACCGGCGTCGGGCCGCGAGATCCGACACCCGAAGTCGTCGAGCAGGGCGAGAGCGCGGGTGACAGTTCGTTCATCGAGTTGATCGTGCGCCTGGCGCTCGTCCTGGCGGTCCTGCTTGGAGCCGTCATTCTCCTGCAGACCATCCTGCGGGTGCTGCGCGAGCTGCGGTTCAATCGTCGAGGTCGACGGCCCGACGTTCGCTGGGACCTGGCCGAGCCCACCGGCCACGAGGAGCTTGCCGAGGTGGTCGACGAGGGTTTACGGGCGCTGCAGACCGGGCGCGTCGCCGACGCCATCATCGCCTGCTGGGTCAAGCTGGAGGAGGCCGCCGCTGCCGTCGGTGTAGTCCGTGATCCGGCTGAGACTGCCACAGAGCTCACGGCGCGCGTGCTGCATCGGCACGATGTCTCGATCGTTGCGATCGACACGCTGCTCGACCTGTACCGCGAGGCAAGGTACTCCGAACACGGGATGGGCGATGTGTCGCGCGCTGCGGCGCAGAGCGCCCTGGCGCGCGTGCGTGCCGATCTCTCGGCGTCGACGGTGGTGACTCCGTGAACCGCCTCTCGCTGTGGCGGACCCTGCGCAGCCCGCCCGTCGTCTATACGGCGGCGGCCGTGTTGGTCGCCACCGCCGTGGTGGCGGTCACGGCGCTTGCCGGTTGGTCGGCGCGGGTGGAGTTCGTCGTCGGCGTGGCGCTCGTCGCTGCGTTCACACTTCTTGCCGTGCAACAGCTCGGTGAGTCGCTCGACACCACCGCCTGGCCCCGTCGACGACCCGAAGACGCCGACGGCTCGGCGACGGAGTTCACCGAGGATCGCGTCATCTTCCTCGAGACCCGTCTGGTGCTCAGCACGAAAGACGCTCGCGTGTTCAGGACTCGCGTGCAGCCGGCGCTCGTCGAGATCTTGCGCCACCAGCTCCGCCGCCACCACGGCATCGACGCCCAGCAGCGACCCGACCTCGCCAAGGAGGCGGCGGGCGAGCCGCTCTGGCGGCTCGTCACCCAGGAGCGGGACGAGCCGGTCACCCACGACGACCTCGTCGAGGCTGTGAGCCAGATCGAGAGGTTGTCAACACGTGACTGAACAGACGTTGTCGATCCCGGAGGCGGCGCGGATCTGCGGCGACGTACTCGACCGGGTGGAGCAGGCGGTGGTCGGAAAGCGCCCGGCGCTCGAGCTCGTGCTGTCGGGCATCCTGTCGGGCGGCCACGTGCTGCTCGAGGACTTTCCAGGTCTCGGCAAGACGTTGGCCGCCCGCTCGTTCGCCCAGGCCCTCGGACTCAGGTTCCGGCGCGTGCAGTTCACACCCGACCTGTTGCCGTCGGACGTGAGCGGGTCGTTCGTGTTCGATCAGAAACGGGGCGAGTTCGTGTTCAGAGCCGGGCCGATCTTCGCCGGGCTGCTGCTGGCTGACGAGATCAACCGCACGCCGCCCAAGACGCAGGCAGCTCTGCTGGAGGCGATGCAGGAGCGGCAGGTGACCGTGGAGGGTGAGACGTTCCCACTACCTGAGCCGTTCCACGTGCTGGCAACGGCCAACCCTGTGGAGTATGAAGGCACGTACCCGTTGCCCGAGGCGCAGCTCGATCGTTTCCTGCTGCGAGTGGCATTCGGGTACCCGTCGGCCGACGAGGAATGGGACGTGCTGTCCCGGCGGGTGACCCGCCAGCGCGAGGACCAACACGTGGAGGCCGTGATCGACGCTGCCGGGCTGATCGCGGTCCAGCGGGTCGTCGAGCGAGTGTCGGTGGAAGAGAGCGTCGGCCGCTACTGCGTCGATCTGGCAGCTGCGACGCGCCGTCATCAACAGGTGCTCGTCGGAGCCTCGCCTCGCGGCTCACTGGCGTTGATGCTGACGGCTCGGGCACGCGCCGTCATCGGTGGGCGTGACTACGTCGTGCCAGAGGACGTGAAGGCCGTGGGAATCGCGGCACTGGCACACCGCATCACCGTTCGTCCGGAACTATGGCTGCATGACGTGTCCGGGGCGTCCGTCGTCCGCCACGTGCTGTCGTCGGTGCCGGCGCCACCGACCGCTCGCCCGCTCCCTCGCTGGGAGCCGGAGGTCCGGGCACGGCCATCGTGATGCGGCCCGACGAGCCGGTCGGGTGGTCGCCCACGGCTGCGCACCTGCGAGCCGTCCTGATGGCGACGGGTTGTCTGGCCGTCGGCGTGATCTTCCGGCGCCTCGATGCCATTTTGCTGGGGCTGCCGTTCCTCGCTGCCGCCACATGGGGCGCGCTGGCGCGACCGTCGACGGCGCCCACCGTCGCCGTGCGATCTGACGCCGACACGCTGTTCGAGGGTCAGGCCACGACACTGCACCTCGCCCTGCGCGCCCCGTCCGCCCCAGCCGGCGCGGCGCTCGACGATGAGCCGATCAGCGGCGACCTCGTCACGTGGGTGCTGACGCCCGACCGTTGGATCGAGGTCGACCCTCCTACGGCGGCGATGACGGTCGTGTCCGATGGTGGTCCGCTCGACCTGACCGTTGACTTGCGCTCGGTGCGATGGGGCCGGCGAGTGGTCGGGATCCAGCGCGTGCTGTGCACGTCGGCATTCGGAGCGTACCGAACGACGGGCCTCACCGCCGAGCCTGTGCGACTGTCGACACTGCCGCTACGCGAGCGGTTCGCCGCCACCGACGTCGTGCCTCGGCCTGCGGGCGTGGTTGGCTTACACCGCTCGCGCAGGGCCGGCGACGGAAGTGAGTTCGCCGACGTACGGCCGTTCCGGCCCGGCGACCGTCTGCGGCGGATCAACTGGCCCGTTTCCTCGCGCACAGGAGAGCTCCACGTGACGTCCACGTATTCGGACCTCGACACGGAGGTGATGTTGCTGCTCGACACCGAGCACGACCTCGGTCGCAGCGAGGGTGTCGACGGGCGGGCCAGCAGCCTCGACACGGCCGTGCGGGCGGCGGCAGCTGTGGCCGAGCACTATCTACGCCACGGCGACCGGGTGAGCCTCATCGACCTCGGCGAACGCGTGCGCAACGTCCCTGCCGGCACCGGAAGGCGACATCTGCGCCGGATCCTCGACATCCTCGTCGTGGCCAGCCCGAACGTGTCGCGAGGCAGCCCACCCGGACGGGTGCGCAGGCTGCGCGCGGGCGACCTCGTGATCGCCTTCAGTCCCCTGACGGGCACAGCAGTCATGAACCACATCGCCGCGATCGTGCAGCGGGGTCACACGGTCATCGTCGTTGACACGCTCCCGGAGATCATGGTGCAGGACGATCCCGAGATGGTCTGGCGCTCGCTGGCCTGGCGCATCCGCTTGCTCGAACGGTCCGCCGAGATCGAGCGACTCGGTGACCTGGGCGTGCCGATCGTGCGCTGGCTCGGTGACGGCAGCCTCGACGAGGTGCTCCGCGACGTGAGCAGGACCGCCGGAGCGCCGAGGATCCGATGATCGCCGTCGAGCGCATCAACGCCGGGCTGCAGACGGCCCGCGACGTCGGACGGGGCGCGCTGATCGTGCGGCTGGCGGTTGTCGTGGCCGCTGCTGCAACGGTGGCGTTCACCGTCGCCGGCGGATGGGACGCCCCGGACACTCTCGTGCTGTTGGCCATCCTTTCCGGCGTCGGCTGCGTCGTGGTGCCGGATTCTGCGGCCGGCGTCACGTTCTCGGCCACGATCGTCGGCTCGTGGCTGCTGCGGGCACCCGGCGGGATCGACGGCTGGCTCGTCGGCACGGCACTCGGCCTGCTCGTGGTGCATGTGGCATGCGCCCAGGCGGCCGCCATTCCGTTGTCGGTGGAGGCCGATGGGGCCGTGCTGAGACGGTGGCTACCGACGACTGCCGTCATCGCGATGCTCACGTTGCTCGCAGCGCTGGTGCTGGAGCTGCTGGCGCGGACCGACAGGCCGGGCGCACTCGGGATCACGCTGGCTGCGCTCGTCGGCGTCGGGTCGCTCACCTGGTGGTGGGCGGCGGCGCGAGCCGCTGGGCCCGACGACACCCGCTGACGCGCCGTAGCTTGAGCAGGTGCACACATCGCGATTTGCACAGGTGGACGTTTTCGGGGAGCGGCCGCTGGTGGGAAACCCCGTCGCCGTCCTTCTCGACGGCGAGGACTTCGACGACGACGAGATGCAGGCCCTGGCCCGCTGGACCAACTTGTCCGAGACGACGTTCGTGCTGGCCCCGACCGATTCGACGGCCGACTACCGGGTGCGCATCTTCACCCCGGATGGTGAGCTGCCGTTCGCCGGCCACCCGACGCTTGGCACGGCCCACGCCTGGCTGGCCAGCAGTGGTCGACCGACCGAGATCGACGACACCGTCGACACCGACGTGCTCGTCCAGGAGTGCGCGCTCGGGCCGATCCGGCTACGTCGTACCGACAGCCGGCTGGCCTTTGCCGCCCCACCGGTGCGGTCGGCGGAGATCGGCTCGGACGTGCTGGCGTCATTGCTCGACGCCGTCGGTCTCGATCCGGCGGTCGTGCGTGGTGCCCGCATCCTCGACAACGGACCGGCGTGGCACACGCTGCTCGTCGCCTCGAGCGAGCTGGTGTTGGGGCTGGAACCGGATCTGCAGGCGCTGCGATCGCTTCCGATGGTCGGTGTCGTCGGGCCGCACCCGGATGGCCATCCGCAGCGGTTCGAGGTCAGAGCGTTCGCACCGTCGGTCGGTGCTCCCGAGGATCCTGTCACTGGCAGCCTCAACGCAGCGATCGGCCAGTGGCTCATCGGCGAGGGCGTGGCGCCGGTCAGCTACGCCGCGGCCCAGGGCACGCGCCTCGGACGGTCGGGGCGCGTCCACATCGACGCTGATGATGCGGACGTGTGGGTCGGCGGCAACACGACCACGATCATGGAGGGCACCGTCACCCTGTGACGGGGTACGTTCAGTGGCGTGAGTACCGCCGAGCAGCTCCCCGCAGACATCACAGAACGCATCGACGAGGTGCGGGAGAAATCGGGCTTCGTGCCCAACGTGTTCACGTCGCTCGCCGAACGGCCGGGCCTGTTCCGGGCGTTCTTCGAATTCCACGACCTGGTGATGGACAAGGACACGCCGGCGCTGTCCAAGGCCGACCGGGAGCTGATCGTGGTGGCCACGTCCGCTGTCAACTCGTGCACGTACTGCGTCGTCGCCCACGGGGCGGTCCTGCGCATCCGCGACAAGGATCCCGAGATCGCCGACCTGGTCGCCGTCGACCCTGGAAAGGCGCCGCTCGACGAGCGGCGGCGGGCGATCGTCAACTACTCGGTGCGTCTCGCCCGCACCCCCGAGCTGATCGGTCCTGGCGACGCCGACACGCTGCGCGACGCCGGCCTCACCGAGGACGACATCTGGGACGTGGTTGCGATCGTCGGATTCTTCGCACTGTCGAACCGGCTGGCGCACGCATTCGACATGCGTCCGAACCCCGAGTTCTTCACCATGGGCCGCTGAGGGACTGCACGGGTTCAACCGTCGTCGGGCTTGCGGGCCCGGCTGGGAGCGACCCGCGGCGCCTCGTCGGGCATCTTCGGGTACACGGGCGGCCAGGGCGCGTCGGGGATC
>Ga0136624_1000575_pt1 | contig 14556 bp, 7 predicted proteins | sample AntDrymUQ4692206_2_FD_104802 | JGI IMG/M metagenome (GOLD analysis project Ga0136624, IMG submission 104802) | Polar desert sand microbial communities from Dry Valleys, Antarctica - metaG UQ469 (22.06) | ecosystem: Environmental > Terrestrial > Soil > Desert | place: Antarctica: Dry Valley... | reverse complement strand
GTCGTCGAGCACGAGGAACCCGATCGGCACCATGGCCAGTGACGCGAGCAGACCGCGCAGCGCACCGAAGACGATCTTCTCCACGGCGACCAGCGGGAGGGAGACCGGCGCCAGCAGGCGGTCCTCGATCTCCCGGGTCCACGCGAAGTCGAGCACCAGTGGAAACGCGACGCTCTGCAGCGCACCGAAGAACGCGTTGAGCGCCAGCAGCCCCGGCAGCATGATCTGCCCGTAGTCCGCGGAGACGAAGCCTCCTGCGGTCAGCACCTTGGCGAAGATGAACAGGAAGAAGAACGGTTGGATCAGCGTCTGGGCGAGGAAGCTCGGCAGCTCCCGTCCCGTGACGTGGACGTCCCGGCCCAGCACCGCGCCGAACCCGCGCAGCGCCTGCCGAAGATGCAGCGCCTGACGAGAACCCTGAGAGCTGGTGGTGAGCGGTGAGGTCAACGCAGGTCCCGTCCGGTCAGGTGGATGAAGACGTCCTCCAGGGTCGGCTCGCCGAGCGACAGGTCCGTCACCGCCGCCCCGCGGGCGCCGAGTACCCCGACCACGGCGCCGAGCAGCGCTGCGGGCTCGCCGTCGACGTAGACACGCAGCCGGAGCCCGGCGTCGGTGCCGTCGGGCGGCGCGGTGGCCGCCAGTTGCTCGACGCGCTGCACGGCGCCGTTGCCCGACGGCGCCAGCGCGGACAGCGCGTCCACCAGCGACTCGGCCGAGACACCCTCGGGGCGCACGATCGCCTCGATCGTCGCGCTGCCAGGCAGCGAGCGGATCAACCTGGGCGGGGAGTCCAGGGCGAGCAGCCTGCCGTGGTCCACGATGCCCACCCGGGGTCAGACAGCTTCGCTGCCTCGTCCATGTCGTGCGTGGTGAGCACGACGGTGATGCCCTCGTCCCGAGCTGTCACCAGCCGGTTGATCCGCGGCACTGCTGGAATCTCGATGGATTGACCTACACTGGGCGCCGCGGCTCGATCTGCGCGGCCGCCATCACGAGACGGGGCTGGAACTGCTGCGCACCGCGACCGTGTCCTACGCAGCGCGACCCTACCGCCATCTCGCTGCCACCTACCAGTCCGAAGGCCATGAAGTTGGTGTCATCGTGCCGCAACGCCGCAGGCGCCCTTGACGCCGTCGCCCTAACGTGAACGATCCCCCCAACCTGCCCGGACACCGAATCAATCCGCTTGAACGCCACTTCAAGCCCACGAAGATCAACCACGTGCGTTGCTCGCGGAATCGCGTCTAAAGCAGTGGCTAACACCACCTGAACCGTGACAGGTTTCCCGTTTCCTCTTTGGGAGTGCCAAGGTCAACGTCTAGCGCGGCCACCCTGGGGGTTGCAGTCTCTAATCGACGCAGGTCCTCGCGATGGGCCAAGGACCGCGTTTGAACTGTTAAGAGAAGGTAACGGCGCTCGGCCGTTAGCCGAACTCACGACAGTTTGGGGTATGTGGCCCACTCGGCGAATCAGAGGTGCATCATGTCCCTTTCACGATTCTTTCTACTGTTGGCCAAGATCGTCACTGCTGTCGGTCTCACTACTTTGCCGGCTACTGCTTCGCCAATATGCGGAGCCGAATCGTCTGCCGGTAACGACGCCAGCACGGTCCAATCCGCCCCGGCTGCCGGCACGGACGGCCAGGGATGGTTTCATCGGACCGTAGTCCTGTGAACGGCGTGGTGCCCACCCGTGTGCTCGGATACGTGCGGACGTTCACCCACGTGAACTAGTGACAGGTGTGCGCTCGTAAGGCACCGTGGCAGGAGACCGCCGGTGGAGGGGCGCTCGCCTCGCTTCCGGCCTATTGATCGGGGCGACGATGGCTATGCAGGCGCTGTTCGGCATCCGGTTGCGCGAGTCGCGATCGGCCGCCGAGATGTCCTTGGGCGAACTTGCCAAGCGTATTCACTACAGCAAGGGTTATCTCAGCAAGATCGAGAACGGTATCAAGCCGCCTAGCGCCGTACTGGCCAGGTTATGTGACGACGTACTCGAGGCAGGCGGCGCGCTCGCGGCACTAGTACCGGCGTCGGGGACTCAGGCGACGGAGATCGACGACATCAACGACGACGGAGAGGTCTGGATCATGTCTCTGGACGGCACCGGTGGACTTCGCTTCCAGCTGGTGGACCGGCGCCATGTGCTCATTACCGGAGCGAGCGCACTGGCCGGGTTCGCAGTGGCCCGGGGGGTTTCGTCGCCGACGATCGACGAGCGAATCGTTCCCGAGTTTCGCACAGCATTCGACCAGGTGCGTCGGCTCGGGGTGCTCACGAGCCCGGCCCTGGTGCTGCCGTCGGTAGCCACCCACGTCAACGCGCTGCGTACATACGCCGTCTCGGCCGAGGGCCAGTATCGGTCCGAACTGCTGCTGCTGGCGTCCCGTTTCGCCGAGTACGCAGGTTGGATGGGTCAAGAGGCAGGCGACGACCGAGCCGCGCTGTGGTGGACAGAAAAGGCGGTTAGCTTCGCGGCGGCGGGCGGCGACAACGGCATGGCTAGGTACGCCCTGGTGCGCCAGGCGGAGATCGCGCTGTATCGACACGACGCCACCGCAACCATTGAGCTTGCCCGCCGCGCACAGCACGGCCCTGCCGTACCCCCGCGAATCCTAGGTCTAGCCGCTCGGTGCGAGGCTCAAGGCCACGCGTTGAACGGTGACCACGGTGCGTGCCTGCGCTCGCTGGATCGGGCTGCCGCGCTGCTCGATGCGGCGCGCGGCGAGCCAGCTTCCGGTCCTGTACTCGGCTCGGCCAACACTCTGGATCCGGTCTCGCTGGCGACCGGTTGGTCATTGTACGACCTGGGGCAGCCGGCCAAGGCAGCAGACGTTCTCGATCGGGAAGTGGCGAGAATACTTCCGGCCGCTCGTCGTCCTCGTGCCCGTTTCGGTGTGCGGCGGGCCCTTGCGCACGCGGCTAGCGGCGAAGTCGACCATGCATGTGCCCTGGCACACGAGGCATTGCTGGATTACGCGCACGTCGACTCGGCCACCATCAGACTCGACCTCCGACAACTCAACCGAACGCTGTCTCGCTGGCGCGGACACCGGCCCGTGCGCGACCTCACCCCGAGCCTCGCGGCGGCCCTGCACGCCACTCCCGGCGAACCTTTGTGAGCGGATCAGTGACTTTCACGTCGATCGGCACGCGCAGTCCAGCCCGACTAGTTCCGTTTTTATGTGATCGGACTCCGGAACGTCGAAGTTGCCGTACAACACGACGGCTTGCAGCCAATGGTTGTTCGCATCCTGGTGGAGGTCGGCGGCGTGCATGGCGCGGGCGATACCATGGTGCGCTCGCGCCCGCTCCCGGACATCGCCGGTCCGATCGGCGAAGATTAACGCCTGGCGGTGGAGTTCCATCGATTGGGCATGTTCTCCTCGCGCCCGACAAGTTTCGCCGAAGTCGTTGTTGACATCGGTTCCCAGGGTTGGGTCACCCAGGTTTCTGACGATTACTAACGCACGCTCGTGAAACTCTGTCGCGGTATCTAAATAATCCATCTTCCGGTAGGCGGCGCCAAGGTAGTTCAACGAGAATGCCGTACCGTGTGGGTATCCGATCTCTTCGGAGATGGCGAGCGCCCGCCGGTGCAGCAGCACAGCATCATCGAGCTGCCCCAGCTGCTGCCGCACGCTGCCAATGTTGTTCAGCACATACAACTGCCCCTGTCGATCATCCACATCTTGAAGTATCGATAGGGCCGTGTTGTGGCGCTCCAGGGCCGACTGCAAGAGGCCGACCCGCTCATCGATGTCACCGAGATTGTCAACGACATTGGCGTAGCCGCGCCGGTCGTCGAGTTCAGCGTAAAGATCCATCGCCCGGCCATAATGATCGCGCGCCTCGGTGAGACAACCAAGTCGCTTCGCAGCGAGGCCGAGCGCACTATGTGCATCAGCTTCACCGTGGCGATCATCGAGTCGCTCCCATAGTTGCAGCGCCTGCTGGCCGAACTCCAACGCCTGTTGTGAGTCTGCCGACCTCCAGCACATGACACTGAGGTGCTGCAGAGCCTGCGCTTGGCCCCAGACATTCTCTGCCTCACGAGCAGCCTTGAGCGCCAGCCGGAGGGTATCGGCCCATTCGTTAAGGTGACCACGGATATAGAGGTACCGCCATATAACACACGCCAGCTTCCAGGTGAACTCGTGCCAACCGCGGTGGGCCGCGTGTCGAATCGCCGCCACCAGGTTACCGTGCTCAGACCGTAGCCAATTCAGCCCGTCCTGGTCCGTACCGAATGCGGGACCCGGCAAGCTCGGCTCGGAGACCGGTGGTAGGCGGTGTCGATCGTGGGGAAAAACGGCAGACGCGGCCGCCGACGCGGTGCGCAGGTAGTAGCCGAGTAGTCGCGCGACCGCGGCGTCCCGCTCGGTCGGATGGTCGCCGTCGAGTACCCTGGCGTACTGGCGGAGCAGGTCGTGGAGGCGATAGCGACCCGGGGAAACATCCTCCACCAGACTGACGCGGTGCAGAACCTCTAGTAATTCATCGACGTCGGCCACCGCAACGTCCGCCAGGGCAGCAACGTCCAGACTATCGAAGTCGGAACCTGGCACAGCGCCCAATAGGCGGAACACACGCTGCTGCTCAGGCGTGAGCTGCTCGTAGGATACGTAGAAAGTTGCGGCGAGACGTCGTTCAGCGGGATCGAACTCTACGAGCCGCAGTGCCCGCTTCCGAAGCAAGTCCGCAAGGTGCTCCAGTTGCCAGTTAGGGTGCTCCATGAGCCGACCGGCAACAAGCCGGATAGCCAGAGGTAGCCGGCCGCTGATTTCGACCACGTCTTCCGCTGCACCGTCTTGCCGGTCAATGCGTTCAGAGCCCACAATCTGTCTCAACAATGCGATGGCATCGCCTGCGGGCATTGGATCGAGATGCACGCTGCGGCTGTAGTCTAAACCGCTGAGCCGGCATCGGCTGGTCACGATCACCAGGGAACCCGCTGCGCCCGGCAGCAGCGGCTCGACCTGTGCCTCGTCCTTGGCGTTGTCGAGCAAGATGAGCCTACGAGTGCCCGCCAGTGTGCTGCGGTAGAAGGCAGCCCTGTCCTCGAGGCACTCGGGAATGGCGGTGCCGGGCACGCCGAGCAACTTGAGCAGCCGCTCGAGCGCAGTACTTGGAGCGACGGGATCCAGGTTGGGGGTGAAGCCGTGCAGGTTGATGACTAGTTGACCGTCGGGGAAGTGGTGCGCCAGACGATGAGCAGCATGGACGGCCAACGCCGTCTTGCCGACACCGGGCATTCCGCTGATCGTCATGATCGAAGGGGCCACTGGTTCGTCGGCGGCGGTCCGCCAATCGGTCAGCAGCGCATCGATTTCGACTTCCCGCCCGGTGAAGAGGTGGGGATTCCTCGGCAGCTGCGCGGGTGCACGCTCGGGCTCACCCCGTAACGCACGTTGCTGGAGTCTTGCCAGCTTCGGTGAGGGTGCCATGCCGCTGCTCCGGAGTACTTGAGCGGTCCGATTTACTATGGCGAGGGCACCGGTGCGATCCTCGGTCTCCAGCATTGCCCGCGCCAGTAGCCCGGCCAGCCGCTCGTTGCTCGGGTCTTCCGAAACGGGTGTAAACAAGTGGTCGATCACCCAACCGTAGTCGCCGTTGTAGAATTCGAGCTGCGCCAGGTCGTGCAATGTTTCCAGCCGCATGCGCTGCAGTTTTTGCTGATAAGGACGACGGAGCTCGTCATTGTCCAGATCGGCGAGTAAGTCACCTCTCCACAGTGCGACCGCCTCGTGCAGCAGCGCCAGTGCCCTGCCATCGTCACCACTATGATTCGCTACCCGCGCTTGGTTTCGTAAATCGTGAAACCGGAAGTAGTCAATCCGAGCGACGTCCACTCGAAATGTGCGGGTATTGCTCGGTTCCTTATCCAGTCGAAGTTCCTCCGCACCCGCCTCCTTGAAGATCATCCGCAGGCGAGAGATGTACCCATTAATGAGTGTTGTAGCTGACTCGTGACCGGCGGGCCCCCAAATGATCTCGGTGAGTCGGTCGATAAACACCGGCTTGTTTGCCTCGAGCAGCAGCGCGGCCAGCACATAGCGCTGCTGACGGTCGCCAAGGTGGACCAGTTGGCTGCCCTGCCATGCCTCCAGCGGACCCAAGAGCCGAAACTCCATGTCAACTTCCTGTCTCGAAGACCTGCCGAACCGAGCCGTGAGACGTCCCAGGGAAGGGACACCCCTACCATGTCACTGTGCTTTCGCGGGCTCTTGCCTGGACCTGGAGTGCACAAGTGTGCGCTTCGCCGACCTCCTGGTGACCGTCGTGGAGCAGACCGGCGAAGAGCTTCACCGCGCGCCCGGCCTCGACCAGAGCCTCGTCGTAGCGGCCCAGGTCGGCGAGGGTGTCGGCGCGGTTGCTCAGCGACTCGGCGAGATCCCAGCGGGTTTCTTTCTGCTCGTTGAGCACCTCGCGGCGCAGCGCGACCGCCTCGGTCACCAGCTCCAGCGCGTCCTCGTGGTAGCCCAGCGCACCCAGGCACAGGGCAAAGCTGTGCAGCGCACCGGAGAGCTCGTCGTCCTCCAGCATGCGCAGCAGCTCGACCGCCATCCTGAACGGGACGGTGGCGTCGGCGGGCAGGCCAGCGTCGTCCAGGGCGCGCGCCTGGGCGTACAGCGCCGACGCCCACTCGGGGTACAGCTCAGGACACCCCGACGCCGCCAGGGCGCCATAGTCATCGGCTGCACGGGCGGCGACCTGCGCCGCCTCGCGGGGTTGGCCCTGGTCGGTGAGGATGAGCCCGAGCAGGTGCCGCGCACCGGCCAGTTCGTGCCGCAGGTCGCCCCGGCCCTGCTCGACGAGCCGCTCGATGATCTCCACGACCTCGGTCGCGTCGTCTCGGGCCTGCTCGTACTCACCCTGGTCATGCAGCAGGTCGGCGCGGGCGAGGAGTACGTCGGCAAGCTCGGGCTCGGCCGTCTCGGGTCGAGGACCGGCCAGCTTTCGGTAGATGTCGACGGCCTCGTCGCAGGCGTCCCGGGCCTCGGCGAACCGTTGGAGCGCGAAGCAGGATCTGGCCAGGTTGTGCAGGGCGTCGGCCAGTTCGGCGAGTATGGCGCCGGGCAGCACAGTGGCCAGCCGCCGGTAGATCCCCACCGCTTCGACCATCCGGTCGCGGGCCTGCTGGTCTTGGCCGAGAGCGCGCAGCACCACGGCGTCGTTGTTGAGCGTGTCCGCCAGCCGCCGCAGGTGCACGTTGCCGTGCCGCTGCACGAGCTCCCGAGCGAGGCGCACCGCCTCCTCGGCCGCTTGGTGGCCCTCCTCCAGCTGATCGAACTCGCAATGGGCTGCGCTCAGGTTGCCTAGGCCGCGGAGCAGGTCAACACGGAACTCGTCACTGGATACGCCGTCCAGCTCACGGTAGATCTGCACGGCCTCCGACACTGTGGCGAGAGCCTTGGGCCGTTCCCCGTCTGAGGTGTACGCCGTGCTCAGGTTGTCCAGACCGACCGCGTACCGGGAGAGTCGATCGATCAGGTTGTCCTCGTCCGACTCACGGACCTCGGCGAGCTGGAACGCAACGGCCTCCTCAAGGGCTGCGACCGACTCGCTGGGACGGGTCAGGTCGCTGAGTAGATTGCCGTAGTTCATCAGCGATGTCGCCAGATAGGTGCGTAGCTTGGGCGATGTGGAGTAGCGCTGGCGGAGCAGTGCTATGGACTCGGCAGCCGACTCCAGTCCGTCCTCGGTGAAGCCGAGCTGGCTCAGCGCGCTCGCGAGGGTGTTCAGCGCCATGGCGAGATCGGTTTCGAGATGCCGGCTTCCCCCGCTCACCTCGGTTCTGAAGTACTCGACCACCTGCGAGATGGCCGCCAGCGCCTGGTCGTACTCGCCGATCTCGTCCAACCGAAGCGACAAGTCATGCCTGAGCCGCGCAACTTCCATGAGGTCGGAATCCGATCGGCGCAGTGTATGCTCCAGCGCCGCTCTGGTTCGGACCACCGCAAAAGCCGCCAGCGCCAGGCTCCGTTCCGGCAGGTTGCCGAGGATAGTCTCCTGTGTCTCGACGTCGTCGGTAATGTCGCCCACCCGGGCCAGCACCTCGACCAGGGCCGCACCGTCCGGCAACTGGGTCGCCACCCACATTGCGACCGGGATCCGGTTCGGGGGATCGGCATCCAACAGCGTCGTCATCGCCTGCCCGACGTTCGGGTGCCGGGGTGCTGCTCGCCCCAGAACGGTCAGGGCGCGGGTGAGCTGTTCCTCGTCCAGGACGGCCGCCACGGCCGCCACCATCTCGGCCTGCTCATCCAGGGTGGCGGCGATCAGATCCTCACCCAGCCGATCCGGCCGCAGCGGGTTGAGTGCCGCCGCTCCAGGATAGACCGCCGCGAGCCAGCGCCGGTATCGGTCCACGACGTCGAGACCTTCGCGATCGAAGGTGGGCAAGGTGGTCAGCAGGGTGCGGGCGGCCGTCACTCCGTCTGCGCCGAACAGCGTCGCTGCCGCAACCACCTGATCCAGCCGGAGGGAATGCGGATCCGGCACGTCGTAGGGCGCTGCTGTGCTGCTCCAGTGCCGTCGCTCGTGATCGAGCACCCGGAGCACCGGGTCTCGTCGGATCGGTGTCGGCTCGCCCGCCGAGGCGTCGAGCAGGGCGGCCAGCGCAGCGGCGTGCACGTCCAGTGCCCGGTCGTAACCGGCGCTGCCGAGATCGGACGGGGACGCGTGCTCCGGGACCGGTTGGCCACGCTGGATCGCGAACGCCACCAGTGCCCGCTCGAACTCGGCCAGCCGATCAGCGGGCGCGATCAGCGAAGCCAGAGGCTGGGCCGTGAGCTCGGCGAACATCAGCGCCACACGGTCATCCGGCGGCCGCAGCAGCCGCTGCCAGATCCCGGCCGAGCGGGCGAGCATCAGGATGCGGACCGGGCCATGTCCCGGCGGCCGGGTGGCCAGAGCGGTGGTGATCTCACAGAGCTGCTCGGCGCGTCCCTCCGCGTAGTCGACCACCAGCAGCAGCGGAGCACGTACCGAGCCAATACGGGCCAGCACCGGGTCCGCGACCCGATCCGCTACGAATCCCGCCGCCCAACGATCGTCGCGGGCCTGCCGGACGAGCTCACCGGCCAGCCTCGTCTTACCCTGCCCGCCTGGACCGGTCAGCAGCCACACCCCCAGCTGATCCGTCTCCTGCGTCCATGCCGTGAGCCGGGCCATTTCCTGCTCCCGTCCGGCGAAGGGCACCACGCAGTACTCGGCCCGGAGCATCATGCTGGGCAGTGCGTTGCCCGGCAGGCAAGGCGCTGCGACGAACAGATCCGGCAGCATCAGTTCAGGCACCGAGTTGGCGATCCCGTCGGCCAGCCGTTCGATGTCCGAGCCGAAGGTCCGATGTTGCACGTGCTCGGCCTGCCGCAGCGTCAGGTCTGCGATGTCAGCGGGGAGCTGCTCTCGAGGGGGCAGGGTGGTCCCGTCCAGCAGGACCGGGATGACGGGGACTCCGCGGGCGAAGGCCCGGCGGATCTCGCTGCGTACCCAGTCATGCCCCCGATCGATCAGCCGCTTGCCGGGGGCAGCCCCGGGATCGATTGCCAGCCATCCAGGTCCGATCAGCGCCACCAAGACCTGCATCTCCTCCAGGGCCTGCCGGATCGCCTCCGGATACCGCTGGCCTGGATCGAGCGACACACAGTCCCGGAAAACGCGAGATGATCCGAACCGGGAACTCAGCAGCTCGTAGCACCCGGCCGCACCGTAACGGGCATCATCGGCCCGATAGCTGACGAAGATGTCGACCACGGCCGCATCCTCCTCAACATCCCGGCCGGACTCCGAACCAAGTTGGCTTGGAAGCCTGTGGGCAAGTCTAGCGACTCATCGAAGACAAATCTGCAGGTCTGCGGGTGAATCCACGCCGCGTCCACAGTCCATCCATCAGGTGTCGCTACCGTTGAGGCTAACAACCGCCACCCGGTCGACGGGTGGCCGCTGTCGCACCCATCACGTGAAGCGCTGACCGACCCCGATCCGCGGAAGCCCCCGATCCCTGGAGGCCACTGTGACAAGACCGCATCAACACGTCCCCCGGCGGCGCACCTACCTCGATGACGCTACCGCACCCGGCTCGGCTCACCGACCTGCCAGACGTCGGCAGCGAGCTGGTCAAGGCCACCTGATCTATCTCGGTGCTGGCGTTGTTGCTCTCCTATTTGTTGGCCTGGCGGTATATCTCGGTGGCGAGGATCCGCGGCCGGTGCGCGACATCGTCTGGATCGCCGAGAAGACCACCACGGCTCCTGGTGACATGCCGGTCGCGCTGCGCAACCGTGCGATGGAGGTAGCCAAACGGAGCGACGGCACGCTGACCGCCTACGCCGTCGGCAGCCAAGCACATCGCGTGGGCAGGATCGATCTGGCGGTCCGTCGGGACGGGGAACGCGAGGACCGTCCGGATTGGCGCGCCACCGCCGTCGGTCATCGACTGAACACCTTGGCCGACGCCGTTGCCGAGACACCGGTCAGCGATGAGGGGTTCTCCTTCTACTCCGCGCTGCAACTCGCCGCTGACGAAGGGGCGAAGGCCGATGAGCGGGCGGAGGTGTGGCTGTCGAGCACGGTGCTGGCCGGATCCATCGACCCGCTCGTGATGTCGAAGCTGACCGCCGCCGACCCGACGGCCGCGGTGACCGAACTGGTCGAGGAACCGCTGCGTACCCTGGACCTGAGCCGGGTCGATCTGCATGTGATCATGTTGACACCGGTGGGTGACGGGCAGGAGCCACTGTCGCCGGCATCGGAGGCGTGGCGGACGTCCTTCGTGGTGACAATCGCGGAGGCACTCGGGGCGAAGATCGAGACCTCGCCAGACAGATCGACCGCCGCGGCGTGGCCGCAGTCGTCGCGGACGCCTCCGATCCGTCCACTACCCGACCCGACACCAGTCATCGAGCCCTCGGCACCCACCCAGCCAGTGATCATCGACAACGTCGCGTTCCTCCCCGACAGTGCGACGCTGGTCGATCGCGCGGCGGCCCGTGACGCCATAGCCGTGGTCGTCGCGCAATTCAACGCCGGGGTCGGCGCGATCGTCGATATCACCGGCTACTGTGCCGCGTTCGGAGCCCGAGACGGCGCACTGCGCCTCTCCGCCGAGCGGGCCGACACCCTCGGCGACCTGCTGGTCGAGGCCGACATCCCTCGCGAGGCCATCCGACCGAGGGGTGTCGGCTTCGACGAACAGGCCGATCCCACTGCTGATCCCCAGTCAGCCGCGCAGCGTGTAGTCCTCATTAGGCTGACTCAACGCGACTGACCATCTATCCGTGGAGGAAGGTATGAGAATGCCGTTCGGAGCCGGGGAAGATGAACGCCCCGGAACCGGTCACCCCGCGCTCCCGCGGAACCGGACGCTACGCGGACGCAACTTCGCGGACGAGCACCTGCCGGCTCAGCTCCTCGCCGGCCGGGGAAGCACCGATCCGCAGGTGTTCGAGATCGCGGCCGAAATCTACGTGGCGGTCATCGACCCCAGAACTACCAGGCCGTGGCACGAGGCCTCGGCGGACTCGCTGGCTTCCACTGCCTTCGCCGGAGCGATCGCGCGCTGCCAGCAGGAAGCCGTTGGCCTCTCCACGGCGGAGGAGGCCAGTTCGCAGCATCGGGCTCGGGTCGCCGGGGAGGCCACCGGCTTCGCCGAGGACATGATGTACGAGGCCAAGCGGATCCGCGACGACCCCGTCGAGGATGCATCCGGGACGCAGTGCCCGGCGAGCGAAGCCCTCGCCGCGCACCGGGCCGATCGGGCGCTCGCCGCGGAGCGGGAGTCCGACGGCGACACTGCTCACCTGAAGAAGCCCCTGGAGAACGCCTGGATCGTCATCGGCGCGATCGTGTTCGCATTCCTCGACATGCTGCTGTTGTGGCGTCCGCTACTTGGGCTCGGCCCACTCGGCTCATCGGGGATGCTACTCAAATGGGTGGTGGCAGGTTTCTTCATCGTCGCCCAGGCGCTGTTCATCGCGATCACGCTACGGCACTACCGGGACCGGGAGCGAGAGAGCCGGGACCGCCGGGACGCTGTACAGGATCACAACCGGGCAGCACACCGCGCCGTCGATCAGGGCAACCCCTCTGCAGCTGTGCAACGGACTCCGGAAATCAAGGCGATCAGGCAAGCGGACCGAAAGCTCGCCATTGCCCAGGACTGGCTGGTGACCGCCGCGACGGTACTCGGCGTGATCGGCGCTGTTCGGGTGGCCCTGCTCGCCCGCGGAAACGGGCAGTCGGTGGTCGAGGCGACCCTCTTCGGGGCGATCATCGGGCTGATTCTCGGTGGCCTGGTGCTCCTGCTCGGCTGGGTGTCCTGCCGGGGTAACCATCTCGGGGACCGGATACGCGCCGGCGCCGAGGTCGCCGCGGGCATCAACGCGCGGGAACAGCAGCAGCGTCGAGAGGTTGAGGCCGCACGCGACGCGGCCCGTGGGGCGATCAACGATGCGGACCAGGCCCGCAATGATGCGGCGGAAACTCGAGAATGGGTCGTCAATACGTACTTGCAGGCACTGCTGCTGGCCAGCCGGTGGCTCGCCCAACCCCCACCCCGAGCCGAGGAGCTGGTCGTGCGCCGATCGCTGCCGACCACCGACGACGTCACCCTGCCGGCACAGACCGTCACCAGCCGGTTAACCGAGATCGATAGCTGGCTGGCCGACCTGCCAGCGACCACCGCCCAACCATCCGCAGCGGGCGCCGAGAGCGTGCCGGTCGGTCAAACCGGCCGTTTGCGATCCGTTACCCCTCCAGATCCGGGCGAGCCGGGCGGAGTGATCGGCTTTGGCTCGAACATGCCTGAACCGCCGGAACCACCTCGATGGCTGATCCTGATCGGCGTCGGCGTCGCCGTCCTGGCCGCCTTCACGGCGGCGGTAGTGGCCCCGGAGCTGGAGGACAACTCGGAGACCGTCCAGGCGATGGTCTGGGATATGCGCCACCTGCCGCCACTGAGTATATCAAGATAGCCGGGGTGGTGATGGCCATGACCAAGGCGCAGGGCGATACCGACGATGACCCCGACGAGCCGAGCGGCGGCATCTTCATTAATTACCGGCAATGTGACGTTCTCGGCGGTCGACGTCGCCACGCGATGTTCGTTGAAGCTCTGTCGCACCAGCTGGCCCATCACTTCGGCGACCAGAAGGTGTTCATCGACCGGTCCACGAGGCCGGGCTGCGAGTATCCGAAGGAGCTGAAGCAGAGGCTCGGCGTCTGCGAAGTGCTACTCGTGGTGATCCACGAGGAGTGGCTTGAGGATCTGAAGGCCCGCGAGAGGACATGGAAAGACTGGGTGCACCACGAGATCGCCACCGTGCTTGAACCTGAGCGGAACGCGGAAGTGATCCCGGTCATGCTGGATGACGCACTGCTGCCTGATCGAGAAGAACTGCCTGAGGACATCCGAGATCTGCTACTGCGGCAGATGTTTCGACTTCGCTCGGGGTCACTGCCGGACGACCTGACTCGCCTCGTCGCCGAACTAGAGACGCACGTTCGTCCTTCCTGGCCCGCTCCGGAGTCTGCCGAAAACAAGGTCACCAAACCACACCCGACGTCCCTCCGAGCTGCGCTCGCCTGGGCGCTGGGAGCGTTCACACTGGCCGTTGCTATCGGATTCGCGTCCACAGGTGAAGCGCCGGAGCGGATATTCGCCTTTTCCGGGTTCTCGTTGATTCTCATGGCACCGCCGTTACTGATCATGGGAGTGATCACGCTGTTCCGTCGACCGATCTACGAATTGGAGCGGGAGCTGTTCGCCCAACCATCGGGACGGTACCTGCTCTTCGCCCTGATCGTAGGGCTGGGCACTATCATGGTGATGCTGGTGATATGGGGGCAACCGACGCCAAACGCGGCCGGACAGTGGCGGTCGGTCGTGCTGGTGCTGGTATTTGTCGCCGCGCTGTTCGGTGTCGGCGTCACTGCGGTGCGCCAAGACCAAGCCGACCGCGAGTGGCCACCGAAGGTATCGACCTGGCCGGGGCCGCTCCGTCGCACGGTTGCCAGACTGCACGATCGTCTCACTTCGTTGTGGCGTCCACCGCTGTCCCGCCTGCAGCGCGATCAGGCATTGGCGGTATTCGATCAATTGGCCAAGGTTATCGAAACCATGGCGGACGAAGTCGCGCGGGGCCGGCGGAACTGGCTACTTGATGATCACCCGCGAAAGGTGGTCGGATACTCCGCATGGGTGGCCGGAACCGTCGGCCTTGCGGTTGGCGCGCTGTTTGTGCTGCTCGTCCGGGGCGATGCCGACCCGCGTTTATACCCGCTGCCAGTGCTGTTCGCGTTGGCTGCGGGCGCGCTATCCCTCGGCACGATGGAGTTGGGGTTCCGCAGCCAGCGCAAGCATCGAAACTGGCTCATCAAGGACGTCAAGGAGGACCTGGAAAAGCAGCTACGTCCGCACATGCCGGACCGTCCGGATTCCGTAGCCTACCAACCCAACCACCATGACGGTGTGGACAGCGCCCCCGACCTGTAGTTCGCTCAGCCAACACCTCCGGCGCTTCGCTGAACAGTGTCGTCGCCGAGGTGCTCAAGC
>Ga0136624_1000574_pt1 | contig 14559 bp, 8 predicted proteins | sample AntDrymUQ4692206_2_FD_104802 | JGI IMG/M metagenome (GOLD analysis project Ga0136624, IMG submission 104802) | Polar desert sand microbial communities from Dry Valleys, Antarctica - metaG UQ469 (22.06) | ecosystem: Environmental > Terrestrial > Soil > Desert | place: Antarctica: Dry Valley... | reverse complement strand
GCGACGGCGTGCCCGACTCGCGCGACGCCTGCCCGACCGTGCCCGCGAACACGCCCAACGGCTGCCCGGACCCGCCCCCTCCGGGCGATGGCGACGGCGACGGGGTGCTCGATTCGGGCGATGCCTGCCCGACCGTGCCCGCGAGCACGCCCGACGGCTGCCCCACGCAGGACCCGCCCCCACCGGCCGACGGTGATCTCGACGGCGTGCCCGGGGCGAGCGATGCCTGCCCGACCGTGCCCGCGAGCACACCCGACGGCTGCCCCAGACAGGACCCGCCCCCTCCGGGCGATGGCGACGGCGACGGGGTGCTCGATTCGGGCGATGCCTGCCCGACCGCGCCCGCGAGCACGCTGGACGGCTGTCCGCTGCCGCCTCTCGTGCTGGGGGCTTCGTTCAACGTCGCGCCGCTACGGGGCGAGGTGTTCGTGAGCGTGCCGCGGGGTGCGAGCGCGGCTGGGAGCCTCATGAGGGGGCCGATGGCGGCTCAGGTCGTCCCGGGTGTGAAGGGCCGACGGTTCGTACCGCTGGAGGAGGTACGCCAGGTTCCGGTAGGGTCGCTGCTCGACACCCGCACGGGCACGGTCGCGATCGCCAGCGCGCGCGACGCCGTCGGCGGGGTCCAGTTCGGCGCCTTCTCCGCCGGGGTCTTCCAGGTGCTGCAGTCCCGGCAGCGCAAGACCCGCGGGCTGACAGAGCTGCGCCTGAAGGGGGCCAGCTTCAGCTCCTGCAAGAAGCCCCCGCGCGGCAAGCGGCGTTCGCGCGGCGGCAGGCGCCGCCGGGCGCGCGCCCGGCGCAGCACCCCCACCGCGGTCGCCGCAGCCCGACGGATCCGCCGCGTTCGCTCGAACGCCGGAGGGCGCTTTCGCACCCGCGGACGCCACTCATCCGCCACCGTGCGCGGCACCCAATGGACAACGACCGACCGCTGCGACGGCACCCTGACCAAAGTCACCCGCGGAACCGTCGCCGTACGCGACTTCCGCCGCAAGAAGACCATCGTGGTCAAAGCCGGCAAGAGCTACCTCGCCAAAGCACGCAGATAGCACCCCCCGGGTCGAGGCCCGGCGCGGCGGGCGGTCAGCCCGCGCGAAGTGGTCAGCCTGCGCGAAGCGGTCAGCCTGCGCGAAGGGAAGGAACGATCCGCGTCTCGCCCAGGCTCGTGAACGCACCCGGGTCCGCGTCGAGGGCGGTGACCGCCAGCTCGGCGAAGAGCTCCGCGCGCCCGACGTCCTCCGCCCCGTAGTAGCCCCCGTCGCGGCGGTCGAGGATCGACAGCGCGCCGATCGCCTCGTCTCCGCGCTTGAGGGGCACGACGAGCATCGTGTAGGGCACGTAGCCGGTGCCCGCGGCGATCTGGCTGGCGAATCGCGAGTCGTCGCGACAGTCGCACGCCTCGCCCCGGCCGCTCTCGATCACGTTGCCGGCGAATCCGTGTCCCGGTGGCAGCCTCACCCCCACGATCTCCCGCGCCCCGGCGCCCCAGGCGCACTGGTAGACAAGCTCGCCCGTCGTCCGGTCCGTCAGCGAGATCGACGAGGCGGCGGCCTCGAACACGCCCGCCGCCGTGCGCACGATGCCCTCCATCAGCGCGCGCGGCCCGTCCGGGCGCTCGACGCTGCGGGCCAGCGACTCCCCCTCGCTCCGCCGCAGCGGCTCGCCGAGCGCCTTGGCGAACGCCGACACCGATGCGACGCGGCGCTCGGGGATCATCTGCAGCCCCGCCTCGACCGTGTCCTGCAGCTCCGGGGAGACACCGGGCACCAGGTCTGAGAGCTTGCGCATCTCCCCGTAGACGGGGGGCTTGCCGACCATCAGCGTCCACAGCGTGGCGGCCAGCCCGAAGACGTCGCTGCGGGGCGAGACGACGCCCCCCGCGAACACCTCCGGCGCCATGAACTTGGGCGTGCCGATGCCGACCGTCCCGTGGTAGTCCTCGTCGATCTCCGTGGCGATGCCGAAGTCGACCAGCACGATCCCGTCCTCACCGAGGATCAGGTTCTGCGGCTTCACGTCCCGGTGGACGATCTGCTGCTCGTGCACGTACTGGAGCGCCTCGCACCCCTGGCGGACGAGCTCGATCGACTGCTCGACCGGAAGCCCCGGCGGCATCGGCGCGTTCAAGAGGTCCCCGAGGTCCTCGCCCACGACCAGGTCCATCACGAGGTACTGGCCGGTCTCCGCCTGGAAGTAGTCCCGCACGCGCACAACCCGCGGATGGCGCATCTGCGCGAGCAGCCGGGCCTCGATCTCGAAGCGCGCGGCGTGGCGGGAGTCGACGAGCTGCTTGACGGCGACGTCGGTTCCGGTCTCGGTGTCGGCGGCGCGGTAGACCGCTCCCATCGCGCCGCTCGAGATCGGCGCCGTGACCTCGTAGCGATCGTTCAGAGTCACCCCGAGGGGTGACTCGGCCACCACATCGTTGACTGTCACGCAGCCAGCGTACTGGTAGATGTACGCTCGCGCCAATGCCTTGGGTGGAGGTCTTCGCCGTCTTCCTCGTCTGTCATCTCGCAGGGGACTACCTCCTGCAGACGGACTGGCAGGCGACCAACAAGCCCGGCGGGCTCGGCCCGGACCCCGAGGCGCGCCGGGCCCTCGCGAGGCACATCGGCTCGTACACGCTTGCGTTCGTTCCGGCGTTCGCCTGGCTGGCGAGTGAGATCGGCGTGCTGCTCGTGCCGGTCGTCGCGCTGGTCGCGTTGCCGCACTGGATCCAGGACGATGGCCGGCTGCTGCACCTCTACATCCGAAAGGTCAAGGGCTGCGACGCCGCCGCCAACCCGGCGGTGACGGGCGCAGCCGACCAGAGCTTTCACATCGTGGCGCTGCTGGCGGTGGCGTTGCTCGCGGGAGGCTAGCCACCGGCTTCACCCGGTCCCGCGCACGGGCGCTTGACGGCGCCCACCGCCTCGCAGAGGATCACCCTCCATGCTCAGTGCCTTCGCACGCGCCATAGCGGGGCCCCGCACGAAATGGGCTGTGCTAGCCGTCTGGATCGTGCTCGCGGGTATCTTCGGGACGCTCGGGATGAAGCTCGGGGACCGGGTGGACGATCAGGTGGCGACCCCCAGCTCGCTGCCCGCCGACGCCCCGACCGCGCAGATCGCCCAGGTGCTCGACGAGCGCTTCCCGGGCGGCGACACGGCGCTCACCCTCGTCGTGTACCGCCGCGAGGGCGGCCTCGCCCCCGCCGACCGCGAGCGGATCCTGGCAGACGCGGCCGCCGCCGGGGAGGTGGACGGCGCGGCCCCGCCGATCCCGCCGTTCGGCCCCCGCGGCAGCCGCGAGCTCGTCTCCCCCGACGGCGCGGTGGCGGTCACAGCCGTGCCGCTGCTGGGAAAGCGCACCGAGGGCCGCACCGAGGCCCTCGACGAGCTTCGGGAGCTCACGCAACCCGGTGCCGGGGGCGGCCTCTCCGTTCGCGTGACCGGCCCCGCGGCAATCCAGAGCGACATCAGCACGGCGCTGGAGGCGGCCGACGCACCGCTGCTGATCATCACCGGCCTGCTGGTCCTCGCGCTGCTGATCGCGCTTTTCCGGTCGCCGATCGTGCCCTTCCTGCCGCTCTTCGTGGTGGGCGTATCGGTGGTGATCGCGCAGGGCCTGATCTACCTCTACGCCGGGGCGGTCGACGTGACGGTCGACCGCACAGCGCTCTCGCTGCTCGCGGTGCTCGTGTTCGGCGCCGGCACCGACTACTGCCTGCTGCTGGTGTCGCGCTACACCGTCGCCCTGCGCTGCACTGAGGACAAGCACGACGCGATGGTCGCTGCCTTTCCGAGCGCGGCGCCGGCGATCGCCGCCAGCGGCATCACGGTGGCGGGTGCGCTGCTCACTGCACTCGCCGCGCGCCTCGAGACGAACGAGATCCTCGGACCGGTGAACGCGATCGGCATCCTCGTCGTGCTGGCCGCGAGCCTCACCCTGCTCCCCGCCCTGCTCGCGATCGCGGGCCGGCGCGCCTTCTGGCCGAGCAGGCGGGCCGTGGAGCTCGACCGCACCGCCCCCGCGCCGAAGCCGCTCCCGGGCCTTGGGCCACTGCCGGAGGGGATACGCCGCGCGGGGGCGTCGACCGGGGTGGTGGGCAAGCGCGAGGGATTCTGGAGCCGGCTCGCGTCCGCCGTGGTGCGCCGCCCCGTGGGGAGCCTCGCGGTGTCGCTGCTCATCCTGGGCGCGTTCGCGGCCGGCCTCGTGAGCTACGGGACCGAGGTCGACCAGATCGACGAGTTCCGCAACGACACCGACTCCACCGCGGGCTACGAGCTGCTGCGCACGGGCTTCCCGGAGGGCGCGCTGGTGCCCATGACCGTGCTCGTCGACTCCGACGAGGGGCCACCCGATGCCGCCGCCGGCCGGCTGCGCCGGCAGATCGCCGCGATGGACGGCGTGGCCGCGGCCTCGGAGATCCAGCGGCGCTCGACAGACGGCCGCGCGGCCACGTTCGTCGTGACCTTCGGCGACGACCCCTACGGCGACGCCGCGCTCGACCGCGTCGAGAGCATCCGCGGGCAGCTCGCCGGCGCGCCGCCTGGCACTCGGGCGCTGGCGGGCGACGGCACCGCGGCGCGGCTCGACTACAAGGACGCCGCCGCGGTCGACCAGAGACGGATCGTGCCGCTCGTGCTGGGCGTCATCTTCCTGACGCTGGTCGTGTTGCTGCGGGCGCTCGTGGCGCCGGTCTTCCTGCTGCTGACCGTGGTCGCGTCGTACTTCGCCGCCCTCGGGCTGTCGGTCGTGGCGTTCGACGTTCTGCTGGGCGAGGCGGCCGTGGACCCGGTCTACCCGCTGTTCAGCTTCATCTTCCTGGTCGCGCTGGGGGTCGACTACAACATCTTCCTGATGAGCGCCGTGCGCGAGGAGGCGGCCGAGCACGGCACGCGTGAGGGGATCGTGCGCGCGATCAAGAGCACCGGCCCGGTGATCACCAGCGCGGGCATCATCCTGGCCGGCACGTTCGCCGTGCTCACCACGCTGCCGCTCGAGATCCTGCTGCAGATCGGGTTCACGGTTGCGGTCGGAGTGCTGCTCGACACCTTCCTCGTGCGGACCGTGACCGTGCCCGCGATCGCCTGGCTCCTGGGCGAGAAGTGCTGGTGGCCGTCGCGGCCGGCGGGAGGCGCAGTGGGCGCCGCGTCGACGCCGGGGCCGCTGCTTGCTGCCCGTCGCGACAGGGGGTAGGCTCGCGCCGTGAGCGCTCCGCACACGCTCGTGCTAGGCGGCGGCTACGTGGCGATCTACCTCGCGCGGGCGTCCAAGCGCGCGATCAAGGCCGGCGAGCTTCGCTGCACCGTCGTCAACCGCTCGAACTCGCAGGCCTTCCACGGCTTCGTGGGCGAGATGGTGACCGGGCGGGTATCGCCGAGCCACATCTGCAGCCCGGCCCGGCGGCTGTTCCCGCCCGCTCAGGTGCACGTGGCAGAGATCCAGCGGATCGACCTCGGCAACCGGGTCGTCACCACCGCGCGCTCGATCGACGGCACCCGCGCGACGCTCGACTACGACCAGCTCGTCCTCTGCCTCGGAACGGTGGACCGGACCGAGGCCTACCCCGGCCTCGCCGAGCATGCGTACCGCCTCAAGACCTACCCGGACTGCCTGCGCCTGCGCAACCACATCATCGAGATGTTCGAGCTGGCCGATATCGAACGGGACCCGGAGGAGCGCCGGCGACTGCTCACATTCTTCATCGCCGGCGGCGGCTACGCCGGCACCGAGGTGGCTGGGGAGATAGCCGACCTCGCGCGGCTGCTGTGCAAGAAGGAGTATCCGCGCCTCGACCGCGAGGAGTGCCGCTTCGTGCTCGTCCACCCCGGCCCCACCATCCTCCCCGAGCTCTACGGCAGGGACGGCACAGGGCCGGAGGCGCACCCCAAGCTCGTGGAGTTCGGGATGAGGCGTATGAGCAAGCTCGGCGTCGAGGTCATGACCGAGACGAAGGTGGCGGCCGCGACTCCCAACGAGGTCCTGCTCTCCAACGGCGAGCGGATCCCGACACGAACGATCGTGAGCGCCGTCGGCACGAAGATGCCGCCGATGGTGGAGGCGCTCGACCTGCCCAAGGACGAACGTGGCCGCATCATCACCGACGAGTTCCTGCGCGTCCCGGGCCACGACGGCATCTGGGCCGGCGGAGACTGCGCCGCGGTGCCTCTGCCCAAGGTGGCGCAAGCCACCTGTCCTCCCGTCGCGATCTACGCGATGAAGCAGGGCCACCAGCTCGGCAAGAACCTCGTGCGCATGGTCGAGGGCAAGGGGCCCGAGGCCTTTCGCTTCCCCGGCCTCGGCCAGGGCGCCTCGGTCGGCCGGCGATCGGGAGTCGGCGAGCTGAGGGGGATCGAGGTCACCGGATTCCCAGCGTGGCTTCTCTGGCGGCTGCTCCTCACCTACTACTTCCCCACCTGGGACCGGCGCCTGCGCCTGATGACCGACTGGCTGATCTGGCCGATCGTGGGGCGTGACATCGTCGAGCTGCGCGGTGTGCGCTCCGACGAATACGACATCAAGCACAACGTGTTCCAGGCGGGCGAGGTCGTCGCCCACGAGCAGCGCACGGGCAAGTACATCCACGTGATCGTCGACGGCGAGGTCGAGATGCTGCTGCACAAGGACGGCAGCGAGGAGGTGCTCGACACGCTCGGGCCCGGCGACCACTTCGGCACCCGCTGGCTCGAGAGCGTCGAGCTGGAGACGGCGCGCGCGAAGACCACGGTGCGCACCGTCGCGCTGCGGCGCGACCAGGCGCCCGGTCTCCAGGCCCTGCTGCGCTCCACGGGGCCGCTCAGGGCGGAGTCCGGGCACTTTCCGGCGATCGTCGAGACCGACCGGCGATCCAGCCGAGTGGACGTCCCGAGCGCCGCGTCGCCTCCGACCACCTGATCGCTCGGCCGGGCGCGCTCGATGCTCTTCGGGGACCTGGCCGACGACCTTCGCGGACAGACGATCGCCGGCAGCCCGTGGGCGCGCCTGCTGGTGTCCGCCGAGCCGCGGCGCGTCCCCGCCGGCGACTGGCTGTTTCACCAGGGCGAACCGGCGGACAGCCTCTACGTGGTGATCTCGGGCTCACTCGAGGTGGTGGCCGAGCGCCCGGCCCCGGAGGAGGTGCTCAGGCTGCTGCCCCGCGGCGAGCTGGTCGGAGAGGTCGCCCTGCTCACCGAGTCGGTCCGCTCGGCCGGGGTGCGGGCGCGCCGCGACACCAGCCTGATGAGGGTCACGCGGGACTCGTTCGAACGGCTGCTCCGCGAGGACGCGGACTTCACCCTCGCCGTCACGCGGCACCTCGGCGGACTGCTCGGAGCGGCGCGGCCCGGAACCCTGCCGCCCGCCGCGCCGCCGCGCGTGATCTCGCTCGTCGGGCTCGGTCGGGGCATCGACGTGGCAGGGTTTGCCGAGCGCCTGGTCGGGGCCCTACGGGGCTTTGGCAGCGTCGACGCCTTGCGGGAGGAGGACGGGAGCTCGGACGAGGGCCACGGGCGCCTGCTCGACCGTTGCGAGCGACAGCACGAGCGCGTCGTGATCGTGGCCGGCGGCGGCGGCGCCTGGACGGACTTCGCCATCCGCACCGCCGACCGCAAGGTGGCGCTTGCCGACCCGAGCGTGGCGCCGGACGCCGCGCCTGACCCGCGGCTACGGGGCTGCGAGCTAGTCCTCGTCACGACGAGCACCCGGCCGCGGGCGCTCGCGGCCTGGGTGGAGGCGCTTGACCCGCGCACGGTGCACCTGGTCCGCGACGAGCAGGCCCTGGAGCGCATCGCGCGCCGGCTGGCCGGGCGCTCAGTGGGCATAGTGCTGTCGGGCGGCGGCGCACGCGGCCTCGCCCACGTCGGCGTCGTGGCCGAGCTGCTCAACGCCGGCGTGACGATCGACCGCTTCGGCGGCACGAGCATGGGCGCCTACATCGCGGCCACCTTCGCCTCCGGCTGCTCGCCCGACGAGGTCGCGGCGCGCTGCCGCGAGGAGTTCGTCGAGCGCAACCCGATGAACGACTACACGCTGCCGTTCTACTCGGTGCTGCGCAGCGCAAAGGCGAGGCAGATGATCGCGCGAGGCTTCGGCAGCACTCGCATCGAGGAGCTGCCGCTCGAGTTCTTCTGCCTGAGCTGCGACCTCGTCGATGCCAGCCCGGTGATCCACCGCCGCGGCAGCGTGGCGGGCGCGCTGGGCGCCACCATGTGCCTGCCTGCGATCTTTGCTCCCATCCCCTCAGAAGGCCGGCTGCTGGTGGACGGCGGCGTGCTCGACAACCTGCCCGTGGGCGAGATGGCCGGTCGGGGCGAGGGCCCTGTGATCGGGGTCGACGTCTCGGCGCGGTTCACGCCCGCGAAGGCTCCCACCGGGCGCGGCAGGCGCCGCACGCGCATGACCGGCCGCGCGCGTGCGGCGCTGACGGGGTCGAGCGCGGCCTCCGTGCCGAACATCAAGGAGACGGTGATGCGCAGCATGGTGCTCGGCAGCGTGGACCCGGCCGGGGCGCGCGAGCGCGGCGCCGACCTCGTCATCACCCCCGACACCGGGGGAATCCCGCTCACCGCGTGGAGCGGCATCGACGAGCTCGTGGCCGCCGGGCGCGAGGCGGGCCGGCGCTCCGCGCGGGACGCTCTCGCCCTGCTCGACTAGAGCGCGGTTGGGGCTAGACGGTCGAGCGCGCCAGCCGCTTGACGTTGATCAGGTTCTCGTAGGTCACGTTGTCGGTGGTGGAGTTGCCGCCGAACGTCCCGCAGCCGAGGGTGAGCGAGGGCTTGAGCCCTGTGACGGCGCCGCAGCACCCGAGCGCGGACGGCACGTTCACGAGCACCCGGCTGGCCGGCATCTCGCGCGCGAAGCGCTCGATCCGCGCCTCGTCGTGGGTGTGGATGTTGGCGGTATGCCCCGTGCCCTCGTACTCGAGCAGCCTGCGACAGAGCGCCAGGGCGCCCTCGTCGCCGTCCACCGTGAACAGCGACAGCACCGGGGCGAGGCGCTCCTTCGCCTGCGCACCCGCGGGGTCGGTGGCGTCGGCGAGGAACACGAGCAGGCGCGACTCGCGCCCGCGCTCAAGCCCCACGGCCTCGGCGATCCTGCCGGCCGCCTGCCCGGTGAAGTGCAGCTTCAGGTCGCCGGAGGGCTCGAAGGCGCCCGCGACGAACTGCTCGGTCTCCTCCCAGTCGAGCACGGTGGCGTCGTTTGCCTCGAGCGCGGCGACGAACTCGTCGCGCACCGAGCGGTCGACCACGAGGTGCTGCTCGGAGCCGCAGATCAGGCCGTAGTCGAACGCCTTGCTGTTGACCACCGCCTGCGCCGCGGCCTCGATGTCGGCGTCCGGCGCGATCCAGGCCGGGGCGTTGCCCGCGCCGACGCCGATCGCCGGCTTGCCCGAGCTGTAGGCCGCCTTGACCATCGCGGGACCGCCGGTGGCGAGGATCAGGCCGACGTCGTCGTGGCGCATCAGCTTGGAGGTCTTGCGCCGGCTGGTGCGCCTGCGGACCCACTGCACGAGCCCCTCCGGCGCGCCGTGCTCGCGCAGCACGCCGAGGATCGTCTCCCCGACCTCGTTGCCGAGGCCCTGGGCCATCCGGTGGCAGCTGAGGATGATCGCGTTGCGAGCCTTGAGGGCGATCAGGGTCTTGTTGATGAAGGTCGGCACGGGGTTGGTGACCGGCACCAGCCCGACGATCACCCCGACCGGGCTCGCGATCTCGGTGACCCGCTCCTCCGCGAGCTCACGGATCGGGCCGCATCCGACGGCTCCGGCGATGGACTGGTAGATCGCCGTCGAGGCCATCCCGATCTTGAGCGCCTTGTCGGGGGCGTTTCCGATGTGCGTCTCCTCCACGCTGCGCTGCCCGAGCTCCTCGGCCCGAGCTGACACCGCCTCGGCGAGCGCCTCGAGCAGGCGGTCGACACGGTCCTCGTCCCAGGGCTCGAACTCGCGCTGCGCCGTGACCGCCTTCGCCACCATCTCCTCGACCTCGGGGTCGGGTGCCTCGTCGGCGGCCTGCTCGGCGAGGCGCCGGTTGGCGCTGTGAAGCTTCAGCGCGGTGTCGCGGGCGAGCGCGCGCAGCACGTCGATCCCCGTCTCGGGATCCTCCGTGAACAGCCGCTTGAGGCCGGCGGTGGAGAAGCGGCGCGCGGTCACGTCGGTCTCGGCCCACGCGCTCAGTGAGTGCGGGGTGCCACCGAGCATGCTGACCTCGCCGAGGAACGACCCGGGGCCCACGTAGTCGAGCACGGACTCGGTGTCAAGCTCGTCGGAGTGCGCCTCGAGGCGCACCTCGCCCTCGTCCACCACGAAGAACGCGTCGCTCTGCTCGCCGCGGCCGAAGACCCGACCGCCCGCCGGGAGCCGGATCTCCTCGCCGTAGGGCTGAAGCCCGGCGAGCAGCTCGACCTGGAAGGCGTCCAGGACGCTTGTCTTCGGGGTCACGTCAAGGCTTGCTGATGACATGGGTGAGATCCTCCGTCGATGGGCAGCCGGCCCACTCTAACCTCCCACGCGACCGCGGCGGAAGGGCGACCACAGAGGATCTGCACCTATTTCTTGCTGACCGACTCGAAGGTCTCCCCGCCCTCGCCCGCATCTGCGGTCTCCCCGATCGACCAGAGCTTGACCCGCTGCTCGCGCCCGCGCACCTCGACCTCGTCCACGTAGACGAGATCGTCCGGTTGCTCGGTCAGCGCCGCACGCGTGGAGTCCGACATGAAGAGCATGTGGGGGGTCCCCTTGGTCATCGCCTCCAGCCGTGCGGCCGTGTTCGTGGTGTCCCCGATCGCGGTGTACGCCATCCGTCGCTCGGAGCCCACGTTGCCCGACATGACCCGACCCGAGTTGAGCCCGATGCCCATGCGAAACGCCTTCTCGAAGCCGTACTCCTCGCGCAGCCACGCGTTGAAGCGCTCGAGCTGGGAGAGCTTGTCGCGAGCGGCGGCAAGGGCGCGGTCGGCGTGGTCGCCCATCTCGACCGGGGCACCGAACACCGCCATGATCCCGTCGCCCATGTAGTCCACGAGCGTGCCGCCATGGGGCAGGATGGCGTCGTCCACCATCGCGGTCAGGTAGTGGTTGAGGATGGTGATCACCTGGTCGGGCTCGACCGACTCGGCGAAGCTCGTGAAGCCACGCAGGTCGCTGAACATCACGGTGGCATCGCGTGCAACGCCGCCGAGGCGCAGCCCCTCCGCCTGCTGGAGCGCCTCCCCCACCACCGACTCGGGCACGAAGCGCGCGAACATGTCGCGCGTGCGCTCACGCTCGAACGCCTCGGTCACGTAGTGGACCGCGAGGGCGCCCACGGCCGACAGGCCCAACGCAACGAGTGGGTAGACCAGCGACAGCACGGTCCCGGCGTTGAAGGCGAGCTGGATCGCGACCGCGTAGAGCGCGCCCACCCCAAGCGCGAGGGCCAGGGTGCGGACTCCTGACAGACGCAGGCTCGCGGCCGGTGCGACGAGGCCGAGCAGGCAGATGAGGGCCACGTCCAGCGCGTCCGGAGAGTCCTGGAGGGCGAACCCGGCCGCGGCGGTGGCGATCGCGTTGGCCTGGATCTCGGGGCCGGCCATCTCGCCGTCGCCGGACGTCGATGTCGGGTGCACGTCCTGGAGCACGGGAGACGTGGCGCCGATCACCACGATCTTGTCGCGGAACTCGCCCGGCTCGGTGTTTCCCAGCCGGACATCCGAATAGGAGATCTGCCTGATCGTCCGCGGGGGGCCGTAGTAGTCGATAGCGGCGGAATCGTCACCGAGCTCCGCCGGGTCGACCCGCTCGCCTGTGGCCCGCTCGGCCACCGCCACCGAGAAAGCCTTGAGCCCGGCGGTCGAGTGCTCGACCCGTCGCAACACTCCTCCCGCGTCCGGCGGCAGCCCGCCGTAGGCCACCTGCACGCGCTCCTCGCGCCGCAGGAAGTCGTTGATCGCTCCCCGCTCGCGACTGTCGATCACCTTCTGGGGCACGGCGTAGTTGAACGCGTTGCCGTTGCCCAGGTCATCGACCTCCGTGGTCGAGACCACCACGTTCCCGGCGAGCTTGACCGCGTCCAGAAGCGCGATCGTCTCCCGGTCGGTCCGGCTCGGCTCCGAGAACTGGATGTCGATGGCTATCACCTTTGCGCCGTCGGCTCGCAGCCGCTCCACGACCTTGGCGTGCTCGTCGTGGGTGAACGGCCAGCGCTCGTCCCCGAGCGCCTCGAAGGTCTTGGCGTCGACGCCGACCACGACGAGATCCTTGCGCGGCTCCTTCTCGCCGCGTATAGAGAAGCGGGTGTCGACCGTGTTGAGCTCCAGCGAGCGCAGCGCGTTTGTCGCATAGACGAGCACGCCCACGCCGATCCCGATCACGGCCACCGCCGCGAACAGCACCATGCGCAGCCGGTGTCCCCCGCCGCCGAGCCTCATCCGACCGAGTAGCCGAGCTCGCGCAGCTCGCGCTGCGCCTGCGCCAGCCCCGTGGCGGCCCTTTGCACCGACCGGCCGGCGGCCGAATAGCCACCGTCGTCGCCCACCCTCGCAGCCCGCGCGGCCGTCGTGTAGGCGCTTCCGACCTCACGCAGGGCGGTCACCAACCGAGCGTTCGCGCGCCGCTCGAGTGGGCCCACGGGCGCTCGGGAGAGCGAGCGCGCGGCCACCCGGTAGGCCTTACCGAGGTCGGTCGCCGCGCCGGCCTGAGCGTCCGGGCTCGACGCACCGCGAAGCCGCTTGGTGAGCGGATCGGTCGACCTGTCGAGCCTTCTGAGCGCCGCGGCGGCCGCGCGTGCGTAGCCGTCGCTCGGCCCCAGCGGCAGCGGATCCCCCCCGGAGAGCGCCAGCGTGGACGCCACACGCTCGCACTCGGCGCCGAACTCCGTCCCGGCGCGCGGCGGGGCAACGCACGCCACCGTTGCCACGCCCTCGGTCGTAGGCGCCACGTACACCGTCACGGGACCCTCGGCGCCCCTCGGCTCCAAGCCGGCGTAGCGGTAGGCCTCCAGCCGCCCGAGGCGCACACGGTCGTCGCGGGAAGGCGCGCGGGAGAGACGCGCGAGGAAGGACTGCGGCAGCAGGGTCGGGCCGGCTCCGCCGACCGTGCCCGCGCTCAGCCGCGCGCCGGAGGATCCGGCGAACGACAGGACGATCGGCTGGGAGAAGCTCATCCCCGGGACGTTCGGCTTGTCTGCGACGCGCCGCCAGCCATCGGGGAACGACAGGGCCAGGCTGCCGGCCGAGGCCGAGTTGGCAAAGCGTCCCGCCTCGGGGCCTGAGCCCGAGCCGGAGCCGCCGATGAGAAAGCCCGCGGCCGCGGCAAGCGCCGCGAGCGCAACGGCCACCACGGGCAGAGGGGGCGATCTCCGCGCGGCCGGAGGCGCTTGCGCAGGGGCCGGCGCTTGCGCGGGCGCCGGCGCGCCCGCAGGCGGCGTGCGGGCAGCCGGGGGCGCGCCGGTGGGTCGGGTGCGCGCGACGCCGGTCGGACCGAACGTGGGCGAGGCAGCGGTGACGTTCCCAGCCAGCTCCTCCAGCGATCCGGCAGGGGCTCCGGCGGCGGGCTCGGTCGGAGCGGCGTCGCCGCGCACACCGGCCTGCTCGGGCGACGCGAGCGGGCCCGGCGCCTCCCCAACCGTCTCGCCGAAGGCGCGGCCCGCGTCGCGCAACAGCTCGCCCGCCGAGGGATAGCGATCGTGCGGGCTCTTGGCCATCCCCCTGGCGATCACCGCGTCGATCGCCACCGGCAGCTCGGGGCGCTCCGCCGTGGGCACGGGCGGCGGCTCCGAGATGTGCGCATAGACCACGGCGGCCTCGGCCGGCTTGGGGTACGGAACGGCGCCCACCAGGCACTCGTGGAGCACTCCCGTGAGCGAGTAGATATCGCTGCGCTCCGTCGCGGGCTCTCCCTGGATCTGCTCGGGGGAGACGTAGTCGATCGTGCCCACGAACTGGCCCGTCGCCGTCAGGCCCTCAGCCTCGCCCGGGGCCTTGGTCAGGCCGAAGTCGGCGAGATAGGCGTGGTCGCGCGAGCCGATCAGGATGTTCTGCGGCTTGATGTCGCGATGGGTCAGACCCACCTCATGAGCGGTGTCGAGCGCGTCGGCCACCTGCGCCAGCAGGCGGAGGCTGCGACCGGGGTCCAGCTCGCGCCCCACGGTCATGTCCTTCAACGTGGGCCCGCGAACCAGGCGCATCACGAGGAAGAGGCCGTGCTCGCTCTCGCCTGTGTCGTACACCGTCACGATGTGGGGGTGGTCGATCGCCGCCTGCAGCAGCCCCTCGCGGCGGAAGCGCTCGCGGAAGCCGGCGTCGTCGCCGAGGTCCGCGGAGAGGACCTTGAGCGCGACGCTGCGGTTGAGCGAGAGCTGAGTCGCGCGGTACACGGTGCCCATCCCGCCCTCACCCAGCGCGCCGTCGATTCGGTACCCGGCAACAGTCGTTCCCTTGTCGAGCACGCCGCTTCCCGAGTCTATGGCCGACGTACGGTGCGCATCACGCGGGCTGAGGGCCTCCCAGCGCTTCTCACTAGCCCTCGATGATCGGCCCGGCGGGAGGCGCCGGAGCCGGCGCGGGCGCGGGAGCCGGCGCGGGTGCGGGAGCCGGCACGGGCGCGGGTGCGGGTGCGGG
>Ga0136624_1000573_pt1 | contig 14566 bp, 13 predicted proteins | sample AntDrymUQ4692206_2_FD_104802 | JGI IMG/M metagenome (GOLD analysis project Ga0136624, IMG submission 104802) | Polar desert sand microbial communities from Dry Valleys, Antarctica - metaG UQ469 (22.06) | ecosystem: Environmental > Terrestrial > Soil > Desert | place: Antarctica: Dry Valley... | reverse complement strand
GTCCACGAAATAGTAGACGCCGGGCGTGTTCGGAATACCATCGGCCAGATGCTGCTTCTGAGGTTTGATCTTCCTCCGCGCTCCGCTCCGCAGCGTGGCCGCCTCCCCCACGCTCTTCACCCCCGCGGATCGCAGCAACTTCAGCAGCTTCACGAATATTTCGGCAGTCGCCGCCGCGTCCGAGAGCGCACGATGGTTCGGTGCCTGGCGCACCCCGAAATGGGCCGCGAGCGAGGCGAGCCGGTACCGAGGCAGACCCGGCACCAGGAATCTGGCGAGCTTCAAGGTATCGAGGACCGGGTTCGGGAGCGGGTCCATCCCTTCGTCCTCCCGCGCCGCCGCCACGAACGAGCAATCGAAGCTGGCATTATGCGCGACGAGGACCGAGCCTTCGGCAAATTCCTCGAATTGGGGCATGACATCGGCGGAGAGCGGAGCATCGGCGACCATCGCATCCGTGATGCCGGTGAGGCGAACCACGAATGGGTCTATGGTTCGCTCCGGATTGATGAACGCGGAGAACCGGTCAACGACCTCTCCGCCTACCACCTTGACCGCCCCGATCTCCGTGATGCCGGCCTTGCCGGCGGAGGCTCCCGTAGTCTCCAGATCGAAGACCACGTAATGAGCAACCTCCAGCGCCAGTGAAGCCGTATCGACCGTTCGCAAGTTTTCACCATCCCATGCAAGGCGGGGATCCTCGCCGACCAGCTTCTCGACGAGGTTCCGAGCATCGCCATTCGGGTTGGAAAGGGAGAGGAGTTCGGTGGCGATAAATTCGGGGCTCACTGACCCACGAGCCTGGACAAACCCATAGAGGCTAGGAGACACGAACCTCCGTCCTCGTAGCCCCGGCTTCCCTCGACGTTTCAGCGATGGTCCGGGCCTGAGCTTCCCTGACGCCAGGAATGCCGACGAGGTTCTCATAAGTGTACTCGTCGTCGAGGAGGCCGCTCGCCAGCACCCGCGCGCGAGTCTTCATCCCGACACCGGCCATCCTGGCGGTATGGAAAATCTTGCCGCGCTGGATGCGAAGGTCTCCGACCCCGGCAAGCCGCTCGCCATCCACCACAACGCGCTTCAAAGTCTCGGCGAAGATCTCGACTTGTTCCGGATAGTAAACACCGCGTCCCATGAGAGAAGGCGTCATCGGGAGCGGATGGAGAAGGTTCGCGTCACGCACCGTCGTATGCCCCGGTGGCTCATTCCCGCCCAGCGGGTCAGGGTCCCCAAGACGCCGCGCCCGCGAAGCATGTTCCCAGACCTGCTCCTCGATGTCGCCATCGAGATCCAACTCCGTCTGTACCGGCGTCCCGCGGAAACGGTCGTTGCGGTTGGCGGCGTGGAGAAACATACGTCCACTCTTCTCGTTCTCGTAAAAATCCACGGTGGCGCGGGCGCGCTTCTCGCCGCCGATGCCGGGCAGACGCGCCATAGTCTTCACATCCCCATTATCTATCAGGGCGCGCAACTCGTCGGGGTCTATAGCCTCGGCGGCTTTGGCCGCGGCCCTTCGGTCAACGCCCCGGACGCGCTCCAGCATCCCCTCCACGCCCTCCGGGCACACGCCGCGCCTGAGGTGGTTGATCTTACGCACAGCCGTGAACTCGTTGTGCTCCTCCCACTGCCACACATACTCGCGCACCCGCTCCACCGCCGCCGCGTCATCAGGGACGAACTCGATACTCACCCCGTTGCCGATATACCGGCCATTAGCACCGGCTAGATGCTCCGCCGGATACATCACCTGTACCTTGACCGAAGGTGAATAGAAGGAAAAATGCACCGGAACTCCTGGCACCACCTCCTTCATCAGGCGGCGGCGGAATGTATTGTCTTCGAAGTCTGACTCGAACATAGGAGATGGATTTTACCGCATCTCAAGCCCCTGGCTACAGCAAGATCTCCTCGCGCAACACGATCGCCTCGACCGGGTTCCCAGCTTTCACGCCCTCCGACTCGGGCCCAATGAGCGCCAGAGCGTCAGCCTTCGTGAGCGAACTGACGAGCCCCGAACCCTGGGCCCCCACGGACTCAGCCTTCCAACCTCTCCCCGTCTTCTCCAGCGTCACGCGCATCGCGTGCATCCGGCCAAAACGGTTCTCCACGTCGCTATCGAAGTACACCTCTATATGTGGACGGCGTTTGTCTTGGCGGCCCATCATCCGCATCAGGGCCGGGCGGACGAAGAGCTCGAAGCACACCATCGCCGAAACGGGATTGCCCGGCAGGCCGAAGAAGCGGACGTCGTCTCGCTTGCCGAAAAAGAGCGGCTTTCCTGGCTTGAACTTCACGCCCCAGAAGACCTGCTCCACCCCGAGTTCGAGAAGCGTGCTCTTCACCAAGTCCTTCTCCCCCACCGAGACCCCGCCGCTCGTGACGACCACGTCCGCCGTCTCTAGTGCTTCCCGCAAAGCGTCGCGCAAAATATCCACGTCGTCGGAGGCGGCGTGCAGGCGGCTGGCATCGGCACCGGCCTCGCGGGCCTGGGCCATAGTGGCGAAGGAGTTGGAATCGTAGATCTCGCCTGGAGAAAGATCCCGCTCTCCGGGCGTCACGAGTTCCGTGCCAGTGGAGAGAACGACGACCTTCGGACGCCGGTAAACGGGAAGCTCACCGTAGCCCTGCGTCGCGGCGAGGGCGATCTCGGGCGCCCCAACCTCCACGCCGGAACGCAGGATGCCGTCTCCCTCCCGCACGTCGCCGCCGCGCCCGCGGATATTCTGTCCCGATGAGGCGCCCTTCCTCAGCTCGAAAGCCTCGCCCCAGCCGGAGGTATTCTCGACCATGACGATGGCGTCGGCTCCGGCCGGGATGACACCGCCGGTGAAGATCTTGATCGCCTCTCCAGCCCCGACGCTCTTCGATGCCGGACGCCCGGCCGGCGCCTCGTCCACGACGGTGAACGTCCGGCCAGCTTCAGCGTCCGCGCTCCGCACAGCGTACCCGTCAACCGCCGAGTTGTCGAACGGCGGCGAGTCGAACCGGGCCGTGAGCCCTCGCGCCAGCGCGAGCCCCCGTGCCTCCGTCAGCGGCAGACTCTCTTCCCGTGGCCGGGGCGCGTTCTCCAGCACCAGCCTCTCGGCATCCGGGTAATCTATGAGCTTCTCGAAAAGTTGCATCCTCTCACCTCATCCGACGAAGGGACCCTTCCATTACGCTACCACAGCGCGTTCATCGTAGCGGCTGGCGGCCAGGTGGATTAAAGTTCCTCTCCCACCGGCCGATAAACAAAGACGGCCAACCTCGGAACCGAAAAAGGAGAGACATGATCTCGAAGTACGCTATCACCGTGTTCGCGGCGGCGGTCATGTCCGCGATGGTCGTCGGTTCGTCCGCCACCGCGGCTGAGAAGCCAGCGGCGCTGGGTCTCGCGGCGAAGACAGATGCCCTCACCGTCAAAACGTGCGGCGGTAAGAACATCGAGTTGAGCGCCGAAGAGAAGAGGAGCCTGGATCTCCACAACGCCAAACGCAGGGCGAAGAATCTCAAGCCCTTCTGCGTGAACACCCTCTTGACAGAAGCCGCCCGCGCCCAGGCGCAGGAGATGATCGACCGCGACTACTTCGCCCATGACTCTCCCGAAGGCGTGACCCCCACCGACCGTCTGAAGCAAGCCGGCTACATCACCCCCGAGTTCTCATACTGGGCGATCGGCGAGAACATCGCCTGGGGCTCTGGCGAACTGGGCGCGCCCGACAACATCTTCAAAGCCTGGATGAATAGCGAAGGCCACCGGCACAACATCCTGAACAAGGACTTCCGCCAGATCGGCATCGGCATGAGCCGGGGCGACCTCGGAACCCAGAACGGCAACGTCTACGCAGGTTCCAGAATGTACGCGGCGGAGTTCGGGGCCAGGCGCGAGAAAACCCGCTAACGACCCCAAAGTAGCCAAACTATTCCGGCGGGCGGCTATCCCCGAGAACCCGCCGGAGCGTTCCAGAGTCCAGACGGATGGCGCGCCCCCCGCACAGGATCAGCCGTACCTCGCTATCCAACACCTCCACGAACGTCCCGCCGAATCACTCCGTGTTCAGGTTCGCCGTGTCTCTGTTCTGGATCCCCACGCACCACCGGAAACATCGCCCTCGGACCCGCCGGATAACCGCCCCACAACCCCATCGCTACCTCCTCGACCGCTCGGCTTGCCGGATGAGACCCGGCCCACTGTCCGCGCCGAAGGAAGCGAAGTTGCCCCCCTCATCGAACTCCATCTCCGAAGCCTCCCCGACGATTTCTACGTTGCCGTTTTCGAGTGCCTCGTCCACCAGGTTCTCGGAGAGGTGGATGTGGCGGAGGTGGAGGGTGTTCGGGATGCGCACGAAGCGGGTGTCCTCGGGCGCGACGCCCCAGTTGCAGCGGATGGCGGCTTCGAGGGCCGCGCGGTCGCTGTCCATGACCATCGGGATTTTGGCCCGCTCCAGAAAGGTGCTCGTCAGGACGTTCTGGTTCATGGCATCCATGTCCACCTTCTCGAAGAGGCGTCGCGTCGTCAGGTCGGCGAGCCCGACGCCAAGAGCGTTGCCGTGGGAAGCCTCGCTTACGTCGCCCACGATCAGGTACTTCGCGTTCGGACTCTTCGGCTCCTCGATCCCCAGAATGCGGAACCGCCCGACCACGTTGGTATCCATCCCCGTGCCGGAAAAATTCTTCCCCAACTCATCCACGAAAAGAACGTCCATTTCCGCGACCGGCAACTTCGGCATGAGCTTCACGGATTCTACGAGTAGCTCCGCCTCGCGCTCCGCGACTTTCTCCGGCGGAATGGCCTCGATGATCGCCGTCTCCTCGTAGGCGTTCTCCACGACGCCAACCCCAAAGAGGACCTTCCCCGACCCGAAGACCAAAGTTCCCGTCTCTACCATGTGGTCCCGAATGCCAGGCACGCCGAGAGCGTGCAGAGCGAGAGCCTGGGCGTGCTTGCCGAGGCCGATGGCGGCCATCTTCAGGAGGCCGCTCTCGAAGTCCGCGTGGAAGTCGGTGTGCTGCTTGATCCTACCGACCACGACAACCCAATCCGCTTCGGAAGCTATTTTGTCCATGTACACCGGCACGCCGCGCCCCGTCGCCCCGATCTCCACGACCTCCATCGAGGACCGAATCTCCGCCCCGACGGACTCCTCCGTTACCCCGAGGCTCGACAGAATCCCCACCTGCCCCTCCGCCGTCGCCCCGCCGTGACTCCCCATCGCGGGCACCACGAAGGGCGAAGCACCGGCGTCTTTCAAAATACCCACCAGCGAGCGCAGTATGGGGACGATATTCGAGACGCCGCGGCTTCCGGCAGTGATGGCGACCTTCATGCCGGGCTCGATGCGTGACTTTATTTCGTCTCTCCCGCACTGTTCCTTTAGCGCCGCCTCGATATCTTCGACGCGGGGCCTCGGGAAATCTTGCTTGACCTCCACGATCCTGGGAAACGCCATGCGCTAACTCCTCTCTTTTTACGTGGCTCGTGACAACTCGCGGGCGAGATCCAACGCCGCCTGCATGCTCGAATGGTCGGCCTCTCCGGTCCCCGCAATGTCGAAGGCCGTGCCGTGATCCACGCTCGTGCGAAAGAACGGCAATCCGACGGTCACGTTCACGCCGGTCTCGAAGCCAAGCAATTTTATGGGGATGTGCCCCTGGTCGTGATACTGCACGACCACGATATCGAAGCGTCCCTGCTTCGCCTGCGAGAAGACCGTGTCGGGGGGATGGGGTCCGCTGGCGTTCAGTCCTTGTTCTCTGGCCCGTTCGACGGCGGGTCTTATCTTCTCAGCGTCCTCGGCACCGAAGAGGCCGTTCTCCCCGGCGTGGGGATTGAGGCCCGCGACGGCTATGCGGGGCTCATCGACGCCGAGCTTCTTCAAAGCGTCGTGAGCGAGATGAATGACGGCTAACTCTCGCTCGGGCGTCGCACGCTCGATGGCTTCTCTCAATGCGACGTGCGTGCTGACGTGGATGACGCGCAAATCTTCGGCGACGAGCATCATCGCGTAGTCCCCCGTGCCGGTGAGGTCCGCGAGTATCTCCGTGTGGCCGGGATATTCGTGGCCCCCGAGGTGCATGGCCTCCTTGTTTAATGGCGCGGTCGCTATCGCCACGACGCTTCCGTCGAGGGCCAGTTCGATGGCGCGACGGACGTATTCGAAGGCGGCGGCCCCGGCGCGGGCGTCGAGTTTTCCGAAGGGCAGGTCGTGCGGGAGATCACTCGCGGGGATCACATCCATAGTTCCCGGCTCGTAGCGGCCCTCATCAGGCACGGCCACGGGGTTGATGCGCAATGACAACCCGAGCAACTTCACGGCCCGCTCCAGAATAGCCACGTCACCGACCACGACGGCGCGGTTCCGTTCGGTGAAGTCCGGCTCGGCGAAGGTCTTGACGATGATCTCCGGCCCGATGCCGGCGGCATCCCCCATCGTGACGGCTACGAGAGGTTGCATGAAGCGTCTACTCCTTCCCGGCCAGCATCTGGACCGCGTGCGCGAGCGTATCCGGGTTTCCGAACCCGCCGGCTTTCGTAACGACCCGATAGGGTGACGGGGAGATCAAAGTCCCGAGTGGCACGCCCGCCTCGACTTCGCCATCGAGTCGTATTCCCGACGCCCCCAACCGCCGGGCCACCGCAACCGCCGTGGAGCCTCCGGTCATGACCAGCGCATCGAAAAGCCCCTCTCCTGACAGGCTAGCGGCTACCTCAGCGAGCAACGCGACCACCGGCCCGCCACCAGGGGATCTCCTTTTTTCAGGAGAATGCAGTATCGTGCATCTTCCTTCCATAAGCGCCGCCCGCGCAACAGCGACGGCACGCTTCACGCTCCTGCGGCCAGCGACGGGAATCGCCACCGCGCCATGCTTCTCGACCAGTTGGCGCGACTGTTCCCTGGACGAACTGTTCAGGCTGCCGATTATTACGAGGACATTGCGGGCCGGCGCGAGCGCGGCGGGCGTCTCCCCGGCTCTGGGTCCCGGATACCGTCGCGATAGGGCCAGAGCGAGACCCGCCGACCCCGCCCACAGCACCTCCGAAGGGTCGAGCACGGCCCTTGCCAGTGCGTCGAGATCCGCGTTGCTCCGGGCGTCCGCGACCACGCACCGGCTCCCGGACAACACCCGTATGTCCGATCCTAAACCTTGGAGGTTTTCCCATCCGAGGACTCCGACTGAGAACGCCCCGGAGAGCAGTGTCGGAACGTGTCCTTCGATGACGGGTGTCTTCGGGTCATCTCTCATCGCGGTTTCGTGGACGGGCACGCCGCCAACGAGTTGCACGCCGCCGATGGTGGTGCGTCCGGCGTCAGGGAAGGCTGGCGCGACGACGGCGTGTTCGCGGCCGGAGGCTTCGAGGGCGGCGGCCAGCTCCGCAGCGACGTTGCCGCGCAGGGTAGAGTCTATTTTCTTGTAGAGGATGCTGGCATCGCGCACGGTCCGAACGGCCTTCGAGACGCGCCTGGCGGCTGGACCGGGGGGCATCGTCCGGGAGTCGGTGTCGAGCGAGACGGCGTCGAGGTCTCCGAAGCTCATCTCCGCGCCCCGGAAGGCGACGGCGGTTCGGTATCCGGCGCGAGCGAACTGCATGCCGGTGTCCGCCGCCCCTGTCAGGTCGTCGGCTATGATGGCGACGTCCACCTCAGCCGTCCATGCTTTCCATGAATGATCTACTACTGAGCGAGGTAACCTCCGTCTACTGGCAGGATGGCTCCCGTTATGAACGACGCTTCGTCGGAGGCGAGGAACAGGATGGCGTTGGCGACTTCGGAGGGCTCGCCGAAGCGTCCGATGGGATGGGCTGCCTTCATCGGGGCCTTGTAGCTCTCCGGTATTGGCGCGAGGGCTTCGGTCTGGATGGTTCCTGGGGCGACGGCGTTGACCCGGATGCCTCTTTCGGCCCACTCGACGGCCAGGTGTTTGGTGATCCCGGTCGCCACGAACTTGGCTGGCCCGTAGGTGGACTGCTCCTTCTGGCCCGCCATGCCCGAGATGGAGGAGAGGCATACTATGGAACCTCCGCCGCTCTGAAGCATGGCCTCGACGGCGTATTTGCAGGTGAGGAACATGCCCCGTCCGTCCACCGCCATTACGTGGTCCCAGTCCTCCGGCTTGGCGTCCACGATGTTGTTCAGGGGGATGACCCCGGCGTTGGCGACGAGTATGTCGATCCGTCCGAACCGCTCGACGGAAGTCCGGATCATACGCCCAGCGTCCTCTACCACTGAGACATCCCCAACGACAGCCTCGACCTCGGCCCCCGCGAGCCGTTCGCGGAGCGAGACCAGTCCAGCCTCATCCACGTCGGTCACGACCAGCCGGGCGCCCTCCCGCGCGAATAGCTCGGCGGTGGCCCGTCCGATGCCTTTGGCCGCCCCCGTGACGACCGCCGCTTTGCCGCGCAACCGCCCCGTCCCGGCAACGCCCGACGCGCTCTCCGCCATGCAGGCTCCTCTTCTCCATTCTCCCATACCTCAACGTACCAGAACCCCAAAGTCAACGCCAGCCGTCCGCGGCGCGATGGACCTCCGCCGGATTCTCGCGAACCCGGCGGAGAAGCGGAATTCGGCTTCGGGCCGGATCGGCACGACTTTGCTCCCTCGATAACATGCCATCCGGGGTCTGGCTGTTGTTGACACGAAGTAGCGGATTCAATAACATGCAATGATTGTGGGAGAAACCACGAGGAAACGGGAGGGTGATGCATGGCTGACGTAGCTGACAGGCCGGGCTCGGGCGAGATCGCCTCCGAACTGCCAAGCAAGTATCTACCGGGTGTGGAGTACCGGGATTTGCCGGAGCCCCAGGGGCTGCGCAAGTACGCGGGTGCCAGCGTTATCATAACGGCCACCGCCCTCGGCTCCGGCGAGCTCATACTATGGCCCTACCTCACCACGCTGGTGGGGCTAGGGATCGTATGGCTCTCGGTGCTCGGGATCACGATGCAGTACTTCCTCAACATGGAGATCGAGCGCTACACCCTGATTACCGGCGAGACCGCCGTAACGGGTTTCAGCCGTTTGTGGATTGGCTGGGGCATGATATTCGTCCTCGGAGCCATACTGCCCAATGCCTTCCCCGGTTGGGCCACCGGCGGAGCCAAGGTGTTCACGTTTATCTTCGGCCTCAGCGACGCGGTCAGTCCCATAATCACCATCATATTCCTTATCTCCATAGGACTAGCGATAACCCTCTCGCCGGTCGTCTACCAGACCCTCGAGAAGGTCCAGGCCGTGGCAATCGCCGGCGTACTGGTCTTTATCGTGGTGGCGATAGTCATAGCGACCGACGGGTCGGCCTGGGCCGGGGTCGTCACCGAGGCGCCCGGGGGAGCCGCCAGCCTGCCCGGCTACCTTAGCACGATCGGCGTGGCGTCCTTCCTGGGGGCGATAGCCTTCGCGGGCGCGGGCGGCGCCAACAACCTAGTGCAGAGTAACTACGTCAGGGACAAGGGGATGGGCATGGGCATCCACATCCCCAACATCGTCTCCCCGATCACCGGCGCAGAGGAGGCCGCACCGGGGCTAGGGTACGTGCCGCCGTCGACCGAGGATAACGAGCGCCGCTGGAAGCAATGGTGGAAGATCGCCAACCAGGAGCAGCTCATCACCTTCTGGGCCATCGGCGTGCTATTGCTCGTTTCCCTCTCGGTCCTGGTCTTCTCGACCATAGGCGTAAGGCCGAACATCGGGACGGACCTGGTGTTCATCCAAGAAGAGGCCACAGCGCTCGGCAATGCCATAGCGCCATGGTTCGAGACATTCTTCCTCATCGCCGGCTTCTTGATGCTCTTCTCTACCAACCTGGGCGTCGTGGACTACACTGCCCGGCTCACGGGCGACACGCTCAAGGTTACCTTCCTCCGCGACAGCACGTTCTGGAGCGAGAGCAAGATCTACGTCACGGTCGTGTGGATCCTGATAATCTTCGGCGGGCTAATCGTGTTGGCGCAACTCGAGCCGGTCGTGCTCCTGGTTCTCTCCGCAACGGGGGGCGGGGTCGTCATGGCCTTCTACTCGGTGCTGCTAATCTTGCTCAACCGCCGGGCCCTGCCAGAGTTCGCCAAGCTCAAGGGCTGGAGATTGCCGGTAATGGTCCTGATCGCCTTATTCTTCGTCAGCTTCGCGCTGGTACTCGCCTACCAGATGGTGACCCAGGGACCGGGGTCGTTCGTCTGAGACGAGGTCGAACATAGTCTTGATGGAGATGCGCAGTCGGGATGCTTAAACAACTCTGGCTGCGCATACTCTTGGGTCTGGCGATCTTCTGCGTCCTGACCACGATAGCCTACCTGCTGGGGCTGCTCGACTAGGGAGCCCCTATCTTCTCAGGGCCCGTCCCACCTCCCGGCCTGCGACATCCGCCAGAAGGGCCGCGTCCGTCGCCACGGTCACCATGTCGAAGCCATCTTCGGCGTGCCGCCTCGCCCACCCGCCATCGGGCGAGTGTATGCCCGCAGCGATGCCGTGTTCGTGGCAGGCTTCCTTTATCCGGTGGATGGCTCTGGCGTGCTCGCCTTCCTGGATGCTCAGGGTAGGCGAAAGACCGAGGGAGAGTGCGAGATCCGATGGTCCAATATAGATGCCGTCCACGCCGGGGGTGGCGGAGATCTCCTCCACCCGCTCCAGCGCCTCCTTCGTCTCGACCATGACGAGGCAGATCGCCTCACGGTCCAGATCCTCCGGGTCCGCGGAGCCGATCACAGCCGAAGCCCGGATGGGTCCGTAGGAACGCATCCCGCGCGGCGGATAGCGGCAGGCCGCGACGGCCCTGGCGACCTCTTCGGCGTCGTTGACCAGAGGCACGATCACACCCCACGCGCCCGCGTCGAGAGCCTTCATGATGCGGTACGGATCGTTCGACAACACCCGCGTGATCGGGGCCGCCCCGGCATTCTCCGCCGCCTGGAACATCGGGACCGCAGCATCGTACCCGATAAGCCCATGCTGCTGGTCCACGCACACGTAGTCCACGCCGGTCCCGGCGAGCAGTTCAGCGACAAAAGAATTCGGGATGCCGGCCCACAGCCCGAACACCGCGCGCCCGGCGTTCCACGCTTCTTTCAATGGGTTCCCGTTCGTCACCAGAGACAGCCTCCTCGGATTAGACTCGCTTGTCGCTCTCATGCCGTTGCCTCGGCATTTCAGCGACGAAATGTGCCCTTGCCTGACCGTCGAGCCTCAGAGCCTGTTCCTCGCGCCACGAGATCAGCTCGCCCACGTTGACCTGGACTTTCTCCGCCGAACCATCGCCTTATCATGGCTGCTCGACTATCTTCCAGTACGCGTCCTTCCGAATCACCTTCCCGTCTCGAAACTCGTAGTGGTCGCATCCACGAACTTTGACCGGGTTTCCATCGGGTCTCGTGCCCGTCAGCAGCCACTCCGAAACAACCATATTTCCACTGATCCAATGACGGTCGTCGCTATAGTAGACATCTGGGAGACCCGCGAAGCGCGTCGCTAAACCCTCTCTCACAGCCGCCTTGCCCACAAAGCGCTGTCCCCACGGATCTGGCCCACGGGGCATATCCAACGAACAATCGTCTGCGAAAAACTCCATGATCGCATCCAGATCGTGAGCATTGAAGGCATTGAGGATGGCCTTCACCGTTTCTACGGAAATCGTCTGCTGTTGAGACATCGCGCTTCCTCCTCGAATTGCTTGTGGCGAGTTGTGCGTGTTGCGCTCCAACTGTCGGTTTTGAATGGTGACAACGCACGCCTGGATTTTGCCGACTACAGCCCCCGTCCGAACCGCTGGGCGACAGCTTCCGCCGTAAGGTCGGTTGCTTCGCCGAGCCGTGAAACCTCGCCACCCTAACCCACCAGCAATACGTGTACGTCGCCGGGGCCGTGCACCCCGATGGCGAGCGTCATCTCGATGTCCCCCGAGCGGCTGGGGCCGGTATGAAAGCAGATGTTGGCCGGCACGTTTCCTGCTTCGGCGTACTTCCGGATCATCTCCGGGACGGTTGAGAGGACCCTGTCCACGGGCACGACCGCCACGTAAGACGGCGGCAAGAGCGTGACGACGCGGCCCCGCCCCGGACCACCTTCCAATACCAGGCTCCCGGTCTCGGCTACGGCCCACGCCGCCGTGGAGAGGCCAATGTCCGCCCTCGATGCCACGTCCTTCGAGTCCGCAAGGTCATCGTTCCACACCGCTACCTCGACGCCGTCTTTTCGCAACGGCCCGTCCACTCCGAGCCGGGTCAGTTCCCCCACGCCCCACCGGAGAAGGAGCTTCGCCTCCCGCTCGCGGGCCAGGTCGAGTACGTAACTCCGGGCTTCCTCGAGATCCTTCACCCGCCGCCCGTGACCGCCCACGGCCTCTAGCTCCTCCAGGAAACGCGCCGATGGGTCCTCTATCGGCTCTTTATCAGGGGGCGCGCCCTCGCGGGTCCAGGCCACATCGGGGGCGTGGGTCGGCCTGTATTTCCCTGTCCGGGTGCGGTGGCGGACTTTATCCATGAACTCAGCCCGGTCAGCCATCCTTGAGTCCTTTCTTCCACAGCTCCCGGAAGGATTTCGGGGCGAGCGGCGGGAGGTCGCGGGTGTTCGTCCAGCCGCTCAGAGGACCGGGGAGCGGTCGGATGGCGCCATCTTTTTCGACGACTTTCTGGGCGACGCGGCCGGCTTTGCCGGAGATCTTGTAGAGCGCCGGGCTCCTCATCGTGTTCTCGAAACCCTTGAAGGCCACGCTCTGCCCCTTTCCCGCGAGCCCCTCGTTCACCTGACGGTTGCGGAGCTTGAGCAAGAGGTCGTGCAGCGGGATGCCGACGGGACACGCCTCCGAGCACGCGCCGCAAAGCGATGAAGCGTGCGGCAGGTCTTTTGCTTCCTTGTCGCCTTTGAGGAGCGGCGTGATGACGGCGCCTATCGGGCCGGAGTAGGTCGAGCCGTACGTGTGGCCGCCGGCCTGGCGGTAGACGGGGCAGACGTTCAGGCAGGCGCCGCAGCGGATGCAGTAGAGGGCTTCTTCGAACTCGGTGCCGAGGAGTTTGGAGCGGCCGTTGTCCAGGAGGATCAGGTGCATCTCCTCCGCCCCGTCCATCTCGCCTTCGGCGCGGGGGCCGGTTATGAAGTTGGTGTAGACGGTGACTTTCTGGCCCGTCCCACTCCTCGCCAGTAGCTGGACGAACGTGGAGAGGTCATCGAACTTCGGGATGAGCTTTTCTATGCCCATCACGACTACGTGGACCGGCGGGACGCTGGTTACGAGACGGGCGTTGCCTTCGTTGGTGACGGTGCAGATGGTCCCTGTCTCGGCGACCCCGAAGTTGGCTCCTGTCATCCCGATCTCCGCGGCCAGGAACTTTTCCCGCAGGCGTTTGCGGGCGAACTTCGTCAGTTCCTCGACATCGGGGGGGAGCTTCTCTCCCGCGACGCCAGAGAGGATATCGGCGACGCGCTGGCGGTTCATGTGAAGGATGGGGCCGACGATGTGCGATGGAGTTTCGCCTGCGAGTTGGGCGATCCACTCTCCCAGATCCGTCTCGACGATCTCCAGTCCGAGGTCAGGGTAATCTTCTTCGAGGCGGCGGTTGAGTTCTATCTCCTCGGTCGCCATGCTCTTGGACTTGGCGATGATCTTCGCTCCCTTGCGCCTTGCGAGGTCGGCGACGTAGCGGATGGCGTCCTCGCCGTCGCTGGCGAAGAAGACGTTGCCGCCCCGCGCCTCGACGGCGTCGGCCATCTGCTCCAGGTAGCGGTCGAGGTTCGCCATCGTCTCCTGCTTGATGCGATAAGCTCGCTCCCTCAACTCCGGCGCGTCAGGCAAGGAGCCAAGCACCTTGTTCCGGCCGCCTATGAGGTTCTTGGATGCGAGGGCGACGGCATCGTGGAGCTGGCGATCCCCGATGGCCTTTCGGCTGCGCTGGTTGAAGCCCTCGCGGTTGCTCGATATTCCCTCCCGGCGCCTGTCTTCCGTGTCGTGCTTCCTGGCCGGTTTGCTCGTAGTCATTCGCTATCCAGCCTTTCCGGGGTCGAGGATTTGGGCGAGATGCATGATGCGGGTATCGTGCCCGGTGCGCTTGAGTCTTCCTCCCAGGTGCATCAGGCAACTGGAGTCGCAGGAGATGATGGTGTCGGCCCCGCTCTTCTCCAACGCCGCTATCTTTTCGTCGGCCATTGCGGTGGATACGTCGGGCATCTTGATGGAGAAGGTCCCGCCGAAACCGCAGCACAGTTCCTCGTTCTCCCAGTCCAAGAGATCGAGGCTAGATACGTTCCGCAAAAGCTCCCGAGGCTCGTTCAGAATCCCAAGTTCCCGCCGCTGATGGCAGCCGGTATGGAAGACGGCGCGGCCTTCATGGTTCGCCCCGAGGTCCGTGACGCCGAGCACGTTCACCAGGAAATCCGAGAACTCCCGGACGAGATGGCCTAAAGATTCGGAACGCTCTCTATCTTCGGGCAGGTCCTCGAAGATGAACGGGTAGTAGTGGGAGACCATCGTGGCGCACGAGCCGGACGGACAGACTATGTAGTCCCACTCCTCCTTCTCGAATACATCGAGGAAGTGCCGGGCTACGCCGCGGGCCTCGTCGAAGAAGCCGGAGTTGAAGGCTGGTTGTCCGCAACAGGTT
>Ga0136624_1000571_pt1 | contig 14609 bp, 14 predicted proteins | sample AntDrymUQ4692206_2_FD_104802 | JGI IMG/M metagenome (GOLD analysis project Ga0136624, IMG submission 104802) | Polar desert sand microbial communities from Dry Valleys, Antarctica - metaG UQ469 (22.06) | ecosystem: Environmental > Terrestrial > Soil > Desert | place: Antarctica: Dry Valley... | reverse complement strand
CGGCGCCGGTCGAGGCGCTCCACCGCAATAAGGTACCCAGGCCCGCCGCCGTGGCGGCCATAGTTCTGGCCGTTGTTGCCGTTCTGGGGGTCGTCGGCTACCTGCTGTTGCCGATCCTCGTCCAAGAGGTCGCGCTACTTGCGTCCTCGTTGCCGGACGCGCTCCAGCAGCTCGTCGAACGCTTGAGGGAGCTGGCGAACAGGCTGGGCGTGAAGGTCGGCGGGGGGAGCAGCGGGGGGATCTCGCCGCAGACCCTGGCAAGCGCCGCGCGCAGGGTCCTCGGCGGTCTTCTCGGCCTCTTCGGCGGCCTGGCATCCCTCTTTACGGCCCTGCTCGTGCTGCTCTTCGTCCCCCTGTACCTGACGGCGATGCCGGGGCCCGTGGTGGACTGGGTGGTAAGGCTGTTCCCGCCGCAGAAGAGGGCAGAGACCCGGGAGATACTCTCGGAGTCCCGCACGAGCCTGCTCGGTTGGCTGCAGGGGCGCCTGTTCTCGATGGTCGTGGTAGGGGTGCTCGCGGCGGTCGCGCTGTACTTGATCGGGGTGCCGGGCGCCCTCTTTCTCGGCCTCTTCTCCGGGCTCGTCGCCTTCGTTCCGATCGTCGGCTCCTTCGCGGGGGCGATACCGCCCCTGATCCTCGCGTTCGCCGGCAACCCGTGGGACGTGTTGTGGGTCCTACTAGCCTACCTGGCGATCCAGCAGGTAGAGAGCAACCTCCTCACCCCGCTCGTGATGCAAAAGGCCGTCTCCCTCCACCCGGTCGTCGTCATAGCCTCCGTCACGGTGGCTGGCGCGGCGTTCGGAGTCCTCGGGGCGCTACTCGCCGTGCCGGTCACGGTCGTGGCCGGCATCCTGGTCCAGAGGCTGTGGTTCGAACGCCTGGAACAGGACCCCGGGTAAATGGCCGGGGCGATGATCGTCGCGCCGCGGACGAGGAGCGCAACGTCGGAAACACCCAATTAGTGGTGAGTGAGCCTCTTGAACTTCCCGACAGAAGAGAAGACTAAGGAAGGTTCAGGGTGCCCGACAACAAGGGCAGATCATCGCTCTCGGATCGCCGACCGGTTCGAGGCAGCGCCGTTGCCACGGACGTCGCGGCACGCACACGCCGAGGAGGAACGTTCTGTCGGCCGCCGGCCAGATCTGCGCTTACCGGTCGGCGGACGGGGAGGCCATTTCGCGTTCGCCCCGGTCGGTGAGGCGCACCTCGAGGATCTCGCCCGACGTGTCCTCGGTCAGGTCGGCCAGCCCCTCCTCGCGCATGTCGCGCAGGACCGGCGAGAGGTCCCGCCGACTCCAGCCCCACGGTGACAGCCAGCGCGCGAACTCCTTGAAGGCGACGCCGGCGGAGCCTGCTCCCGCAGCCCGCAACGCGAAGCCCAAAACTCTGTCTTTCACGTGAGCCTTCCCCTTTCTTCGCCTGGCTGTCATCCCGGCCTTCCGCGCCCCCGGGTTTCGTCCCGCTTCTAGATCGTGCGGCGCGCCCCCGGCGCGAAGCGCTCCAGAACACCGACAACTCGCGTCCTCCGCAAGCTGTGCGCGAGTCGCCCTAGACGCTGTCCACTATCTCTTGCAGCTCCTGGTCGAGCGTGCGGGCAGCCTCCTCCGGGGACTTGGCGCCCTTGACGCACCCGTTGAACTGCTCGGCCATGACGAGCGACATATCCGAGTAGTATGGCGAGAGGGGCCGCGGGCGGGCGTTCTTTATCGCCTGCTCGCCCAGGGCTATGACCGGTACCTTCTCAACGATCTCCCGGTCGTCGTACAGGTCTTGCAGCGTCGGCAGGAACGAGCCGTTGAGCGCCCGGAACCTCTGCTGCTCGGGGGCGGTTGCGAACTTCACGAATTCGTAAGCCGCGTCCTTCTCCTCCTCGGAAGACGTGGCGTTGAGGTAGAAGTTCCAGCCGCCGAGGCCGCTGAAGCTCTCGTCCTGGCCCGTGGCTACCGGCAGAGGCGCCACCCCGACCTGCCCGGGCTCTATCCCCGACTGGTTTTCGTCCGAGGCCAGCGCGTACATGTAGGGCCAGTTGCGACAGAAGACCGCGCGCCCGTTCAGAAAAGCGGCCTGGCACTCCTGCTCGGCGTAGGTGGAGACGGCCTGGGGCGCCACCCCGCTCTCGACCATGCCCCGTTCTATTGAGAGGCCCTCGACCGCCCGGGGGCCGTCTATGACCACGTCTTCGAGGTTTTCCCCAGCCAGCACGTCGCCGCCGGCGGTCCAGATGTACTCCAGGCCGTTGACCGTGCCGCCCTCGTACTCCGCCGCCTGGAACACGAAGCCGTCCTCGGCGTCGGATTCTTCGGTGACCCTGGTCGCCTGCTCCTGCAATTCCTCCCAGGTCTTCGGCGGTTCGGAGAAGCCGCTCTTCTCGAGTAGGTCCTCGCGGTAGTAGAGCATCCCGGCGTCGGTGAACCACGGCACGCCGTAGACCGCGCCCTCGTAGGTGCACGATTCCACCGGCGCGGGCAGGAAGGCCTGCCTCTCCTCTTCGGTGAAGCGGTCGGAGAGGTCCTCGATCCAGCCGTTGGCCGCGAACTGCGCCGGCCAGACGACGTCGCCGCCGATGAGGTCTATCTCCCCGCCTCCGGCCTGGAACTCGGTCTTGACCTGGTTGAAGTACTGGCCGGTGTCGGCGGCCATCACGCGGTACTTCGCCCTGTAGCGCCCCTCGAACTTCTCGTTGAACCGGCGCACGATCTCTTCCAGGCTGCCGGAGTTGTCGGGCCCGAAGGAGAAGGTGAACTCGGTAACCCCCGACCCGCTCTGGCCGCCGCCCCCGCAACCCGTCGCCCCGAGCAGCACCGCCCCCGCGAGGGCCGAGCCGCCGACCTTCAAGAAACCCCTCCTGCTCAGACCCGTTCCACCGAATGATTGCCGTTGCGAGATACCTGATCGCATACCACTCCTTTCCGCGCCACCACCACATAGCGGGCGCTCCTAGCGTCTCTGTTGCGATGGTACGCGCCGATTCGGTGGCTACCGTTAGGGACGATAAGGTTCCCGTAAAGAACCGGTAAGCATCCCGCGACGGCCATTCGGTTGCGGTACGATGTAAACGGTGGTCGTCGTGGCGAAGAGGGGGCGCAGCTGAGGCGGATAGGGGCCGTGGCGACGAAGGAATTTTGGGGGCTCGTGCGCCAGCCTCAACTGCTCCTCTTGCTGCTAGTAGGGCCGGTCGTGATCATGGTGGCCTTCGGCCTCAGCCTCGACGTGCGCAGCATCCTGCGGCCGAGCGCCCTCGTCGTGGTCGAGCCCGGGAGCGAGGGCGCGGAGCTCTTCGAGCGCTTCCGCGGAGACTTCACCCAGCGCGCGAACATCGTGGGGACGACGGACGACCTGGAGTCCGCCAGACGGCGGCTGCAACGGGGCGAGGTGGACGCCGTCATCGCCGTCCCCCCGGACCCCCTGGGGGCCGTCGCCAACGGCGAGCAGGCACCCTTGCGGGTCGTCTACAACACGATCAACCCCGTCTTCGGGACGAGGGTGCCGGCCCGCTCGTTCGCCCTGGTCCTGGAACTGAACCAGAACATCGTGCAGGCGAGCATCGGGCAAGGGATCGGGGACCTCCGCTCGGTGGAGGGGCGGCTCGCGGAGCTAGCCCGCCGGCTGGAGGAGACGAGCGCCACCGCGCAGGCCCTCTCCTCGGAGGAGGCCCGCGAGGCAACGGCGGAGCTGGACGCGACGCTGGCGGCCCTCGAAGGCTCGCTGCGGGCCTTGCGGGCCGCCGGCGCCGGGGAGGAAGGCGAGGTCTCGGCCGCGCTGGAGGACGTCGAGGCCGCCCGAAGCGCGCTCGACGAGGTGCGGGAGGCCCAGGCCGAAGGCGTCGTGGAGCGCACCGGCCTCAGCGGGCTGCGCTCCAGCCTGGACTCCCTGCAGGAGACGCTCTCGGCGCTGCCCGACGACGTGTCGCCGCAGATATTAGCCAACCCGTTCCGGCTGGTGACGGAGAACCTGGCGACCCCGCCCGAGGTCGTCGGCTACTACGCGCCGGGGGTGCTCGCGATCCTCATCCAGCACATCGCCGTGACCCTGGCGTCGCTGGCCGTGATCCGCGAACGCCTCGGCGGGGCCTACGAGTTCTTCCAGGTCTCGCCGCTGGGCTACGGGGAGCTACTCGCCGGCCAGTTCCTGACCTACTTCGGGCTGGTGCTCGGGGCGAACCTGGCCGTCGCGGCGGCGCTCGCCGGCCTCCTGGGCATCCCCGTCGAGGGCGGGTACCTGAGGATGGCCCTGGCGATGGTGCTGCTCACGGTCGCCTCCCTGGGGCTGGGGTTTTCGATCTCCACCCTCGCGAAGAGCCAACTGCAGGCCATCCAGGTCGCGATGCTCCTCTTTATCGCGAGCGGGTTCTTCGCGGGCTTCCTCTTCCCGCTGGGCGAGATGCGGGGTCCGGCGGTCGTCATCTCCTACTTCCTGCCGGCCACCTACGGCATCAGGGCCCTGCAAGACGTCATGATCCGGGGCCAGACCGTCTCGGGCTTCGACTTGGTGGGCTTGCTCGTGATGGCAGCCGTGACCCTGGGCCTGGCCCGCTACCTCATGGGCAGGAAGGGGGACTAGAGGGTTGGCGACGATAAGGATGGAGGGCCTGACGAGGAGCTTCGGCAAAGAGCAAGTCCTCAAAGGCGTAGACCTCGAGGTCGAGAAGGGTGAGATCTTCGGCCTCATAGGCCCCTCGGGGGCGGGGAAGAGCACCCTCATGCGCACCCTGACGGGTTACCTGGCACCCTCCGGGGGCGAGGCGGAGGTTCTCGGGCGCCCGCCGTCGGAGTTCGGCCCCAAGGAGAGGCGGCGGGTGGGGTTCATGCCCCAGGGTTTCGTTCTCTACGACCAGCTCTCCGTGCGCCAGAACCTGAGCTTCGTCGCGGGGCTCTACGGTCTCGGCTTCCGGGAGCGCCGGCGGCGGGTGCGCGAGGCGCTTGAGTTCGTCGAGCTCTGGGAGCACCGGCGCAAGGCGGCGGCGAACGTCTCCGGCGGGATGAAGCGCCGGCTCCAGCTCGCCGCGGCCATCGTACACGAGCCCGAGCTCCTGTTCGTGGACGAGCCCACGGCGAACCTCGATCCCATCCTCCGGCGCCGCTTCTGGGAGGAGTTCCGGGCCTTGCGCGACGGCGGGCACACGCTCTTCGTGACCACCCAGTACGTCGGCGAGGCCGAGCTGTGCGACCGGGTGGGCCTCCTGTCGGGCGGCGAGCTCGTCGCCGTGGGAACCCCCGAGGAACTCAGGCGCGAGGCCTTCGGCGGCGAAGCGATAGAGCTGGTCCTGGCCGGCCATCCGAGCGACCTCGCGGGGCGCCTGAAGGCGCTGGAGGAGATAGGACGCTCCGTCGAGGTTCGCCAGGAGGAGGGCGGGTCAGGGGAGCCCGAGAGCCGCGTCCGACTCCTCGTGGACGACGCCGACCTCTGGCTCCCGCGGGTGCTCGCGTCTCTCGATGAGGTCGCAGTGCGCTCCGCTGACGTCCCCAAACCCTCCTTCGACGACGTCTTCTTCCGGCTGGTGGAGAAGACCACGAGGGCCGCCGGGTAGGGATTCTCCCTATCGTACCCCGCCTGATCCGAACCTCATCCGACTGACGCACGCTGCTCCTCGTACCCGCGACACCCTGAGCATGCCGCCCGGAGCGGCATGCCACGATCCCGATTTCGCGGGTTGCAAAAGCGTCGGGATTGGCGGAGGCCGACCAGGGATCTTCGTCTTGTCATCCCATGCCACAAAGGTCGCGCGAAGGAATGGTAGATGTTCTTTGACGTTGCATCTCGCGTGTTACTCGAGGAAGACTTCCGTCTGCGCCCCTTCGAAGGTGACGCCGCGGGGACCGACGCGGGGGCTCATGCCTCCGACCCTGAGTGTCGCCAGACCCTCGTGGCCCGAAAACTCGAGCGTCGCCGCGTAGGGGCGCCAGGTGCCGGCGTCACCCTCGGCGCGCACCGCTGTCGACGCGATCACATCGCCGTCCCGGTCGATCAGGGATACGTTGGTGAGCGACCCGGGGACCCGGGAGTATCCCTCGACGGTAAGAGGGCTGCTCACCTCCTCCGCCTCGCGCGGCTGCACCACGACCGCCTTGTCGCTCGTCGTGGGCGGGAGATCCAGCTCTTCACGCACCCCACGGAAGTCCACGGCGAGCCGCCCGGATTCGGGGAAACCTCTTATCCGGTAGCGGAACTCGTGCAGGCCGAAGACGTCCGCGAACAGACCGCCACCACGGTCGCGGACCACGTACATTTCGTTCAGCACCGAGCCGACGAGGTCTTCGCCCGTGATCGCCGTCGAGGTGACGCCCGGGAACCGGACGCGGACGTAGCCCCCTTCTGCGGGACTTTCGACGGACCAACGCGGGACGCCGGCGGACCCGCCGTCCCGGCCGAAGTCTATGAGAAGGCGCTCGTAACCGTCGAAGATCTGGAACCGCACCCCCTCGATCCGATCCGCCGCTCCGACCTCGCCGCCGCTGCTCTCCGCCGACGCAACGAAGCCGTCATCTCCCAGCTCCGGTGCCTCATCTCCATTCTCTGGCTTCGGAACGGAAGAGGATTCCTGCGTCTCCCCTCCGCGGTGGCCTTCGTCCTGTCCTACCTGCTCCTCTCTTCCACCGGCGTCGCAGCCCGTCACCAACACGAGCACGGCCGCGAGTACGGCCACCGCGATCGTCTTGAGCCGGTGGCCGCCCGATGAGGGCGCCCCGGCGTTCGCTTGCGGTGGTATTCCGCGGGGTTGGTAACGTCCCACTCCGGCGATGGGAGAAATCTGCGCGCAAGCCCCGATCCGCCCGGGCTTGACGCGGGCTCCGGGTGCGAGGGATGCAACGCCCGCCGAAGTCCCCGGCGAACGTTGCGGCAGGTCCTGGATATTCATCCGCTCAATCGTCGGTGAAGCGCTCGGTGGGCATGTTCCGGAACCAGCCGTCCACCGCGCGGTCGTAGGCGTCGCCGGGGACCACGCCAGGCCCGACGAGCAGGCCGACCAGCATGGCGACCGTGCAGAGCACTATCGCCAGGGGACCCAGCCTTCTGGCCCCCAGCGCGTAGCCCGTGATGCCGAGGAATATTCCCACGGCACCCGTCGCTATCGAGACGAACAAAGCCCCGATCGGAACGCAGAAGACCAGGGCGACGACCGAGAGCAGCCGGCCCGCGTTCAGTTTCCAGACCGCCGGGTTACTTTCCGGGTTCGCGTCCATCGTCTATCCCTTCTCCTCGAGCTCGACCGTGAACTCGCGCGCCTCGCCGTTCCCGGCGACGGTCAGCTCCACGGAATCGCCGGGGTCGTAGCCGCGCAGGGCCGCGAGCAGGTCCCCGGTGTTCGTGATCTTCTCGCCTTCAACGGCGGTCACGATGCCGCCCGGCTCGATGCCGGCGTCCGAGGCGGGGCCGTCGGGGTCAACGCCCGTGACGATCGCCCCGGACTCGACGGAGGCGTCGAACCGGCGCGCGGCCTCCGGGGTCAGGTCCACGAGGGAGACGCCCACGTACGGGTGTTCGGCCCGGCCGTCCTCGATGATCTGGTCCGCAACGTCGGTCGCCGTGGCAGACGGGATGGCGAACCCGAGGTTGACCGCCCCCGTCTGGGCGGGCGGCAGGTAGGCGGCGTTGATACCGACGACGTCGCCATTCCGGTCCACGAGCGCCCCGCCGGAGGAGCCCGGTGAGATAGCGGCGTCCGTCTGTATGAGATCCACGAGCGCGGTTTGCTGCGACCCGCCGGTGATCTCGGGCGGTATCTCGCGGTTGAGGCCGCTTATGACGCCCGCGGTGACGGTGGACTGGAAGCCCGAGGGGCTGCCGGCGGCCACGGCGAGCTGGCCGACGACGAGGTCGCCGCTGTCGCCGAACTCGGCGGCTGGAAGGCCGCCCCGGTCCACCTTGACCACGGCGATGTCGGTGTAGGGGTCGCCGCCGACGACCTCGCCCTTCTCCACGGAACCGTCCGCGAACGCGACGTTGACCGTGTCCGCGCCCTCGACGACGTGGTTGTTGGTGACTATGTAGCCGTCCTCGCGGTAGATCACACCGCTACCCAACCCCTGCGCCTCCTGAGGCCCATATGGTGAGGTCTGGATGGACGACACGTTGACCTGCACGACGCTTGGCTCGATTTTACGGGCGACCTCGGCGACTGGGGAGACGTCGGCGACCGACGCGTTCTCTCCAACCTTCGCGTCCTGCCGGGTCTCAGCCTCCTCCCCCTGCGCCCCCGCCTCTTCGCCCCCGCAGCCGGCCGCCAGCAAGCCGGCCGCCAGCAGGGCGGCGCAGAGTCGTTTGGGCGGCCGGAGGGTCCGTCTCGTGCGACTGTTGTCTATCATCTCACGTTCTCCTTTGTGGCTCGAAATATTGTCTCTTGCGCCACCGAACGACCGTGTCGCCCCGCAGGACGGGCCCCTTCTCGGGCGGCTTGCCGGTGGTCTCTTCGTCGTTCAGCTCTCCGGGCGAGAGAGTGGTCTCCTGGCCCGAAGAGTTCGCGTCCTCTCTGTCATGCTTCCTTCCGACGAGTGGCGTTGCGGCGCTGCCAGACCCAGTAGGGCGTCCGGCCGTAGTAGGCGTGGAGCTTCTCCTCGTAGACCCTGTCGATGGGGACGTTGGGGTTCCAGGCGGGCGCCTCCTTCAACTCGATGCTGTCCACGCAGACGAACAGCTCGGCGTCGGGCCAGCTCACGCCGGTCACCCACGAAGCAGCGACCAGGGCCTTCTTGCCCGGCAGCCAGTTGCGCGTGTCCACCGCGACGTAGCGGACGACCCAGTCCCCGGCGTCCACCACCAGGTCCTCGACGTGGCCGATCTCGCCGTCGCTGCTCCGCACGCGGTAGCCCAGGACCTCCTCGGCGCTCCTGAGGTGCGGATCACCCGTCTCCGGAAGCCCATCGTCCTCGGCCGGATCCGCTGCGGACCGGTCCATCGCGCGCAAGGTCCTCGGGTCGGCCGGCATCGCGGCGGGGATCTCGGCCGCTCCGCCCATCACCGGGTAGGGTGGCACCCCGAGACGGGCGCTGCTCTGCTGCGCCGCCACGGGAGGATCCGACTCGGCCCCCGGCGCGTTCTTGACCTCCTCCTTGGTGAGGTCCGTTCGCAGGACGGACGCGCGGGTCGTCCCGTCCTCCCATACGGTCCCCGGAGGGAGGAGGACGTCGCGCCCGGCCAATGGGGGGCCCGTAGCGACGACGAAGTGACGCACCTCCCAGCTCTCGTCGTCGAAGTAGAGGGTCCTTACGCTGCCGGTCTGCCCGTCGTCCGCGTGGATGCGGGCGCCCTCGACTTCGCTAAAGCTCCTGAGCATCTTCGACCTCCTGCATTTTTTGGTCTGACGATGGTGTTCCGGCGTGTGCGGGGATCATCCGTCGGTCCCGGCGGACAATGGTTCTCCGAGCTTCCCCCCGACGAAACCACCGAACAGGTTCGTCAAGAAAAGGACGAGCCCCGCAAAGAGAGCCGCCCCGGCGAGGCCGAAGCCCACGGGCGGGAGCGAGACGCCCTCGGCGAAGACCACGCCGAACAGGCCCAGCACGACGGCCAGCGCGAGGCCGACAACGAGGCCGACGACCGCCGTCAGCGCCCCGTGCGTGCCGCCGGAGCGCCCCGCGGCCCTGGCCGCGACGTAGCCCCCGATCAGGTAAGACAGGAACCCGGCGACCAGGGAGATGACCACCAGCGTCGCGGTAAGCTCCCCGCGCTCGACCGCCGGTTCCGAAAAGGAAACGTAGAGAAGCCGCAGCGCGGGGCTCACCACGAGTCCCGCGAAGACGGCCACCCCCCATCCCAGAAAGACCGCGCCCCACCGCGTTCCGCCGGCCTTTGCGTTGTCCACCACGATCACCCCTTCGGTAGGGTCGTTTCCGACGCTCCCATTGTCCTTCCGAACCGTTAACCGACCGCAGTTTGGCGTTAGGCTTCGGCAAAGGGCGCGTTAAGGGCGCTTCACAATCGGCCGGGCGGGGGCCTCTACGCGACGATGGCGCGCAGGAGATCGCCGTGGCGGCCCTCGCGCAGAATCTCCTCGGCCTCGCGCTGTATCTGCCGCACGCGTTCGCGGGACACGCCCATCTCGCCGCTGAGTTTGGCGAGCGTGGCCGTGTCCTCTTCGTCCAGGCCGTAGCGGCGCACGAGCACGTAACGGTGGCGCTCGGGCAGCCCGCCCACGGCCTCCTCCAGGCGCGCCATCGCCAGGACCTGGATCGTCTCACCGGCCGGGTCCGGGGCGCGGACGTCCTCGACGAGTTCGCCGATCTCCGACCCGTCTCCCCCCTCTGAGGAGAGCTGCCGGTTGAGGCTGGTGGCGTCCGGCGTGGCGCTCTTCGCGAACTTCACCTCCTCGGGGTCCCACCCGAGGAGTTCCGCGAGCTCCGCGTCAGTCGGTTCCCGGCCCAGGCGCGGCAGCAGGTCGCCGCGGGCCCGCGACAACTTGCGGATCTTCTCGACCATGTGCACCGGCACCCTTATGGTTCGGCCCTTGTCGGCCACCGACCGCCCGATGGCCTGCCTTATCCACCACGTCGCGTACGTGGAGAACCTGTAACCCTTCTCGGGGGCGACCTTTCCTTCGGCGGACAAAAGGCCGACGTTGCCCTCCTGGATGAGGTCCTCGAAGGCCAAGCCCATCCCGCGGTACCTCTTGGCGACGCTGATCACGAGCCTGAGGTTCTTCTCGACCAGCCGGTGCCTGGCACGCCCGTCCCCGGCCTTCGCCCTCCTGCTGAGATCCACTTCCTCACGGCGCGTGAGCAGGTCGCCCTTGTCGATGCGGTCGAAGTAGCCCCTGATGAGCCCGGGCGTCTCTCCCAGTTGTTCTGCGCGATGCTTGCCTGCGGTATCGGACACGTTTACTCCTCGTCGCGGTCGCCGACCCTTCTTCCGAAAGCCCTAGTTTCGCTGCCGTTGCTTAAATGCTCGTAAAGCCTCGTTAAAGGACGAAGAAGCTCCGGTAACACATCGGTAACCGGGCTCCTCGAACGGGCGGGGACAGGCGCCTCGTCGTCAGCCCATCCTCGCCTTCCGGCTTCGCGCCCCACTGCCGGCAGCGTTCTCCCAACGGAGATCCGATCTTTGACCGGTTTTCGGTTAGGGAATGGTAAAGGTTCTGTTAACGACCGCCCGGGCGCCGGTCGCGGGGCGGTGGCGACCGGAGGCCAAAAGGTACAATCGCCGCGTGCGATACAAGTTCCGAGTCTGGATGCCGCTGCTAGCAGTCTTCATAGTGCTGCTCTCGATCGGTACGCTTCTGCTCTACGGTCTTCCGGCGGCCAAGACGCGCCTCGGGGAGTTCTCGGAAGGGCGCGCGCTCGCGCGGGCCGCCGCGGCTGCGCAGGGCGTCGAGACGGCCGGGGGCGAGGACCGCCGGCGCGCGCTGGACATCGCAGCCCGCACGGGCAAGGGGGAAGTGCTGATCGTCAGCGCGCAGGCCCGCGTGGTGAACCGTAGTGGTCCCGAGCTACTGCCTTCCCCGCCGAAGTCGGTGTTGCGTTCGGCTGCCGACGGTCACCGGACCATCGAGGAGGTCGAAGGGGTCAGGATCGCAACCGTCCCGATCATCCGCGACGGCCGCCTCGACGGGGGCCTGGTCTTCGTGCCCGACGAGGCCGAGAATGACGTATTCGGCATCTTCTCGCGCAGCAGCGTGGAGGCGGCGGCGATAGCCGCCGTGCTCGGCGGCGGCCTGATGCTGCTCGTCGCCGCGTTGCTTTCGAGGCGGGTGGAGCGGCTGACCCTCGGGGCCCGCTCCATCGAGCGGGGAAACCTCTCCTACCGCCTCGAACCCGGCTTCGACGACGAGCTGGGCAAGCTCGCCAAGAGCTTCAACGCGATGGCGACCAAGCTCGAAGGGTCTTTCTCCGAGCTGGAGGAGCGCAAGGCCACCCTCGGCGTGATCCTGGACAACCTCAACGAGGGCGTCCTGGCAACGGACCTGGAAGGCCGGGTGATGTTCGCGAACCCGGGCGCCCGGGCGATGCTCGAGATGGGCGGCGAGGGATCGCCTGAGGGGCTGCCGAACCCGTGGGCCGAGTTCGACCTGCCGAAGGCGGTGGCCCGGTGCGCCGGGGAGGGAGAGTGCGGGGAGGCCCGCGTCCGGGGCGAGGAGACCTATCTGCGGGTCAACCTGCGGTCCCTGCCCGAGTACGACGAGCACGGGGGCGGGGTGCTGGTCGTCATCCAGGACCTCTCAGAGGGCCGGCGCCTGGAGGCAAACCAGCAACGCTTCCTGGCGAACGCCGCCCACGAACTGAAGACCCCGCTCACCACCATCCTCGGCGCCTCAGACCTGCTGCTGGACGGGGACGAAGACGACCCCGAGCTGCGCCGCCGCTTTCTCGGGCACATAAACGCGGAGGCCCGCCGCATGCAGCGGCTCTCGGAGACCCTGCTGCGCCTGGCCCGCACGGGGTTCGACCTGCGGGAGCCCGACCTGACCGCGGTCGACCCGAACAAGGTCGCCCGGAGGGTCGCCAGTCATATGGAGCCGCTCGTGGAGAGCGCGAGGCTGAAGCTCTCCGTCGAAGGGCGTGGGACCCGGCTCCGCGCGGACGAGGAGTGGCTGGAGCAGGCGCTGCTCGTGCTCCTCAGCAACGCGGTCAAGCACTCGCACCGCGGCGGACAAGTCCGGCTGCGCACGGACGGGGCAACCGTGGCCGTGGAAGACGAAGGGGAGGGCATGAGCCAGGCGGACCTCCGCCACGCCTTCGAGCGCTTCTACCAGGGCGCGGGCAGCTCCGGCGGTTTCGGGCTGGGCCTGCCCATTTGCAAGGAGTTGGTCGAGCGGATGGGGGGCAAGATCTCCATAGAATCCGAGGAAGGGAGCGGCACCACCGTGAAGATACGTCTGCCGGAGGCCGGGTCGGATGCCTAAGGTGCTGATAGTAGAGGACGAGCCCGCCGTGAGGGACGTGGTCGAGCACGCCCTCGCGCGCGAGGGTATCGAGACCGCGGCCGTCGGCGACGGGGAGACCGCCCTGGATCGGCTGCAGGGCTCGGAGACCTTCGACCTGGTGATCCTGGACGTCATGCTCCCCGGCATGGACGGCGTCTCCGTGTGCCGGGAGCTGCGGGCGGGGCAGGTCAACAGGGACGTCCCGGTGCTCATGCTCACCGCCCGCGACGACGAGACATCGGTGGTGGTGGGCCTGGAGGTCGGCGCCGACGATTACGTCACCAAGCCGTTCAGGCCCCGCGAGCTCGTAAGCCGGGTGCGGGCTCACCTGAGGCGGCGTCGCCTGGAGGCGGATTCCGGGCCGGGGCAGAGACTGGAGTTCCCGGGCCTAGAGATGGACCTGCTGCGCCGGGAGGTCACGAGCCGGGGTAGCGTGGTTCCCCTGACGGCCAAGGAGTTCGAGATCCTCGCCCTCCTGGCCTCATCTCCGGGGCGCGTCTACAGCCGAGAGCAGATCATGCGCCACCTCTGGGACGGGGACTTTTTCGGCGAGGTGCGGGCCGCCGACGTCCACGTCCAGCACATCCGCAAGAAGGTCGAGCCCGACCCCGCCAACCCCCGCTACATCCTCACCATGCGCGGCGTCGGCTACAAGTTCGCCGACCTCTAGAAGAGCCGGGCGCTCTCCCCCGCGCCCCCGACGCTTCGGGTCGGGTCTTTCGTCCCGTGCCGAAGCTCGGGCGGCCCTGCCCGACGTCCTTTCGATTCCGCCCAGACGGATTGGGAGAGGCCGAAGTTGGTACACTCCCCGCTCGGGACCCGGTTTTCTGGGTTCGGAACCGTTCGTCGGATCTAATACCGGGAGAGGCTTGCTTAGGATCTACGCTTGTAGCGCCGGGTCGGTGCTCCTGATGGTCGGCCTGGCGGGGTTTGCCGTCCTGCCGAAGATGAACGCAGCGGAGAGCTTTTTCCACCTGGCGGTGGGCGCCCTGTTCGTCTATCTCGGCTTCTGGCAGAAGGACCGGAACGTCGTGCGCACGGTCATCGGGGGGATGGGCGTGCTGCTACTCCTCAGCAAGGGCGTAGTGGTGGCGGTCGTGGTGCTGGTCGGAAACGAGGAACCCCTCTTCGGTCCCGTCGAGGTGGTGTGCTTCGCGGTCGGGTTCCTCAGCGTAGCCGTCGCCCGTTTCGCCAGGGACGCGTCGCCCGGCGCCGATTAGAGAGGCCGGGCGGGATGCCGCCCAGACCGGGCAACCCGGCGCGAGTGGACCCCGGGTGTTCATCTCTGCTCGTACTGGCCGAGAGCGGGCCAGAGCCCGGCCCCGAACTCGACCACCGCGAGCGCCCTGGTCAGGAGCGGGCGCCGGACGAGACCTTCCAGGGTTCGTTTGTATGCCCCCGGTCCGAACCTCCACAGCAAGCTGTGACCGCGGGACGCGACCAGCGCGAGCACGCCGTCACCCACCATCAGGATCGCGATCAACTCCTTGACTCTCCTCATGCCGTCTACTCCTTCCTCTGTTCGTTCCTTTGCTCGCCGCCCCGGGAGGCGCGGAGCGTGCCGGTACCGCGTACCGAGGTCAAGATGCCCCTCATACGCTCCAGCCTTGCCAAGCCTTCCGCAACAGTGGTGCCGACGCGCAGGGTCGCCCCGGTCAAGTCCCGAAGTTTCTGTAATTTCCTCCAAGCTCAATCCCCTCTCTACCGCTCCATGATCATCACCCCCTGCGCTTCCCGCTCTTCGTGGCGTTGTTCT
>Ga0136624_1000569_pt1 | contig 14649 bp, 10 predicted proteins | sample AntDrymUQ4692206_2_FD_104802 | JGI IMG/M metagenome (GOLD analysis project Ga0136624, IMG submission 104802) | Polar desert sand microbial communities from Dry Valleys, Antarctica - metaG UQ469 (22.06) | ecosystem: Environmental > Terrestrial > Soil > Desert | place: Antarctica: Dry Valley... | reverse complement strand
CCTCGCGGCGATGAAGCTGCCCGACCTCGGCGCGGCGGAGCAGCTGCTCGCGGAAGAGACGGAGCACGCCGCGCGACTCGACAACCTGCACGCCGAGCTGCGCGGCCTGTTCAGCGAGCAGGATCTGCCGACGGATATGGAGGCCCAGCGCGACGCGGCCGCCGCCGAGGCGGACGAGTGCCGCCACGCGCTGGCCGGCATGGGCAAGAGCGGCCAGGAGCCGGACAGGAGCCTGGCGACGTACGAGGCGGCCCTGCGCGCGGTCATGGCCGAACGCGAGCGTGCCGTGCACGAGGAGGGCCAGGCTGAAGCCAGAGCCGAGGCCAACAAGGTGGATGCCGAGCAGGTCGCTGCGACAACCGAGGCGTTGGCCGGCGCCCTCGAGCAGCAACGGCAGGCGGAGCGCCGGCTGCGCATCTACGAAACCACGCTGGGTGCCCTCAACGCCGCGGAGAAGGCGACCATGAAGAAGGCCGCGCGCTACCTCGAGGAGAACATGGCCGGCGACGTCGAGCGCATCACCGGCGGCCGGTACAAGAACCTTCGCGTGGACGAGGACAACCTGGCATTCAGCGTCTTCTCGGCCGAGCGGGACGGCTGGGTGGATGCGCGCTCGCTCTCTCAAGGCACCATCGACCAGCTCTACCTGTGCGCCCGGCTGGGGATCGTCAAGCAGGTGACGTCGCCGGGCAGCCCGCCGCTCATCTTCGACGATCCGTTCGTGACCTTCGACGACGATCGCGCCCGTCACGCCATCCAGCTCCTGAGCGACGCGGCCGTCGACCACCAGATCATCTTCCTGACGACCTCCGACCGGTACGACGACCTCGCCCAGAAAGTGGTCGTGTTGTCGCCGCCGACCGCCGCCACCGAGGCCGCCAGCGCCACCGCGGCCGGTGATCGCATCCCCGTCGCCGCCCAGTCGAGCCACTCTCCGGAGTAGCGCACCTGATCCCCCTCGGGCCCCTCTTCGGGCTCGCCTCCGCGCTGTCGTGGGGCACGGGCGACTTTTGCGGTGGCCTCGCCAGCCGCTATAGCAGCGTGCTCGCCGCCATTCTGGCGTCGCAGCTCATCGGCTTCTCGGCCACGGCGTTGATCCTGCTGGGCAGCGGCGAGACAGCCCCCGCAACAGCCTCGCCGTTCTGGGCGGCCGGCGCCGGGCTGTGTGGAATCATCGGCCTGGGCGCCTTCTACATGGCCCTGGCGCGTGGAACCATGGGCCTCATCGCGCCGCTCGCCGCCCTGATCGGGGCCGGGCTGCCGGCCATCGTGTCGGTGATCGCCGGCGAGACGCTGGGGCCGCTGCGCATCGCCGGCATCGTCATCGCACTGCTGGCGGTGGTGCTCATCTCGATACCCGGCGGCGAGGCCTCCGAGACTGATCGGATCGCCGCCCGCATCGATGTGCGCGACGCGCCGCTGGTGGTCATGTCGGGGCTGGGATTTGCCGGCTTCTACCTCTTTCTCGACCGGGCGGCGGCGGCCGGCGGCGACATCTGGTGGTCGCTCCTCGTCGTCCGCGCGACGGGTCTCGTCGTAGTCCTGGCCGTGTTCGCCCTGGCGCTCAGGCGCGCCGGTGCCGGAACGCTGCGCGGGCGCGCGTCAGGAATACTGGGCGTGGCCCGGCTGCGGCTGATGTCGACGAGCCTGCTGACAGCAGCGCCGCTGTTCGTGCTGGCCGGCCTTGGCGACCTGGGCGGGAATGCCTTCTTCGTGCTGGCCAACGAGCGCGACGCGCTGGCCGTGGCGGTCGTGCTGTCATCGCTCTATCCGGTGGTCACCACGCTGCTCGCGGCACTCTTCCTGCGCGAGCGGCTGCGCGCGTGGCAGATGCTCGGCATCGGGCTTGCGGTCGCAGGAGTGGCGATGATCGGTGCCGGCGAGAGTTTCGACACAGAGCCCGTTACGACGCCCTAGTCAACGGCGGTGGAGGGGCACTCCCAGCGGTCGATCCTGCAACGGCTGGAGCATTTCCCGGCCCAGGACCTGGTCAGCCGTGCGCAGTTCCCACGGTGAGTCATCGGTGCCAACCAGGCTGACGGCGTCGATGTGCGACACGTTTATCAGGATCACTGGCGTCTGGTACGCCTCAACGCCGCGCTCGGTCGGGACCAGGATCGTGGCGTCGGTCAGCGGCACGATCTTCCGGCGCGCGCTCAGGCTGCGCAAAGCGGAAGCACCCGGCTTGACATGGAGCTGACCCAGGACGACGTACGGACCCAATTCGGCGCGCAGTCGATGGCGCACGGTGCGGATGCGCCTGGCCACCTCACCACCCGGCCCGCCGGTACGAACGGCAAGGAGCTCGTCGCGGTCCAGCACGAGCTCGGGCTCGAAGACCTGGCGCCCGTCAAGCAGACTGGTCAGCGTGGCGTTGTGGAGCGTGAGCACGGCAATGCCGTCGATGGCATCGCTGACCCTTGTGCCGTGCACTTCCAGCTTGCCGGTGACGGTGCAGTCGGCCGCATAGCCGACGAATTCAACGAGCATGACAACCTCAAGGAGACGACGCTCCTCCGAGAGGACTATCGCTTCCCGGCACCGCCGCCGCCAGCACCCGATGGTCCCATGACCTCCCGTGTGCGACGATCGCCGCCATGCCACCGTCGAGCGGGACCGGTCCAACGCACGGTGTCGGTTTCGGAGAGGCGCTGCGCGCCTGGGCGTACATCGGGCTGAACAGCTTCGGCGGGCCGGCGGGCCAGATCGCGGTGATGCACCGCGAGATCGTGGAGCGCCGCCGCTGGATGGGCGAGAAGCGCTTTCTGCACGCGCTCAACTACTGCATGCTCCTGCCCGGCCCCGAAGCGCAGCAGCTGGCCACGTACGTCGGCTGGCTGCTCCACGGCACGCGCGGCGGGTTGGCGGCAGGGCTGCTGTTCATTCTGCCGGGCGTGGTGGCGATCCTGGCGCTGAGCGTGCTGTATGCCGGGTTCCAGGAGACGACAGCGGTGCAGGCACTGTTCTACGGCATCAAGCCGGCCGTCATCGCCGTCGTGGTGGTGGCCGTCGTGGCCATCGGCCGGCGGGCGCTGGTGGGGCGCGCTGCCGTGGCCATTGCGGCGGCAGCGTTCGTGGCCATCTTTTTCTTCGACGTGCCCTTCCCGCTTATCGTGGCCGGCGCAGCCCTGGCCGGCGTGGCAGCCGTACGCCGACATCGCTCACCCCCGGCGGCGCCATCGGCCGCGATGTCGGCAGTGGCCCCGGCCGGACAGGAATCCGCGCCTTCCGCCGCCGACGCCAGCCTGCCCGACTCACACGCGATCGCCGAACGGCCGTCCGGGCTGCGCTCGCTTGCCGTGCTCGCCATCGGGCTGTTCGTCTGGCTCGGCCCGCTGGTCCTCCTGCTGGCGCTGCTGGGACCGACCAACGTGTTCGTGCAGGAAGGGCTGTTCTTCTCGACCGCGGCCGTGGTCACCTTTGGCGGCGCCTACTCGGTGCTGGCTTACGTCGCCCAGCAGGCAGTGTCCGTCTACGGCTGGCTGGCGCCGACAGAGATGCTGGACGGCCTGGGAATGGCCGAGAGCACGCCCGGCCCGCTGATCATGGTTGTCCAGTTCGTCGGCTTCATGGGCGCCTTCCGTGCCCCCGGCGCGCTGGACCCGATGCTCGCCGGCGCGCTGGGCGGGCTACTCGTGACGTGGGTCACGTTCGTACCGTCGTTCCTGTGGATCTTCCTCGGTGCCCCGTATGCCGAGTGGCTGCGCGGCCGGCAGGCGCTCAGCGCGGCCCTGTCGGGCATCAGCGCGGCCGTGGTGGGGGTCATCCTCAACCTGGCCCTCTGGTTCTCACTCCAGACCCTCTTCGGCGTCACCGGCGAGCTACGCGCAGGGCCGCTCCGGCTGCACACCGTCGAGTTGGCCACGCTCGATCTGGCAGGCTTGGGGCTGGCCTTGTTCGCGACGTTTGCCCTGCTGCGCCTGCGCTGGCCGCTGTTCGTGACGCTCGGTGTCAGCGCCGCGCTCGGGTTCGCCTGGTTCCTCGCCAGCGGCTGAATAGAAGCGTGGCGGCAGCGATGCCGGCCAGCACGAGTGCCTCAGTGCCGGTCGAGCAGGCCCGCCGACTCTCGATCGAGCAGCCACGCCGCGTTCGGGCGCAGCGCCAGCCGCGCTGGCAACTGGCGCGAGTCGCCGTCCGGCTGGGCGAGGAGTCGCTTGACGATTTCCGCCTTGCCGGCACCGGGCACCATCACCAGCACCTGCCCCGCCGCCTCCAGCAGGCGTGGGTTCAGGGTCACGCGCGGCAGCTTCGGTTCGATGTGCCCCGGAGCCGGGATTGCCTGCACCAGCGCGCCGGCCTGGTCCAGCGCCTCGCTCTCGGGGAAGACGGAGAGGATGTGACCATCGTCGCCCACGCCGAGCAGGATGACGTCGAATGCCGGCAGGCCGTCGTCGGTCTGGGGCAGGAACCGGCCAAGCTCCTCGGCGTACTGCTCGGCCACGAGGGCGGCAGCGTCGCTCTCGTTCATCGCTTCGTCGATCTCGAATGGGTGCACGTTCTCGGCGAGTACGTCGAGTCCCGGCGCGTCACCGGCGGTGACGTCCACGCCCTGGCTGCCCACACCCGACGTCCCACCGCGGGCCGACGCCTGCAGGAGTGTCGCGTAAGCCATGCCGATGTTCGACTCGGGGTGATCGACCGGTACGAAGCGTTCATCGCCCCACCACAGGTGCACCCGTCGCCAATCCAGGGCATCTGACCAGCCGGCTGCAAGCTCGCGGTAGAGCGTCACGGCGGAAGAGCCGCCGGTCAACGCAAGGTGAGCCTCGCCACGGCGGCGGATTGCCTCAGCCAGCGTTGCCACCAGCCTGCGCGCCGCCTCTTGCGCGAGCGCGTCCGCGTCGTCGACGACGACAACTTCGGCGCCGCCCACGGATCCATAGTGCTCAGCCACTGATGAACCTTACCGCGCGCACCAACGAGCGCTCAAAGATCCGGTCCAGGCCCGGTCGCTCCAGGGCCTCGGCCACGAATGGCGTTTCCTCGAACGGCTCCAGCCGTCCCGCCCGCCGCGTGACCTGCGCGCCGTTCCAGTCTGCCGTCGCGAGCAGGTGGTCGCGCTGGCGGGTGATGCGGGCGCGGACGGCGCAGCGTGCCCGGCGACTCTCCAGCTCGACGCGGATGAGCGAGCCGGCGGCGCGCATCGAACCGTCCAGCGACGTGTGCACGGGGCGGATTTCGACCTTGATCTCGCGCTTGCCCCGTCTGAACGTGCCGTGTGCCGCCTCGCCATCCTCCGTTGGGCGCTGGAGCGGGCGGCCGCCCTCCCAGCCGAGCATAGCGGCCAGCCAGCCACACAAGTAGGCCGCCTTACCCAACCGGAATACCGCCCCCGGCTGGGCAACGTCGATGCGCAGGCTGCGCACGTGCTCCAGCTCGCGGCCCAGCAATGGGTGATCGAAGAGCCCGGCAAGCAACTCCCGCCACAGCCTCAGCCGCAGCCAGCCGATGTCGCTGACCGTGACGCCCTCCGACACGACGGTCGCCAGGCCGGCCAGCCGGCGCGTCCCGTCGTCGGCGAAGCTCCCGGAATCCACGAGCAGTCGGTCGCACACCTGCGCTATTTCTTGGAACTGGCGCGTCCCGAAGGGCGGATCGTCGGGCCACCAGAGCACCACCGGCAGGTCGTGGATGAGCAGCGGCTGGACCACTCGTGAGAGGTGCTGCGACAGCTCGCCGCCGGTCTTCACCAGGATCTGCTCGGTGCAGATCTCGGCGCCGCTGTGCTCGGACAGCTTGCACGCGGCGTAGATGTGAGCGTCTGTCGTGGACGGGCCGTCAAAGTCGCCGGGCGACACGACGATGGCCCGCGACGGATGGCGCTGGTGGAGCGCGTTGATTGCGGCCAGGGCGCGCTCCGTGGTCTCAGGGCGCGGGGCAACGACGACGAGGGTCAGCACGCTCGTCCGCATGCGCACGCGGATGGTCCGGTTGGCGTCCAGCCGGCCCGACAGCCGGGGATCGCCGAGGGCCGCCTGCCTTGTCTCCTCGCTCATGGGCGCTTCTTCCGCCTGCTCGGCCGCCGCCGACCAGATCTGGCCGAGCTTGTCGACGCAATCCGAGATGCTGTCGGCGCGCACCTGCCAGTGGCTCGTCTGCGGGTCGGGGATCTCGACATTGCCCTCCACCGGGGCCGCATGCTCGGTCACAGCCGGCGCCACCGCCGCCCATCGCGCTCGATGAGCTGGTCGGCGTTCTCCGGCCCCCACGATCCGGCCTCGTAGAAGCAGATCTCGCTGTCCGGGTCCGATTTGGCATCCCACTCCTGCCACGTCTCGATAAGCGGCGTGACGATGCCCCACGCCGCTTCCACCTCGTCGGCGCGGGTGAACAGCGAGGCATCGCCGAGCATGGCGTCGAGAAGCAGCGTCTCGTACGCCTCCGGCGCGTCGCGCGTGAACGAGTGGCCGTAGGTGAAGTCCATGTTGACGCTGCGCACGTCCAGGCCCAGCTCCGGGACCTTGGCCGCGAAGCGGAGCATGATCCCCTCGTCGGGCTGGATGCGCAGCGCCAGCACGTTCGGCTCCGGTGGCGTGGCGCTCTCCCCGAAGAGCATCAGCGGCGGCGACTTGAACTGGATGGCGATCTCGGTTGCCCGACGGGCGAGCCGCTTGCCGGTGCGGAGATAGAACGGCACGTCGGCCCAGCGCCAGTTCTGGACCTCGAGCTTGAGCGCCACGAAGGTCTCGACCTTCGATTCCGGATCGACCTCCTTTTCCTCGCGATAGCCGGGCACCTGCTGGTCGCCGACCCAGCCGCCGGTGTACTGGCCGCGCACGATCTGGGCGCGCGCCCGGGCATCGGTCCAGTTGGGGTCGATGGCGCGCAGCACGCGCACCTTCTCGTCGCGCAGCGCGTCGGCCTCGAAGGCAATCGGCGGCTCCATGGCGACGAGGGTCAGTACCTGCAGCAAGTGGTTCTGGAGGATGTCGCGGCCCACGCCTGCCTCCTCGTAGAAGGCGCCTCGTCCGTCCACGCCGCCGTCCTCCGCGACGGTGATCTGCACGTGGTCGACGTAACGCCGGTTCCACAGCGGCTCGAAGATGCCGTTGCCGAAGCGGAAGACGAGCAGGTTCCGGACAGTCTCCTTGCCCAGGTAGTGGTCGATGCGGTAAACCTGCGACTCGTCAAAGACGTCCATCAGCGCATCGTTGAGCTTGCCGGCCGACGCCAGGTCGTGCCCGAACGGCTTCTCGACGACGATCCGGGCCCAGCCTTCGCGCTGGCCCTGGCGATCCAGGCCGGCGCGGCCCAGGTTGCCCACGATGTCCTCATAGGCACTGGGCGGCGTGGCCAGATAGAAGAGGCGGTTGCCACGAGTGCCGCGCGCCGCGTCGATCTCCTCCATTCGTTCGGCCAGGTCGCGGAAGTCCTTGCGCTCGCCGAACTGTCCCGCGTGATAGAAGATGCCCTCGGCGAAGTCCTCCCACAGCGCATCCTCGACGGGCACGCGCGAGTGGCTGTTGAGCGCCTCGCGGGCCAGGTTGCGGAAGTCGTCGTCGCTCAGCGGGCGACGGCTGAAGCCAACGACAGTCGTCTCGGGCGGCAGGAGCCCGGCCCGCCGCAGGTTGTAGATGGCGGGCAGGATCTTGCGTGCCGTGAGGTCGCCGGTGGCACCGAAGACGACGATCTGGCACGGGTCGGGGACGCGTTCCAGCATGAGCCCGGCGCGCAGCGGGTTCTGTTCGGCCTGGGACTCGCGGTGGTAGACATGCACCGCTTCCTGCGGCGCACCCTCGCGCGTTGTCCCGGGCTGGGTCCGGGCACGCCGGCTGGTCTGTGTCGCCATCTGCTCAGTCGGTCTTGACGGCGTGGCCGCCGAACTGCTGGCGCAGTGCAGCCAGCACCCGCGCGCCGTAGCTCTCGGGCTGGCGGCTGCGGAAGCGGGTCATCAGCGACAGCGTGATGACCGTCGCCGGCACATCCAGGTCTATCGCCTCCTGGACGGTCCAGCGGCCCTCGCCCGAATCGGCCACCCAGCCGCGGATCTCGCCCAGGTCCTCGCCGTTCTGCTCGAAGGCAAGCCCCAGCAGTTCGAGCAGCCACGAGCGGACGACGGTGCCGTTCATCCACGCCTTTGCAACGCCCTCCAGATCGATGGGGTACTCCGACGCGTGCAGGATCTCGAAGCCCTCGGCGTAGGCCTGCATGAGGCCGTACTCGATGCCGTTGTGGACCATCTTGGTGTAGTGCCCGGCACCGGGCGGCCCGCAGTGGATGTAGCCGCCCTCAGGCGCCAGGGCGCGAAAGATGGGCTCGAGCGGCTCCACCGCCTCGCGGTCGCCGCCGACCATCGTGCCGTATCCGTTCTGCAGACCCCAGACGCCACCGCTGATACCGGCATCCACGAAGTTGATGCCGCGCTCCTTGAGCAGCGCGTGGCGGCGCTTGCTGTCGTGAAAGTTGGCATTGCCGCCGTCGACGATGGTGTCCCCCGGCTGGAGCACCGCGGCGAACTCCTCCATCGTCTCCTCGGTCGCATCGCCCGCCGGCACCATCAGCCAGATCACCCGCGGCGGAGGCAGCATCGTCGCCACCTCGGCCGCCTCGAAACCGCCCTCCAGGCCTTCGGTGACGATCTCGTCGGTCTTGTCGCGAGAACGGTTGTAGGCCACCACCCGGTGGCCGGCCCGATGCAGACGGCGAGCCATGTTGGCGCCCATGCGGCCCAGTCCGACGATTGCCACGTCCACGCTCAGTGATCCTCCCTGGTCGGATGGTCCCGCCTCGCGGACGGGATCAAAGTGGCTGCTCCGTTGGCCGCTCCAGCGCCTGCTCCAACGCGGTTCGAAGTGCCGCCAGGCCGTCGTCCGGGTCGGCCGAGAGATGGACGCGCATGACCGGCAGCTCATGACCTTCGAGCGACGCGAAGTCGCCCAGTGCCTGGGCATCGATGAGCGTGCCGAACGACTCCTCCGAGCCGGGAATGGGCAGGTCGGCAGGGTGATCGGCGACCAGCTCCAGGAAGCAGCCCGACGGCGGGCCGCCCTTGTGCAGCTGGCCGGTCGAGTGCAGGTAGCGCGGCCCGTAGCCGACGGTCGTTGCGCGGCCGGTGCGGTCGCGCAGCAGCTGCTGAATGCCGCGCAGCGCCGTATCCCGTTGGGGTGTCTGGGCGATATAGGCCAGGATGCCGAAGTAGCCTCCCGGCCGCGCCCGGTCGAGGTGGCGCCGGAGCTCGGTGGGCACACTGGTCCGCCGCTCGGCGAGTCGCAGCGGCGCGTCACCAACGAGTGCCAGCGGGTGCTCGGCGGCGATGTGCTCATCTGCCGGCAGCTCCCCCGTCCGGCGGAAGTGATCCAGCACGCGCCGCGTGTTGTCCTTCGATTCAGTTACGTTCGGTTCGTCGAAGGGGTTGATCTCCAGGCCGACGCCGCAGATTGCCGTGGCGAACTGCCAGCGGAAGAACTCACCGCCCAGGCCCTCGCCCTCTGCGAGCACGAGGTCCACGACCGGGTGACCGGCGGCGGCAAGCTGGTCGAGCGCCGCGTCGGTGCTGCTGCGCCACTCGCGGTCACCGGCTGCGCCCCCTATTCGGACAAAGACCCTGTCCGGGCCGTAGGCGTCGGGCGCAGCCAGTGGCTCGCCGTCGACGGGCACGATGCCGACACCGCGCTTGCCCGTGCTCTCGGCGATCAACTGCTCGGCCCAGCCGCCGAAGGACGCGAGACGTGGCTCGATGACGAAGGTCAGCTTGTCGCGCCCGGCGCGGGCCAGGGCGGCCAGGGCAGCGCCCAGCCATAGCCCCGGATTGCGCGCCTCAGGTTCCCGGCAGCGCTCGGCCATCAGCACCGCATCGTCGAGCAGCGCACGCATGTCGATGCCCATGAGCGCCGCCGGCACGAGGCCGACGAAGGTCAGCGCGCTGTACCGCCCGCCGACATCGGCCGCGTTCAGGAACACGTTGCGAAACAGGTCCGAGTGCGGTATCGCATCCAGGCTGTGGCCGGGATCCGTGATCGCCACGAAGTGCTCGCCCGGCAGGGTTCGCGGGACATCGCGGTGCAGGTCATCGGCCAGCTGCCAGAAGTGAGCCAGGAAGCTGAGTGTCTCGGTGGTCGTTCCCGACTTCGTGGCCACGAGATACAACGTCCGGCGCGGGTCGGATGCGGTCTGCGCCGCGTGGACCGCCTGCGGATCGGTCGAATCGAGAACCTGCAGACGCAGCCCGTTGACGCCCAGCGGGAAAGACCTGGCCAGCACCTCCGGTGCCAGTGACGAGCCACCCATGCCGCACACGACCGCCGCCTCGAAGCCCTCGCTGCGCACGCCGGCACCAAAGGCCTCCAGCTCCTCGATGCGCTCCCGGAAGGCGAGCGGCACATCCAGCCAGCCGAGGCGGTCGGCGACAAGCCGCGCGACGGCCGGATCGTCGGTCCAGAGGCTCGTGTCCCGATTCCACACTCGCTCGACCCAGCGTTCGGCGACGGCGCGCTCGATCGTCTCCTCCACCGCCTCGCGCAACCCGGGCGGCAGTCGGAAGGCCGGTAGCAGCGCCATCGTGTCGGTCATCGTCGCCTCACTGGTGTCAGGCAGGGTCCGCTGGTGCCACGTGGTCTGGCGCAGGCGAGATCACGCCACTGATGTTGCCGGTCAGGACACCGCGCCCAACCTCGCAGACATGCTCGGTCGTGAATCCGAACTCCTTGAAGATCTCAGTCGCCGGCGCAGATGCCCCGAAGCGCTCGATGGCGATCATCGCGCCCTCCGGTCCAACCCAGCGCTCCCAGCCCTGGGCCACGCCGGCCTCGATGCTCAGACGCCGGCTGACCGACGGCGGCAGGACCGAATCGCGATATTCCGCCGTCTGGCCCGCGAACAGCTCCCAGCAGGGCATGGAAACAACGCGCGTGCGTATGCCTTCGCGCTCCAGTTCCGTCCGGGCGGCCATGGCCAGCTGCAGCTCGGAGCCGGTGGCGATGAGGATGAGATCGGGTACGACCGTGTCGCCGTCCTCGCCGGCGGCATCGGCCAGGACGTAGCCGCCCCGCCGCAGGCCGCGCACGGCCCGCTCGTCGGTGCCCTCAAGGACCGGCAGTTTCTGGCGGGTGAGCGCCAGTGCCACAGGCCCGTCGGTGCGCTCGATCGCGATGCGCCACGCGGCCACGGCCTCGTTCGGGTCGCCCGGCCGCACGAGCCACACGTTGGGCATGGCCCGCAGGGAGGCGTAGTGCTCGATCGGTTGGTGCGTCGGGCCGTCCTCGCCCAGGCCGACGGAGTCGTGCGTCCAGACGTAGATCACGCGCAGCCGTGAGAGCGACGCCAGGCGGACCGAACCGCGCATGTAGTCGCTGAAATTGAGGAACGTGCCGACGTACGGGATCAGACCCTGGTGATAGGCGATGCCGTTGGCGGCGCCGCCCATGGCGTGCTCTCGGACACCGAAACGGACGTTCCTGCCAGCGTGATCGGCAGTGAACGCCTCCTCACCCTTGATATCGGTGAGGTTGCTTTCCGACAGATCAGCCGCACCGCCGAACAGCTCCGGTACCGACTTGCCCAGCGCCTGCAGCGTCTCTTGCGAGGCGTTGCGCGTGGCCAGCTCAGTCCCCACCTCGTACGCCGGCAGGTCGTCTGCCCAGCCTTCGGGCAGCGTGCCCTGGATGCGGCGACGCAGTTCACCCGCCTCGTCGGGGAAGGCGTCGGCATAGCGCTCCAGCTGTGACTCCCACTCGCGCACCAGTTCGTCGCCGCGCTCGACTGCCTCGCGGAAATGGGCCAGCGCTTCGTCAGGCACGTGGAACGTGCGGTCCGGATCCCAGCCGTAGGCCTCCTTGGTCAGCCGCACCTCGTCATCGCCGAGCGGCGAACCGTGCGCCTTCTGTGTGCCGGCACGGTTGGGCGATCCATAGCCGATGACCGTCCGCACGGAGATCAGGCTCGGCCGGGGGTCGTTGCGCGCCGCCTCGAGGGCGGCCTCGATGGCCGCCAGGTCGTTGCCGTCCTCGACCCGCTGGGTATGCCACCGGTAGGAGTCGAAGCGCTGGAGGACGTCTTCGCTCCATGCCCACGACGTCGGCCCGTCGAGCTGGACGTCGTTGTCGTCGTACATGAACACCAGCTTGCCCAGCCGCAGGTGGCCGGCGAGGCTGGCCGCCTCCGACGCGATGCCCTCCTGCAGGTCGCCATCGGAGCAGATGCCATAGGTCCAGTGATCGATGATGGCGTGGCCGTCGCGATTGAACTCCTCGGCCAGGCGTCGCTCGGCCATGGCCATGCCGACGGCGTTGGCAAATCCCTGGCCCAAAGGACCGGTCGTGGCGTCCACGCCCGGTGTCAGCCCGTACTCGGGATGGCCCGGCGTGCGCGACCCGTACTGCCGGAATTGCTTCAGGTCGTCCAATGACAGGTCGTAGCCCGTGAGGTGGAGCAGCGAGTAGAGGAGCATGCTGGCGTGGCCGTTGGACAGCACGAATCGGTCGCGGTTGAGCCAGTCGGGTCGGTTCGGCGCGTGGCGCAGGAAGCGCGTCCAGAGGACGTAGGCCATCGGCGCGCCGCCCATGGGTGCCCCAGGATGGCCGCTGTTGGCAGCCTGCACGCCGTCGATTGACAGGGTCCGGATGGAGTCGACGGCCAACTGCTCGTCGACTCGGCGGTCCTGCCTGGTGGTAAGAGCCAAGTGAGCCTCCCTCCCGGTGGATCGTCGACGTCTGCGTTGTCGCGTCCCAGGGGCCGACGAGCGCCTGCTGGAATGGCAGCCGGCGCGTGCCTATCATAGTCGTCGCGTGCAGCATCCCCCTTCACGGCCCTCCCTGCCCCCTGCCTGCGTACGCCGGCGCGGCGCCCGCGCGCCGCGACTGGTGGCGCTGGGTGACGTGGCGCTGGACATCGTTGTCAGCGCGCCGCACGGTACCGGCGTGGGCACGGACGTTCCGGGCACGATCTCTTTTCGGGCGGGCGGCTCGGCGGCCAATTCCTGCCGCGTCTTCGCCGGCCTCGGTGGGGGAGCCTGGTTCGTGGGAGCAGTCGGGCGCGATGGACTCGGCACTCGGCTGGTCGGTGCTCTGCGCGCCGACAAGGTGAAGGTCCACGCGGTCCGCGTCGTGGCCCCGTCGGCGCGGCTGCTGGTCACCCTGGGCGCGGCCGGCGAGCGCTCCTTCGTCACCCAGAGGGGCGCGGCCGACGAGTTGCAACCACGCGACCTTGAGGGTTCGTGGTTCGCGCCGGCCGACGTCCTGCACCTCCCGGCCTACTCCCTGCTGGCCGAGCCGCTGGCCGCCGCCGCAATGTCGGCCGTGCGGATGGCGCGCGACCAGGGTGCGCTGGTGTCGGTAGACCTGGCCTCGCACCGGCCGTTGATGGAGCGCGGCCGGTCAGCCGCGCGAGCGCTGATAGGCGGCGTCGCGGCCGACGTGCTGTTCGCCAACCGGGCGGAGGCCCGGTCCATCGCCGGCGGCCGCGGCGCGCGCAGCCTGCTCGAGCTGGCGCCGGTGGTGGTCATCAAGGAAGGCGATGCTGGCTGCCGCGTGCTGTGGCGACCGGCCGGCGCCAGCCCCCAGGACGTCGTACTGGAGGTGACGGTCGCAACAAAGCCCATCGACAGCGTCGACACGACCGGTGCGGGCGATGCCTTCGACGCCGGCTTCCTCCACTCGCTGGTGGAGCAGACGCTGGCCGAGCGCGGACGCAGCCGCGTGGGCCGACGGCGTCGTGGCGGAGCCGTGCCGCTGGATCGCGCGGCGGCACTGCGCCGGGCGCACGTCCTGCGCCGCGCAGCCGTGGCCGGGCATCGGGCGGCGACACGCCTGCTCACGCGTCCCCGGCGCGAGCTGGTGCTATGACCTTCCAGGCGTCGCCCGCCGTGGCCGCCGCGCTGGCCGAGGGCGGTGCCGTGGTGGCGCTCGAATCGACGCTCATCACGCATGGCTTCAGTTATCCGGTGAACCTTGACGTGGCCCGGGCCGCCGAAGCGGCCGTGCGGAAGGCCGGTGCCGAGCCGGCGACCGTGGCGATCTACGGCGGCAGTGTGCGCGTCGGGATGAGCGACGCGGAACTGGAGGAGATGGCGCTATCAACCGGCGCCCTCAAGGCCTCTCGTCAGAACCTGGCCCTGGCGCTGCAGTCGGGCGGTTGGGCCGGCACGACCGTGTCGGCGACGATGATCTGCGCCCGGCTTGCCGGGATCCGCGTCTTCGCCACCGGTGGCATCGGTGGCGTGCATCGCGGCGGGGAGCGGACGATGGACATCTCCGCCGACCTGGAGGAGCTGGCGCGGACGCCCGTGCTGGTGGTCTGTTCTGGTCCAAAGTCGATACTCGACGTCGGCCTCACGCTGGAGTACCTCGAGACGCGGGGCGTGCCGGTCGTTGGCTGGCAGACGCGCCGCCTGGCCGGCTTCTATAGCCGTGACAGTGGCCGCGAGCTGGGTGGAGCCGTGGACGGGCCTGAGGCGGCGGCCGAGTTGGCGCAGGCCCACTGGAGCCTGGGCATGGAGAGCGGGTTGGTGGTGGCCGTGCCCGTGCCCGAAGCCGTGGCACTGCCCATGTCCGAGGCCGATGACGCCATCGCGCACGCAGTGGCGGAAGCAGACGAAGGCGGAATCCGCGGCGCGGGCAGCACACCGTGGATCCTGGCACGCATTGCCGAACTGACCGGCGGCCGCTCTGTGACGGCCAACCAGGGACTGATCGAGAACAATGCCGGCGTGGCGGG
>Ga0136624_1000568_pt1 | contig 14673 bp, 14 predicted proteins | sample AntDrymUQ4692206_2_FD_104802 | JGI IMG/M metagenome (GOLD analysis project Ga0136624, IMG submission 104802) | Polar desert sand microbial communities from Dry Valleys, Antarctica - metaG UQ469 (22.06) | ecosystem: Environmental > Terrestrial > Soil > Desert | place: Antarctica: Dry Valley... | reverse complement strand
GTGTACGGCGGGATAAGCCGTGCCCGCGCGACGGTGGAGAACTTTACCGGCGTGCCGATACACCACTACGCTATCGTGGACTTTCGCGGTTTCACGGACGTGGTGGACGCCATGGGCGGGGTGGAACTGGAAGTGCAGAGCGAGTTTCCGCCTAACTGGAAGATGGAGCAGGGAGAGGTGCAGACTCTGGACGGGCGCCACGCTTTGCTTTACGCCCGCTACCGGGGGACGCCTCGGGCCGACCTGGAGCGCATCGAGCGCCAGCAGCAACTCGTGGCCGCGCTGCGCAGCCAAGCTTTGAGTTGGGAATCCCTGATCAAGCTGCCCGAGTACGTGCGGGTCATAGATGAGAACATCGAAAGTGATTTGGGCCTGGAGGCCGGTATCTCCCTGGCGCGGCTGCTCATCCAGCACGGCCGCGATGCCCAGATGACCGCCACCCAGTTGCAGGGAACGCCTGCCACCCTGGAAAACGGCAGCGAGGTGCTCGAACCAAGCGAGACGGAGAATGAGATCATCCTCCAGGACTTCCGCGACTGACGCCGAGCCTTCGGCGCGAACTCCACTTACCTCATGTCCCGATGAAAGAATGCTCGGACGGCGAGGGCTTCCTCGCGTAGCTTCGTCGGTGGGTCGAAGATGGATGGCGTTCCGAACGCTTGCGCCCGTAGCGTAAAGAAGGGGCGTGCGTGACGGAAGGATCGGGGCTACTGCTATAATCCGCCGCAGGTTTAGAAGGATTGAAGGGCGAGCGAGAGTGGTGGAACGGGAGACACGCTAGATTTAGGATCTAGTGCCTTCGGGCGTGCGGGTTCGAATCCCGCCTCTCGCACATCGCTACTCCCGGGGTTTTTAGTCAGTGGTCGAGAAGAGTTGGAGCGTATGACGGCGAACGTAACGAAGCTCGAAGATAACAAGTTCCGCCTCGATGTGGAGGTCTCCCCGGAGGCCGTAAAGAAGGGCGTCGAGGCGAAAGTCAGGGAACTCGGCCAGAAGGTGCGGGTGCCGGGGTTTCGTCCCGGGAAAGCGCCCCGGCGCATCGTCGAGAACCATCTCGGGAAGGACTACATCTACTACGAGGCACTTCAGGACCGCCTGCCGGGTTGGTATTCGGAGGCCGTGGTGCAGACCGAACTCAGGCCGATTGATCGGCCGGAGATCGAGTTCGATAATCCCATCTCCGAAGAAGAGGGCTTCAAGTTCTCCGCCACCGTGGAGGTGCGTCCCGCCGCGAACCTCGGAGAGTACAAGGGCCTGGAAGTGCCGAAGAGGGAAACCGAAGTTTCGGACGAGCAGGTGGACGTTCAGGTCGAGGAGATGCGGGGGCAGTTCGCTACTCTGGCGGCGGTCGAGGGGCGGCCCGTCGAGCAGGGGGACTATGTGATCCTGGACTTCAAGGGCGAGCGGCTGGCCGGCGGCCCGGTGGAGGGCGCGGAGGCCGAGGACTACATGATGGAGGTGGGCGGAGGGGAGTTGCTCCCGGAGTTCGATGAGAACTTGGCCGGGATGAACGCCGACGAGCGCAAGCAGTTCGGGGTGACGTTCCCGATGGACTATCAGGATGAGTCGCTGCGGGGAGAGTCGGTGCTCTTCCGGGTTCACGTCAAGGAGATCAAGGAACGCGACCTCCCGCCGCTGGACGACGAGTTCGCCAAAGAGGCCAGCGAGTTCGAGACGCTTGCGGAGTTCCGGGGGGCCGTCCGTGAACAATTGCAGGAGGCCGCCAACGAACGGGTGGACGCGGAGTTCCGGGGGCGGGTGCTCGACGCCGTCGCCGCGAAGGCCGAGGTCGAGATACCGGATGTGATGGTGGATGAGAAGGCCGATGACATGGTCGCCTCCTTCGAGCGGAGCTTGGCGGCGCAGGGGATGCAGGCCGAGCAGTATTATCAGCTCGCTGGCGCGAGCCGCGATGATATGAAGGACCGTATCCGAGACGATGCCGCCGACGCCGTGAAGAAGGAACTGGTGCTCGACGCGGTGGTGGAGGCGGAGGGCATCGAGGCCGATAGGCATGAGGTGGAGCATCAGATAGAGCACCTCGCCGAAGACTCCGGGCGGAGCGCGGAGGACATCACAGAGACCATGCGCGCCAACGGCACCTACGCGCTGCTCGAAGAAGAGACGGCCCGGCAGAACGCCCTCGGCTTCCTCGCCGAGAACGCCGTCGCGGTGCCCATGCCGGAAGAGGACGAAGAGGATGAGGAAGACTCGTCCGGCGAGCAGGAACCTGAGGCGGGCGAGGCCCGCGTTGAGGCCACGGTCGAGACAGCGGAGACAACTAGCGAAGGAGAGAAGGAATGAGCTACGACATTAACGGCGTGATCCCTTACGTTATCGAGCAGAGTCCGCGCGGCGAGCGGGCGATGGACATTTACTCGCGGCTTTTGAGGGATCGCATCATCTTCCTGGGAACACCGGTTGACGATCAGGTGGCGAATGCCATCATGGCGCAGTTGTTGCTTCTCGATGGGGAAGACCCTGAGCAGGATATTAACCTGTACATCAACTCGCCTGGCGGCAGTGTTTCGGCGGGGCTTGCGATCTACGACACCATGCGGTTCGTCAACGCGGATATCCAGACGACGGCTCTTGGCATGGCGGCCTCGATGGGCGCATTTCTGCTTGCGGCGGGCGCGAAGGGCAAGAGGAACGCGCTGCCGAACACGCGGATACTTTTGCACCAGCCGAGCGTCGGTGGGCTTGCTGGGCAGGCTTCGGACGTGCAGATCCACGCCGAGGAGCTCATCCGCACTAAGCGGCGCTTGAACGAGATCCTGGCTGAGAACACCGGCCAGCCGTTCGAGAAGGTCGAGCGCGACACCGACCGCGACTACATTATGGGGCCCGAGGAGAGCGTCGAGTACGGCATGATAGATAACATCGTCGGTAACCGCACGGCGGAAACAGGGTAGGAAAGCAACGCGAGCCGGAGGGACTGAGATCAGACGTTTGCGAAATCAGCAGGGGAACGCTCGGACAAGGCGTTCCGGGGCTCTGATCTCTGGTCCCGATGGCGTCATTTATCTGCAAGGAGATCATCCAAAAAGAGCGAAGTCAGGGGAGGGCGTAAGCGCATGAGGGATCCATCGGACCAATTGCAGTGCTCTTTCTGCGGAAAGAGCCAGCGTCAGGTCAGGAAGCTCATAGCCGGTCCTGGCGTGTATATCTGCGACGAGTGCATCGAGCTTTGCAATGAGATCATTGACGAGGAGTTTTCGGGGCCAGAGGTTCTCAAGGAGGACGACCTCCCAAAGCCGCGTGAGATCAACCGCATCCTAAACGAGTACGTGATCGGCCAGGAGGACGCGAAGAAGGTTCTCGCCGTAGCCGTCTACAACCACTACAAGCGCATCAGCATGGGCGCCGCCGATTCTTCCCCGGACGGCACCGAACTCCAGAAATCCAACATCCTCCTCGTCGGCCCGACCGGATCCGGCAAGACGCTCCTGGCCCAGACGCTGGCGCGCATTCTCAATGTCCCGTTCGCCATCGCGGACGCCACGGCGCTGACCGAGGCCGGTTACGTGGGCGAGGACGTGGAGAACATCCTCTTGAAGCTCATACAGGCCGCCGACTTCGACGTGAAGAAGGCGGAGACCGGGATCATCTACATAGACGAGATAGATAAGATCGCCCGCAAATCCGATAACCCGTCTATCACCCGCGACGTATCCGGCGAGGGCGTGCAGCAAGCACTCCTCAAGATACTTGAGGGGACCGTTGCTTCGGTGCCGCCGCAGGGCGGGCGCAAGCATCCGCACCAGGACTTCTTGCAGATAGACACGAAGAACGTGTTGTTTATCTGTGGCGGTGCGTTCGGGGGGCTCGAGGATGTGGTCCGGCAGCGCATCGGCAAGCGGAGCATCGGCTTCGGGGGCGACTCGAACTCCCGGCTCAAGGACGAGGGCGATGAGATGTTGAGCCACTCCCAGCCAGAGGATCTCCTCAAGTACGGGCTCATCCCCGAGTTCGTGGGCCGGCTGCCGGTGATCTCCACGCTGAGGCATCTGGAGGAGGAAGACCTTATTCGCATCCTCACCGAGCCGAAGAACGCCCTGATCCGTCAGTACCGGCAGTTCTTCCGCTACGACAAGGTGGACCTCTCGTTCACCGACGAAGCCCTCGGGGCCGTTGCGGAACTGGCGCTGGAGCGTGGCACGGGAGCCCGAGGACTGCGGAGCATCCTGGAGTCGGCCCTCCTGCCGACGATGTATGAGCTGCCGAGCCGCTCTGACGTAACCAAGTGCGTCGTTGACGCCGACACGGTGAAGGACGGCGTGCAGCCGACGCTCACGACCGGCTCCAAGACCAAGTACTCATACGACGAGGAAGAGACCGCTTAGGTCGCTTCGCTCCCGTGGTTCGTGAGGCGCTTCGCTTCGTGAGTCGTGAGCCGAGAAGAAAAAATACAACTCACGACTCACGAATCACGACTCACGCTTAGGAAGGTATCTCTCACCAGTTGAGCCCGCAAATCCCGAAAAACTATGACCACCGTTCCGTCGAGGATCGCGTTTACGAAGAGTGGGAGCGGGCTGGCGTCTTCGATGCGGACCCGGACCCCGAGAAGGAACCATACTGCATCGTGATGCCCCCGCCGAACGTCACGGGGGCATTGCACATGGGGCACGCCCTCAACGGCTCGATTCAGGACACACTGATCCGCCGCGCTCGCATGAAGGGCTACGAGGCTCTGTGGTTTCCCGGCATGGACCATGCCTCCATCGCCCTTCAGAATGTCGTGGAGCGCCAGCTCCAGCGCGAGGAAGGCAAGACCCGCTGGGACGTGGGACGCGAGGAGTTCGTGGAGCGTTGCCGCCTCTTCGCCGAGGAGTCGCGCTCCCGGATACTCGGGCAGTACAGGCGGCTGGGCGCGTCCGTTGATTGGAGAAGGCTCAGGTACACGATGGACGAGCAGTACGTTGACTCGGTGCTAACGGCGTTCATCAAGCTGTACGACGACGGTTTGATCTACCGCGGCAACCGTATCACCAACTGGTGTCCCCGCGACCGCTCCGCCATCAGCGACCTCGAAGTCAACTACGAGGAAGTGGAAGGCAAACTCTACGGCATCCGCTACCCGTTCGTGGATGGAAAAGGCCCCGGACCTGATGGCAACAACTACGCTCAGGTCTTCTCGACCCGGCCCGAGACCATGCTCGGGGACGTGGCGCTCGTCGTCAGCCCGGACGATGTGCGATACACGAAGTTGGTCGGACGAAGAGTGAAAGTGCCGTTCGTGGAGCGGGAGATCGAAGTTTTCGCCGACGGGTACGTTGATTCGGAGTTCGGGACCGGCGTTCTGAAGGTCACCCCGGCGCACGACCCGAACGACTTCGAGATCGGGGGCCGCCTCGGGCTGGAGTCCGTCAATATCCTGAACCCCGATGGGACCATCAACGAAAACGGCGCGCAGTTCGTCGGCATGAGCCGTGAGGAGGCTAGGCAGGGCGTAACCCAGGCGCTGGCCGAACAGAATCTCCTCGGCGAGGTGACGGATTACGCCTTCAGAGTCGGGCATTGCGACCGCTGCGGGGCGGTCATCGAACCGTGGCTCTCGGAGCAGTGGTGGGTCTCGATGAAGGAGTTGGCCGAGCCCGCCATAGAGGCTTTGAAGGAAGGAAGGATCACGGTTTACCCTGATTCTTGGCGCAGGGAGACGATCCGGTGGCTCGAGAACATCCACGACTGGAACGTATCCCGCCAGCTATGGTGGGGCCATCGCGTCCCGGTCTGGTACGGCCCCGATGGGGAGATGGTCGCGTCCAAAGAATCCCCCGGCGAGGGTTTCGAGCAAGAAGAAGATATTCTCGATACGTGGTTTTCCAGCAGTTTGTGGCCGTTCGCCACGCTCGGGTGGCCTGAGGAGAATGAGGATCTCGCTTATTTTTATCCGACGAGTTTGCTTTCGACGGCGCGGGAGATCATGTACCTGTGGGTGGCGCGCATGGTCATGATGGGCCTGCGTTTTCGGGACGAGGTTCCGTTCGAGAAGATCAACGTCCACTCCATCGTGCTAGCCGAAGACGGCACCAAGATGAGCAAGTCCAAAGGCAACGTCGTGGACCCGCTGGACCTGATGGACGAGCATGGTACAGACGCCGTCCGGTTCGGGCTTCTCTACCAGTCCTCGACCCAGGACTTCGCATACTCATACGAGCGGGCCACAATGGGACGCGCCTTCGTGACCAAGCTCTGGAACGCTATGCGGTTCGTCTCGAACTACCCGGAAGAGGTGGAGGGAGCGGCCGGACCATCGTTGCCGGAACGTTGGATCCTCTCTTCCCTCAACCGCACCGCCAGCCGCTACGACGAGCTACTCGAAGCGTGCGAGTTCTCCGAAGCAATGCGCCTGGTCTACGACTTCGCCTGGCACGAGTTCGCCGACTGGTACATCGAGATCTCCAAATCCGCCCCTTCCACCGAGACCCCGCGTGTCCTGCGCGAGGTTTTATCCAGAATCCTGAAGCTGCTCCATCCGGTCATGCCGTTCGTCACCGAGGAGATGTGGCGGGTCTTGGGAGAAGAAGATCTGCTAGCGTGGCAGAGCTTGCCGCGCTTCGATCCGGACCTCGACGATCCCGAGGCGGAAGCCCTGCTGGAGCGCACCCGAAGGGCCGTCTCCGCCGTGCGGTCCTTCCGGGCGGAATCCAAGATCGAGGGCAAGCTTGATGGCCGTGTCCCTGACGGCGTGGATAGAGAGGTCTTCATCTCTCTGGCGGGGGTGAACCCGGTCGAAGACCTCGACGGGGCAGCGCGGGCGACGCTCCCAGCGGGCGACATGGCGGTGGAGATCGTGCTGACAGAAGACCTTCGGCGTGGCGAGGTCGAGCGTCTGAGGAAAGAGATAGACCGCGTCCAGGCAGAAGTGGGCCGGGCGGAGGGCAAGCTCTCCAACGAGAAGTTCGTCGAACGCGCGCCAGCAGAAGTCGTCTCCGGCGAACGAGAGAAACTGGACGTGAACACCCGAATGCTCTCCACCCTCAGCCGGCGGCTCGAAGAGTACCTCCGATAGACCACGAAACCGCGATAGACTTCTCCTTTGTCCGTGTCCGCGACGAACTGGACCGCCGCAGGCGAATCGCCCTCGGCTTCGAGCGCATCGAAGCTTTGCTCGCGCTCCTCGGCAACCCGGAGCGGGATCCCCGCATCGTTCAGGTCGTCGGCACCAACGGCAAGGGCACGACCGCTGTCGCGCTCGCCGCCGCCCTCGAAGAACTAGGATACTCCGCAGGTGCCTATCTTTCTCCCCACGTCCTCTCGTATACCGAGCGCGTGATGGTCCGTGGCGAGTATGTCACCGAAGAAACGTTCGCCGCCGCGATGGGCGAAGTCATTGCACTTGCGGACGACAACGGCGTACCGGCTACCCAGTTCGAGTTGCTGACCGCCGGAGCATTGAAATTGTTCCGGGATTTTGGTCTCGATTGCGCCGTGCTCGAAGCCGGGCTCGGGGCGCGCCACGACGCGACAACGGCGGCGGCCCCCGAGATGGTGGTGCTGACAAACGTGGGCCTGGATCACACGGAATACCTCGGGGAGACGGTGGAGGAGATCTCCGTCGAAAAGCTCGCCAGCCTCGCCACCGCCCACACCCTCGTCCTCGGGACCGACGACCCGCGCATAGTGGAGGTCGCCCGCGAGGAATGCGACAAGACCGGCGCGCGCATCGTGGAGTCCGCGGACGATGTAGACACGATGTTCTCTTCCGGGAGAACCGCGCTTCCACCCTACGCGGAGCGCAACGTCCGCATCGGTATCCGGGCGGCGGAGGTCTTAACGGGAGAGAGTTTGAACAAAGACGCACGGGAACGGGTGGAGAGGAGAACCGTGGGGCGGCTTCCGGCTCGTTTCGAGAGGTTCGAGGTGCGTGGCGTGCCGGTAATCGTTGATGGCGGGCACAATGTACCCGGCCTCGACGCAGTGATCCGATCCGTCCGAAGTGTATACGGAGACCGTCCTTTGGGCGTCGTATTCGGCGTCTTGAAGGACAAGGACATCGTGGGTATGCTTTCCCGGTTGAGTGATGAGGCTCACGCTCTCGTGCTCACGCGCCCCGGCAACGAGCGGGCCGCGGACCCGGAATGGATCGGGCGAGAGCACGGACCAAAAGACCTCGGAGGGAGGAACGCCAGGGTGGAGACCGATGCCGGCGACGCGCTGGCCGTGGCCGTAGCGGAGATGGAAAAGGTGGATGGGGTGGTGCTGGTCACGGGTTCGCTGTATACGGCGGCTCGCGTCCTCGGGGGCTTGCGTGCGGGCTAGCGGCGCTTGGAGGCTCGCGCTTTTGCTCCTTGTGGTGGCCCTGGTCTCCATCGCGCTCGGCTACTACTTTATGCTGAGGTTCATGGGATGAGCGCGCTGACGATACTTCAGGCGGATCCGGATCCATTCCAATTCATAAACGAGTTTTTGAGCAGCCCCGTGCTCCGTATTACTGGACAAGTCTTGATCCTGCTCGTGGTCGTCCTCTGGCTCGCGCTCGTGTACTGGACTTATACGGACGCCGCCCGCCGCGACACCGCGCCCTTCCTGTGGGGTCTAGTCGCGGTCGTCATACCGTTTTTCGGGACCCTGATCTACCTGATAGTCCGCCCACCAGAGTTCGCGCTCGACTCCCGCGAACGCGAACTGGAGCTTGCAGTCCTCGAACGCGAGCTTCGCAGCCGGGTCCTCCTATGTCCGAATTGCCGCTCGCTGGTCGAGAGGGACTACCTCCTCTGTCCGGAGTGCGCCTGGGAACTCAAGAAATCCTGCGTACACTGTGAGCGGGCGCTGGACCTGAACTGGGACCTCTGCCCATACTGCGAGACCGACCAGCGCAGCGGCAAGCGCGCCCACTAGAAAACCTACCAAAAGGAGATCGTTCATGGAACAGACACTGGTGCTAGTAAAAGGTGACGGCGTGAAGCGGCGTTTGATCGGCGAGATCATCCGCCGTCTCGAAAGCAAGGGCCTCGACATCCGGGCCCTGAAACTCATGGACGTGAGCCGCGAACTCGCCGAAGAACACTACGCCGAGCACAGCGAGAAGCCCTTCTTCGAGGAACTGGTCGAGTTCATCATCTCAACCCCCGTCGTCGCCATGACGGTCGAGGGCGATGGCGCGATCGGGACGGTTCGCAACCTCATGGGCGCGACCAACCCGGCGAACGCCGCCCCCGGCACCATCCGGGGCGACCTGGCCCTCAGCATGCCAGACAACCTCGTTCACGGCTCCGACTCCCCAGAGAGCGCCGAAAGGGAACTCGGCCTCTTCTTCGGCTAGCTGCCCGGCGCCCTGACGACCATGCAGTTCGTTCTCGCCTCATCCTCTGCCCGGCGGGTGGACCTTCTCCGTCAGGCCGGTTACGATTTCGAGACCCGCGTTAGCGGCTTCCCCGAGATCACGCTCGAAGACCCGAAGGCGACCGTCGAGGCCAACGCCCGTGGCAAGGCGCTCGCCGTCTCCGAGGAAGAACGCGGCGTCGTTCTCGCCGCCGACACGGTCGTGTACCTGCCCGGCTCGTCGCGGAACGAGCGCATACTGGGCCAGGCGAAGGGCGCGGAAGAAGTACGCGAGATGCTCGGGCTTCTGCAAGGCCGGGCTCACGAGGTTTACTCCGGGGTCGCCGTCGCCGCTGCCGGGTACATCGCCGTTCGCCATGCCGTCACCACCGTTCGGATGAGAGGTTTGGGCGAAGAAGAGATCGAAGCTTACGCCGCGCTCGGGGAGGGTGTCGGCAAGGCCGGCGGATACGCTATTCAGGGCCGGGCGGGGATGTTTGTCGAGTGGATCGGGGGCGACTACACGAATGTCGTCGGGCTGCCGATGGCGCTCACGGTTCGGATGCTCGAAGTTCGCGGGGTGCGCTGGTACTCGTAGGTACTTACAATGACCGCATGGAACGCCGCCGATACACGATAAAGCAGATGCCCCCGGAGTTGAGGCCGCGCGAACGGCTCCTCGAATCGGGGCCGCAGGCTCTATCGGACGCCGAGTTGATGGGGATATTATTCGGAATTGGCACCAGGGAAAAGACCTCCGTCGAGCTTGCCGGTGAGGTTTTATCCGAGAGTGGCGGGCTGTACGGGATGCACGGCGTCACGGTCCATGATCTCGTCGAAATACACGGCATTGGCGAGGCGAAAGCGTGCATAATTTTGGCGGCTGTGGAGTTCGGAAAACGGCTCGGGCGCGTTCGTAACCCCGGACGCCCCGTGATATCATCGCCCGCGGATGTGGATGGGCTTTTGAGGGGAAGGATCGCCGATCTGGACCGGGAGAATTTCGTCGCCGTGCTCTTGAACACCAAGAACGAAGTAATAGAGTTCCCGACGATCTCGGTTGGCACTTTGTCAGCCTCGCTCGTTCATCCCAGGGAGGTTTTCAAGCCGGCCATCCGGGCGAGCGCGGCGGGCGTGATCCTGGCCCACAACCATCCAAGCGGCAAGGTCGAACCAAGCCGCGAGGACCGCGAGGTCACGAGGAGATTGGTGAGCGCATCAGAAATAGTCGGGATAGAGGTCCTGGATCATGTGATCCTGGGCCGCGATTACTTTAGTATGAAGGAACACGGGATGCTGGAGTGAACCGGCTTCCGTAATGGAGTCTGGAGCGGACGGGGATAGGTATGTTTGGTGGACTCTTCGGGAGGGATGTGGCGATAGACCTGGGCACGGCGAACACGCTCGTGTTCGTCAAGGGTCAGGGAATAGTGCTGTCGGAACCCTCCGTCGTCGCGATAGATACCAAGACCGACAAGGTAGTGGCCGTGGGATCTGCGGCCAAGCGGATGCTCGGGCGCACGCCCGGACATATAGTCGCCATGCGGCCTTTGAAGGACGGCGTGATCGCCGATTTCGAGGTGACGGAGAAGATGATCTCCTACTTCATCCGCAAGGTGCAGCCGCGGCGGCGTATCCTCCGGCCCCTGATCGGCCCCCGCGTCGTCGTGTGCGTCCCGAGCGGCGTCACTGGTGTCGAACTTCGGGCCGTGAAGGAGGCGACGGAGTCGGCGGGGGCGCGTATTGCCTATACTATCGAGGAGCCGCTGGCGGCCTCGATCGGGGCTGGGCTTCCGGTGCAAGAGGCTCAAGGGTCCATGATCGTGGACATCGGCGGCGGCACGAGCGAGGTTGCGGTTATATCCCTCGGGGGCATCGTCACGAAGTCGTCTATTCGCATCGCCGGAGATGATATTGACGATGCGATCACGCACTACATCCAGAAGGAGTACAAGCTCGCCATCGGCACCCAGACGGCGGAGCAACTCAAGATCGAACTGGCTAGCGCCTTCCCGCTGGAGAAAGAGGAGTCGGCGGAGATCCGGGGCCGCGACTTGGTGACGGGCCTCCCGAAGACCGTCGTTATTACGAGCGAGGAGGTCAGGGAAGCTATTAGCGTGCCGGTGGACGCGATCGTCGCGGCGGTCCGCGACACCCTGGACCGCACGCCGCCGGAGCTCGCCTCGGACATCATGGACCGGGGCATGGTCCTGGCGGGCGGCGGCGCGTTGCTGCGTCACCTGGACGAGCGTCTCAGGCGCGAGACCGGCGTCCCCGTGCATATCGCAGACGATCCGCTGATGTGCGTCGCCATCGGCAGTGGACGCTCGCTGGAAGAGATAAAAGCCTACCGTAGCGCGCTCTCCACCGGCTAGATGGTCTGATGGGCCGCAGGAAGTCGAAATCGGCGGGTGGGCTCGTGGCCCTCTGTATCCTGTGCGTCGCTAGCCTAGCGCTGTTCACCATATACGTGAAGGAGGGTGACTGCACGGAGAATGGCTGTGGACCGTTGCACACGGTGCAACTCGGCGCGGCTGAGGTATTGCGGCCCGTGCGGGCAATCTTCTCCGTCGTGGCAGGGCCCTTCGAGGATACCTCGGCGGCGGTGGGGGACGCCTTCCGGCGGGGCGATGAGAAGCAACTCCGCCGCGATGCGTTGGAAAACCAGGAGTTCGCCGCCGAGGCGTCGCGGTTGCGGCAGGAGAACGAGCGGCTTCGGGAGTTGCTCGACGGGCAGCGTCTACCGTACGAGTACGCGCCGCTGGCCCGGGTCACAGCACCGGTCGGCGACCAGTTCACCAACCGGGTCATCATCAACGTGGGGAGCGCTGATGGCGTGCAGCCGGAGAAACCCGTCATCGTCGGCAACAATACGCTCATCGGGCGCACCACCGACGTCAGCCGCCACACCGCCGAGGTCATGCTGGTGACCGACCAGATGTTCGCGGCCGGAGTACGGATTGTGCCCCCAGCGGAGTTGGACCGCTTCACGGGCGAGGTGTCGCCTGAGAATGGCGATGCCGTATCCTACGGCGAGGGCATGCTCAGCACCGGATGGGAGGAGTATCTCGGCGTCGAGTACGTGGACATGAGCGCGGAGGTGAAAAAAGGCGACTTCGTGGTCACTAGTGGCCGGTCTGGGGATTACGAGTTGCTGTTCCCACCGGGGCTCCTCGTCGGGACCGTCGAGTCCGTGAGTTCCGAGGACTATGACCAGTTCAAGAAGATAGTCGTGACCCCGCCCACCGAGCCCCAGGACCTCCAAGAGGTGCGGGTCATCACGGGTTGGTAGCGATGATGCGCCACTCACTTTCCCGGGCCGCCGTGGTCGTGGCGGTGGCCGCGCTCCTCGAAGCCGTGCTGTCTCCGTATCTGACGTTTGGGGGCATATCGCCCAAGCTGGCCGTGATCGGGGTGGTGTTCGCGGTCGCTGGGTTGCAGGATTTGCAGGCGGTGCTGCTCGGGTTCTTCGGGGGGGTGGTCTTCGACGCTTTGGGGGGTGGGATCGGGCTCTTCGGCGTTGGTGCTCTGGGAGGACTGCTTGCGGGGATGCTCGCCGCCCGAGTGGGGGTCGCGCCTCGCGGCGCCGAGGTCTTGCTGCTTGCCCAGGTGGCGGCGGTCGCGGTGGCGGCGCGGGATGTGATCGGGCTCGTGGCGATCAACCTGGCCGGCCTGGAAGGCCCTCCACCCATCGAGTTCATGCTCGCCGGGGTGATCCCTGACGCGCTGGTGAACGCCCTGCTCGCCTATGCGATTGGGAGCCTGTTGTTGAAGTTCGTCAGGGTCAAGGGAGCGATGTGAGCCTCAGCCGCACCAGCGCAAAGCCAGGAAACATCGGACTCTCCGGGAGGCTGCGTTCCGTTGACCCGGTACTTCTCCTCGTCTCACTTGCCCTATCGGCGGCGGGTATCTTCGCGGTGTACGTGGCCGGCACGGAAGACCGCCAGTACTACGCGGCCAACCAGTCCATCGGCTTCGTCGTCGGGCTCGTTGGGGCTGTTCCGCTGGCTCTCTTGGATTATCAGATGCTCAAACGCCACCTCCGCATCATCTATGGCTGCGTGCTTTTCATGCTTCTCGCGGTCACGGTCGTTGGCGTCGCAGCGGGCGGGGCGCAGCGATGGATCGCCGTCGGGCCGGTTCAGGTACAGCCCTCGGAGTTCGCCAAGCTCTTCATGGTGATCGTGCTAGCGGGGTTCTTCTCGGAGGTCAACGTCGGGAAGAGCCTGAACTTCTTGAAGAGCCTGGGCATCGTCTGCTTGCCGGCGCTGCTCGTGTTCGCGCAGCCGGACCTGGGCACCGCGCTCGTCTTCGGGGCTGTCTTCTTCACGATGTCGTTCGTGGCGGGGGCGAAGGTCTGGCAGCTCGGGCTCCTCACGGCGGCTGGTGGTGGTCTGTTCGCGCTGGCGGTGAAGCTGAAGTTCCTGGAGGAGTATCAGGTGGCGCGGCTTACAGCTTTTCTCGATCCCGACAGCGGCTTGACCGACGTGGGCTATCAGGTGGCGCAGTCCAAGACCGCTATCGGCTCCGGCGGGTTCACCGGCAAGGGCCTGAACGCCACGACCCTCTCCAACCTGGGGTTCGTGCCAGAGGATCACACGGACTTCATTTTCGCTAATTTGGCGGAGAGGATCGGGTTCGCGGGCTGCCTGGTTTTGCTCGCGCTGTTCTTCGTGCTGGTATGGCGGATATTGCACGTTGCGACCATCTCCAGAGACCGTTTCGGCGTGCTCGTCGCGGTCGGCGTCGCGACGATTCTTTTGTTTCATGTGTTCGTAAACGTCGGCATGACGATGGGGATAATGCCGGTTACCGGCATCCCGTTGCCGTTCATCAGCTACGGACGAAGCAGCCTGGTCGTGAGCATCATCTCCCTGGGATTGTTGCAGAGCATCGCCATGCGCTCACGCTCCGAGGACGCCAAGCATGCGAGTGTATGACGCTTGGATCACTGGTCGGATGCAGTATCGCCGGGTATAATGCGCGTTCGTATATGATCTTGCGTTTATCTGATATCCAAGAGGCTTCGGGAGTGGCGTTATGTTTGCGGTGGTAAAGAGTGGCGGGAAGCAGTACAGGGCGAGCGAGGGCCAGGAGTTGGTCGTCGAGCTCATCAAGGGTGACGTCGGGGAGACGGTGGAGTTGCCGGTTGGCTTCGTCGCCGACGAGAGTGGATTCGACCTCGGGGACAGGACGGCGAAGGCCGAGATCCTGGAGCATTTTCTAGGGGAGAAGATCCACGTCTACAAATACAAGGCGAAGAAGGATTACAGGAAGAAGACCGGGCACCGTCAGAGGTTGACCCGCATACGCATCACGGAGGTTTCGGATGGCTCATAAAAAGGGTGGCGGCTCGTCGAGGAACGGAAGGGACACCGAAGGCAAGCGCCTCGGCGTGAAGTC
>Ga0136624_1000567_pt1 | contig 14675 bp, 17 predicted proteins | sample AntDrymUQ4692206_2_FD_104802 | JGI IMG/M metagenome (GOLD analysis project Ga0136624, IMG submission 104802) | Polar desert sand microbial communities from Dry Valleys, Antarctica - metaG UQ469 (22.06) | ecosystem: Environmental > Terrestrial > Soil > Desert | place: Antarctica: Dry Valley... | reverse complement strand
CCGCAACCCCGCCTTGGTGAACAACATGCGGTACGCCGTCAACCACGCCGTCGGCAGGCAGGAAGCCTCTTCGAAGGACAACCCCTCCGGTTTGGGCACCAGGTTGCGCCGCGGTACGACGACCAGCTCGGCGAAGGTCCCGTCGTACCGCTCGGAGAGCAGCGAGCGATGGGGATCCTCGGTCTCGTCGCCGAGCCACTCCGGGTCGCTGATCACCGCGTGGACAATGACCGGGTTGCCGTCGGCGTCGAAGCCGGCGGCGTCGCACCCGAGCACGATGGGCAGCCGCTCTGCGGAGATGCCCACCCCCCGCAGGGTCCACAGGTCGTGGTGGTTCAGCGCCGCGGCCTTGACCTGCACCGTCGTCCATCCTTGAGCGACGTCCGGTTCGGGGCGCTCACCCGTCTCCAGACCGGTCAGTGGATCCTCGGCGTCGATCCGGGCGGCGGAGACAGCGAACATGGACGCAGCCTAGGAGGCTGCGCACTCGCCTACTCCAGCGCGCGAGAACCGGTCGACCGGCCCACGCCCACCACCGAGCGGCAGCCGCCGTACGCCGACGCACCCGGGTGGGCCACGGGGGCCACCAGCGCAGCAGCATCCGTCCGACCACCAGGTCCTCCGCGACGGCGCCGAATACCCGGCTGTCATCGCTGCTGGCCGGGTCGTCCCCGGTCAGCCACCACCCGTTGCCGACGCGGCGTACCGCGCGCTTGAGGACAAGGAGCGTCGGACGGTCTGGCCGGTGCGCTACTACGACGTCGCCCGGGCGGATCGTGGCGCCCCAACGCACCACCAACCGATCGCCGGGCGTCAGAGCGGGACGCATGGATCCACCGCTCACCACGACCACCCCCCAGCCACGGGGGCGGGAGCGTCGCCGTCCACGTGTCCGGTCAGTCATCGGGGGTAGTGTCGTCGACGGTTTCGCCCGAACCAACGACGAGACGAAGCAATCAAGAGAGGACGCCCGATGCTCACGCGGCTGTTTGCTCCCCCGATCGCCCCAACGGTTGTGGTGCACGCCCACTGCGACCTACCCTGCGGTGTCTACGACCCGGCCCAGGCCCGCATCGAGGCTGAGTCGGTCAAGGGCATCATGGAGAAGTACGCGCAGAACGACGACCCGGTTTTCCGCAGTCGCGCCCTCGTCATCAAGGAGGAGCGCGCCGAACTCGTCAAACATCACCTGTGGGTGCTGTGGACCGACTACTTCAAGCCCAACCACTTGGAGCAGTACCCGCAGCTGCACGAGCTCTTCTGGCAGGCCACCAAGCTCGCTGGGGCTGCCGGCGCCAAGGGCACGGTCGACGCCGGCAAGGCCGAGGAGCTGCTCGGCAAGATCAAGGAGATCGACACCATTTTCTGGGAGACCAAGAAGGCGGCCTGAGGCAGCAGCGGAGGCGGCCGCTACGACGCGGCGGCCACTACGGGTACCGTCGGTCTCCCGCGGACCGACGTCCCGGCCGCAGCGGCGTACGGAGGCCAGCGTGGATACCGAAGCGACGACCCCGCGGTTGACCGCCGGGGACGACTCCCCTCCGCGGGGAGACAGCGGGCGGACTGCCGGGCGCGACGCGGTGAGCATCCGGCTCCCCGCCGTCAGCGCGTACCTGTCGATCCTGCGTACGGCGGTGGCGGGCCTCGCCGCCCGCCTCGACTTCACCCTTGACGAGATCGAGGATCTGCGCATTGCAATCGACGAGGCGTGCGCCACGCTGCTGGTGCGAGCGATACCCGGCACCGACCTCGAGTGCGAGTTTGTGTTGACCGATCAGGCAATGGATATCACGGTCACCGCCGTCACCATCGATGGGCGGGTACCCGAGCAGCACACCTTCTCCTGGGCCGTGCTGACGGCGCTCGCGGGCCATGTGGAGGCCTCGTCCGGAGACGACGGGCAGGTGACCATCCGACTGGTCAAGCGACGGGGGGTGAGCTCGTGAGCAGCACCGCACCGGACGTCGCGCGCCAACCCCTCGACCGTTCCCAAGCCAAGCAGCTGCTTGTCGTGCTGGCCGAACTACCAGCCGACTCCGTCGAACGCCAGCAGTTGCGCGACTCCCTCGTCCGGATGCACCTGCCATTGGTCGAGCACCTCGCCCGGCGGTTCCGCAACCGTGGCGAACCGCTGGACGATCTCGTCCAGGTAGCCACTATCGGGTTGATCAAGTCGGTCGATCGCTTCGACCCCGAACGCGGGGTGGAGTTCTCGACCTATGCCACCCCGACGATCGTCGGTGAGATCAAGCGACACTTCCGCGACCGCGGCTGGGCCATTCGGGTGCCCCGCCGGCTCCAAGAGCTCAAGCTCAGCCTCTCTGCCGCCGCGGGCGAACTCTCTCAGCGCAACGGCAGGTCCCCGACCGTCAAGGAGCTGGCCGGTTACCTCGAGCTGACCGAAGAGGAGATCATCGAGGGGCTGGAATCCGCGAACGCCTACAGCGCGGTGTCTCTCAACGCCCCCGAGGGTGGCGACGACGATTCCCACTCGGTGGTCGACACGCTCGGCAGCGAGGACGAGTCGCTGGAGGGGGTGGAGTACCGGGAATCGCTCAAACCGCTGCTCGAACAGCTTCCGCCCCGGGAGAAGAAGATCTTGCTGCTGCGCTTCTTCGGCAACATGACGCAGTCGCAGATCGCCCAGGAGGTGGGCATCTCCCAGATGCACGTGTCCCGACTGCTCGCCCGTACCCTGAGCCAGCTGCGCGAGGGACTACTCGTCGAGGAGTGATCGCCCCAGCAGCGTGACTGGCTAGGGCCGCAGCGCCTCGCCGACGGGCTGGCTGAGCAGCAGCAGCACGAGCCCACCAGCCATGAGCAACAGCGGTACGCCGATCGGCGCTTGTCCCGCCTGCACGACGGAGACCCCGATCGGCAGCAGCAACAGCTGGGTGACCAGTGCGGGGGCACGAGCCCACCGCCGGCGACGGGCGAGCGCCCGGGCCACCAGGATCAAGCCGACCCCACCGAAAAGGGCAAGTACCGCCGTCAGCCGAGCACCGGTGGCGTCCGTCGAACGGCCGGTCAACGTCTCGACGACGAGTACGCCGGCAGCAGCGAGGAGCACTAGCCCCTGGCAGCCCACCAGCGCGGTCGCCGCGCGCAACGCCAGTGGGCCTGGTCCGCCGTCGTGGCCTGAACTCCCGCTGGGCCGGTCCTGACCACGGTCCACGCGGGTGAGGGTACCGGCGCGACTAGCGTTGGCGGGATGCGCGGGCTGCTCGTCGTCAACCCCGTGGCCAGTGCTGCAACAGCTCGCTCCCGCGATGCCCTGCTCGGCGCGCTGGCTGGCACCGTCGAGACCGAGGTGGCCGAGACGGAGCATCGCGGACACGCCGCCGAGCTAGCGGCGGACGCCCGTCGTGACGGAGTGGACGTCGTGGTGGTTCTCGGTGGCGACGGCACCGTCAACGAGGTCGTCAACGGCCTACTCGGCGAGGATCCAACCCGGGAGAGGCCGACAAGCGGCGTACCAGCGCTTGCTGTAGTGCCCTGCGGCGGGACCAACGTGCTGGCCCGCTCCCTGGGGCTGCCCCGAGACGCCGCAGAGAGCGTTGATGTCCTCCTCGACGCCCTGCGCACCGGTCGGCGGCGGACAGTCGGGCTGGGTCGAGCGGACGGTCGCTGGTTCACCTTCGGCGCCGGTTTCGGGCTGGACGCCGAGGTGGTCGCCGATATGGAGCGCCGACGTGCCGCGGGGCGACCGGCCAGCGCAGCGCTCTACGTCGTGACCGGCGTACGCCGGTTCTTCGCCCGCGGCCGGTCGGCAGCGGGGCCGCTGCGCCTGGAGCGTCCGACCGAACCTCCAGTGGCGGGGCTGCACGTGGTGATCGTCACCAATACCGCGCCCTGGACCTACCTCGGCAACCGTCCGGTGGATCCCACCCCCCACGCGAGATTCGACACCGGTCTGGACGTGTTCGGGTTGCGCAGCCTGGGCACCGCGTCGACGCTCCGCCACATTCGGCAAATCCTTACCGCTGACGGCCGGCCCCCACGGGGGCGGACAGTCGTGAGCCTGCACGACCTCGACCGGTTCACCGTCATTGCAAGTCGCCCCACCGCCTTCGAGCTGGACGGGGACTTCCTGGGCACGCGGAGCCGGGTTACCCTGGAAGCGGTGCCGAGGGCGCTGACCCTGGTGCTTTGACACTATTTCTGCCGGCATCTGCGCTGCGATGTGACTAACGCGACACGGGTTCGGGCACATCGTCGGCGTCCACCCCTTGTGCGGACCACGCTGGCTTGCGAGGCTTGGACGTAGTAGCCCCGCCGAACGGCCCACCGGCCTTTCGCCGGTGCTGAGCGTACAGTGGTAGTGCTCCGCACTGGAGCACCGTCCACCGTCCACCGTGCTCCAGGTCCAGGCAACGAATGGCGCGACTTGGTGCATGCGTCGCCGATGTACGCCGTACGGCCTAGTTGACCAGGCAAGTGAGCGCACCACGAGGAACGGAAGAGAGGATCGGATGGACTGGCGTCACCAGGCCCTGTGCCGGGAGGAAGACCCTGAGCTGTTCTTCCCCATCGGCAACACCGGCCCGGCGCTGCTGCAGATCGAGGAGGCCAAGGCGGTCTGCCGGCGCTGCCCGGTGACCGAGGCCTGCCTCCAGTGGGCGTTGGACACCGGCCAGGATGCCGGTGTGTGGGGGGCCATGTCCGAGGACGAGCGCCGCGCCCTCAAGCGCCGTGCCGCCCGTAGCAGGGCCCGGATCGCTTAACCGCACACAAACGCAGCCGGGGTCGCCACACGGCGGTCCCGGCTTCTTTGTGCGGTTGTGGCCGCCCGCAGTCACACCTACCCGTGGTCGAGTGCCCACCTTCGTTCGAGCGGAGGTTGCTGGGCACTGGTAAAACTCGAGGGTGTCTTTCCCAGTCCTCACGCCACTCGTGCGGCCCGCCCGCGCAGCGGAGCTCGCCGAGGTGGGTGCGTTGTGCGAGGCGGTCTATCTCGGCGAAGGCCTTGCCGGCGCCGGCTACGGCCCGGCACTGCGGGACGCGGCCGGCCGGGCGCGCTCGGCCTACGTGCTGGTCGCGGTGGATCCTGCTAGCGCCGTGCTGCTGGGGTCGGTCACGTTCTGTCTGGCCGGCAGCCCGCTGTCGCAGCTCGCCGGCCCCGACGAGGCGGAGTTTCGCATGCTGGTCGTCGCCTCGGCCGTCCGCGGCCGAGGGGTCGGGCACGCTCTCGTGCTCGCCTGCGCCGACGCCGCCCGGGCGGCCGGCTGCACCCGGCTCCGGCTCACCACCAATCAGGCGATGGTCGCCGCGGTCGGGCTCTACGTACGCCTAGGCTTTCGGCGTACGCCCGAGCGGGACTGGACGGACGGCGCCGGGGAGCTGCTCCCCACGTACGCACTCGACCTGTGAGCAGCCGTCCGCGCTGGCTCATCCGTCCGGCTGTCCCCGCCGAGTACGCCGCTGCGGGCGAGCTGACCGTGGGGGCCTACCTCGCCGACGACCTGCTCGCCGGAGAGGAGTCCTACGCCGACATGCTGCGCGCCACGGCGGCCCGCGCGCAGCAAGCGGAGCTGCTGGTCGCTGCGGATGCTCTGGGCGGGCCGCTGCTCGGCACGGTCACCTTCGCTCGTCGTGGGTCACCGTGGGCGGAACTCGCGGGCGAGGGCGAGGCTGAGTTCCGGATGCTCGCAGTTTCTCCCGCCGCCCGGCGCCGCGGCGTGGGCCAGGCCCTCGTCCGCGCCTGCGTCGAGCGGGCCCATCAGCTCGGCTGCGCGGGGCTGGTCATCTCCACCCTGCCTACGATGCACGACGCCCACCGTCTCTATGCGCGCGCCGGCTTCCGGCGGGTTCCGGACCGGGACTGGGGCGTGGGCTCGGTCCGGCTGCTGGCCTACCGCCTGCCCTTGGACCCGGCGTACTGCTCCCGCCATGAGGATCGGACCAGTTGACGAGCCGGGGACTCAGGCGACGAGTCCCAGCCGGCGCAGTTCGACGTTGAGGTCGTGCGGGCTCGTTGACGTGGCCAACGCCGCCTCCAGCGTGATGTGCCCGTCGCGGTAGAGCGCGACGAGGTGCTGGTCGAAGGTCTGCATGCCATAGAAGCCGCCCTCGACGATGAGCTGACTGATCGTTGAAGTCTTCTCCGCGTCGGCGATGGCATCGGCGATGCGCCCGGTGGCCACGCAGATCTCCATCGCCACCGCACGCCCGGCGCCATCGGCGCGCGGCACCAGCCGCTGGCAGATGATGCCGCGCAGTGCGCCGGCGAGCCCCAGCCGCACCTGGACTTGCTCGTACGGCGGGAAGAAGTCGATGACTCGGTTGATGGTCTCCTGGGCGTCGGTGGTGTGCAGGGTCGACATGACGAAGTGGCCGGTCTCCGCGGCGCCGAGGGCGGCCTTGACCGTCTCGTGGTCACGCATCTCGCCGACGAGGATGACGTCGGGGTCCTGCCGCATGGCGGCGCGGAGCGCGACGGCGAAATCGTTGGTGTCGACCCTGACCTCGCGCTGGTTGATCATCGCGAGCTTGTCCTGGTGCAAGACTTCGATCGGGTCCTCGATGGTGATGACATGGACCTCGCGCTGCTCGTTGATGTGGTCGATCATGCCGGCGAGCGTGGTGGTCTTTCCCGAACCGGTCGGTCCGGTGACCAGGACCAGACCGCGCGGCTCCAGCGCCAGGTTGGCGATGACCTTTGGCAAGTCCAGGTCGGACAGCGGTATGGCGCCGACCGACACCCGCCGGAAGACCAGCCCCGCCGAGCCGCGGGTCCGGAAGGCGTTGACCCGGAAGCGGCCCACGCCCGGCATCGAGTAGGCGAAGTCCGCCTCGTTGGTGCGGGAAAACTCCTCGACGAGGTGCGCGGGCAGCACCTGCTCGACGAGGGTAGTGAGCCCATCGGCGGTCAAGGCGTCGGCCTGCAGCCGGCGCAGCCGCCCGTCGATGCGGATACGCGGCGGCGAGCCCACCTTGCAGTGCAGGTCAGAACCCTGCGCCTCCACCAACGCCTGCAGGAAGGGCTGCACCGAGAGGGTCACAGGAACAGACATCGGCGAGCGACGGCGCTCCCTTGACCGCCAGCGCCCGCCCCACCCCGTTTCGAGTGAAGGGTCCCTTCATCCAATAGGTTCGAGTGAAGGGTCCCTTCACTCGAAGCGGGGGCGGCGGCGGCGCGGTCGCGGTCGCGCGGGGGGCTCGGGAGCAGCCGTCAGCCGATGACGGCGATCACATCGCCTTCCTGTACGACGTCGCCCTCGCCGACGCGCAGCTCAGTTACGGTGCCCGCGGTCTCCGCCACGACTGGAATCTCCATCTTCATGGATTCCAGGATCACGAGTACGTCGCCGTCCTCGACGGTGTCGCCCTGGGCGGCGACGACCTTCCAGACGTTGGCCACCATCTCCGCGTGGACTTCCTCGGCCACCGGCGCTCCTCCTGTCGGGCCGCCCGTGCCTGGGTACCGGAGCGGCGGTGCCTGCGGCGGGCTCCCCCGCCGCCCCGGCATCCAACCACGCCGGTCAGGACCGCATGAGACTCACGAGCCCGGTGTCGTAGTCACCAGAGACGAAGTCGGGATGGTCGAGGAGCTCGGCGAAGAACGGCAGGTTGTGTTTCGGCCCCTCCACCCGGAAGGCGCCGACGGCCGTCCGCCCCCGGGCCAGAGCTTCCTCCCGGTCCGCTCCCCACACGCACAGCTTCGCCAGCAGTGGGTCGTAGAAGGGCGTCACGGTGTCGCCGGCGGCGTAGCCGGAGTCGACCCGAACGCCGTCGCCGGCCGGCTCCTCCCAGGTGGTGATCTCCCCCGGACCGGGCAGGAAGCGGCGGGGATCCTCGGCGTACACGCGCAGCTCGAGCGCGTGCCCCCGCGTGCGCACCCCGGCGGCGGCGTCGAAAGTGACCGGCTCCCCCGCGGCGATGAGCAGTTGCTGCTCGACCAGGTCGATGCCCGTCACCAGCTCGGTGATCGGGTGCTCGACCTGCAGCCGGGTGTTCATCTCCAGGAAGACGAACTCCTGCGCCGCCGGGTCGACGAGGCACTCGACGGTGCCGGCGTTGCGATACCCGACCGCCTCACCGGCACGCACCGCCGCGGCGAGCAGCCGTGCCCGCAGCGGTTCCTCTACCCCCGGGGACGGCGTCTCCTCGGCCACCTTCTGGTGCCGCCGCTGCACCGAGCAGTCGCGCTCGCCGAGGGCGACTACCCGCCCGTCGGTGAGCCCGAGGATCTGCACCTCGACGTGGCGGGCCCCCGGCAGGTAGCGCTCCAACAGGATCGAGGGATCGCCGAAGAACCGCTCCGCGCGGGTGCGAGCGGTCTCGAACGCCGCGCGCAGCTGTCCTTCGTCGTACGCCGCTGACATGCCGATGCCGCCGCCGCCGGCTGCCGCCTTCACCATGACGGGGTAGCCGATACCCGCCACCGCGGCGACGGCCGAGTCCACATCGTGGAGGGGCTCGCGGGTGCCCGCGGCCACGGGCACACCGGCGTCGGCCATGAGGTTGCGGGCGTTGACCTTGTCCCCGAGCCGCGCGATCGCCTCCGGGTCAGGCCCCACCCACACCAAGCCGGCGTCGATCACCCGGCGGGCGAACTCGGCGTTCTCGGCGAGGAACCCGTATCCGGGGTGCACCGCCTCGGCATTCGTACGTCGAGCCGCCTCGATCACCGCATCCATGTCCAGGTAGCTGCGGGCAGGCGCGGCCGGACCGATGAGCACCGACTCGTCAGCCTCGCGCACGTGGGGCAGTGAGGCGTCGACCTCGGAGTAGACGGCCACCGCCTTTAGGCCCATACGTCGCGCGGTGCGGATCACCCGCCGGGCGATCTCGCCGCGGTTGGCAACGAGCAGGGACTCGAACACGACTCTGGTCCTCCGGTCTACCGTCGTACGGGCAGCGGCACCCTAGTGCGGCCGTGGAATCATGTCGGCACTACCGACGGAAGGAGGCGGCATGGCGAAGAAGTCACGCAAGCGGCGCGCGCGGGCGAAGAAGAAGGCCAACCACGGCAAGCGCCCCAACGCCTGACCGACCGTCTCAGCGCCCGGACTCCTCGCGAGCCCAGGCGACCACGGCCGCCACCCCGGTCGCCAGGTTTGTGGTCGGCCGCCAGTCGAGGCCGGCAGCGGCCGCCGTCGGGTCGATCGCGACGGCGCGGAGGTCACCGAGCCGGGCCGGCGCGTGAGCCGGCGCGTCCGGAGCCTCCGCCGCCGCAGCCACCGCAGAGTGCAGTTGCAGGTCGGAGGTCTGCACACCCGTCCCGATGTTGAAACGCTGCCCGCTGCCACGCTGGCCGGTCGCCCGGGAGAACGCCTCCGCTACATCTCCGACGTAGACGTAGTCGCGGGTCTGCTGCCCGTCACCGAAGACCTGCGTCGGCTCGCCACGCAGCAGCGCCGAGGTGAAGATGGCGACGACGCCTGCCTCGCCGTGCGGGTCCTGGCGCGGGCCGTAGACGTTGGCGAGCGCGAGCGCCGTGTAGTCGAGGCCGTGCAGATGACGGTAGGCGCTGAGGTAGGTCTCCCCGGTCACCTTGGCGGCGGCGTACGGCGAATGCGGATCGGTCGGCGCTCGCTCGTCGACCGGCAGCTTCGCCGGCTCACCGTAGATCGACCCTCCGGAGGATGCGAAGAGGACCTTGCGGACTTCAGCGCGCCTGGCCGCTTCCAGGACGTTGACCGTGCCCAGCACGTTGATCCGAGCGTCGTGCAGCGGGTCGGCGACGCTGGCGCGCACGCTGATCTGGGCGGCGAGGTGGGCCACCACGTCGGGACGGGCGTCGGCGACCACATCGACCAGCTCCGCGGCGGTGATGTCGCACTCGGTGAACGAGAAGCCGTCTGCGGCGTCCGCGGCGTCGAGGTTGGCGAGTCGCCCGGTGGAGAGGTCGTCGACCCCCACGACCTCCCAACCGTCGGCGAGCAACCTGTCGACGACGTGAGAGCCGATGAACCCGGCCGCACCGGTGACGAGGGCGCGCACGCTCAGTCGGCGCGGTACTCGACCTGGATGACCTCGATGCTCACCCGATCGCCGCTGGCCTGGTCGACGCTGACCTGCCGCAGCTGGGTCACCACCCGCGTCCGCAGGTCGATCGGTGCCTGCTCGCAGCCGCAGGAGCGGGCCACCAGGGCCTTGACGGCCTGCTCGAGACCGTAAGCCCGCAGGCACGGGCCGCACTCGTCGAGGTGCTGACGGATCTCCTGCAGGTCGGGCGCGTCGATCTCCCCGTCGAGGTAGAGCCAAACGCGTTCGAGCACCTCGCCGCAATCGACGTCGTGAGGGTTGCCGCAGCTCATGAGCCGGCCGTCCCCTCCGGCAGCCGGTCGCCGCCGCCGCCCGACCCGGCGGGCACCAGGCCCCGGTCACGCGCGTAGTCCTCCAGCGAGATCCGCAGTTGGCGGCGCCCGCGGTGCAGCCGGGACATGACGGTGCCGATCGGCGTACCCATGATCTGGGCGATCTCCTTGTAGGCGAATCCCTCGACATCGGCGAGGTAGACCGCGATGCGGAAGTCCTCCGGCAGCGATTGCAGCGCTTCCTTGACGTCGCTGTCGGGCAGTCGGTCCAGCGCCTCCACCTCGGCCGAGCGCAGCCCACTGGAGGTGTGGGACTCGGCGCGCGCGAGCTGCCAGTCCTCGATCTCCTCCGCCGGGTTCTGCTGCGGCTCGCGCTGACGCTTGCGGTAGGAGTTGATGAAGGAGTTGGTGAGGATGCGGTAGAGCCAGGCCTTGAGGTTCGTGCCTTCCTTGAACTGGTGGAAGGACGCGTAGGCCTTGACGTAGGTCTCTTGGACCAGGTCCTCGGCGTCGGCGGGCTTGCGGGTCATCCGCAGCGCCGCGGAGTACAGCTGGTCGAGGAACGGCAGCGCATCGCGCTCGAACCGAGCCGTTCGCTGCTCCGCGGTCTCCTCGACTTGACTCACCCCCTCCGCCTCGGCGGCGCCCGTCGGCGGGCTCACCCCTGGTGCGGAGGATATCGGCCGCGGAGCGGCGGCGCCGTCCAGCCAGTCGGGGCGGTCCAAGGGGGAGCGTTCAGCGGGGGCCAGCAGCATGGTGGTGCGTGACCTCCTGGTCGGCGGAATGAGCCCGGATCGTCTGAGCATGGCCAACAGTGACATCGGGGCGACGATTCCCACCCGGTGAGCCGAGCAGTGCTCGAAGCCACTGGCACACGGTGCTGGCGACCAGCTGGAGTGCCTCGGCCTGGGTGATCGGCGCCTGCCGGGCGACCGCGAATCCGTGGTCGACCCCGGGGATCTCCCGTACGTCGGCCGACGGAGGGAACTCCGCCGGAGCGCCGAAGGGGTCCCTCTCACCTTGCACCACCAGGACCGGCAGGCGCACCTCCACCAGTTCCTGCGCGCGGGACCGTTTCGGGCGTCCGGGCGGGTGCAGCGGGAAGGCGAGGGCCACGACGCCGGCCGCGCCGACAGCGGCCGCCGTGCGGCAGGCGACGCGTGCTCCGCTGCTGCGGCCGGCGGCAATCATCGGCACATGTGCAAATTCCGGCCGCTCCCGCAGCCAACCGATGACGGCGATCCACGCTGCGTCCAACTGTGGTGCCGGGGCGGGGAACCGTCGGCCGGCGACCCGGTAGGGCTGGGTGACCCTCGCGACCGCCACCCCACCGGCGAGCAGACCGGTGCGTACGGCGAGCAGGTCGCGGGCGTCCACCCCACCACCGGCACCGTGGCCTGCCACGAAGAGTGCGCTCGGTCGTCGACCGGCGGGCAGGTCCACGTCGACAACGGCATCTCCGACCGGAGTGGCCACCGGGTAGCGCAGCGAAGGAAGCGAAGGAGTTGTCACGCACCTCACCCGTCCACGCTTGCGGCGCACCGGCCCCGAACGAGGCCCCGAACGAACAGCGCGGTAACTACGCTCGCACACGTGTGTGCACCTCGCGGCGACCTGTGGCCAGCGCCGCTCGCGTCCGGCCCGGTCGACGCGACGGTACGGCTGCCCGGATCGAAGTCGATGACCAACCGCGCGCTGGTCCTGGCCGCGCTGGCCGACGGCGAGTCGGTCGTACGCCGCCCGCTGCGCAGCCGGGACACGTTGCTCATGGCCGCCGGGTTGCGGGCGCTCGGTGTCGACGTGGCGGACGCCGGCCCGGACTGGCGGATCGTGCCAGGGCAGCTGCGTGGCCCGGCCACCGTGGACGTCGGCAATGCCGGAACGGTGATGCGCTTCCTGCTGCCCGTCGCCGCGCTCGCGAACGGGACGGTGCGCTTCGACGGCGACGTACGGGCACGGCAGCGACCGTTGGCACCGCTCATCGGGGCACTGCGCGCTGTCGGCGCCAACATCGACGACGGCGGACGCGGGGGGTTGCCGCTCATCGTGCACGGCGCGGGCCGGTTGGGCGGCGGCGGGGTGACCCTGGACGCCAGCACCTCCAGCCAGCTGATCAGCGCGCTGCTGCTGGCCGCGCCCCGCTTCGACCATGGCGTGGTGGTGCGTCACAACGGGCCCCCGGTGCCCTCGCAGCCGCACCTGCGGATGACGGTGTCGATGCTCCGGGACGCCTCCGTGCACGTCGACGACTCGCCGCCGGACGAGTGGCGGGTGGCTCAGGGACGGATCGGCGCCCGGCAATGGTCGATCGAGCCGGACCTGTCCAACGCGGCACCGTTCCTTGCCGCGGCGCTGGTCACCGGCGGGCGGGTCGCCGTTGCAGACTGGCCGCGCACGACGGAGCAACCCAGCGACACGCTCCAGCGATTGCTGGGCGACCTGGGCGCCACCGTGGAGCTGGATGACGCAGGTCTTACGGTGCGGGGGACCACTCCGGTGCGCGGCATGCACGCCGACCTGCACGAGGTCGGGGAGCTTGTTCCGGTGCTCGCCGCCGTCGCCGCACTCGCCGACACGCCGTCCTCGCTGACCGGTGTCGCCCACCTACGACTTCACGAGAGCGACCGGCTCGCCGCGCTGGCGAAGGAGCTCACCGCGCTCGGCGGCGACGTCACCGACACCGCTGACGGCTTGGAGATCCGCCCGGCGCCGCTGCACGCCGGGGTGTTCGACACCTACGACGACCACCGATTGGCGATGGCCGCCGCCGTACTCGGGCTGGTCGTGCCCGGTGTGCTGGTGCGCGACGTGGAAACCACCGCGAAGACACTGCCCGACTTCGTCGACCGGTGGAGCGCGATGCTGCGGTGACACCTACCCGGCGGCGGGACCTCGACGAGGACGACGTACGGGTCCGCCCCGGCCGCGGAACCCGGCCCCGCTCGCGGCTGCGACCCAAGCACGCGGAGGCCGCTGCGGGCACCGTGCTGACTGTCGACCGGGGCCGCTACACCTGCCTGGTCGACGAGAAGCCGGTCATGGCCATGAAGGCGCGCGAGCTCGGACGCAAGGGCGTCGTCGTCGGCGACCGGGTGGCGCTGGTGGGAGACACCTCCGGCACGCCAGACACGCTGGCGCGGATCGTCCGGGTGTCACCGCGCACCTCGGTGCTGCGGCGTACGGCCGACGACACCGACCCGGTGGAGCGGGTGATCGTCGCCAACGCCGAGCAGCTGGTGGTCGTTACCGCGCTCGCCGATCCGGAGCCCCGCCCGCGGCTGATCGACCGCTGCCTGGTGGCGGCGTACGACGCCGGCCTGCGGCCGCTGCTCTGCCTCACCAAGTCCGACCTCGCGCCGCCGGATGCCCTGGTCGCGGCCTACGCGCCCCTCGACGTGCCCTACGTCGTCACTCGACGCGGGCAACCGACGGATGCGCTCGTCGAACAGCTCCGCGACAGGGTCAGCGTGTTGGTGGGCCACTCCGGAGTCGGTAAGTCCACGCTGGTCAACGCGCTGGTACCGGCCGCCGCCCGCTCCACCGGCGCCGTCAATGCGGTGACCGGCCGCGGCCGGCACACCTCGTCCTCGGCGGTGGCGCTGCGGCTGCCGTTCGGCGGTTGGGTCGTCGACACCCCGGGCCTGCGCAGCTTCGGTCTCGCCCACGTCGAGCCAGCGCAGGTGGTGGCGGCGTTCCCCGATCTGGCGGAGGGAGCCGCGTCCTGTCCCCCCGCGTGCTCGCACCTCGGCGCCGAGTGCGCGCTGGACGCTTGGGTCGCCGCCGGCCGCGCCGATCCGCGCCGGCTGGCGTCGCTGCGTCGCCTGCTGGTCTTTCGGGATCCCGCCGAGGACCTCTGATCAGGGATTGGTGGCGTCGACGATGTCCTTCCACACCGCCTCGGAGCCCACCTGGCCGGTCCACATGACCTGGACGAAGGTCGCGACGGCGACGAGCACGGCGACGACCGCGGTCACTCGCAGCACGATGTCGCCCGCCCGCTGGGAGCGCGTCATCCGGTCGCGCAGCACGAGTACTCCGGTCACCACGGCCAACGCCAGGCTGAACCACAGCATCGTCTCGCCCAACGCCTGATGCCGGGCGATGTCGGGGCTGGACCCGATACGTGCCTGCAGCTGCTCGCCGCTCTCGATAGTGACGAAGACCAGCGGCACACACACGATGGCGAGGCCGAGCACCACGGGGCCGTACCTGGCCCGCCACCTCCCCACGACGGCGATCACCGCGGTCGCCAGTGCAGCGAGCGGGACGAGGACGACGGCGAAGTGGTTGACGAGCACGTGCACCGGGAGTCCGAGGATGGTGTCGAACGGCATCGGTGGCTCCTCTCGGGTAGCTCCGCCGCGGGTGGCCCAGTCGTGGGTGGCCCAGTCGTGGGTGGCCCAGTCGTGGGTG